>Ga0105049_10004345_pt1 | contig 16630 bp, 14 predicted proteins | sample MAT06_FD_78087 | JGI IMG/M metagenome (GOLD analysis project Ga0105049, IMG submission 78087) | Freshwater microbial communities from Lake Fryxell liftoff mats and glacier meltwater in Antarctica - MAT-06 | ecosystem: Environmental > Aquatic > Freshwater > Ice > Liftoff microbial mat | place... | reverse complement strand
TTATTGAAATCATGAGCGATGCCAGCGACAAATCGGCCCACGGTTTCCAGCCTACGAGCCTGCTGAAGCTGATTCTCCAGGTCCGCCACGCGTCCGTCGTAACGTGCCAGTTGTTCGTCCGCGGCACGGCGACGCAGTTCGGATTCGCCCAGGAGCAATTCGAGCTTCGCGACGTATTCCTCGGAAAGCTTCCGCTCACCGCAGGGCAGCGGCTTTGAAAGCTCCTCGTAAGGCGACGGTGGACTGGTGAATGCAGCCGGGGAGGGAGGGCGAAAGTTGACCGGCGGTGGGGTCGCTTCCGGTGAAGGCAACGGCGTGGGACGCGGGGCCGGCGTCTGCATCACGCCGCCACTCTTGGTCTTGTTTATCACCGGCGTCACGAGCGCCGGCAGCCTGCTCGACTCGTTGCGGTTCGACCAGCCGATCAGTGGCGGCGTCCTCAACTTCGCGAGCGGCACAGTATCCGCGGACGAAAACTCCACCAGCTCGGAACGGCTGGGAGGCGTCCGCTGCGCCATCGACAACTCCAGGGACTCGACCCGCTCGTCGCACCGACGTTGACGTTCGAGCACTTCGCGCAGCATCGAGACCACGCACGAATCCGCATCGCTCTGAATCATCGACCCGCCCTCGAAACGAGGACGTTGCGAACCTTCGCCTGTCGTGTTACCGTGTCTGCCATCACGCCCGATCCCTCACCCGAAAGGTTTTCGATGCGACGCTTACTCATCTCTGCGATGTTTCTCTTCGCCGTGACCCTCGTCCTTCCGCCCGCAAAGGCTTTCGACGAGTACGAACTCGGCCCCGACTCCTACCCGCAAGACGGCGTTCCCAAAGGCCAGGTCACCGGACCCTTCAAATGGAAGAGCCAGGTCTTCGAGGGCACCGAACGTGATTACTGGGTGTACGTTCCGGCCCAGTATAAGTTCGATGGCCCGCCCGCAGCGGTCATGGTTTTCCAGGATGGCGGCGGCTACGTGGGCGAAAAAGGCGGCTGGCGTGCCCCCATCGTCTTCGACAATCTCATTCACAAGAAGCAGATGCCCGTCACCGTCGGCCTCTTCATCAATCCGGGCACCATCCCCGCGACCAAGCCCAAGGCTGAGTCGCAAAAAAATCGCAGCTTCGAGTACGACACCCTCTCCGACCAGTATGCCCGCTTTCTTGAGAAGGAATTGCTCCCTGAGGTCGGAAAGACGGTGAAACTGACCTCCGATCCGGCAAACCGTGCCATCTGCGGAAGCAGTTCCGGCGGAATCTGCGCCTTCACCGTCGCCTGGGAACGCCCGGACCTCTTCCGCCGTGTCTATTCCACCGTGGGCAGCTTCACGAACATCCGTGGCGGCGATGTCTATCCCGGGCTGCTTCGCAAGACCGAGAAGAAGCCGATGCGCGTCTTCCTTCAGGATGGCTGCAACGACCTCGACAACAACCACGGCCACTGGCCCATGGCGAACCTGAACATGGCCGCCAGCCTGAAGTACATGGGCTATGACTACAAACTTGTCTTCGGCGACGGGGCCCACAACGGCAGGCAAGGCGGCGTCATCCTGCCTGAAGCCCTGAAGTGGCTATGGCGACCCGCCCCGAACCTGGAAGTGAAGTAACGCTCCGCAATGGAGGAAGCCTGGCGGGCTTGGAAGAATCTGGCGAGCGGGGGACGTCAGTCCCTCGAGCGTATGAGATGGTTAAAGTTGCGATCGGCGAGCATCACCGTCGGACGTAATCGTAGCCGCGACGCGGAGTCTTCAAGGCTTAGCGCAGGCCAGACGCTCCACTCCGAAATCGCTCAGGATAACTTCAACTTCCAGGCTCACGCCAGCAGCTTCGGCACGACCTTTCCGGCGACGTCCGTGAGGCGGAAATCGCGGCCCTGGAAGCGGTACGTCAGCTTCGTGTGATCGAAGCCGAAGAGGTGCATGATGGTGGCGTGGAGGTCGTTGATGTGTACCGCGTCCTCGACGATCTTCCAGCCGATGTCGTCGGTTTTGCCAACGACCTGCCCGCCCTTGATGCCGCCGCCGGCCATCCAGATCGTGAAGGCGAACGGGTGGTGATCCCGACCCGTCACGTTCGCACTGCCGCCGCGATTCTCGCCCAACGGCGTCCGCCCGAACTCGCTGAGCCAGAGCACCAGCGTGCTATCGAGCAGGCCGCGACGCTTCAGGTCGCGGATGAGCGCAGCCACGGGCTGGTCGGCCATCTGGCAGTTGTGGGGCAGTTCCACGTTCAGGTTCGAGTGATGGTCCCACGAGGCGTGGAAGAGCGAGACGAAGCGAGTGCCGCGTTCGACGAGGCGACGCGCCAGCAGGCAGTTGGTGGCGAAGGAACGGAACTGCCCCTTGCCGCCGCCGCGGCTGGCCTTCACGTCCGGCTCCACGCGATCGAGGCCGTACTCGTCGATCGTCTTCTTGTCCTCCTTCGAGAGGTCGATGAGTTCCGGAGCCGCGGACTGCATGCGAAAGGCGAGTTCGTACGCGGAGATTCGGCTATTGATCTCGGGGTCACCGATCGTGGCGAGGCGAACGCCGTTGAGATCGCGGACGGCTTCGATCGTCTTCGCCTGCATCGCCTCACTGAGGCCGACGGGGTTGTTGAGGTTCAGCACCGGCTCGCCCTTGTTGCGGAAGAGGACGCCCGCATAGCTGGTGGGAAGGAATCCGCTGCCCCAGTTGGAAGTGCCGCCGGAGGTGCCCCGGCCCGCGTTGAGGACGACATACCCCGGCAGGTTGCGGCCCTCGGAGCCAAGGCCGTAGGTCAGCCAGCTGCCCATGCTCGGCCGGCCGAACATGGTGCTGCCGGTGTTCATCAGCAGCTGGCCGGGGTGGTGGTTGAAGGCCTCCGTGTGCATGCCGCGAACGAAACAGAGATCGTCCACGACGGTGCCAAGGTGGGGCAGCAGGTCCGAGAGGTCCATGCCGTAGCTACCGTGCTTCGCCCACTTCCGTGGGCTGCCGAGCACGGTCGCGGTTTCCTTCTGGAGGAACGCGAACCGCACGTTCTTTGTGAAGGACTCCGGCAGCTTCTGGCCGTGGAGTTCGTTGATCTTCGGCTTGGGATCCCAGAGGTCGAGCTGGGAGGGAGCCCCTTCGAGGTAGATGCAGATGCAGTTCTTCGCCTTGGGGGCGAAGTGAGGCATCCGCGGCGCCATCGGGTCACTGTTGGTCGGGGCCCCGCTGAGGCGGCCGTCCTGCTGGAGCGCCGACGCGAGTGCGAGCAGGCCGACGCCGTTGGCACTGGTGGTGAGGAAGTTCCGGCGGTTCTGGAGCAGCGATTCGTGATGGGGGTGCATGGCTCTTTCTCTATCCGGTTCGAGAATCAACTTGTTGGTGTATTCCAGGTTTAAACCCAAGCTCGAACTGCTCGATTAAAGGCTCGACCTTCTCTCTCCCCATCGAGGCCAATGAACGGCAGGGCTTCGTCCATCGGCATCAAGGGGAATGTCGGACTGGCCGTCGCCAGGTCAGACTCTCCGGTGGCGTTGGACGTGTGGATGGAAAGATTCTCTCCATCAAATCGCCAGACTTCAGGGATCTTGCACGCAGCCAGGAGTTTCAGCTTGTCCAGGGCGGAGTGAGTCACTTCGATTTCCACCACGAGGTCTGGCGGGGGTTGGTGATCCGGGTGCCAGAGAAAAAAGGGGGCTCGAACCTTCTCACAGTTGGCTGTCCAGAAACAGGTGCCGGGCTCGAAGCCGCGCTCGAGTTCACCGTCTCGGAAGGTTTGTGATCCCCCACAAACATAGTCGCAGCCGACTTCATCGAGCACTTGCGAGAGGAACCGTGAGATACGGTCTTTGTAAAGTTCGTGGAGGTTAAACGTCGTCATGATTTCGAGCGTTCCTCCCTCGTAGGTGCAACGAGTCCGCGGCTGATCCCCGATCGCGTCGGAGATCGCAACGTAGCTCGAAAAGGGGATTCGTTGAAGAACGAGCACCTGCTCGGGATCGATCCCGCGACGGCCCATGTGAGGCGGCAGTGCTGTCGACGCGGCGCGTTTGGGTCGATTCAAAACGCTCATGCGCGATCTCTTTCAATCGAGCGAAACAGGCAATTCATGTTAACCCACCGTGACGCGGAACTGGTAAGGCGAGACGCGGCCGCCGAGGATCAGGACGTTCTCGCCGGGGTGGAGCCGCGTGTAACCGTAGGCAGCACGGCCGCCGATAGGCTTCTCGTTCACGACGCAGCCGAGATGGCTGCCGCGATCGCGGACCATCACGCGATTCTGGTCGTCCAGGGCGATCTCGCAGTGGTTGCGTGAAATGCTGTAGGGCTTCTCGTCGAGCAGCCAGAGATCGTTGAGGTCGAACGTATCCGGCTCGTTCGCGGCCGGGGCTCGGCCGATTCGCAGGGGGAACGTCGTGAGCATCAGCCCGTCGTCCGGGAGCGTCTCGGCGGCCTTTCGCGTCAACGGATGAACGACGACAGTCGGCGCGTTCGCGCTGGTCGACTTCCCCGGCGCGATGGGGAACGCGACGGGGGCGTGCACATCGGGCACGGCTTCCGCCATCGGGACGTCCTCAGCGATTGGCGAGGCGGCCGACAACTCCGCGAGCCGGGAGGAAAGTGTGCGTAGTCGTTCAAAGAGCGACCGCAGGTAGTGCCGGGCGTGCGCGGGATCGCTCGTGAGCAATCGTTCAAAGTCGTCGCGAGTAAGAGCCGTCGCGGAGACTTCACCCACAGCGCGAGCGGCCAGGGAGCGTGGGCGTTCCTCGACGAGGCTCATCTCGCCGAAGACTTCCCCTTCGCCAAAGGTCGCGATGCGCAGGGGAATGTCGTTCGCCTCGGTGAGGAGTTCGACTTCCCCCTTGCGAACGAGGAACGCACGGTCCCCCGGATCGCCGGGGCGAAAAATCCAGGAACCGGGAGCGAAAGAGACGTTTGTCATGTGTGAGGTTACTCTCTTGTAACGAACTCATCGAGATTCAGGATGGCCCTCGCTACAGCGACCCAGGCGGCGGCCTCGGCGGGGGAGGAAACGGGCAGCTTGTATGGCCCCACGAGCTTCGCCGATTCCACGGGGCTCTTCTCGGCCAGCGTCGTCAGTTCCTTCAGCAGCGATTCCAGCCGGGCCTGTTCCGCCATCGAGGGCTGGCGGCCCAGGCAGAGGCGGAAGGCGTATGCCAATCGTTGCTCGGTGGTGCCCCCTTTCACGTCCATGATCGCACGGCGAGAAAGCGACTGGGCGCACTCCACGAAGTTCGTGTCATTCATCAGCGTCAGTGCCTGAAGCGGAGTGTTCGATCGCTCCCGGCGAACCGTGCAGACGTTCGAGTCCGGCGTGTCGAAGGTCATGAGCATCGGGAATGGGCTCGTGCGCTGGAACCAGACGTACATACCGCGTTTGTAGCGGTCGGCGCCGGTCGTCTCCGTCCACTTCGCGCCGTTGGCATACGTGAGTTCCGAGATGCCCGCGGGTTGTGGCGGGCGGATGCTCGGGCCGCCGATGGTGCGCGTCAGCAAACCGCTGGCGGCCAGCGCTCCGTCGCGAACGATCTCCGCTTCCAACCGTATTCGCGACTGGCGGGCAAGCAGCGTGTTGAGCGGATCTTTCTCCAGCAGGTCCGGCCGTGGGGCGGACGTCTGCCGATAAGTCGCGCTGGTGACGATGAGCTTGTGCAGCTTTTTGAGGCTCCAGCCGCACCCCTTGGGAGAACGGAACTCGTCCGCGAGCCAGTCGAGAAGTTCGGGGTGCGTCGGCTTCTGGCCCTGGGTGCCGAAATCCTCGAGCGTGCTCACGATGCCTCGGCCGAAGAATCTCGACCAGGCCCAGTTTGCTGTCACGCGAGCGGTGAGCGTGTTGTCAGGTGAGACCAGCCACTTCGCGAGGTCGAGACGTGTTCCTTGGTCGCCACTTTCCACGGGTGGGGTTTGTCCCTTCAGCACCGCGGGCGTTGCGGGGTTCACCTCCACGCCTTTGCGGAGGAAGTCTCCGCGGATCATCACGTGTGTCGGCCGCGTCTTGCCCAGGGCGAGCGTCGGGGCCTTGCTTCCCGGAGGCACCTTCTTCATGTGGATCGCGAGCGTGGCTTGCAGCTTCACGACCTCGGCTTTCGGCACCTGATTCGCCTGGGCTTCTTCGATCATCTCCTGCAGCTTCACCCGTTCCGCTTCGAAAGCCGCCTGTTGCTGAAGCAGGGCCGCGTTCTCCTTGGGCAACGGGGCGGGGATGTCCACCTCGCGATCCGAGTTGAAGTACGCGAAGAACTGGTAGAACTCTCGCTGCGTCAGCGGGTCGTACTTGTGGTCGTGGCACTGGCAGCAGCCGACGGTGAGGCCGAGCCAGACCTGGCCGGTGGTGTTGACGCGGTCCACGCAGGCGGCGACGCGGAACTCCTCCATGTCCACGCCGCCCTCCTTGTTCGTCAGCGTGTTGCGGTGGAAGCCGGTCGCCGTCTTCTGCTCGATCGTGGCGTTCGGCACCAGGTCACCCGCGAGTTGCTCGATGGTGAACTGGTCAAAAGGCATGTCCGCATTGAGCGCCTTGATCACCCAGTCGCGGAAGCGCCAGGCGTTCGGCCGGCCCGTGTCTTTTTCGTAGCCATCGCTGTCCGCATACCGAGCCGCATCGAGCCAGTGTCGGCCCCAGCGTTCGCCATGGTGCGGTGACGCCAGCAGCCGATCGACGAGTTTCTCGTAAGCGCTCGGCGAGGGATCCTTCACGAAATCATCGACCTCCTTCGGCGTCGGCGGCAGGCCGAGCAGGTCCAGATGCAATCGGCGAATCAGCGTGGGGCGGTCCGCTTCCGGCGACGGTGCCAGCTTCTCCTTCGCAAGCTTGGTTCGCACGAAGTGATCGATGGCGTTCGCGTTCGCGGGCACGGCAGGTCGCTGGATCGGCTGGAAAGACCAGTGCTTCACGCGAGCATCGACCGTTCCCGAGGCCTGCGTGCCGTCATACTTCGCGCCCTGATCGACCCACGCACGCAGCAGGCTCACCTGCGCCGCCGTCAGCGGCGGGCCCTCCGGCGGCATCTTGTAGTCCGCGTCGGTGCCCGCCACCACATGGATCAGCTTGCTCCCGGCACTCTGGCCGAGAACGATCGACTTGCCGCTGTCACCACCAGCGAGCACCGCCGCGGAGGAATCGAGCTTCAACCCGCCCTTCTGCTTCGCTCCCGCATGGCAACTGAAGCAGTGAGCCGAGAGAATCGGTTTCACATCCTTCGTGTAATCGATCGCCCGTGTTTCCGCCGGCGGCAGCTTGCCGGTGCCGGTCGGCTCGGCCGATCGAATCGGAAGAGGGATCGTGACACTCAGCGCAGCAAGGACCGCGCAGAAAGAAGGGGTATATCGAGATCGAGTCATGGCACGCGCAGAGTGTGAGTGTGAAGACATCCGGACCGATCCGGACCCAACCGCGGGAACCGACCACCCTCATGCTAATTTGTGAGAGAAGGTGGGGCAACGGGAAAGCATCGGGGAGTTCTCCCATTACGGAGAATCTCGCCATCCCGACGACAGGGGCGATTTCTATTCGGGCTTGCCGAGACTGTAGAGAAACTCCTGGCGACGGCCGTCCTTTTTGGTGGCAACTCGCATGTAGATCCGGCTGCCGCAGATCGCGGGGGAGGCCATGGTCTCATCGCCGAGGGCGTTTTCGCCCAGCGACGTGAAGCCGTCCGGAGTCGCCTTGAACAGGAAGGTCTTGCCCGCTTCGCTGGTCGCGTAAAGGACGTCGCCCACGAGGATGGGTGAGGCACTGAAGGTGCCTGCAAGCCGTTCCTTCCACACTTCTTTGCCGGTGGCGCAGGCCCAGCAGGTGGCGAAGCCCGCGTCGGTGACGCCGTAAAGATACTCACCGCGAACGAGAACCGAGGGGACGTACACGCGCGTGCCATTCTCCCAGGCGAGAGCACCACTGCCGTCGGCCCTGTACGCGGCCAGGTGGTTCTTGGGATAGCCGCCGCTGGTGAAGACGAGCTTGCCATCGGTGACGGTGGAAGTCACGACTTCCGTGGTCGAGCCCTTGGTTTCCCACAGTTCCTTGCCCGTGAGCGGGTCAAGAGCCGTCACGAGGTCGCAGCCGACGATCAGGAGCTGATCCTTGCCGGCGATCGGCAGAATGATCGGCGAAGCGTAGTTCGGCAGCTTGGGCCGCTCGCGCGACCAGACGATCTTGCCCGAGGCGCGGTCAAGCCCGGCGATCAGGCCGGTGCCCTTGTTATCCGCGGTGACGATCACGAGCGGTCCATAGATCGCGGGCGACGATCCGAAGCCCTGGTGCAACACGTAGTCGGTGACCTTCGTCTGCCAGAGCTTCTTTCCGTCGAGGTCGAGTGCTGTGGTGTGGATGCCGCCAGCGTTCAGGAAGTTGATGAAGACCCGCGAACCATCACAGGCGAGGCTGGACGACGCGAGGGTGCTCTTCGCGTTCCCCTTGGTTTCAAAGCCGCCGCGGTGGATCTCGTTGCGCCAGCGTTCCTTGCCAGTCTTGCGATCGAAGCACAGAACGAGTTGAGTCTGAGTTTCCGGATCCGCCGTGGCGAGGAAGACGCGATCGCCAACCACAGTGGGCGAGCCGTGGCCTTTCCCCGGAATCGCGACCTTCCAGGCGACATTCTCCGTCTCGCTCCACTTCGTCGGCGGCGACTGCTCCGCAACGGCGGCGCCGTCTCGCGTGGGGCCGCGCCACCAGGGCCAGTCGCTCGGGGCGAGCCCTGGGAAGTCGGCCACACGGGACGCAACCGGCTGTGCAAACGCGGAGTGACACACGAAGGCCCACACAAGTGCAGACAGTGCGAAACGCATAAGGCGAACCTCGAACGGACGTGGTGAGTAGCGGCCGGGAATCCTCGATTGTATCAAGCCTATGTATCACGACACTGAAGTGAGGGAACAGACTCGTCGAAGATGAGGATGCTGCCCTTGCTGTTCTCTCCCCTTGCGGGAGCGGACGAGGAAGCCGACCACTCACGGCACCCAGTTCCCTCAGAGTTTTGACGCGAGACGGGTTCGCTTCACTCTTTCGAGGGAAGGATAGCCGCTTGCGTCTTAGCGTTGTCCAGCGCGGCCACAGTGGCACGATCTCCGTAACGCCAAGCCGCAAGCGGCTGAAAGGCCTCGACTCTGGTTCTGGCGGGTTTTCCCTGGCGAGCAGTCGGGGAATGCCCTGCGTAATCGTCGAACGTCCTTTTGCCCACCTCGGGAGCCTCTGTGCAAGTTATGCATGCATATCGGGCTTTCTGACAACATCTCAACGGTATCCGATCCGTCAGGGCTTGCCACCATTTCGCCTCAAAGACCTGAGAGAAAAGGGTTTACTCAATCTTGGCCCGGCGAAGCGTCTCTACGGCATTTGAATTGCTAATGTTGATCGTGTGAACCTTTGACAGGGTGAGGCAGGAACGACTCCCCACTGCCCCTGAAACGAGGCAGGGATTTATAACCTTCCGTCTCTTGCTTCCTAAAGCCCGTCCGATTACCATGCTCGGTGGGCCGGAACGCCATGGGACGATCGCCTTAACGTTCATGTTCCGGCAACGCATCGAAGGATCGTTGCTGTTCGCTTATCCAGGATAGGTGCTTTCGTGGTTCCCATCTTCGAAACTCAGACGATGACGTTAGACACGGACCGCCGCGAGCAGGAGGTCGTGGAGCTTCCGCTCCTCCTTCCCCGTTGGCAGGCCCTCGAGCTCGAGGCGGCGGCCCGCCGTCGAGGCATGACCACGGGTCAGATGCTTCGCCGCATGATCGGGGAAGTGATCGGAGCTCGTCCGGCCGTCGCCCGAACCGAACCCGATTCGCTCAAAATTTTCGCGACCTAATCTCTTCCAGGTACGTCACTCCGGATCAATCCGCCCATCGGCTGGTTGCCACCGGGATACAGTGGGCGTAACTCAAAGGCACCCAAGGAATGGGTCACGACGGCAAGGATGCCTCATTTTCTCTTTCGGCCTGACCATGGCCATTCTTCCGCCCGAACACCTTGCTCATCTCAAGCTCGCACTCGTGCCTGGCCTCGGGCCACGCCTGACCGCGGCGCTGCTTCAACAGTTCGGTTCTGCGGACGCGGCCTGTCGTGCGAGTGAGACAGAGCTGCGTCGCATTCCGCAGATCGGCGACAAGCTGGCCTCCACGTTCGCACAGACTCTACGCACACTCGATGCTCAAGCCGAGCTTGCCTTGATGGAACGCCACGTTGTTCGCCCGGTGCTCAAGAGTGATGAGGATTATCCGGCCTCGCTCGCCTCGATTCCGACGGCCCCCGCGTTGCTTTACGTCCACGGCGATGGCTGGCGGCCTGGCGATCTCGGAGCCGTGGCGCTGGTGGGCTCGCGGATGTGCACGGCTTACGGGCGACGCATGGCGGCGGAGATCGCGGCAGGCCTCTGCCGCGCCGGAGTGACCGTGATCTCGGGACTGGCTCGGGGCATCGATGGCGCGGCCCACCGCGGAGCTCTGGACGCAGGTGGCCGAACCTTCGCCGTGCTCGCGGGTGGGCTCGCGAAGATCTACCCGCCCGAGCACGCCGAGCTCGCGGATGAAGTCGCTCAACGCGGCGGCTTGATCTCCGAAACGCCCATGACCGTGGCACCGCAGCCGGGCATGTTCCCCGCTCGCAACCGCATCATCAGCGGCATGAGCCGGGCCGTGGTGATCGTGGAAGCGAATCTCAAAAGCGGTGCCCTGATCACCGCGGTGCACGCCCTTGAGCAGGGCCGGGAAGTCTTCGCCGTGCCTGGTAACGTGGATAGCGCCGCCAGCGCTGGATGCCTGGAGTTGATTCGCAAGGGGGCCAAGCTGGTCCGTTCCGCGGAGGATGTGCTCGAAGACCTCCGCGGCCTGTCGATGCCTGTGGAGCCCATGCCGCATACCGCCAAGCGAAAGCCTGCGGCGGAGGCGGAACCGCTCCCTACGCCGCCCCCGCCACCCGTTGTCGTGCCGAAGCTCGAACCCGCTCAGCAACGAGTCTGGGAAGCACTCGCGACCTCGCGCCACGGCGACGAACTGGCGCGTGAGCTGAGCCTGCCCGTGGGCGAACTGGCCACGCTGCTGATGAAGATGGAGATGAAGCGGCTCGTGAAGCGACTTCCCGGCAATCATTACGAGCGACGGTGAAGGAGCGAAGGAACAAACGCTCCCCCCCACCCAGCGGATCAGCGGCGGACTTCGACGTCGAGCACCTGAGCCGAGGCAAGGCTGTTGCCGAAGACCTGGTGGTTCTTGAAAGTCCAGACAAGCTTCTTGTCTCGCGTCACTTCAAGAAGCTGCGGATTCTCGGGGCCGGCGTGGCAGTTGCCCAGGATAACGTTCCCATTCGGCAGGGCCTGCACGGTGGTGACCCAGGCCAGCGTGATGCCGGGAAGTTCCTTCTGCTCCAGGCTCCAGATGATCTTGCCGTCCTTGTTCACTTCGAGGACGCGATTGTTGTTCCCACCGCCGATGAGGGTATTGCCGTTGGGCAGGCGCACGGCCGAGAAGACCGCGGTGCCATGGCCTTCTGGCCCGTGGCCGCCCGATTGCGGTCGGCCGTTGAGATCGAGGGCATAGCTCCACACGATCTTCCCCGTACCGTCGTATTCGCGAACCACGCCATCGCCCTCCTGGCACACGAGGTAGTTCCCGCTCTCCAGCTTGCGGACGAGCCGGGTGTCTCGGTGGGGGCTCGGCTTCTCCACCTTCAGGGCCACTTCCTTCACGATCTTCCCTTCACGATCAACCTCGACGATCCGGGCATTGCCGCTCTCGGCCACCATCGTATTGCCGTCGGCGAGTCGCTGAAAGGCATGCACTTCCACGCGGCCCTTGTATCCCTCCTTGGGCTTCGCGGTGTAGCTCCACACCACCTTCTTCTCTGGCGTCACCTCCGAGATCTCCGTCGCTCCCGTGTGCAGCAGGAGGTTTCCGCTGGGCAGAAGGTGAATGTCGTGAGCGTTGTGCTTGCAGGGAAACTCCCACTCGACCTTCCCCTCCGCGTTCACGATCGCCACGTGACCTTTGTCCTGGGCGAGGACGCGATACGCCGGCGGAGCCGACAGGGCGATGGTGGTGAATAACGTGACGCCCAGGAGTGCGGAAAGACATCGCATGGAAAGCTTCTCCGAAATGGGGAAAGAGCCGCGCAGAAAAGTGGCAGGCTTGACCTGGCACGATCACTGTACGCTCACACGTCGCGCGATCAAGGCGAACCCGGTGCGTAAGCGACACTCGCGGATCGACGGTTTTGCCGCTTGCGGCGAAGCGGCTTTCCTTCGCTGGTTGCGGTTGCACCCTTTTCGGGGGAAGCTTAGAATCCCGCCCCGGACTTCAGGATGGTCCGTGTTGCCCCACGGGAAGGAACCCGATGGCTCGCACTGTGCCCCCCGGGGGCGAACGCCGGCTTCCACGACGCGGCCTGACCGCGGCGCAGGCTGCACCGACTCCGCCGCCCTGTCCACTCTCGCTCTCGGTCGTGATCGTCAACTTCTGCCAGTGGCGTAACACTGCCCGCCTGACCCGGCAGCTTCACCGATCGCACCTGTTCTGCTCCGGCGAAGCCTCGATCGTGATCGTGGACAACCACTCGCCCTGGCACCCGGTCGCGCGGAAACTCCAGCGAATGCCGGGTGTCGCGGTCCGTCGCTTCCGCCGGAACTACGGGTTCGCTCGTGCCGTGAATCGCGCCTGCGAGGCGACCCGAAGCGAGTGGGTGCTGCTGCTGAATCCCGATGTCACCGTGCCCGATGGTTTCCTCGACGAGGCCTACGCCGCGGCTGTCAAGCTCGGCCAGGCCGATCCTCGTGCCGGGGTCATCGGCTTCGGTCTTCGCGATCCGGACGGCACGCCGCAGCCCTCGGCCGGGGCGTTACCGACGCTGGCAGGCACGCTCACCCGACTTCTCCGCCGACGCTCGCGACGCAAGTGCGACACGCTGCCACGAACCGAGCCAAGCCGAGTCGCCTGGGCCACGGGCGGCTGCCTGCTCGTGAGACGAAGCTGCTTCAACCAGTTGACCGGAATGGATGAACGATACTTCCTGTACTACGAGGATGTCGACTTCTGCCAGCGGGCGGCCGAGAAGCAGTGGTCGGTATGGTACGACCCCACCGTGACGGTAACGCACCACTGGCCGCTGCACGCCCGCCGCGTCCCGCCGCCACTGCGGTTGATGACTCGTCACGCCCTGCTGATGTACACACGCTCGCACTGGCCGCGCTGGCAGGCTCGGGCCATGTCGTCGGTCGTGTGGCTCGATGCCACGGTTCGCCGCGCCTGGGCCGCTCTGCGTGGCGAAGGCGACGCCACGCGGATCTACGGCCAGTTGCAGGCGCTGGTGGGCGACCTACGTCACAGCCGGTACGATTCCGCACGCCGCCGCGTCCGCTTCGCCGCCGCGTTCCTCGATCCCATCGCCGCCGAGCAAGACGGACGCACCGAGTAAGACGAACGAAAGAAAGAAAGAACCTTACCGTCGCATTCGGGGCAGGAAAGCCGCGGCGGAAACTGGACAAAGGCTGGGCCTTTGCGGATCGCTTCCCTCCAGAACTGAGAGACATCACGGGACAATCCCTCGCCAGGTGGTATGATCTCCGCGGAGGCCGATCAAGTCGACGAGTTCTTTCCTTGGTGAACGATGAAAGTCTTCAGCCGCCTTGCGATTCTCACATTGCTGCTCATTCCCGCGACTCTCTTCGGCTGGGGCGACATCGGCTCCTCCCGCTTCAATCCCATCGGCATCAATCAGTACGCCGGCCCCGCTGCCAACGGGCCGGGTGCCTACAAGTTCGGCTACGGCGACTACAGCGATCGCTACGGCTATCGGCCGGACGCCTCCGGGAATGCGAACCTCAACCCCACCTTCCCCACCGACAACCTCAGCGGCTATCGCACCTACACGCCGCCGCCCGTCTATCCTGTCACCACCTACGGCGGCTATCGTGGCAATACCGTCGCTGAGGCTCTGATGCCTGGCGTCTTCCGCTGATTCCGCCCCCATCACCTCGGAGGCTCACGATGTTACGCAAGCTCTTCCTCCTCGGAATCACTGCACTCGCCCTCACCGCCCTGACTCCCGCACGTTCCGAAGCCTGGGTCGCCTTCCACGCCGGCTACGGTGCCCGGGGCTACGGCTATCATTACGGCGGGTACGGCTACCCCTACGGCGGCTATGCCTATCATTACGGCGGGTACGGCTACCCCTACGGCGGCTATCCTTACGGTTATGGGTACCCCTACGGATACGGGTATCCTCGCCCCTATGTGGCTCCGGTTGTCGCTCCTGTCGTTGCACCCGTGGTCTATCGGCCGAACCCCTCTTACGGATACCGCGGCGGGCCCTATGGCAATGCCTATCAGCCCGGCGTCTTTCGCATCCCCTGATCTGTCCTCTGATCTCTGATCTCTGCTGGCTTGGGATGTCCCATGAATCTACTCGCCCGGCGAAAGTACGAGATCCTGCTCGTCTCCCTTATCGCCCTCGTTTTCATTTACCCGGTCCTCGGTCACTCTGCGGATTTTCGCGTCCTCTTCGATCTTCTCCTCACTGTTGTCTTCCTCTCCGCCCTGCTTGTGCTGTTCTCGAATCGCAGACTCCGCATCACCGCTCTTGTTCTGGGTGGCCCTGTCACCGTGGCGATGTGGACTGGTTACTTCTGGACCGACCTGCCGCGAAAACCGATCGCTGTTGGGTTCCACTCCCTCACGGCGGTCTTCCTCTTTTTCGTCGTCATCACGCTCATGAGGAAGTTCTACCGCGAACGCTCCGTCACATCGGATGCTGTGTATGGCGCCTTCTGCGGCTATCTCCTCCTCGGCCTCGCTTTTGGCCACGTCTACTCCACGATCGAGTACTTGGCCCCGGGCTCCTTCCGGGGTGCGGAACCGATCGTGGATCGCTTTGAAGCCGAGTGGCACCGCCATTTCCTGCTGATGTACTTCAGCTTCATGACGCTCACCACCGTGGGCTACGGCGACCTCACAGCCGCGGGAGACTTCGTTCGCGGCATGGTCGTGATCGAGGCCGTCACCGGGCAGTTCTACCTCGCCGTGCTTGTCGCCGAGTTGATCGGCCGCCGTGTCGGTCAGCGTTACGGACGCGAAGGCGACAAGGTGTAAATGGGAAGGGGAATTGGGGGAGAAGGGGAGATCCCAGTGACTTTGCCGCCTCTGCCGATTGTCGGGGCGTTCCACGCTGGCCCTTGATAATCGTGATTGCAACGCGACATTCCTACACCTGCGAAGCGTTCTACCATTCGCCAGACGCAGCCTTATCGTTGGCACCCCCGCCGGCCGAGGCTGTACATGGATGCCGATGACCAACATCCGTCCAGGGCTCCTGACGGCCTTCCTCGTGATCCTGTTCGCGACCGGTTGTGTCTCGCGCCGGAGCTCCTGCGCTCCACCGCAACTTGCTCGGGCCAGCGGGCTGATCTCCGCGAATCCGACGGCTGAGGAACCGTCCGTCCTCGATACGGATCTCGTGAAGTCCCTGGCTGATCGCCTTCGCACCGCCAACTCTCCCGACTTCACCGCCCCGACGAAACGCGCCAAGATCCTCGCCCTCTCCAGCGGCGGGGCTTACGGGGCCTACGGCGTCGGCGTGCTGGCCGGTTGGACGGCCACGGGCACCCGGCCGGAGTTCGACGTCGTCACCGGCGTCAGCACCGGGGCCCTCATCGGCACTTACGCCTTCCTCGGCTCGAACTACGATCGCAGGGCCGCCGAGCTTTACACATCTCTCACGGATCGCGACGTCTTCCGCAGACGCCTCGCGGGATCGCTGCTCTGGGGCGATTCCGTGGCGTCGTCCGCACCGCTGAAGCGCCTGATCGAGATCGAGGTCGACGAGAACATCCTCATCGCGGTGGCGAAGGCTCACGCTTGTGGACGGCGGTTCTACGTCGGCACCACCAACCTGAACACGAAGCGGCTGGTGATCTGGGACATGGGCGGCATCGCCTCCAGCGGCCGACCGGACTCGCTCGAGCTTTACCGCAAGGTCTTGCTCGCCTCTGCTGCGATTCCAGGCTTCCTGCCGCCCGTCGAGTTCGATGTCACTATCAACGGTCAGCAGTTCACGGAACTCCACGCCGACGGCGGCGCCACCACGGGAGTCTTCGTTCGAGCCTCGACGCTGCCGGTCCATGGGCAGGATTTGAAAGGCAGCTCATCGCCGTTGTCCGGCTCGGATGTGTACGTGATCGTGTCCGGCAAACTCTACGCGGACCCGAACTGCACCGATCGGCGAACGGTGAAGATCGGCGAAAGCTCCTTGCAATCGCTGCTTTATTCCCAGGCGAGAGCGGAGCTCTTCCGCATCTATACGCTTTGCCTGCTGGGTGGGATGAACTACCATCTGGCGAGCATTCCCGAGGATTTCCCGGCTCCAAGGGAGGCGATGAAATTCAACCCCGAGGAATCGCGGAAGCTGTACTCCGCAGGGTTCGCCGCGGTGACAAGCGGCCAGGCCTGGAGAGCGACACCACCCGGAGCCGAGGCCCACGAGCAGATCCGCCCCCGCACGGGCAACGACTTCCTCGCACCCGGCGCGGCTTCTGTGCCGACGACGGCGCCTTGAGCATCTTCAGCGGCGAACCCGCGACGGAGGCCCCTTAGGGTCAAGGAATCAACAACTGTCCGAGCAATGAGCGAGCCGACTCGTCGCACACCGGTTGATTCCAGCGCCGACCCTCCCACCCCTTGGTGGA
>Ga0105049_10004344_pt1 | contig 16633 bp, 14 predicted proteins | sample MAT06_FD_78087 | JGI IMG/M metagenome (GOLD analysis project Ga0105049, IMG submission 78087) | Freshwater microbial communities from Lake Fryxell liftoff mats and glacier meltwater in Antarctica - MAT-06 | ecosystem: Environmental > Aquatic > Freshwater > Ice > Liftoff microbial mat | place... | reverse complement strand
CGGTTGGCAATCAGTCCAAAGTTTACATACACTTTGCCAACATCTATGGGAAGCCCCAGTGTTTTGAAAATAGCAATGGCGTTGTTGCCATAAGTAATGGCATCGTCATACTTTTTTAGTTCTTTGAATAGTACACTCAGGTTCATACTCATGTTGGCAATCCCTTTCTGGTCATTGATTTCTTCCCGGATAGCAATCCCTTTCAATAAATATTCTGTGGCTTTTACCAGATTGCCGTTTTGTATATACTCTGTGCCAAGGTTGTTGTAGGCCATACCCACACTTTTTTTATTGTTGTATTTTAATCCAATTTCAATGGCTTTATTATGGTATGCAATAGACTCTGCACTTTTATTCCAGTCGGAATATAGATTGCCCATACTAGTATACAAATTGGTGAGTATAGCTTCTTTGTTGTATTTTTTTACAAGTATCTCCACCTCTTTATAATTAGAAAGTGCTTTTTCCATATTATTAAAAGTCATGTAAAAAATGCCGAGGTTATTGTACGCATCTATTTGTCCGTCTACATATTTTAATTGATTGGCTAATTTGAGGGCGTTGGTAATATTTTGTATCGCCTTTGCAGAATCTGTATTGACGTATTGTATGGCCAGGTCCACCAATAGATTTACCTTGTTGGTATCCGGAAGGGCAGTAGCAATTTTCTTTTCTAAACTGTCGATGCGTTTGTTCTGCTGCGCCTGCACATAGGCAAATGAAAAAAAAATCATCAAAACTAAGGTGGCAATCCGGTGAAGCATGTGTTTTCTGATTAAGCTGACTACAAGTTTAATGCATTTAAGCAAGCTGACATTAAAAAATATTGAACTACTGTAATACCAATACCTTACTGATGAATAAAATTTCGAAAAGCTACTGTTCTGCGTGATCCTATTCCGGTATTATCTGCAAACAAAAAAAGAGGTCTGTTGGCCTGGCAATGGCTTGGTTACGATTTCATTAGCAACCATATTCCAGCCGGATTTGTTTTTTGGAAGGGTTTTGTTGATCACAACAAACAGTCGCTTTATCAATTGTAAAAGGCGGGGCAACATATAGATTAAGGCAGTTACTAAAAAATCAAGGAGTTGAATTGCTTTTTAAGATGCCCGCATAGTACGAATCTTTTGCGTGTAATGAACCTTTGGTTGTTTGCCCTTAACTTTCAGGACGATGCATTTTAAAAATGAATCATCCTAAAAGTCAAGTTTATTCTAGGTTGGGTGATACGCTTCGTTGGTGGTAGTTGATGCAGCCAATTGGATTGCGTAGTATCTTTCATCACCAGCAAACTACCATGTTCTAAAATTATTGATACGGTTTCTTTGGTCTCTTTGTGTTTGAAAACAAATTTCCGTTCTGCTCCAAAGCTCATTGAGCCGATTGCTCCGTTTTTTTGTAAATCCTTTTCAGCATCGCTGTGCCAGGCCATGCCTTCACCTCCGTTGTGGTATAAATTGAGCAAACAGGAATTGAAGTTTTCTCCGGTTCGTTCTTCCGCAATTGATTTTAGTTCCAGCAATTCCTTAGTCCAAGGCAATGCTTTCTTTGTAGTGTTCGAATAGGTATATTCAAAATCCTGGTCGCCATACCAGGCCACTTTCCGTTTGGTAACGATTAGCTTTCCATAGATAATCGCCTCGTCATTTTTCCATTCGATTGTTTTGTATAAACCATCAAAATATTGGGTTGCCTCCCGGTGTGTAAATAGCTTTCCATAATAATTTACAATCCCGTCTTTGGGTAATAAATTTTTTGAGCTGTCTATTTCGTTGTTGAATAAATCCATTTTTGATAAGCTGTTTTCATACAATGCCCGCAAGGCCGAAATCCGTTTTGAATGGCTTCGTTGGCTGATGTAAAGAATATCCTGTTGGCTTCTTTCAATCGTTTACCTGATTTACATTGTAAGGTTCCGTATATTTTTAGTTGTCTATTTCCGCCCAGGCAAATTTCTTTTTGTTTGATTTTCTTTCTTAAATCTTTGCCGGCAATTTCAGTATGAATGATCATTTACTAATTCAGTGCATCGTGAAAAATAATTCCCAGTGTATGCCGTTCTCCGTGATGTACTTCGCTAACGCCGTGTTTCATATTTACACGATAATAGCCCTTGCTCCCCTTTACTGGCCGAAAGTTAGTTGTAAAAATCAGCCGATTTCCTTTCCAAGTGGGCATCATGTCCACAGGCATGTATTACGCTGGTTTCTTTTCCATTGTACATGGTTTTTACTTTGGATGCAAAGGGTAAGTCGTTTATTTCCTTAACAGGCAAAGCGTCCATATCAGCCTCTCAATGCTATTACTGGTCTGGGTTTATCGCCTTTTAAAATACCCACCACACCAGTAATTCCCACTTTGGTTTTTACTTCAATGCCCAACAATTGTAAATGTTTGGCAACGAGCCCGGCAGTACGAAACTCCCTGTTTCCTAATTTAGGATTTTGATGAATGTCGTGCCGCCAGGCAATTACTTTCTGTTCAGTTTTGTCCGCACTTTTTTTAATGAGTTTACTATAGTTGCTTTTTTGTGCCAAAAGCTGAAAAGAAAATACATGTAACAATGCTAACAATAGCAGGGTTGTTTTTTGATTTATCATTTTTAATTTTTTTTTGTTTGGTTAAAAAATTAAGGAAATACTGATGTGGGTTTGAAAAAATACTTAAATTAAAACTGCTTAAAACGTCAGGTTACTAAATGATGGAAAATATTCGAATAAAATCGACTAAAAATTTGCAAAGCCTTATTGGTGATTTTGCAGAAATGCCCTTGTACGATTTGGAATATTTCAGCAATGGAATTTTGATTCTGTCTCTGATCTTTTCGCATTGTAAATAACAAAAATGAATTCGCTGTGGCAGGGGGTTTGACATTCGTTCATCCAAAACCGAAGCCGACCCCAATCAATATCTGGTGAAAAACTAAATTGGAAGATAACACTTAGATTCAACTAAAAGTCAAATTACTAACAATCAAGCCGAAGCTAAAGCGGATAGTGAAAATGCGGCTGAAAAATCCAGTGTTCTGTCCTGCTTGCAGCAAACCTAATATGCGAACAGCTAACCTGCTGTTGTGATGTGGGTAGACCTCTTGATAGGAGAAAGTAGGTAATTTTTTATGATCAAACCAGTTGCATGGTGAGTTGGACTTAGGATATGGATACTCACTTATGGCTCTTTGGGGAGCAGTGTGTACCGTCCCCTTTCCTCAATTGGCAGCGGTTTTTTATCTTTCAAAAATACATAGCTTTCCCATTTTGCATAAGTACTGACAATCCTTTTTTGCTCAAGAATAAACCAACCTTGCTGGGATTATTGAATATTTAATTACTGAATTTTTTGTACGAAACACGCTACAAGAAAAACATTAATAGTATGAAATGTTGCTTTTTTTATATGAATTGTGTATCAGAAGAATCAGGAATCCAAAAAGCACAGCTCCCACAATCAGAACGTTATTCACCAGCCCTTCCACCGAAAATGATAACTTTATTAAGATAGTTGAAATGACAAAACCAGAGTTCCTGATGATTTTATGAAACTTGTCTGAATGAAAGAAGGAGAACAAAAGTAGCATCACATCAATGATAATTAAGAGCATAAAGAAATCCTCAAAAAATATATTATTGATATTTTTGAAAGTGTTTAGATGGTTCCACTTATCCTGAACGGAAGCGATGAGCCAATTGGTAAACGAGTACACTGCAAGCACGACTAAAACCGGAACCAAAGCAGTTGCAACTCTTTTTTTCAATTTAATGAACTTGTCTATTCGAACCTTTTCTTCAGGCTTTGGTGTGCTTTCTTCGCCACCCTGTTGTTCTATTTTTTTATAGAACAGTTGTATTAAAAAAAACAAAATCAGCGTAGTTGCTACGTCGTAGGTGAACTGCAGATCATTTTCTAATTTGAACCACCCGGATGACAGTTCGATGTTACCGATGTCTTTGAAAATCCTCCTGATTACAATCAGTGTTATGATTTCGTATTGCTTACCTATGTAAATTGAGATTGACTTTGGCAGGTAAAAGACTAACAAGAACACTTCATAAACCAGAATGAAAGAGAACGGTGTATATACTGCAGCGATTGGATTTTTTGTGAGTTTTGAAGTAATATGAATTATGTCCTGACTAACCAGAAAAATAACGAGTAAATGCACCAGGTAACTGATAATCGCAATTCTAATAATGATGTGCTCTGTTTGTTCCCTGAACTTTTCAGATAAAAATTTGTCAAATATTTTCTTCATAAATTGGATAATTGAACCTGTTTAGATTCCATAAAAATGGCCGAAATTAATTGTAGGCTGTTTATTGCCCAAAGAAACTAACAACCACCAGATCAATATCAAAGCGTTTATAATTTTGATGATTTCAATTGTTGCATCGTATTATAATTAGACGTTTATTGAAACGAATGGTTCAGTAAAAAGGATATTTTTTTATTTTATATTGAATTTTGAATGAACTTTTGCACTCTATTCGCTGCCATCGGTCGGGGGCTCTGCGATGCAGTGGTGGTTGGTAATTGTGTATCCTGTTGCTTAATTGAAAATATAAAGCTGACATTAACAGCTAAAGACAAAATTAAAATGCCGTGCTGCAAGTACTGCTGATATTCAATTGTAGCTGATCGTAGTTGTTGCAGCAGCTCTTTTCACTTTAAATCTTTGCACAATTCGCTTGCATGGTTTTGCTACCCGATAATTTTTCCATTTTTAAAATAGCGGTACAGAGAGCATTTCGAAGCACCTTTAATTTTTATCTGACTGGTGTGTTGGGCTGATCGGAGCAGTTAGTGAGAATTTTAATCAACTCATTTCTATTTGAAGTAATTATGTTATACCATCTTTACGGTAAGACTCAGTATTTTTATTAGATGCTTTTTTGTTTCAGGATCCAAGGTATCAAACTGCCGTAAGTCGGCCATAGCGTTCATCGTAAACGTGATCAATATTAATAGTATCACTCAGCCAATACCCTCCATTTTAAAATTGCCCTGTCAAATTAGAAAGTAATAACAGTTACAAAATCGCTGAAAAAGGGATTTTAAATGTAATGCCTGGTTCTGATTCATCCAGTGCCATTGTATTAATTTGGCTCCACTTTTTGATTCCCCTTCTGTGGCAATGTGTTTGTCACTGTGCTTTGCTTTTAAAGTATAAAGTCAATTGCAAATTTTTTTAATGAATTTGAAATGGTTGCTGTATGCATTATCCCATTGTATTAACCAACTGCCATTATCTTTTGATGCGCCTGCAACAGGCAAAAATCTATCCGTTTAATTTACTTTAATTAAATATTCACCATCAGTTATTATTTGGCTGAATGATGCCTTGCAACACAACGGGCTGCAAATAAACATTGAAACTTTATTCATGGTAACTAAATTTCCCTTCGGTTATCAATATTTTATCGCTTGCATTGCCACCCAATTCGCCGGTAAGTGTTGCTTCTATTATGCTGGGGCTTTTGCTGCATTTGGTTACATTTATTTTCATTGTAAATCCCATCATGCTGCCATACAGATAGTTTTCGTTAGTGATATTTGCCAACTGCACTACACTATTATTGTCATTGCCTTCCACTATATCATACTGGCCAGGGGTGGTTATATTATACAGGTTAATATTAAATGCCTGCTGGTTTTTATCTGCCCCGCCTTTGTTGCCGGCTATTAAAATTGCTTTATTATATCCATCCGGGTCAAAGGCACCGAATATGCCATTATCTGCAATCCATTCTTTGCCATTAATTTTCATGCTTAAATTATTTTCTGCACTTTTTGAAACGGCAAAAACCGCCGTTATATTCGGTGCATTATTACTATTGTTGCAAGCAACGATTCCTATGATGATGCTTATTGCTAACACTATCTTTTTGTACATACAGTCTATTTTTTAATGAATAAATTTCAGTTTACTTGTAACGCTGCGGGAGATATTTCTGCCATCATCACAATGCTGGTAAGAGTGGTTATTTGATACATAATATGCTGGCCATCTTCCGCTATATCAATCAGTGACTCATGGTTCATAAAAAAACTACCTTGCAAAATAAACAGTTTGAAGGGATGACTGCATTGCACTTTGCAGCAGCTTCAAACTATTCATCTACTAAGTCTTTATAAACTTAGGTGCATTATAAAGGCTGCATGCTTTAAATGATAAAGTATGTTTATCCTCAACTGCACAGCACTTTTGTTTGTGTTTTGTGTATTCAATAACTCGCCACAGCTTTGTGGTAAACAACTCCGTTTTACTGGTTACTTTTTCCCTTTTTCGAAGTGTTATTGCTATTAGCACTTCTAAAATTGAAAGGCAGATTTGACGAACTTTTTATTAAAAAAGATTATAGTCTTTGGTAAGTAATTGTTCCCTGCCCTTCAGTGCCTGTCCAGGTCATTTTATTACCGCTGATTGAAAAAGTGTAGGTTTGACCAACTGAAAAATCTTTTAAAGTAGAGATAGTTATTTTATTTCCCTGGACTTTCCAATTGGTTTTGCTGTAGAGCTTTTCCTGAATTTTTTTGTATTTTTCTTCGCAGCCGCTTGATGCTGTGTTTTTCCTGTAGGTGCCATCTGCATTAATTTCCCAAAATATTTTTGTGGCACAAGGGCGTTGTTGTAGCAGTGCTTTATGAGAATCAAACGTTTGGCCACCAAAGCTTGAGATGTTCGATACTGTTTTCCATTTGCCAACAGGGCTTTGGGCAGTGCAAAAACCAATTGTAAAGAGAGTGAAGGTTGTAATGATTAGTTGTTTCATAATATTTTATTTGTTTGTAAAATGAGTAGCGTGTTTATGGTTTACACCAGCCTTTAGACCATTTTAGTAATTTATCGTGGCTTAACCAATCGCCGAATTTAGCAGCCTGGTAGGCGGATTGGCAAAGTTTGATGAAGGAGGAATAACTGGTAAAGTAATATCTTTTTTACAAGCGCAAACGAAGGCTAAAACAAAAGCTTGCAATAGCAGCAGAAATACCCTTTTCATACGATCATCTTTTTAATAAAGCACTAACTTAACACCCGCAGGTTACCCGCAAAAGGCTCAATCGCTTAACAACAAAACAAATCGCTCAACTGCCTATTTAGCATTTATAAAGTATATTTGAAACAACATTGTACATGATAACCTGTAATCTGTATGACAAATAAAATTTGCTGCATGGTGGTGAATGGTGACGAAATAAACAGGCCAACGACCGTGTCACTTTTAAGTGAATATGCTTTTATCAAAATAATAAGCATATTTGATTCGCCGGTAAAAGAATTGGCTGTAATAAAACAACGGGCACCGGAGGTTTTATTCTTAGTTATTGATATGACCGAAAAGAGTAGCTTACAATTTTAGCAACAATTACTGCATCTACCCGCCTGCATCTTCAGCACTTTTTACCCTGACTACGCAGTCAAACGTTTTGCAATACCAGTGCATGATTTTTTAGAGAAGCCATTAAAAGTAGATCACTTTGCAAAAACAATAGAGCGATTGAAAGAGTTGATGAAAACCAGCCAGCAATCAGAACTGCTCAATCACACTTTAGGTGCCGATATTATTTTGATTAACATTGGTAACGGGCAACTAAAACAGCACCTGCAGGAAATTATTTACTTAGACGTCTTAAAAGACTATGCCGGCATGATAGCATCCAACAGAAAACACGTAGTACTTTCTCCATTGGTTACATTAATAAAGGAAAATTATTCAGCAGTTTTACACGCATTCAAAGGAGCTATGCCGAATAAAAAATATTTTATAAAAAAATAAGTCCGGGTGCGGTACTGGTAAATAATATTACATTGCCAGTTGGCAGAACTTATAAAGCAGCATTAAACGAACTTAAAGTGTAAATTTTCTATGCGAAAATATTTTTTAATTATTTCTTGTTGTATTTCAACGACTGTTTTTTCTCAAAAGCAGGGGGCAGGAATTAATTGATTCTCTGATACAGGAAATATCGCTCACAAAAAATGACACCGCTTTTATAAGGCTTTATAAATCTATAGCGGATAAATACACTAATAATAACCCGGTTAGTGCAAGAGCGTATGCAGACAAAGAAATAGCACTTGTCAATAACATGAGATGGAACAAAGGGATTGCAGTATTTTATTCGATTATTGCAACCATCTTCAGCGATGCAGGTAATTATGATTCTGCAACTATTTACAATCAAAAAGCATTGACCATACATAAAAAAATGACGATAAATTTAATGTAGCTTCTTTACTTAACAATATGGGGGTTACTTGCCTGCAGCAGTCAAAGTACACAGCAGCAGCAGCCTGTTTTTTTGAAAGCCTGAAAGCCGGGGAAGCTATTAAGAACAATAATTTGATAGCCCTGGCTTATGATAATATTTCGACAGTTTATGCCGCTGAAAAAAAATTTATAAAAGCATTGGAGTACAGTTTTAAGGCATTAAAAATAAGACAGCAGGAAAATAATACAGAAGGTATGGTGGCTGTTTTAAGCAGCATTGGCAGTAAATACGTGGAAACCGGCGACTCTGCAAATGCAGGCAACTACTTTAAAAAAGCTTTATCCTTATACGAAAAAACGGAGAATAAGCCAGGTATCGCTACGGTGTACAGCAATATATCGATGTTGTATAAAAAAGATTATAAGCTTAAAATAATGTATGAACTAAAAAGCCAGGCCATTTGGGATGAGATAGGTCCGTTAAATCTGCTTTCTATTATTAATACCGTAAATATCGGCGTAACCTATCTTGATATCGCAAGAAATGGTACCGGCGAAATAACCCCTGGTGAAAATATTCCAGCCGGCAAAACAAACCAGTTGAATAAAGCCATTGCTTATTTTGAAAAAGCAATTGCGTTAAGTAAAGAAACAAATGACATCAATAACGAAGCCTTTTTTACAGGCAACCTTGCGGAAGCGCAGGAGCTGGCCGGTGATTATAAAAATGCCTACATCAATTTCCGCTGCTACCAACGGGTACAGGATTCTGTTTACTCGTAAGAGAATAAAAATAAAATTGCCGGCATTGAAGGTCAACGGGAAGTGGTAATAAGAGATAAGGAAATCGCTTTCAACAAAATAGCATTGGCCAACCAACAAAAGCTTCGATGGGCTTTGATAGCAGGTATCAGCCTTTTGTTTATTATTGCCGGTTTATTATTTTATCAAAACCGAAACCGAAAAAAAACCAACGCCACTTTAATGGTATTGAATAACGAACTGGATGAAGCCAATAAAGTAAAAGCAAGATTTTTCGGGATTCTTAGTCACGACCTCAGAAGCCCCGTTGCCAACCTTATAAACTTTTTACAATTACAACAACGGCATCCCGGCATACTCAATGAGCAACAGATAGCCAGCAGCGAAAAAAAAATAGCCGATTCTGCCGGGTTGCTTTTAGAAACAATGGAGGGTATGTTACTTTGGAGCAAAGGCCAAATGGAAAACTTTAAGCCCGAAATAAGCGAAGTGCCGGTTAATGATTTATTTATTTACCTGCAGCATTTCTTTTCAGATAATACTATAGTAAGCTTTTCGTTTATTAACAATGATAATTTAATACTGTGTACCGATGCCAATTATTTACAAACCATTATGCGAAACCTTACTGCCAATGCTATTAAAGCATTACAACAAACAACAGGAGTACAAATAACCTGGAAAGCCTAGCTGGAAAATAACAACAGCTATTTATCCATAACCGATAATGGCCCCGGCATAAACAGTGAACAGGCCAAAGCCTTATTTGATGAAACCCATGTTACCGGCACGAGGCATGGCCTTGGTTTACACATTATACGTGACCTTGCAAAAGCCATTAAATGCAATATTAATATTGAGGCCGGTAATATGCAAGGTGCCACTTTTGTTTTGGCCCTATAAATTGCAACTGCTGCCTTCCAGATTTTAGCTGAATTTTAGCTGCGTATAATATCACTAAAAATATTATGCAGGATCAACCACGGATTCGGTCGCTGCTGGAAACTTATATGCCCGATACTACCAGTGTTATATTAAGCATTAATTGACGGATAAAAGGTTGCTAACCTTTGCAGTAAGACTGTCACAGTATTCATGTCTAAAGTTGGCAACCTTAATTGCAACAAGTCAGAATAAGTTTAACATAACACCAATGACGTGTCAACTTTGATTTGTCAGAGATGAGTTCTCCTGGTGAGTCACCTTTTGGGGGTTACTCACCAGGAGAACTTGCAAATTAATACATCACTTCGTGCCTGACATGACACTAGTGCTTCTTAAAGAATAGAGACGATTCGATTTGTGACCCGATAGATCACACTTAATTTAACACTTAGTTACATTGAACTATTAGCTTCCATAGCATAAACAACGGTATCGCTGAACAACGTATAGTCAAAAGCCCCAATCCATCAGGGATCGGGACTTTTGCATTTTATTTTTGCTGATGTACTGCTTTTACTGGCTTTAAGATATCTTTCATTGCCTTTGATTTTGAAAGTGAGTTTATTTTTGGTGCAACATTCTATTCTTCCTACTTGGTGTTTTGTTAACGAGTACTTATCCGGTGCTTTTTAATCCGCTTGATAACGAGTTTATTAATCCAAGTAATCTGGTCAATATTTTGTCTTTTTCCCTGCTATTTTCATCTTCAATACTTCTCCATTGTTTCAGATAATTGATGTGTAATTGATGCAGGATTTTCAGTTTGTCATTGCGCCATTTTAGATTATCATATTGCCCATTTCTTCTGATGGTTTTTGGTTCATCAAAAAGACCTTCAATCAATTCCAAACCATTTTGATGATCTGTAAGTATTTTATTCAACAACAAATCCCTTTCTGCTATGTCCTCATCCAAAGTGACATATTGTTTCATAATCTCTACATTAGAAAGTATCAGGTTGGTTTCTACTTGTATGATTAAAAACTTTAAGAAACTCCAGGTCTGTATTGATTGCTTTAAATGCTCGTATGCTTCTGGTCTTTCTGCTTTTAATACTTTCAGTGCTTCACCAAGGCCATACCACCCTGTTATCGCAATTCTGGAAAGATTCCAACTAAACACCCAGGGTATAGCCCTTAAGTCATTCAACGTTCGGGTGCCGGTTCTTCTTGCAGGTCTTGATCCTATTTTGCTTTTTTCTAAAACATCAATACAAGTTACTTTGCTGTAAAAATTTATAAAACCCGGCGTATCTATCAGGTTTCTGTAATGCTCAAAAGATTTTTGAGCTAAAAACTCCATTGTATCTATTGGAAAAACTGTTTTGGATGCATTGGCTGTTTTTTTAATTGTTTGCCTGGCTACCCCCGAAGAAAGTGCATTAAGATTGTAGGTAGCAGTAAGTGGATTGCCAAATAGCTGTGCTACAGATTCTCCCTGCACCGTAATTTTAATGATTCCGCTAATGGTATTTTCTGGCATACTCTCTAAAAAGCGGTGATATTTACCACCACCTCTACTGATGGTGCCTCCAGTTCCATGGAAGAAATAAATTTCTGTATCCTGTTGTTTTCCTACAGCAGTCAATTCTTTTTCTGCTTTATGTACATTCCATTTACTGGCGATCGTTCCCCCGTCTTTATTGCTATCGCTGTAACCTAACATTACCTCTTGCTTGTGGAATAATTTTCCAGCTCTTTCTTTTGTAATGGGGTGCAGCAAGAATTTTTTTAAAATTTCAGGGCCATTAAGCAGGTCTTGAATGGTTTCTAATAATGGGACAACTCTTATTTTGGTATTTAACAACTGTGTTTCTCTCATCAGCAAATAAACCACCAATAAATCACTAAGATTTCTGGTCATACTTATTATGAATGACCCTATTCCATCAGAACCATATTGATTAATATGCTGACGAACTACTCTGTAACAATCCAACACATTATCTGCTTCTGTACCATAAGAAACGGTAACATCTGTGATGAGTGAATTGCTGGCTAATAATGTATTCAAAAAATTAACTCGCTTATCTTCACCCCATTTTTCAAAATCATAATCCTGTTCTCCAATGGTCTTCAAAATCTGCGCAATTGCTTTGTCATGAAAAGTACTATTTTGCCTGATATCTAATTTTGCCAAATGAAACCCGAAGCATTGTACCGTTCTTTCAACAGGAAAAAGCAAATCTTCTGCTAGTCCTTTTAAACCGTTTTGTGTTAAGATTTCTCTCAGGAATTTTAAGTCTTCTTCTAAAATTGCACTTGATTTATAATAGGAGTTTGAATCAGCATTTTTTTCAGATATGGTATTTTCCAGTTGCACTAAAAGTAAACTTACATATTGTCTCCAGGGTTCGTAAGGATTTCTATTAACTGCTTTTAGTCCTGGTTCTCCTAATGCCTTAGACTTTTTTTCAATAGATTCCGACAGTAAAAACGGGACAGGATTAGTAATGGCCGAAACCGAAAGTTTGACTATTAAATGCAATAACTGATCTTTAATAAGCTCAAGTGCTGTCTTTCTGTGAAGCAGTAAAGTTTCTTGTGTTACTGCTGGTGTTACAAATGGATGCCCGTCTCTATCACCCCCCACCCAACTTCCAAAATTGATTTTTGGGAATAAATCAGGGTTTTTTATTTTGGCTGGATTTAAACCTAATTCTACCCAGGAGCTTTTTAGTTGTTGATCGCTCTTCTTTAATACAGTAGGAAAAACTTTGCCCAAATAATGAATAACATTCGATCTTTCGTCTTTAATGTCGGGTTTTTGTAAATAAATTTCTCCGGTTCTCCACCATCTTTCCAGCAGGTTAATAATTTTTTCCTTAATTATATTTTGTTCCAGCTTGCTTAAAGAAGTATTTTCCCGTTGAACCAAAAGCAAATACAATTCCCGGTGAATTTCAATAACGGTTACTCTTTTTGCTTCTGTAGGATGTGCCGTAAGCACAGGAATTACGGTGGTTTTGGAAATAGTTTTCAGCATATCGTCTTCACTTACAGCATCATCCTTCCATATTTTAAATGCCTCTGCCCAGGACCCTCTAATTGAAGTAAGATCTTCTTCGTTTGCCATTTTTCTGCGGTACTGTGTAGCTGCATTTTCTTCAACCATCGTCATCAGTTGAAAATAAATACTAAAGGATTGAAATATCTTTTCGCTGGAAATGTCATTTTCCTCTAATGCAAACTCTTGTGAAGTATTATTTATTAGTGAAATAATTTCGGGTTCATTAATCCGGGTTAACATCTGCGTATAGCAATCAATTATAAATATTCTGTCATCAGAAATTTTCTGAAAAGGATTTTTGTTGATGTTCATATTTTAGCGTAAATTTTTTTATTTCTAAATTAGTTTCCTTCAAAATTAGTTAAAAGAATAGTTTCTCAATCTCGTTCTGTATTTAGCAACCTATCGGTTCAATGATTACTCAGCAGTAGTGTGTGCTACGCTTTGTTCTACATGGAGCCATTGGCATACTTGCCGACTAATTCCCTAATTAAACCATCTAATTGCAACGGAATAAGTAACAACCTCTGGTAGTATTTCTACAGATTATATACTCAATAGACCAATCAGTTTTACTATCAGCAATGCAGTTTTACTTCCAGGCGTCATTCAACCAAAATCAGGATGATGTATAAAGGCCGATACACTGCCTTTAAAACTTATAGATTATGCGATAGAACTATCTGTAAATGTTGATGCATTAGGAGTTAAGAGAGAAAATCTGCCGATATATTTTGCCGCTCTTTTGTTTTTAACTCTATAATATTAAACCGCCTTGTTGATGTATAAGATCCCATATCACTATCACTATTTATTAATATGGCTCCAACCAAAATAACATATTTGCAGTTGTATTTTGTCATTGCAACTAATTCATTTATACGTTTGTCGATGGCTTCATAAATCACTTCAGTTGCTTCTTGCATAGGAATAGCTGCGTATAAAATCCTGTCTTTTTGCCGGTAAATTATCTGCTCTATCGTATTCATTTGATAGTCCATCTCGGTAATATTTCCCTCAATTATTTGGTTGTTCATCAACTTATTCAACGCTACTTTGGCAGCACCGCAACAGTCTGATTTTTTTGACTGACCAAAGCGGTTTATTTCGCCAATTGTGCCCGTCTTTGTAATTCCAATATGTGGCCCGTAATAAATTAATATAGCACCTTCATCAGGCACGTGGCTTGCAAATGCCCCCATTCCTGTAAGACCTGAGAAGGGAAACCCATTTAACCCACCCATTTTGAATGGACCTAAAAATTCCTGTGCCCTGGCAGGATATTGTATACTATTAACATCGTCGCTACAAATGCAATCAGCAAACATTATCTTGGAAGGTTCCAGGTTCAAATGATCTTCATAATAGTCTATTGCTTTATTTACACTATCTATTATGGTAATCGCATTTGGATAAAACTTTCTAATGATTTTTAATCGGTTTTTTTTAAGCATAATTTCATTTTTTTTCTTTAATCAGTATCCTTTAATTACAATGGTTTAGGCAAATTGAATTTGCAATATAATTGTAAAAATTTAAAATTCTAATCTTCTGGTAATAGTAATTTTTGGCGAAGCAGGGGTAAAGCATTATCATCTGGTTGGAGTGTTGTTACTATGAGATAATCTTTGCCTGCAGTTTTTGTCATCTCCGTCTTATTGCGTGTATTTGTATTTGGAACCACCTGCATCGTAGTAGGATACATCGCATCCTGATATGGTCTTATTATTTTCGTTATGCACTACACCAGTGCTATAACTGAAGGTAATCGTATCTGAAATATTGGAGCATCCAACAGAAGTTCCGCAATAAGCGGCGGCTATTTTTAGACCTCTTTTTATTTGGTGCCGAAAGGGATGGCAGATTCCAGTTGGGAATAATTATGGGTTCCGTTTTACTGCTGACCAAAAAGCTGAAACAGGTAGCTTAGAAAAATTATCCATAGTAAAATCCTTTTGGCCATATGTAAAGCATGTTAAATGATATGAATTTTCTTTCCTAACCACCATACGTTTGGGGTGTGAACATTGTATAGGGTAAACTTGTCCGTTGAGCATGGCGGTGGCTGTTGCGATGGGGAGTATTGGTAGATTTAAGTGTTTTTTGGCTTTCATCATGTAGAACAATGGAATCAGTTTTATATAGTTTGGCCATCGATGCCAAATTTAATTTGGTAAAAGTTGTTGGCGGTAATTGCCAGAAAATTATTGCACCTTTCGTCCTGGCGTGGTGTTGACAACATTCGCTTTCTTTTAAAAATATTTTCGAGAACACCGAAGTATAATAAACCTTCTGTGTTTTTGGGCAAATCCATTTTTGTTTTAAAATTGGTGTCTTTTGAATACAGCAGTTTCACCTGTAAAAAGCGAACGTATAAACAAGGCGGCTATGATGTCTTGATAATTGTAACCGATGTAAAAAGTAACGATGCACCACTTGTCTCGTTTTTTTCGGGATGATTGTTTCAACCGGGTTCACTTTCGGTATTGTACTTCCAGTTGGCAGGTTACCAGAGGAGTGAGCTGCATCCGGGTTGACCCCGTTGGATATTATCCTACAAGGTAAAGCCGACGGAACTTTCAGACAGGCGCATAAAAGAGCTGTTTTCGCATCAGCGTAATTGGTTAGTCGGCACCTGATAGATCGGGTGGAGAATCTGCACTGGTTGAATCTGCTCAACAGGCAAAGTCCTATCTATCGGATCGTGCCTAAAATTCATGTAATCCTTTAAGGCATTTTAGGCTAATCCTAACACTAATTATTTCTCAGCTACACAATTTTAAAAATATTGATTAGGCGCCGAATAACTTATGTTTGTAAACGCAAAATAAAAACCTACAACCTGCATTGCTTATGAACTCCACACCTTTAGTAGCAAAACCACATTACCCGATATTGGATGGACTGCGTGGCGTGGCCGCTTTAATGGTAGTGACTTTTCACATTTGTGAAGCCAATGCCGCCAATCGCTTTGAGCAGATCATCAACCACGGTTATCTTGCAGTAGACTTTTTCTTTTTGCTTTCTGGTTTTGTAATTGGTTATGCCTATGACGACCGCTGGCACAAAATGAGCATTGGCGACTTTTTTAAACGCAGGCTCATCAGGCTTCAACCCATGGTAATTATGGGATCTGTTATTGGTGCCTTTTGTTTCTACTTTCAGGATTCTGTTTTGTGGCCGTTGATACATACCGTGCCGGTGTGGAAGATGCTGCTGATTATGGTGATTGGTTTCACGCTGCTGCCAGTGCCGATATCAATGGATATAAGGGGCTGGACAGAAATGCATCCGCTGGACGGTCCCGCCTGGTCGCTGTTCTTTGAATACATCGCCAATATTTTATACGCTTTGTTTGTAAGAAAGTTTTCAAATACGGCGTTGGCCATCCTGGTATTTATATCGGGAGCAGCCTTGATACATCTTACAGTAACTGGCCCCAATGGAGACGTTATTGGCGGCTGGGCACTTGAACCCGTTCAATTACGCATTGGCTTTACCCGATTAATGTATCCCTTCTTTGCAGGCTTACTGCTCTCCAGAATAGCAAAACTAACGTATGTTAAAAATGCCTTTCTCTGGTGCAGCCTGTTAATTGTAATTGTTCTGTCCATTCCAAGAATAGGCGGTAGTGAGCATTTATGGATGAATGGTTTGTACGATTCGATGAGCATTATTTTCATCTTTCCGCTGATCGTATTTCT
>Ga0105049_10004341_pt1 | contig 16637 bp, 8 predicted proteins | sample MAT06_FD_78087 | JGI IMG/M metagenome (GOLD analysis project Ga0105049, IMG submission 78087) | Freshwater microbial communities from Lake Fryxell liftoff mats and glacier meltwater in Antarctica - MAT-06 | ecosystem: Environmental > Aquatic > Freshwater > Ice > Liftoff microbial mat | place... | reverse complement strand
TGGAGGAGGATTTCTTTTACCCCGGTATTCTGGAGCCGGATCGGGTGGCGGTGTGGGAGCGATTGTACCCGGATGTCGCGTATGACGATGCCGCCTTTCGCACGGCAAGTTCCCAACTGCTCAAGCGCCTGGAAGGCTACCTGCAACAAGAGGCCCTGAGCCGAAATCCACACCGGCAGGACCAACTGTTGCTGGAAGAGTTGGAGCGCCGCCGGCAGGACAAGCACTTGCGATACGCGCTAAACCGGAGCCGAAAAAATCTGGACGAGCAGCGAATGCGCGATGGCCAGTACCATTACGATCGCTATGCTTTGGAAATGGCGCAGCATCGCTTTAATGCGCGTCAGGATTTTCGCTCGCAGAAACTGGCGCCCGTGGCAGCGCTTTCGTCGTTGGACGCCTACTACCTGGCCAGCCGCTTGCGCCTTGCCTGCGAAATCCTGAACCTGAAGCACATCCTGCAAGTGGATGAAGATGTTACGTTGGTGGATCAGCTCGAAGGGCTGCTGGCGCACGAAGCGTATGCCGGCGAACCCGCCGTGGCTTTGTACGGCGCCATCCTGCGGATGCTGCGCGGCCAAGAACCTGAACTGGCCTACCGCGAACTTCGGGGCTGGATGGAGCGCAGTGCGTTGCTGCTGGCTAAAGAAGAACAATACGAAGTTTACATCCACGCCATCAACTTTTGCATCCGCCAGGCCAACCGGGGTGCCCCGGAATACTTGCAGGAACTGTTAGGGCTGTACCAGGAAGCCCTTAAACGCGACGTGTTGCTGGATCAGGGGCAACTCTCCCCTTCGAACTACAAAAACATGGTTACGGTGGGCCTTCGCGTTGGCGATTACCGCTGGGTCAAGAAATTCATCAGGCAGTACAAGGAACAGTTACCCGCGGCTTTCAGAGAAAATGCCTACACCTACAATCTAGCCGTATACTATTATACGGTTGGTCAGTACGACCAGGTGCTTCAGCTCTTGCAGGAAGTGGATTACGACGACGTTTTTTACAACCTGGATTCCAAAGTGCTGCTGCTGAAAGTGTACTACGAAACCAGCGAGGCCGATGCGCTCTTCTCGCTTTTTGACAGTTTTAGCGTGTTTGTGCGGCGCAACAAAGTGTTGTCCAGCTACCACAAAACCATTAACCTGAACCTGATTCAGTTTCTCAAGAAATTGACGAACCTGCCTCCGGGTCCTTCAGAAAAACTGGATCGGCTGTTGCAGCGCATTGATGCCACGCGCGAAATTTCTGCCATCCAGTGGCTCAAGGAAAAAGCGGAGGAAAAGCGCTTGCGCAAGTCGCCGCGAAGGGTCCGGGGGGCGGGCTGATCCAGCCGTGAATTTTTTAGGAGTACCCGAAATAGCTGCGGCTGGTCACGAGGACCAGCCGCAGCAGCGAACAGGGAGGACTTGTAAGTCGTGTGAAAAAGCGCCGGTTAATGCGCGATCATCAGGCGCTGCGTTTGTTCAAAGGATCCGCTTTGGACTTGAACCAGGTAGATGCCTTCTACCCAATCAGCCGTGCCGATTTGGAGGTTGAGGCGCTGTCCGTCAACGGCGTGATTTTGCGTGTAAACCACCCGGCCGGTCATGTCCATGACGCGAACTTGTGCCGATTCCGAGGCCCCTTCGCCCAGTTCAGCCTGCAGCGTAACTTGCGTTATGGCTGGATTTGGGCTGAGCTTGATGGCACTCAGGTTGGTATCGTCTTCCAATCGCGGAGATGGACCACAGGAGACCAAAATGGTCTGCGAGAAGGACAGGGCTACGCAGCCTGCGTTGCTGCCCTGGAGCGTGACCGTGTAAAGTCCAGGCGTTGCGAAAATGTAGCTCAGGTTCGCCATTGAACCCACCAGGACACCGTTGACCAACCAGCGGAAATTGTCCACGCATGTGCTGGTATTGGTAAAGTTTACCACGGTACCGGAGCAGAAGAAGGTTGGGCTGTAGGTGAAGCTGACCACCATGTCTGCGCAAGTGCAGCAGCGGTTCTGCTGAGCAAAGGGCACGAATGGATCTGCAGGTGCCAGGTTTACATTAAAGGCGGTGTTGTTAGCCGGCAGGATAAAGGCGTTAAACGCTGGAAACACAGGCAGCTCGCGAAACTTGGGGTTCTTGGCACAAGGGGCAAGACCTGCCGGGCTGGTGCGCACGGTGTATATATCGCGGTCATCAAAAGCAAGGGTGTTGTTGATTCCGTAAGCACCACCCATGATCAAACTGCCGCCAACGCCCGTAACGGAAATGCTTTCTTTGATCGAGTAGCCGATTTCGTCATTAGGCCCGCCGTAGGCGCGAGAGAAAAGCAGGTTGCCGGCCAGGTTCGTTTTGAAGAGGAAAGCGTCGGTGTTGCCAGCAGCGGAAAGTTGATTCGTCCAGCCGGTAACCGCAATGGTACCATCGCTGATGAATTCTACGGAATGGGCTTCTTCGTCTCGCTTTAACCCGTAAATGTTTTGCCAGATTGGCGCGCCAAAAGAATTGAGCAGGCTCATAAAAACGTCCTGGCGTCCGTTAGAAAAACTGTTGGAATAGCCGGCGACCAAAATGTCACCTATAGGAGAAACTTCCAGTGCGCGGCCCTCTTCGTCGCCAGGACCACCGTATACTTCGCCCCAAACCATGTTAAGGGCAAAGTCAAGCCCAAATACGTACACGTTCCGGTTGCCCATGCCGCCAAAAGTGGAGTAACCGCTCACAACATAGGCAGGACCTGCAAGCCCGGAAAAGGCGGGACCTGGTTTAATGGAGAATCCTTCTTCATCCGCGCCGGTATCAAATTCCGAATTGGAGATGATGTTGCCGAATGGACCTGTAAGGAACACGAATACGTCCAATGTTCCCGAGCCAAGGTTTTTGAACGACCCCGTCACAGCGTAGGTTGGACCAAGCAGGGGCAAGATGATTTCTTCCACTGAAAAGGCCTCGCTGTAACTGGTTGAATAGTCGTAATACTGCGACCACATGAGGTTGCCCGCTACATCTGTCTTGATCAGGATGGCAGATGGCAAACCAGAAACCGGGCTAACGGCATGGCCGGCGATGATGTAGCCACCGTCCATGGTCTTCTCAACATCATTGCCGCGAGAAAGCCCGGTTCCAAAATCGTAGGTATGGGCCCATACGGCAGCACCCGTAAAGTCATACTTGACCAGGTTGGCCATCGTTCCGGCCGCAGCCGTAGGGATGTTGCTGTAGCCGGTGGTGACATGGCCACCATCGGTGGGGTCGAACTCCACGTTGCGGGCAATGTCCTGGTTGAAAATGTCTGTGGAGGTGTTGTACACCTGGGCATTGATGAAGCCTGCTGCTGCGAGCAGCATCACCAGTGCGGGGAGTTTAAAAAAGGAGAATCGAGTGTTCATGGCTTGTTGGTTTTGCGTTATTTCCGTTAAAGTGCTGAGAAGTTCGTCCCGGCTGCTTGCGCATTTTTCAGGGGGCTTCCTTCCGGTTACAAGGCAAAGATTGCCCGACTACAAGCCGATAAAAACAACAAAATGGCGGAGAAGTGTTGAGGGAATAACCTTTGCTTTTTTTAGTATATGATTTATTTATGAGTATAATATACTGTTTTTAAGCAATTTATCATTATAAAGTGCACAAAATACTATGACCAACTGGGCAAGTTGTAAATCATAGAAACAAAGTTTTAAATTGATTAGTGGGTCGAAGGGGTGCAGGAGCTTGGTGCGGGAGCGGTTCGTTGCCGGGCAGGCGCGGCGGGCAGGCGCGGCGGGCGGCGGGCGGGCGCGGCGGGCGGCGCCTACCCCCCTGACCAGATTGCCTCTAACACAGGATAAGAAACCATATGCCGGTCTCTGTACAATTCCTGGATGGCCGCAGGATTAACGCTGGTAACTCCTTGCTGCAAAATAGCCGTTTTATAGCCTCGCTCAAGGGCACCCAGATAAGTTGCCAGCACACAATGCTCCGCAGAGAAGCCCGGAACCACCACAAAATTCACGCCCGCCTTTTGAAGGTCTTTGTGCAGAGACGTTTCCCAAAAGGCGTTGCCATGCAGCTTTTCGATGATGTGATCTGAGGGTGCTATTTGAAGCTCATTCACAAAATCCAACTGCGATTCGTTGTCCGCAGTTCTGCTTTCAATGTCTTTGATGTAGACGATGACTTGCTCCTGCCTTCGGAACAAATCGGCTGCGTAATTGATGTACTCGCAAGTGTTGGGCACATTTAGTGCATCCTTCTGATGGTCAAGAAAGAGTCTTTGCATGTCCACCACCAACAAGGCTGCCTTCATCGGCATGATGCCTCAGGGCGAAACAGATACGGTTCTGCTCACTGCTCCCTGCGGGGATTGGATACTAAGGGTATACGTTCCGGGTTGGATGCTGCGCAGGTCAATTGAGAAATCGCCGGAGGCAGAACCCTGAAGCAAGCTTCGACCCAGGATGTCCTGCAACTGCCAGGTGTGTTGACCACTTGTTGATTCCGGCATGCGCACCGACAAGTGCTCGCGTGCAGGGTTGGGGTAAACCGTCCAGGTACCAAAAGGCGTAGCATCCAGACCGGACGGTGGGTTAGGCACAAAATCCAGGGCATCAGAGGAAGAGCTTGAACAAGACCCGAGAAGCGCGATCACGGTATAATCGCCGGGCATGGTGGCCCAGATGTACTGAGTCGTATCGGGCAAGAGTGTACCATTTACGTACCACTGGTAGCTATCGGCGGGGGGGTCGCAACGGAGGGTATCACCCGGCAACAAGGCTATGGTGGGGGTGGGGGGAATCGGTGAAACATTTACTGTGACGATATCTGTACCCGTGCAGCCCAGCGCATCGGTACCTACTACCTCGTAAACGGTGGTAACTGGTGGTGAGGCTACCGGATTGGTCGCCAATGGATCGCTAAGCCATTCCCCCGGTGACCAGGCATAGGATGTTGCACCAACGGCACCCAACGTAGCGGACTCGCCTTCGCAAATGAACAGATCCAGACCGGCATCAATCGTAATGAAACACGCCCCAAGGCAGCAATTGCCGCCATCGGAAACATTGACCGTACCAAAACAATCGTACTGGGTCAGGTGCCAGTAAAGCACCCCGCCCGCGACCGTGCTGAAGTAGTTGACCACCTGGTCCGGGCTGTTGCCGCCTGACGGTGACTCCGAGCACTGGTAAGAGTAGATCATGTTGTTTTCGCCGGCAGGGTCAATCAAGGTAACCGGCGGATAGGTTTCAATGGTGGCCGTGGCTCCCACAGGCGCGCTTATGCTTGTGGTAGGAATAATTGCGCAATGGTTGTTGTTGTCGCCGCTGTTGTATCCGGCGTACCAAACCTCCGTTACGTTTGCGGCGTAGGTTCCGGTGATCGTCACCACCATAGGCTCATAACTGGACAATCCGATTTTGAGGTTGGGAATGTCTTCGTCTACATTTATTTGCACGGGGCCGCCGTCGTAATTGGTCAGGATGATCAAATTGCCGCCGGGGTTGCAAATGGATTGGGCGGAAGCAAGCTTTGTGCCCGCCAGCGCCAAAGTGAGGAGGAGGTAGTTCTGTGCACGCATAGCGACAAAATAAGAAAATCAGCCATAAACGCAAAACGGCCGCCCTTTTGAGCAGCCGTTTGTGGAAAATTTAGTTCGAAAGGGGGCTTTTCTTCTTGCCACACCTCCTCCGTGAGCGGGAAACGAGACTCGAACTCGCGACCCTCAGCTTGGGAAGCTGATGCTCTACCAACTGAGCTATTCCCGCTTAAGCGCTTCAAAGGTAGGTCTTCCAAATCGCTAAGTTTATAGCGATTTATGCCCTTTTTTCTTGAGTTAAGCAATTAATTATTCATGGCCGGGGGGCTAAATCGCTTCTTTAATCCCTTCGTTCTTCTTAACCTTGGTATCTCATTCAATAGTGTAAGAGTGACACTTTGGATTTTGTAAACTGATTCTGAGGCTATTTGCCCAGAACCAATTGACAACCATAACAATACAAACTGTGGAATTTTCTTTCTAATACAAGCTCTTATCTTAGAAAGAAATTAGACGAAATCTGGCACTGCCAAGTGTGGACCGTCAAAAATCGCATATCATGACTGGAAAAAGAACTCCCATTCACTTTGCGGGCTTAATCGGCCTGCTATTTTCGCTGGCTTCGGGGCTTTCTGCCCAGACTATCTATTTTTGGCGGAGTGAGGCCACAAACGGAAACTGGAACGATGCCAATAATTGGTGGAACGGGTCAAGCACATCCCTTTTGTTAGGCAATGAGATCATTCGGTTTAACAACAACGTCCAAACCACCATGACTAACAATGCTGCGAATGTTAGCCGATATCGGATATGGTTTGATAATACTGCTACAACAGCGCGCACAATTGGCGGTTCGTCTACTAATAACTTCTTCGACTTCGGCGGAGTCGTTCCACAAATTGTCAACAATTCCACTGCTAACCACGCCATCAACTTTCCCATCAACGCTTCGTTTGGCAATGGATTGGAAATCAATGCCAGTAGCGGACCCTTGACAATTGGCGGAGTGATCAGCGGCCCAGCGGCCAACGAATTGTTGTTCTGGGGAGGAAACAACGTGACCCTTAACGCCGCTAACACCTACACGGGTGAAACGCAGATCAATAATGGTACCCTGACCCTTGGCTCATCTGGCACCCTCGCCAGCAGCAGCAACATTTTCTTAGGGATCGGATCTGATGTCTTAAATGCTGCTCTGACTATCAACAACAATTCCAGCTACGGTAACAACCTGACCGTTAATCCTTCTTCTGGATCCGGAACACGAACCATCACTATAGGCGGTTCTAATACCCCAAGCATAACCGGTTCTTTTACCGTAAACCGCGCGGTGGAAATCAACAGCGGCGCTTCGGCCAACCTTACACTCAGCGGCGTGGTCTCCGGGGTGAACAACCTGACTAAATCCGGAGCTGGCAACCTTAGCTTATCTGGAGCCACTGCCAATACTTACTCTGGTGATATCACCGTCAGTGCAGGAACACTGACCTTGAATAAATCTGCCGATATCAAAGCTGTGGACGATGTTACGGTTAGCTCGTCAGGAACCCTCAGCACCAGCACAGCCAACCAGTGGGGCACTGGCGCTCCGGCACTGTTGACCAATAACGGTACCGTCAATTTCAACAATAATGCTCAAAAAGTAGCCCTTACAGGAGGAGTTACAGGGTCAATCTCCTTGGGAACTGCCACCGTCACGATCAGCAACACAGGTTCTGACACCTACCTCGGTTCCATCACGGGCACCGGTGGGTTGACCAAAGAAGGCGCGGGCACTCAAACGCTTTCCGGCCCCCTTTCCTACACCGGAACTACAACGATTACGGCTGGTATCTTAAACCTGGCAAGTACTTTAAGTTCAACCACCGTAGTGGTAAACGGTACGCTGACCCTGCAACCAGGTGCTACGCTCAACGTCAGCTCCATTACTGTCAATGGAACGCTCAACATTCAATCCGGGGCAGTCCTCAATGTGACCGCCGGCGGTGCCATGGCTGTCAACGGCAGCCTGAACATGAATGGTGGTACGTTGGCACTCCTTCCCTTGGCCGTTCCTACGGCTACCATCACCTACGGCGGCAGCTCAGAACTTTTCTACAACGCCGGTGGAACGGTTTCTCCTACGAGTGAATGGCCAGTTATTGTGGATGCGAACACGGTGCGCGTAGGAAGCGGCACGACCCTTTCCCTCGATAAAAACGGATTGTCCACGAGGACTCTTATTATTAATGGGATCCCATCAGCCGGAACGCTGAGCATGGGCATTTACAACCTGGAGATTGTAACCGGAGGTACATTCACCAATTTTGGCTCCTTCAATGCCGGAACCGGCACCGTCATTTTCACGGGCTCCGCCACTATTGGCGGAAGTGTTGCTCGAACTTTCTACGATGTGGAAACTTCGGGCGGTCTAGTCAACTTTGGAACTGGCCCGGGTTCTACCATCAGCAATTCGTTGGAGATTCTCTCTGGAGGTGGGGTGGTTACCAACAAACCAACTTACTCTTCAGGATCTACCCTGATTTACAACACCGGTGGCAACTATTTCAGCAACTTGGAATGGGAAACCACATCGCCTGCTGCACGCCCCCATCACATTTCGGTCATAGGTGGCACAGACCTGGTTCTTGACAACCCATTCGTATTCGAATGCAACGGCAACCTTTCGATTAGCGGAACTGGATCCTCCGTGATCGTGGACGCCACTGCTGGAGATGTAGGGGTTTTCGGCAACTTTACGCTGGGTGCGGATGCCTCCATGACCCTGAGTTCTGAACTTGGCGACGACCTCTTCGTCCGCGGCAACTGGACCAACAACGGTTCGTTCGACAGCAACGAACGGGCTGTATTCTTTGACCAAGGCAACACGCAAACGGTAAGCGGAACTACCACCATGGACTTTCTGGTGGTATCCAAGTCCGGCGGCTCTGCCACTTTGTTGTCGGGAGCAACGCTGAACATCGACAACGGTCTGACCACTACCACCAACTTCATCGTTGCTTCCGGTGGTAACCTGACCCTTGTTTCGGACGTCGATGCCACCGCATGGCTGGATAACTTCAGCGCTGCTGGCAACGTGACCGGCACCCTGACCGCTGAACGTTATATTGCCGGACCTTCCGGTTTCCGTTTCATCAGCTCTCCACTTTCCGGAGCCACCATCAACGGTGATCTGAGTGAAGTATCTCCTTCCGGATCCGGATTTGTCATTCCAACCCCTGCCTGTAGTCCTACTCAGGTAGATGCATCATCTCCTTATGGAAACGTGATGCAACTGGTTGAAAGTGCCAACACGCTGGCAGGCTGCACCCAGGATAACTGGCAAGTCATCTCTACTGGAGCTATGACCGCTGGTCGCGGTTATTCCGTGAGCATTAACAGTTTAGCTACTATTGATGTAACTGGTACTGCACCTACCGGAACCATCACCTATCCTTCTCTGGGTAACTCCGGAGGCGACGGCAACGGTTATCATCTGGTGGGCAACCCCTTCCCATCTCCGATGGAATGGAATGGTGTTGCAGGCTTTGACGGCGCCATGTACATCTTTGAAGCGAGCGGTTCCTATTTAGGTACGTTCAATGACCACCTGGTGGCCGAAAACTACGTGGTGCCCTCCAGCCAGGCCTTCCAGGTTAGGGTTCCTTCCGGCACACCCACATTTAGTGTTGGAAATGCTGACCGTCTCACATCTGCCAGCGGCACCTTCCACCGCACCGATTCCTGGTATGATCAATTGCTGACGTTGGATGTAGAAGGCAATGGCTTTATGGATAAGACCCGCGTTTACTTTACCGAAGGTGCTTCATCTGATCTGGAACTGGCCGAATACGACGCTTTCAAAAAGGAGAGCAACTACCTGCAGCCAACCTTGTTCACCGCTATTGACGGTGAGATGATTGGAACCAATGGTTTGGCTCCCCTCGCCGAAGGAGCCCGCGCCATCCCTATGGGCCTGAAGCCCGGCCAAAACGGTACGTTCACCATATCTGTGAATACGGTGGAAGGGTTCCCTGCCACTGCGCGAATTCTGCTCGAAGACCTGACCACAGGTCATGTGCAGGACTTAGTTCAGAACCCGACCTACACCTTTAGCATGACCACGGGCGAAGTTGCAGAGCGTTTTCTCCTGCACTTTGTTCCAGGAGCAGCTACCAACGCCATCGCAGCAGATTGCGAAGGCAGTAATGGCCAGCTTGAGGTTGATTTGGGAACCTACACGGTTGGTGCAACTGTGATCGGCTGGGACAGCTACCGCCTGGAAAACGCAGACGGTGGGGTTGTCGCTAGCGGCGTGCCCACCAGCTCCCTGCTCAGCTTCAGCAGCTTAACCGCCGGCGACTACCAATTGGCTCTGGCCAGCGGCAGCTACGAAGGGCTGGAGGCCGTTCGAATTGAGCAGCCACTGGTTGCAACGGCAGGTTTTGAAGCTGCCGGAAGCGCGTTCTACGCCGGTGAGCCTATCCAACTGCTGGACCGCAGCGAAGGCTCCGCCGAATACCGCTACGATTTTGGCAATGGCGAAATTTTGACGGGTGAAGCATCACCTGCGTACACCTACGCAGAAGCCGGAAGCTACCTGGTCAGCCAGGAAGTATGGAGCGCAGACGGCTGCCTGGATCAAAGCACTCAAAGCATTGACGTCATGAGCCGCGTAAGCGCGGGCTTAAATGTTCCAGCCAACAACATGATTGTCTGGACCCAGGGCTTACAGGCTTACGTGAGTGTGTCTGATCTGCAGCCCGGCACGCAACTGGTATTGACGGATGTGCTAGGCCGCAGTGTTGCACAGCGCTCTTGCACCCTTTCGCCCTGCCAGGTAACCGCACCCGCAGCTGGTGCGTATATCCTGATGCTGCAAAGCGAAAACTCGCTGAGCACTCGCCAGATTATTCTCCAAGACTAAGCCCTGCTCCACTCCAACTCCTAATTACCATCATTCAGGCATCATGAATCATTCTTTTAAACTGCTGCTCGGTCTTCTTTTTCTGTTCGCGGCAGTAGCAGTCCAGGCACAAATTGGCCCCCCACCCCCCCCGGGCGGAGCACCCGTCGACGGCGGCGTAGGATTGTTGGTTGCGGCAGGCATTGCCTACGGCGCCAAAAAACTTCGGGATTCACGGCGAAATCGCAAGTCGGTAACCGACAACCAAGATTCCGGGCAATCCTGATTCTCGGATAAGAATCCCATTATAAAGGCGCAGATGACGGAAACCGTTGTCTGCGCCTTTTTCTCCTTTACAACGTCAAGCCATGCAAAAACTTTTAACGCGGTTTGGACTCAGTGAAGACGACCGTCCCTGGCTGGAGTTTGCCATAAAAATTGTCCTCATTTACGGGGTCTGGAAACTGTTCCAGTTTACCGTCGATCACACACCATCCCTGTTGGCTATTTGGAACTCCTGGATGGATTGGTATTCGCACGTTGTAGCCACGGCCTGCAATAAAACGCTGGAGGTCTTCGGTTATGAAATGAACTACCATTACCGAAAAACCGTGTACATAATCGGTACCGAAGGGTTTTACGTGCTGGAACACTGTCTCGCCATTCCGGCCACGTTGATTTTTGGTGCCTTTATTGCCGTATACCGCGGGCCATGGAAACAAAAATTATGGTTCATACCGCTGGGAATGCTGGGCGTTCAATTGATCAATTTATTGCGATTGTTTTTGCTGGCGCTCTTGATGAAACATGCTCCCGCGCGTTACTTTGACTTTAACCACAGTGTAACCGCATTGATTTTCCAGTACGGTCTTGTATTCTTGATGGTCGTATTTTGGATGCGCCGCTATTACGACATGGAGCCAACTACCAGCAGCACCCCTTCCAAGAAATTATGAAAACTATTTGCAGCAGCCGGAACAAGACCATCGGCAACCTCGCCACGATGATCATCGGGCTACTGCGCATAACCCTTGCTACGGGGCAAGTCACCCTTCCCCCGGGAATGGCAGAAGATGCCGCATACGCCCCATTCTTACACGGCGTGGCTTCTGGCGACCCATCCATAACTAATGTTGTGTTATGGACAAGAATTACTACGGAGGCACCCACAGCCCTATTAAATTGGGAAGTAGCCGAAGATTCTCTATTTGAAGACCTGCGGCTCAACGGCACGGTCCTGGTTGCTGCAGAAAACGATTGGACTGCCCACGTCATTGCCGGGCCGTTGGAACCCGGCCAAACCTATTTCTATCGCTTTCAGGCTGCTGGCGGGCAGGCCTCCAGGACGGGCCGCACCAAAACCCTGCCCCTTGAAACCGACCATATCCGGTTGGCCGTGGCATCGTGCAGTTCCGTTTTTTCGGGTTACTTCAATGCATACAGGCACTTGGCACAGCGCGCGGATCTTCAAGCCGTTGTTCATCTTGGTGATTACATCTATGACTTTGTAGACGAAGATGAAGAGGTCCGCGTCCCGACCCCCTACCCCACGGTGCCTGAAAATTTGGAGGAATGGCGGGCCCGCCACGCCTACTACCTGCTGGACCCGGACCTTCGGGCGCTGCGCGCCGCACATCCGTTGCTGCCGATTTGGGACAACCACGATCTTGAGGTCAGCGACCCGCTGAGCCTGGCAGGCTCCATCCAGGCGTTTCGCGAATGGCTCCCGTTGCGGCCGGTCGCTGCGGGCCAGGAAGCCAAAATCTACCGCAGGTTCGCGCTCGGCAACTTGGCCACCTTGCACCTGCTGGATATCCAACTCTTTAACGGTGCAGACCTCCTGCCAGGCGGCGAACCCAGTATGTTGGGCAACGATCAGTTCGAATGGTTCCGCAACGGGCTCGACAGTTCCTCCGCATCCTGGCAGTTGATCGGCAACCAGAAGCTGGTCTCCCCCTGGCGGTTGGACGGCCTTCCCCCAGGAGTTGACCTTGGTTCAGGCAATGTGCTGGATTCATCCAGTTGGGATGGGTACAACCAGAGCCGGCAATTGTTGTTGCAGGCCATCGCCGATTACTGTCCCGGACAGGCGTTGATTCTTTCTGGTGATGCCCACATGACGGTTCTGGCAGATTTGCCTAAAAACTTGTTGGCCGCACCAGCTGATACCATAACGTATGATCCGATAAGTGGGGCCGGTTCACTGGCTGCTGAATTTTTGCCCAGCAGCATTAGCCGGGGAAATGCCGATGAGATGGGGCTGCCGCCGCTGGTCATCACCGAACTGATTCGCATTAGCAAAGACATCAATTTGCACCAGCAACACCTGGAACTGACCAAGCACGGATTTGGCTTGCTGGACATACGCCCGGACAGTATAGTGGCCGAAAGTTGGTATGCCCCCATTTTAGAAAATTCCACGTTGTTGGAATTTGGCGGCGGCTGGGTATTGCGCCAGGGTAGCGGCCATTGGGAACGTCAAACCCGGTCTACGCCTGTAGGATTGAGTGAAGAACCTGGTTATACCTCGGAGGCAAATGTTTTGCAGCTCTCGCCAGTTTTCCCCAATCCGGCCAAAGACAACGCGGCCATGACGGTTCAGGTCAGCAAATCGGCCGTCGTGACTTTTGAAATCCGCAACATTGCCTCGGGGCAACTGGTTCAAAATTGGTCGGAAACCGTCGTTGGCTCAACGCCGACCACCCTCCTTATTGACACTCAGAAATTGACTTCCGGCTCCTATCGCATTACGGTTAGAACCGCAGGCGCTATCAAAGGCCAAACTTTCGTAATACGTTAATTTTGTATGACTTAAAGTTTGGATGCATCGTGCTTTAAGCGGATATTTAGAGGTTGTCTATCGACAACGTACCTCAAAACCAATTCCCTTCCTACAACCCTTTCCCCATGAATCGCAAGATTTCGCTTTTCTTGCTTTCGGCTTGTTTTTTGTTCACCGCTCAGCAAAGTTTTGGCCAACAGGCTTACTACTGGGCTGATGACCAAAAAGCCGAGCTGACTGAAAACAACCAAGCCATTGCACTTCACTTCCAGTTGGGAGCAATGCCCGGAAACCTGGAGCAACTCGCTCAGGTCAATGGTGTGAGCAAGGTGGAGATCCACCCTGCTCATGGTCGCGCCATTCTTCACCTTGACGGAAGCTATTCCGGCACAGCAGCGGAGTTTGCTGCCAGCCTTAATTTGCCCGCTGGCTCACTTCGCAGCGCGGCATTTGGTTTCACGCATGAAGGCGGTACCCCAATGTGGCTGACCCATGAAGTGGTGCTGCAGTTGTCCGGGGCAGGTAGCCTTTCGAACTACAGCGACCTGATGCAACGCTACAATGCCCGCTATTCCAGAGATCGCTTTGGCGTTGCTGTGCTGGATGTTGACCAGCCTGCTGATGCGCTCGCTTTGGCCAATGCCATCCAGGAGCGCGGCGGCGTTAATTGGGCTACGCCAGATTTTTACGCGCCAATTCAGCGCACTATCGACCCGAACTATGGGGAACAATTCCAAATGAACAACACCGGTCAGGTGGTTGACGGCTACGCCAGCCTCGCCAACGTAGACATCAACGGCCCGGAAGCCTGGGCCATTTCTACGGGCAGTTCATCGATTATTGTTGCCGTGATTGACGACGGCACGGAGGCGCACGAAGATTTGCAAACGGCAGGTGGCGCATCGCGTGTGATCAGTGGCTTTACCCCGGCAACGGGAGGCAACGGCGCACCGATTTTCAGCTCCGCGCACGCAGAGTCCTGCTCCGGCATTATTGCTGCCTCTCACAACGAAATCGGGATTCGCGGGGTGGCACCTAATGTTTACCTGATGACCATCAACATTTTCTACGGCGGCGAAACCACCCAAGACCTTGCTGACGCGTTCACCTACGCCAAAAACAACGGTGCCGATGTAATTTCCAATTCCTGGGGTTACTACTCTTCCTGTGGGCTGAACTATTCCAACTTGACCAACGCCATCAACGATGCCTCAACAACGGGTCGTTCCGGCCTGGGTTGCGTAGTGGTTTTTGCCGCAGGAAATTCCTATGGTGCCTGCGTGGATTACCCGGCTAAACTGGCCAACGTAATGGCTGTCGGTGCGGTGACTAACCTGGGCGCGCGTTCCACCTATTCCAACCGCGGTACGGACCTGGATGTGGTGGCTCCTTCAAATCCCGCACCCGGTCAGGCCGGCGCTGGAGTTCGCACCACCGACCGCATGGGTAGTGCAGGCTACGGGAGTGGCAACTACACCCCAAGTTTTGGCGGAACCTCTGCTGCTTGCCCCGCTGTTGCCGGTGTTGCAGCGCTGATTTTGTCGCTTGATCCTACCTCCACTTCCAGCGAAGTCCGCACCCTCATTACCAGCACGGCCTCCGACATGGGAAGCGCCGGTTTTGACAACGACTTCGGCCATGGCCGGGTCAACGCCGGCGCCGCACTTGCCGGATTGAGCCCATCGGTTTGCACCACGCCTCCTACCGGTCTGAATGCCGCTATCGGAGCTACCGGAGTTACGATTTCCTGGAATTCGCTGGCCACCGACGGGGCCCTCTCCTACGTGCTTTCAGGCCGCAAAGCTGGTGTGGGCGTTTACCAGTCGCTGCCATCGGTTTCAGAACCTTCCACGTCCAAATTCGTGGCCGAGTCTAAGCTCCGCGCCGGTTTCAGCTACGATTACAAAGTGCGGGCTACCTGCACGGGCGGTGTTGTTGGTCCGGAGTCCGCTGTTGGCAACTTTACCTGGCCCGGCCTTCGTGTAAACGGGGCAATGGCCACTTCGCTTCAGCCAAATCCAGCATATGACCAGGCCACCTTGGTCTTCCAGGCAGACGGCAGCCCGGCAACCGTGCGAATCATTGACCTTACTGGCCGAACGATGAACAGCATGAGCCTGCAAAACACCGAAGGACCCGCCGCGTTCATCCTTGATGTTACGGCATTCCAAACCGGGATGTACTGGGTTGAATTGACCCAGGCCAACGGTCGCCAAATCTTGCCTTTGTCGATTACCCGATAATTTTAGGGCTCAGGGATTCCATGTAATCTCTGTTTAACCCGATATTAGGGGAGCAAAAGGAGGAAAATCCTTGTTTTGCTCCCCTTACTTTTTTTCCCCCTCACCAACCTCCCTCTTTTATGCATCGCAAGATTCTACAGCATTTGCTGGTTTTTGCTTGTGTTCTTTTCACAGGTCAACTTCATGCGCAACAAGCGTACTACTGGTCTGAGGGCCAAACCTTTGCCCTGGACCAGGACCGCAGCGGCATAGCCCTCCATTTCTACCCCGGAAGCCTGCCGGCAAACCTGCAGCAATTGCAGGGTAACTACGGGATTACCGGCATAGACCTTCACCCCTGGCACAACCGCGCCATTTTGCATGTTGACGGCTCCTGGACCGGAACGGCGACTGCGTTTGCCGAGCGTCTCAGTTTGCCGGTTGGTTCGCTTCGCAGCGCAGCCTTTGGCTTCCTGTATGAATCAACCCATATGTGGCTCACCCACGAAGTGGTATTAATGCTGGAGCCGGGTACATCGCTCGCTGCCTACAGCGATCTGTTGCAAAAACACCGTGCGCAATTCTCCCGTTACCGCTACGACGTAGCTGTCCTTGACGTGGAGCAGCCCGAAGACGCTTTGGCGCTGGCCAATGCCATTGCGGAGCGCGGTGGAGTTGTGTTCTGCCATCCCGATTTTTATGCGCCCATTGCCCATTTGTCGGACCCGAACTTTCCGCAACAATTTCAAATGAACAACACGGGACAGATTGTTGATGGCTTTGCCGGTGTTGCCGACATTGACATCAACGGCCCGGAGGCCTGGGCCATTTCAACTGGCGCTCCCTCCATGATTGTTGCAGTAGTTGATGATGGAGTCGAAGCGCATGAAGACCTCCGCACGGCAGGTGGGGTGAGCCGCGTCCTGAGTGGCTTTACGCCGGCTACTGGCGGAACAGGTGCACCGATCGCCAGTGGTGCTCACGGACAAGCCTGCGCCGGCATCATCGCCGCTTCGCACAACACGCTTGGCGTCAAAGGGGTGGCCCCTGAAGTGCAATTGGTACCCGTCAACATTTTTGCCGGAGGCGAAAGCACCCAAGACCTAGCCGATGCCATCACGTTTGCCAAAAACAGCGGGGCTGCCGTAATTTCCAATTCCTGGGGTTACCCCGGGTCTTGCACGTTGAATTACAGCACGCTAACCAATGCCATTAACGACGCCTCAAACAACGGCCGAGGTGGTTTGGGCTCCGTTGTGGTGTT
>Ga0105049_10004339_pt1 | contig 16641 bp, 14 predicted proteins | sample MAT06_FD_78087 | JGI IMG/M metagenome (GOLD analysis project Ga0105049, IMG submission 78087) | Freshwater microbial communities from Lake Fryxell liftoff mats and glacier meltwater in Antarctica - MAT-06 | ecosystem: Environmental > Aquatic > Freshwater > Ice > Liftoff microbial mat | place... | reverse complement strand
TGTGCACAAGCCCATCGCGCCCCGGCAGGATCGTGACGAAGGCGCCAAAGTCCATCAAGCGGGCCACGCGACCCTCGTAGACGCTGCCAACTTCCACATCTGCCGTAATCAGCAGGATCCGGTTCTTGGCATCCAGGCCAGCCGCTGCCTGCACGGACGCAATTTTTACCGTACCGTCGTTGTCAATGTTGATCGTCGCACCAGTCTCCTCTGTGATGCCGCGAATCACGGAGCCACCCTTGCCGATGACATCCCGGATCTTCTCTGGATCAATCATCATGGTGATGATCGTGGGCGCCCATTCCGACATGTCCTGACGATGGGTCGCCAGGACCCGGTTCATTTCCTCAAGAATGTGGAGACGGGCATCCTTCGCCTGAGAGAGCGCCTTCTCCATGATGTCTCGCGTGATCCCGTCGATCTTGATGTCCATCTGCAGGGCTGTAATGCCGTTGGCGCTGCCTGCCACCTTGAAGTCCATGTCGCCCAGGTGATCCTCATCACCCAGGATGTCCGTCAGAACCTGGTAGCGGTCCCCATCCTTGACGAGGCCCATTGCCACGCCAGCAACAGGCGCCAGAAGGGGCACGCCTGCATCCATCAGTGCGAGACTGGTGCCGCAAACACTGGCCATGGAACTTGACCCGTTCGACTCGGTGATCTCTGAGACCACCCGGAGAACGTAGGGGAACGTCTGCATGTCAGGGAGAACGGCCTCGATACCCCGTCGAGCCAGACGACCGTGACCAATCTCGCGGCGCTTGGGTGAGCCGACAAAACCCGTCTCGTTCACGCTGTAGGGCGGAAAGTTGTAGTGAAGCATGAAGCGGTCCCGATACTCCCCGGTCAATGCGTCAATGATCTGGGAATCACGATCAGTACCCAGTGTTGCAACCACCAGCGCTTGGGTCTCACCCCGGGTAAACAGAGCGGAACCGTGGGTTCTGGGCAGCACGCCAGTCCGAATGGCGATCTGCCGCACCGTGCGGGTGTCCCGGCCGTCAATACGGGGCTCACCGTCAAGCACCTGCCCCCGTACGATCTTCTTCTCGAGGCGGCTTAAGGCATCGCTCACGGGACCGCTGGCCGGTGCGCCCGGGGCGCCAGTAGCCACCGCGGCGGAAGCCTCCTGCTTAAGCTGGGCAATCGCGGCGTAGCGCTCGCCCTTGTCCCGGATCCGGTAGGCAGTGGCGAAACGGTCGCCAACGGCTTTGGCGACAGCTGCCGCAACCACCGGATCGGCCACGGGGGGCGACCATTTCCAGGCCGGCCGACCTGCTTCCTTGACGAGCGCCCGGATATTTTCGATCGCAATCTGCATCTGCTCGTGGCCAAAAACGACCGCATCGAGCATCACCGTTTCAGACAACTGGTGGGCAGATGATTCGACCATCAGAACGGCGTTGGCCGTCCCGGCGACGACAAGGTCCAGCTTTGACTGCTTGAGATCAGTAGCCGTGGGGTTAAGAACGAACTTCCCGTCAATATAGCCAACGCGGGCGCCGCCAATCGGGCCCGCAAACGGCGCGCCCGTCAGCCCCAGTGCCGCAGAGGCACCGAGCATCGCCAGAATGTCGGAGTCCACTTCGGGGTTCATGGAGATCACGGTAGCGATCACCTGCACCTCGTTCATGAAGCCCTTGGGAAACAGGGGACGGATCGGTCGGTCAATGAGGCGGGAAATGAGGGTTTCCTTCTCGGAGGGCCGGCCCTCGCGACGGAAGAAGCCACCGGGAATACGGCCCACCGCGTAGGTCTTTTCCTGGTAATTCACAGTCAGGGGAAAGAAGTCCCGCGGTTGGCTGCCGTCGGTGTTCGCCACAGCGGTAACCAGAACGACGGTTTCCGCCATGCTGACGATGACAGCACCCCCCGCTTGCCGGGCGATCTCGCCCGTTTCGATGGTGACCTGATGCTGTCCGTAAGGAAAAGACTTTTTGAATGACGCCACGTTGGTTTCCTAATCAGTATCTAGTTCATTGGAAAGGAGAAGCGGCAGACACCAGTCAGGCATCTGCCCCGCCGGAACCTTGGACGATAGGGAAGCCGGACACTAAGCGGTCCGGCAGGGTCGTACAGGGCAGAAGCCGCGACTAGCGGCGCAGGCCGAGCTTGTCGATCAAGCCCTGGTAGCGTCCGCCATCCTTCGTCCGGAGGTAATCCAGGAGCTTGCGCCGCTGGTTGACGAGACGAAGCAATCCCTGACGGGAGTGATGGTCTTTCTTGTGGCGGGCGAAATGCTCGGTCAGTTCACTGATACGGGCCGACATCAGGGCGACCTGAACTTCCGGGGATCCTGTGTCAGTCGGACCGCGACTGTGCTCAGCGACAATCTTGCTCTTCTCTTCAGCCGTATGAGGCATTGAAGCTCTCTCCTGTTGCCAATGTCATTAATTTGTCTATGAAAACGGGCGGTATTCTAACCATGTGTTGCCCGGAGTTACAGCCCGTCTTGGGCGTCGGCCCGAAACGGCGCTGAAACCTGCGCGACGAGCCGACGGGGCGCAATCAGTCCATTGGGCTGGACCTCCCCCACCCCCAGGAACCGGCGGCCCGGCGCATGGAGACGAACCAGGCCGGCAATGAGACCCAGAGGAGCCAGGACGCGACCGCCCCGGCTCACGAGAAGCGCCATTGCTGCGTCAAGTTCCACAGAGGGGCAGTCAGGCAAGGCCTCCTCCAGAGGGCGCAGGAGCGCATCCAGGGCTTCCAGTGACGGACTCGGCCCCTGACCTGCCGCCGCCTCAAGCGCTTCCATGGGGAGCATTGGCTGGCCACTGAAGGGTTCTACGGCCAGTCGGCGGAGTGCTATGACGTGGCCGACGGTGCCCAGGTGAGCGGCCAGATCCTCGATGAGCGTCCGAACGTAGGTGCCTTTGCTGCAGCGGACCTGAAACACCGGCGTCAACGGGTCGTAGGATTCCACGGTGAACGCATGGATGTGAACGGGTCGCGGCTCCCGGTGCACTTCCAGACCCGCTCTGGCCAGGGCATAGAGCCGCTGCCCCTGCTGCTTGAGGGCCGAATACATCGGGGGAATCTGCTGGATCGGCCCCCGGAGCAAGGCAACGGCCTGCTCCAGCTCAGCGGGCAAGACCGGCCTCCGGGAATGGGTCTCGACAGGACTGCCTTCGGCATCCCCGGTATCAGTTCGGACGCCAAACAGGGCCTGCACCCGGTAGACCTTGTCGGCATCAAGAAGGAAGCTGGAAAACTTCGTGGCTTCGCCGAAGCAAATCGGCAGCATCCCGCTGGCCAGCGGATCTAGGCTGCCCGTGTGGCCCGCCTTGCGCGCCTGAAAGAGCCACTTGACCCTCTGCAGGGCCCCGTTCGAGGTGATGCCGGTCGGTTTGTCCAGCAGCAGAAGACCATCCAGCGCACGCCGGGGACGACGGGCAGACGGTTCGCTCACGGACTCCCGTCGGGCCCCTGAGTGCCGGTCGCCGCTGCATCGCCGGCAACAGCCGTATCGATGAGCCGCTCGAGATCCCGCGCACGCTGGGCGGCCTCGTCATAGCGAAAACGCAACTCGGGGACCGTGCGGGTGGCGAGCTCCCGGGCCAATTGGCTTCTGAGGAAGCCGGCCGCCCGATCCAGTCCTGCCTGGACATCAGCCAGAACCGCAGGGGCGGGACTCACATCGGTACCCAGCAGGGTGTACTGGATCCAGGCTACACCCAGATCACGGGAAGCCCGTACTTCCGTGATTACCACGCCGGCAACCCGAGGATCCCGAAGCTCGGCACGCATGAAGTCAGACAAGAGCCGTTGGATCTGCTCTTCAACGCGACGACTGCGGGCGAACTCACGGGCCATGCGTCAGGCCGTTCGTTCGATCGTAACCCGCTCAAAGCACTCGATCTGGTCGCCAGGCTTGACGTCATCGTAGTTCTTCACGCCGATGCCACACTCGGTTCCTGCCCGGACTTCACTCACGTCGTCCTTGAACCGTCGGAGTGACTCCAGCTCGCCCTGGTAGATCACGGTGTTATTCCGCAGCACCCGAATGGGGCTGTTGCGCTTGACGAAGCCATCGATAACCAGACACCCGGCAATGTCGCCATACTTTGGTGAACGGAAAACGTCACGCACCTCTGCAAGCCCCACGATCTGATCCCGGATAATGGGAGCCAACATGCCGGTAACAGCCATTTTGACGTCGTCGAGAGCCTCGTAAATAATGCTGTAGTAACGCACGTCAACGCCGGTTTCCTTGATTGCATCGCGACCGGCGCCGTCAGCCCGGACGTTGAACGCAATGATTATCGCCTTCGAGGCTGCGGCCAGCGTGACATCGGAAGCGCTGACGCCCCCCACACTGGAGCCAATGACCTTCACATTCACTTCTTCGTGGGCCAGCTTGCCCATAGCGTCCTTCAGCGCCTCGGCGCTACCCTGGACATCTGCCTTGATCAGGATCTGCAGTGTCTTGGTCTGGGACGCCGCCAACTGACTGAAAGCGTCCTCCAGCTTGGCCGACTGCTGTTGCGCCAGTTTGACGTCGCGGGTGCGGCTGAGCCGGAACTGGGCCAGTTCGCGGGCCTGCCGTTCGTCCTCGAGCACGAGGGCATCATCACCCGCATTCGGTGTACCGGAAAGACCAAGCACGACGACAGGCTGGGAGGGCCCGGCTTCGGTGACTGCGACTCCGTGTTCATTCGTCATGGCGCGGACCCGCCCATACTCATGTCCTGCCAGCAGTGCATCACCCAGCCGCAACCGTCCCCGGGTAACGAGAACTGTTGCTACAGCGCCCCTGCCCTTTTCCTGACTGGACTCAAGTACGACCCCGGAGGCCCGGCCGTCGGCAACGGCCTTCAACTCCAGCAACTCGGCCTGGAGGAGAATGGACTCAAGGAGTTTGTCAATGCCTTCGCCCGTGCGGGCAGAAACGTTGACGAAGAGGCTCTCACCACCCCACTCCTCGGGCACAACGCCTTTGGCGCCAAGTTCATTGCGCACGCGATCGAGATCGGCATCGCCTTTGTCGATCTTGTTAACCGCCACAATGATGGGCACGTCTGCAGCACGAGCGTGAAGGATCGCCTCTTCAGTCTGGGGCATGACGCCATCGTCGGCAGCTACCACCAGCACGACGATGTCCGTAACCTGAGCACCCCGGGCCCGCATCGCAGTAAAGGCCGCGTGACCTGGCGTATCGAGGAAGGTGATGACCCCCTTGGGGGTCTCCACATGGTAGGCGCCAATGTGCTGAGTGATTCCCCCAGCCTCGCCTGCGGCGATCTTGGTACGACGGATGTAATCGAGCAGTGAGGTCTTGCCGTGATCGACATGACCCATGATGGTGACGACCGGTGAACGGGGTACAGCCTGGCCCGCATCATCTTCGACGGGAATCAGCGTGTCCTCTAGATCGGAGTCGCGCACCAGCTTGGCTACGTGCCCCAGCTCTTCCACGACCAGAATCGCCATGTCCTGCTCGATGGCCTCGTTGATGGTGGCCATAACCCCCATCTTCATGAGCGTCCTGATCACATCGTTGGACTTCACAGCCATGCGCTGCGCCAGCTCGCTGACCTTGATGGTTTCCGGAATCAGCACTTCGTGGACCACCGGCGCCAATGGCCTCTCGAAACCGTGCCGGGTCGAGTCGGACTGAACGGAGACTGAGCGCCGACGGGTCTTCTTTTTCTTGCGGCGACCGCTCACATCTGCCGCGACGTGCAACTCCTGACGCCCCGCCAGGACAGGCTTTTCTTCGGGCGTGTCGTCCTCAATAACGCTGACCAGGTCTTCAACCACCGCCCGACGGACGTCGCGCTTACTCGCCGCCTCTTTTCGGGTTCGGGCCTCCGAGTCGCGCTTTCGGACTTCGTCCTGAAGCTGCGTCTGCTCGCCATCTTTGGCTGCCTGCTGGGCGGCCCGCCGGGCATCCTCCTCCGACTTGCGTAGGGCCTCGGCCTCTGCGAGCTCCTTCTCGCGCTTTTCGCGGGCCAGGCGCTCAATGGCCTCCCGGTCTGCCTGGTCCTTGTCGAGCTTCGCCTGCTCGTCCTGGCGGTGCCGGTCAAGCTCATCCTGCTGGACCTTGTTCTCCTGCTCCAGCACATCGCGATTGACGTAAGTGCGCTTGCGGCGCACTTCGACCGTGACGGTCTTGGCCCGGCCCTGCGCGCTGGCGACCTTGATCTCCGACTGGGAGCGCCGACTCAGGGTCACCTTCCGGGGAGAAGCAGCGGCCCCACCCTCGTCATGCCCGTGGGCGCGGCGCAGGTGCGTGAGGAGTTCACGCTTTGCGTCGTCGCTGATTACATCGTCGGCACCACGCGCACCAATACCCGCTTCACCGAGCTGCGTAAGCAGCTTTTCAACCGGAATCTTCAGGACGTCTGCGAACTGGGCAATAGTCACATCCGACATAGAGCTGCTCCGGGAGATGCCGAGGGGCGGGTGATCAACCCGTCGCCTCTTGCTGGTCGAACCAATGGGCTCTCGCTGCCATGATCAGTTTGGCGGAGCGGGCGTTATCCAGGCCTTCAATGCCTTCGAGGTCGTCGATGGCCTGCTCGGCCAGATCATCCCGGGTGCGAATCCCTCTCGCCGCCAGCTGGCCCGCGAGTTCCGGATCCATGCCCTCGAGAGCAAGCAGGTCTTCCGCGGGCGGTGCCTTGTCGACCTTTTCCTCGCTCTGAATAGCCATGGTAATCAGGACATCCCGGGCGCGATTGCGGAGCTCGTCGACCATACCCTGATCGAACTCCTCGATACCAAGCAGCTCACTGGTCGGTACGTAGGCGACCTCCTCAATACTGGAAAAGCCCTCCTGCACCAGAATGAGCGCCACGTCCTCGTCCACATCCAGCTTCTGCATGAACAACTCCAGAAGCGCACGGGATTCCTTCTCGCTCTTTTCCTCCGCGGCCGCCTCGGTCATCACGTTGAGATCCCAGCCGGTGAGCTCACTCGCCAGCCGGATGTTCTGCCCGCCGCGGCCAATCGCCTGGGACAGTTTGTCTTCCTGTACCGCCAGATCCATGCTGTGGCTCTCCTCGTCCACCACGATGGAGCTGACTTCCGCCGGCGACATGGCATTGATCACGAACTGGGCGGGACTCTCGTTCCAGAGAATGATGTCCACCCGTTCGCCAGCCAGCTCGTTGGACACGGCCTGGACGCGGGACCCGCGCATTCCGACGCAGGCGCCAACCGGATCGATACGCCGGTCGTTGCTCTTGACGGCGATCTTGGCCCGCAAGCCCGGGTCACGGGCCGCAGCCAGTATCTCAATAAGGCCCTGACCAACTTCCGGAACTTCGATCTTGAACAGCTCCAGCAGGAACTGGGAAGACGTCCGGGTGAGGAACAACTGTGGCCCCCGGGGCTCGGAGCGAACTTCCCGCAGCAGCGCCTTGACCCGATCCTGGGGCCGCACCGGCTCCCGGGGCATCATGTTCTCGCGGGGAATGAAGCCTTCTGCATTCGCCCCAAGATCCACATAGACGCCGTTGCGATCGACGCGCTTGACCACGCCCGACAGAAGCTGGCCCACCCGGCCCTGAAACTCCTCGATGACCTTCCTGCGCTCCGCTTCGCGGACTTTCTGCACAATCACCTGTTTGGCGGTCTGGGCGGCAATACGACCGAAATCCACGGAGGGAATGGGTTCTTCCACATAGCCACCCGGCTCCGCCTTGGGATCGACGTCTGTGGCATCGATCATGCGCAGTTCCCGGTCGGGCGTCTCCAGCTCCGTCGAGTCGTCCGCAAAGACCTTCCAGCGCCGGAAGGTGTCGTAGTCGCCCGTGGCGCGGTTGATGCTGACGCGCACATCTACATCGTCGCCATAGCGCTTGCGCGCCGCCGATGCGAGCGCCGACTCCAGCGCGTCGAAGATGATTTCCTGGTCGACGCCCTTCTCGTTGGAGACGGCCTCGGCCACCATCAGAATTTCTTTGTTCATAATTTGTCTTCTCTCAGTACTCCGGCACCAGCCGGATGACATCCAGATCGTCCATCGACACCGTCAGGTCGGCATTCTCGACCCGAATCGTTACCAGCGTTCCATCCCGCCCGACCAGCGTTCCGGCAAAGCGGCGGCGCCCGTCCAGCATCTGCCGGAAGCGCCCCTGGACCGCCTGCCCCTTGAAACGGTCAAAGTGCGCCGGCTTGACCAGTCGCCGGTCCAGTCCCGGTGACGAAACCTCCAGACTGTAGTCCCGCTGGATCGGGTCTTCGGCGTCCAGCAGGGCACTCACTTGCCGGCTGACCGCTTCGCAATCCTCAACTCGTATGCCGTCGCTCCGCGGGCCCTCAGCGGTCACTTCGCCAGCCGCCGGTTCCACCGCGCCAAGCCGGTCAATAAACAGCCTCAAGATCCCCCGCTGGCCACTGAAATTCAGCTCCAGATCCACGAGTTCGTAACCCAGGGCTTCCACCCCCGGTTCCAGCAACTCGACCATCTGCGCCCGCGTCGTGCTCATGCCAGTCCAAAACAAAAAATGGGCCATCGGCCCACTCTTGCTGCTCGCTCCCTGGCAACTCGTCGGGTGGTGACAGGACTCCCGAAGCCGGAAGCACCGTCGTGGACCGCAATCACCCGTGCCGAAAAAAAAATAGCCCCGTGCGGGGCTATTTCTAGCTGATGGTCCGCTAGCGGGGGCCCGTCTTTGGCAGCAAACCACCAACCCCACCGCCCCGGACCGCTTCCGGAGCCGCTAATCAAGAAAGGTAGTGTAGCCGGGGCAGCGGGAGGCGGCAAGGCAGGGCCGAAAGATTGCCCGGGGCCCGACCAAATCTGGCCTTGAGCCGCGCCCCGTCCTGGGAATCGACGCTGTCGTTGTCGTTGAAGTCGGGGTACACCAAAAAAAAGGGCCGCATCAAGCGGCCCCTTTACTCTTCGCACCCTGAATCTTCAGGAAAATGGTAGCGGGGGTAGGATTTGAACCTACGACCTTCGGGTTATGAGCCCGACGAGCTGCCAGACTGCTCCACCCCGCACCAGCGCGAGGGCGAATAGTAGCCACTTGGCTCCCGTGTCGCAACCACGTCACGGGGCTGCAACCGGGGGCCGGGCCTTAGATCAGCGCCGCCGCCCGGGCACACAGCTCCAGCAGCCGGTCCGGGAGGAGCCCGATCAGCAGGAGCAGCAACACATTCGCGCTGAGTACCACCCGCACGTCCAGAGGCACCCCACCCGCGTGGGCCTGGCCGCCATCCTCAAACAGCATCAGGCGAATGACCCGCAGGTAGTAGTAGGCCCCTATCACGGAAGCCAGCAGGGCCGCGATGGCCAAACCAACGTGGTTCGTTTCCAGCAGCGCCGACAGGATCCACCACTTCGCATAGAAGCCGGCCAGGGGTGGCACACCGATCATGCTGACCATCAGCAGCACCATCAGCAGCGCGAACCAGGGGCTGCGCTGCCAGAGACCGCGCAGGTCATCCAGGTTCTCCACCTCCTCGCCCCGACTGCTGAGCAGCACCAGAAAGCCAAAGCTACCGGCTGCCATGATCACGTAGACCAGCGTGTAGAACAGCGCCGCCTGGATACCCTCCGGCGTGCCCGCCACGAAGCCGAGGAGAATGAAGCCCACATGGGCGATCGCTGAGTAGGCCAGCATGCGCTTCAGGTTGGTCTGCGCGATGGCCGCGACATTACCCAGCACGAGTGACAGAACTGCCAAGGCTGCCAGCATGACCTGCCACAAGTCCCCCAGCGCGGGGAGTCCCTCGACCAGAATCCGGATCGCCAGAGCCAGCGCACCCAGCTTCGGTGCTGTTCCCACGAAAAGGGTCACGGCTGTCGGTGCCCCCTGGTAGACGTCGGGCGCCCACATGTGGAACGGCACCGCACCAAACTTGAAGGCGATGCCGGCGACCAGGAAGGCCAGACCGACCCACAGACTCAGGGATGACGCCTCGGCGGTGCCAATCGTCGCCTGCAGGTCGCCAATGTTCAGGCTGCCGGTGACGCCATAGACCAGGGACATGCCGTAAAGCAGGATCCCGGAAGCAATGGCGCCGAGGACGAAGTACTTCATGGCAGCCTCCGCCGCCACCGGTGAGTCCCGATTGAAGGCCACCAGCGCGTAAAGGCTGAGGGACAGTAACTCAAGGCCCAGGTAGCTCACCAGCAGGCTGTAGCTTGAAGCGAGTACCAGAATGCCGAGCAGGGCAAACAGCCCCAGCACGTAAAACTCACCGAGGTGCAGGCCACGCGCCCGCAGGTACGGCCGCGAGTACAGAAACACCGTCGCCACTGCCGCGACGGCAAACAGTTTCAGAACCCGGCTCAAGGGGTCGCTGATGTAGGAGCCGCCGAAGGCCAGAGTCGTCTCCCCCCCTGCTCCCGCACCCAGAAGGGACCAGGCGATCCCGGCCAGCAGGAAGATCGTGAGCAGGTAGGTGACATCGCGATAACTGTCTTTGAGGAACATGTCGACAACCAGAACGAGACACAGGCCGAGAGCGAGAATGATCTCCGGCCACACCGTCAGCAGGTCGGCACTCAAGGCCGAGGCAAGCGTGCTCATAGGGCGCCCGCCAGCTTCGACTGGGTAATCTGCACGGCCAGGTGGTCGACGCTCGCCGCCATCACGTCCACCAGCGGCGCAGGCCATAAACCGAGGCCGAGCACACCGGCAGCAAACAGCGCCAGGATCAGCAGTTCGCGCGCCGAGGCATCGGTAAGGCCAGCCACGCCCTCGTTTGCCACGGGGCCAAACACCACCCGCTTCACCATCCACAGCGTGTAGGCCGCACCAAGTATCAGGGTTGTAGCCGCAAGAAATGCATACCAGAAGCCCGCCTTGAAGACCGCGAGAATGACCAGGAACTCACCGACGAAGCCCGAAGTTCCAGGTAAACCCGCATTGGCCAGGGCAAACAGCACCATGAACGCTGCAAAGCGGGGCATGGTGTTGACGACACCACCGTAGTCGGCAATCTGCCGGCTGTGCAGCCGGTCGTACAGCACCCCCACGCACAGGAACAGCGCGCCGGAAATGAAGCCGTGGGAAATCATCTGGAACATGCCACCCGACAGTCCCATGGCAATGCCAGCGGTCGTGCCGGTCCGCTCGAGGATTTGCCAGCCCACGAAGAAGCCCAGGGTGACGAAGCCCATGTGCGCGATCGATGAGTAGGCAATCAGCTTCTTCATGTCCTTCTGCACCAGGGCGACGAGGCCGATGTACACCACCGCGACGAGCGACAGCGAAATCATCAGCCAGGCCAGCTCGCTGCTGGCGTCAGGCGTGATCGGCAGACTGAAGCGGATGAAGCCGTAGCCGCCCATCTTGAGCAGAACGGCTGCCAGGATGACCGAGCCTCCTGTCGGGGCTTCCACGTGGGCATCCGGCAGCCAGGTGTGCACCGGCCACATGGGCACCTTGACTGCGAAGGCGAACAGAAATGCCAGGAAGATCAGTATCTGCTCGGTCAGGGTCAGCGGCAGGTTCTGGAACTCCAGAATGCTGTAGCTGCCAGATTTCAGGTACAGGTAGATCAGGGCAACCAGCATGAATACCGAGCCCAGGAAGGTGTACAGGAAGAACTTCATGGTCGCGTAGACCCGCCGCTCACCACCCCACACGCCGATGATGATGAACATCGGAATCAGCATCGCCTCCCAGAACACATAGAAGAGCAAGGCATCCAGAGCCGCGAAAACGCCGATCATCAGGCCCTCCAGAATCAGGAAGGCTGCGAAATACTGTGCCGTGCGCTTCTCTATAACCTGCCATCCCGCCAGCACGACAATAGGCGTGAGAAAGGTGGTGAGCAGGATCAGTGGCATGGAAAACCCGTCGACCCCCAGGTAGTACTCCACATTGAAGGATCGGATCCAGGGGAGACGCTCGACGAACTGCATGCTGGCGGTAGACGAGTCGAACCGGGTCCAGAGCGGCACACTGAGCACAAAGGTCAGAACGGAGATGGCCAGAGCCACCCAACGGTCCAGCCGCACACCAGCGCCATTCTGGCCGAGGGCGAGCAGCAGCAGGCCACCCAGGATGGGCAGCCAGACCAGAATACTCAGCGTACCAAGGCCTAACGCGCTCTCGATCATCCCACTGCCCATGAACTCAGGCCCCGAGAAGGAGCCAGCCAACCAATACCGCCAGGCCGATGATCATCGCGAAGGCATAGTGATACAGGTATCCGCTTTGCAGCTGACGGCTGACCTGCGCGGCCCAGCCGACGAGTTTTGCGCTGCCATTGACCAGACCGCCATCGATGACCAGCACGTCGCCCAGCTGCCAGAACAGGTTGCCAAGCCCTCGGCTCCCCCGGGCCAGCACCTTGTCGTTGAAATCATCGAAGTAGTACTTGTTTATCAACAGGGTGTGCAGCCAGCTGGCGCGGAGCCGGATGACTTCTGCGAGGCTGGGATTGCGCAGGTACAGGTACCAGGCTGTTAGTGCTCCGGCAAAGGCCAGGTAGGGTACCGGCGCGGAAAACGCATGCAGGATGTAGGCCCAGGGGCCATGGAACTCGCCAGCCAGCTCGCGAAGCACGTCATTGCCTTCCCGAACCATGATGGCAGAACCAAAGTAGTCGCCGAAGACCACCGGTGCGATGGTGGGCCAGCCGATGATCGCCGACGGGATTGCGAGGAGCACCAGTGGCAAGGTGATGACCCAGGGTGACTCGTGCAGGTGCGCCTTCGTCTCTGCGTCGAGGCGCTCAGGGCCATGGAACACGAGGAAGTACATACGAAACGAGTACAGCGCCGTGACGAACACCCCGATCAGGAGGCACCACCAGGCATAGGTTGCCCCTGCCCGCTGGGCATGCCCAACGGCCTCAATCAGCGCGTCTTTGGAGAAGAACCCCGCAAACCCCGGAAAGCCGATCAGGGACAGGGTTCCGATCAGGCAGGTCAGCCAGGTTATCGGCAGGTACTTCCGTAATCCGCCCATCTTGCGGATGTCCTGCTCGTGGTGCATGGCGACGATCACCGAGCCGGCGGCCAGGAACAACAGGGCCTTGAAGAAGGCATGGGTCATCAGATGAAACACGCCGGCGGCGTAGGCGGAGGCACCGAGCGCTGCCGTCATGTAGCCGAGTTGCGACAGCGTTGAATAGGCCACCACCCGCTTGATGTCGTTCTGCACGACGCCGAGAAACCCGGTGAACAGCGCCGTCGTCGCGCCGATGACGAGCACTACCGAGAGCGCCGTTTCGGAGTACTCAAACAGCGGCGACATGCGAGCTACCATGAATACACCGGCCGTCACCATGGTTGCCGCATGGATAAGCGCCGAGATTGGCGTCGGGCCCTCCATGGAATCCGGCAGCCAGACATGGAGCGGCATCTGCGCCGACTTGCCCATGGCACCCACGAACAGCAGGAGGCAGGCCACCGTCATGACGGACCAGGGGGCCCCCGACCACAACTCGATCGTCTGGGTACTCATTTCCGGCGCCCTGGCGAACACCGTGGCGTAATCGAGGCTTCCCGTGGCCATGAGTATCAGCGCGATACCGAGCAGGAACCCGAAATCCCCCACACGATTGACCAGGAAGGCCTTCAGGTTGGCCACGATCGCTGTGGGCCGCGTGTACCAGAAGCCAATCAGCAGGTAGGACACCAGGCCGACGGCCTCCCAGCCAAAGAACAGCTGGAGAAAGTTGTTGGCCATGACGAGCGTCAGCATGGCAAAGGTAAACAGGGAGATGTAGCTGAAGAAGCGCTGGTAGCCCGGGTCATCGTGCATGTAGCCAATCGTGTAGATATGCACCATGAGGGAAACCGAAGTAACGACGACCATCATCAGTGCGGTCAGGCGATCCACCAGAAAGCCCACGTTCATCGTGACGCCGTCCACCACGGCCCAGGTATAGACCGTGCCGTTATAGGCCGCCGCACCGTCGAGCCACTGGTCCTTGAGGACCAGCAGCGAAAGGGCGAAGGACGCACCAACGCCCAGAATGGTGACCGTGTGCGCTCCCCCGCGGCCGATTTGCCGGCCAAAGAGCCCGGCCACCAGAGCGGCAATCAGGGGGCACAGAACGACGGCGAGGTAAATGCGTTCCATCAGCTCAACCCTTCAGCACGTCCAGCTCCTGGACGTTGATGCTGCGGCGGCCCCGGAACAGCACCACGAGGATGGCCAGGCCGATGGCCGACTCTGCGGCGGCCACGGTGAGAATGAAGAACACGAATACCTGCCCGGCCGGGTCATCGAGATAACGGGAAAAGGCTATGAAGTTGAAATTAACCGCAAGCAGGAGCAGCTCTACGCACATGAGCAGGACGATCACATTTTTCCGGTTAAGGAAGATGCCGGCAATGCTGATGGTAAATAGCAGCGCCGAGAGAGTCAGATAGTGGGACAGCGTGACCATCATTCCGACTCCGACTTCATCTTCACCATGCGGATGCGATCCCCGCGCTGCACCTTCACCTGCTCTGCCACATCCTGCACCTTAAGCCCCGGACGGTGCCGCATGGTCAGCAGGATGGCGGCGACGATGGCCAGCAGCAGCAACATTCCCGCAAGCTCGAACGGATACAGGTACTGCGTGTAGAGGACCTTGCCCAACTCCTCGGTGCTGGAGTACGCCGCATCCCGGGGTACGAGCTGCGTACCGACCGGAAGACCGTCACTGCGGAACCAGATGACATAGGCCAGTTCCAGGACAATGATGCCCGCCACAATCGCCCCCACCGGGGCATACCGCAGAAAACCCTCGCGCAAGGTCGTGACATTGATATCCAGCATCATCACGACGAAGAGGAACAGAACCATTACGGCGCCCACGTAAACGAGCACCAGGACAATGGCAAGAAACTCGGCTTCCAGAAGCAGCCAGAGGACGGCACTGGAGACAAATGCGAGGATCAGAAACAACGCGGCGTAAACAGGATTCCGGGCCGTAATTACGCCTACCGCAGCAGCCAGCAGGACGGTGGATAGCGCATAAAAGAGAAACGTGGTGAACATGGTTTTCCTGACGTCGGATCTAGCGGTAAGGCGCGTCAGCAGTCCTGTCGGCGGCGATAACAGCCTCGTACTTCTCGCCGACCGCCATCAGCTTGTCCTTGGTCATGATGTTCTCCCCCCGGTTCTCCATGTGGTACTCAAAGATCCGGGTCTCCACGATGGCATCCACAGGGCAAGCCTCTTCACAGAAGCCGCAGTAGATGCACTTGAAGAGATCGATGTCGTATCGGGTAGTACGGCGGGTACCGTCGGGTCCGACGCCGGACTCGATGGTAATCGCAGCAGCCGGACAGACGGCCTCGCAGAGCTTGCAGGCGATGCAACGCTCCTCGCCATTCGGGTAGCGACGAAGGGCATGCAACCCGCGAAAGCGGGGCGACTGGGGCGTCTTCTCTTCCGGATACTGGATCGTTACTTTCTTGACGAAGAGGTTCAGCAGGGTCAGCCGCAAGCCCTTGAGCAACTCCCAGAGGGTCAGGGTCTTTATGGCGTTAGTGATCCTGTTCATGCGCTTCAGGTACTCCAGGGGCCAACGCGAAAGGCTGCCATTGCGCCTTCAAGCACAATCCAGACGATGGTCACCGGAATGAAGACTTTCCAGCCGAGCCGCATGATCTGGTCGTAACGATAGCGGGGAAACGTGGCCCTGAACCAGAGAAAGCAAAACAGGAATATGGCGATCTTCAGGGCCAGCCAGTGGATCCCCGGCAGACGGAGAACCTCAAGAATAGTGCCGTCAAGAAAGCCCAGCAGCGGGCCGGCGAACGGTGATTCCCAACCGCCCCAGAACATCACCGCGGTGAGCGCAGCAATCAGGATCATGTTGGCGTACTCCGCCAGGAAGAAGATGGCGAAGGCAACGCCGGAGTACTCGACGTGAAAGCCCGCCACGATCTCTGACTCGCCTTCGGCCACATCAAATGGCGCCCGGTTGGTCTCGGCAACACCAGAGACAAAGTAGACGATGAACAACGGGAAGAGCGGCAGCCAGAACCAGCTGAACAAACCTCCAGACTGGGCTTCAACGAGTTTGCCGAGGTTCAGGCTGCCACCGGCCATCAGCACGCCTACCAGTGCAAAGCCCATGGCTATTTCATAGGCCACGATCTGGGCTGCCGAGCGCATGGCACCGAGCAGTGCATATTTTGAGTTTGAGGCCCAGCCCGCCAGGATTACGCCGTAGACGCCCAGTGAAGTAAGCGCCAGAACATACAGCAGCCCGGCATCGATGTCGGCAATGGCGAAGCCCGGAAAGAGCGGGATGACGGCCCAGGTAGCGAGGGCCGGAACAATAGACAGGAGCGGCGCAATGACGAACAGAAACCGGTTCGCGCTGGAGGGCACGACCACTTCCTTGAGCAGCAGCTTGATCACGTCGGCGAAGGGCTGGAACCAGCCCCGGGGACCTACCCGGTTCGGCCCAATCCGGTTCTGCATGTAGCCAATGACCTTGCGCTCCAGGTAGGTCAGGAAAGCGACGCAGAGAATGACCACAATCGTGAGCGCCAGGATCTGGCCCACCACCACCAGCAGATAGCGCACCAGCTCAGGCAGCGCGAGCCAGGGAGCCTGAAGGAAAGGAAGACTAGCCACGGGCCACACTGGTCAGTTGTAGGGCGGGAGAACGCCGGAGGATACCGTCCGTCCGATACATGGGCACGTCCAGATCGCGGGATTCGACTCCGGCCGAGGTGGTCGCCGGTGGAATCGCCGTGACGGACACTGTGTTGTC
>Ga0105049_10004338_pt1 | contig 16642 bp, 11 predicted proteins | sample MAT06_FD_78087 | JGI IMG/M metagenome (GOLD analysis project Ga0105049, IMG submission 78087) | Freshwater microbial communities from Lake Fryxell liftoff mats and glacier meltwater in Antarctica - MAT-06 | ecosystem: Environmental > Aquatic > Freshwater > Ice > Liftoff microbial mat | place... | reverse complement strand
GCCGCGGCGGAGATGGCGAGCGCGGCCCAGTCGGGCTCGCGTCCGTGCAGCAGCGTGCGGCGGCCACCCTCGACGATCCCGGCGAGGGGGTTGAGGCGGAGGAGGGCCTTGGCCACGTCGGGGATGTGGGGGGACGCTTCGAGGCGCTCGACGGGATAGAAGATGGGCGTGAGGAGGAAGAGGACCTGGAGGACGATCCCCGAGACGAGTTGCTTGAGGTCGCGGAGAAAGACGCCCAGGGAGGCGAGCAACCAGGCGAGGCCCGCGGTGAGCATGAGGAGCGGGAGCAGCACGAGGGGGAAGAGGTAGAACGTGCGGGAGACGCCCGAGCCGATGACGGCGTTTCCCAGGAGGAGGACGAGGAGGCTGATCGAGGCCAGGGCCGCGGAGGAAAGGAGGGCGGCGAGGGGGAGGACCTCGAGGGGGAAGACGACCTTCTTGACGTAGTTGGGGTTGTTGACGATGAGGGAGGGGGCGACGCTGATGGTGGCGGAGAAGACCTCGAAGAGGGCGATGCCGCAGAGGACGTTGAGGGCGAACTCGCCGGTGCCGCCGGCGGGCGCGGCGCCGGGGGCGGCGGGGTCGGTGGCGGGCGTGGACCAGCGGGCCTGCCAGACGACGGCGAAGACGAAGGTGTAGACGGCCAGGAGGAGGAGGGGGTGGAGGGCGGCCCAGAGGACGCCCAGGTGGCTGCCCCGATGGCGGACGGCGACCTCGCGTCGGGCGAACTGGCCGATCAGTTCGCGGTGGGACCAGAGGGAGCGGGCCATGGTCGCGGGGTTGAGGAGGGTCGCGAGGGACGCGGCGGCGCCGACCGCGCGGAGGGCGGGGGAGGCGGAGGACGAATTGGATGCCGGACCGCTCGTGACGGGGCCTTTCGTGCGCGCCGGGCGTGCGCTGGGGGCGTGATGGGCAGTGTATGAGGGGTGTCGGGCCGGAGGGGACTTCGTGAACGAGCCCCGAGCGGAGCGGCTCGCGCAGATCGCCCTACACCCGGGCGTCGGAGCCGGTGGCGCGGGCGGCGACGGGGATCTCGCGGGCGGCGCGGGCCTCGACCAGCACGGGCTTGTAGTGCATTCGGACGAGCGGGAGGGCGCCGGGGCGGGGCCCGACCTCGACGGTCGTGATCGAGACGGTGCGGGCGTCGGGGCGGGCCATCAGGACGCTCAGGGCGGGGCGGTCGGGCCAGACGTGCAGGTGGTATCGGTCCTGGACCTCGGGGGTGGGGTCGCCCTGGGACATCAGGCCCTCGAAGAGCCGGACCCTGGGGATGACGCGGGAGTCGCCCAGGCCCGAACTGGCGAAGCAGGCCCAGGCGCCGGGCCACGCGCGGATGCCGAAGCGGGAGCGGTCCCACGAGGCCTCGAGCACGCGGGGGGCGCCGTCGTCGTCGGCGTGGATCGCGACGAGGCGGAAGGGCGCGAAGCGGTCGAGCTCGATCGCCTCGAGCGTGGTCATCGCGGCGTCGGCCGAAGGAGAGGCGATGAGGCGGGGGATGATCGCGCCGCGGGAGACGAGGGCACCGGGGAGGGCCGGCGGCGGCTCCGGGTTCATGTTGAGGAGGGCGAGGACCAGGCCGATGTCGCTCCCGCCGATCCAGGTGCCGCCGCCCCGGGGGTCGGTGGGCCAGATGCCGCGAGTGGCGACGGGGGCCGGGGCGGGATCGGCCGCCAGGAGGGGGTTGAGCGGGCGCCAGCGGGGGGCGAGGGCGGGGGGGCGGTCGCGCTGCTCGTCGCGGCTGGCGACGACGCGGAAGCCAACCACCGGGCCTGCCGGGCCGTCGGGCCGCGAGGGGATGATCGAGAGAGTGCACATTCGGGGAGAGAGCCTATCGGGGACGCGTGGGGAAGCCCGCGGCGGCGTCTTTCAGCGCCCGCGCTCGAACTTGAGGGTCGAGGGTGCCTTCCCGAAGCCGCCCGCGGCCTCGAGGCCGAACTCGCGGGCGATGGCCTGCATCATGGCCTGATGATGGACGGCGTGGTGGGTCGCGAACGCGAGCTCGCGCCCGAGGGTGCTTCGCAGCTCGGCCTCCTGGCCGTCGCCGCTGACCATCACGCGGACGCGAACGGGGGCGTCCAAGGCCTGGAGCGAGACCTCGGCGAGGCGCTCGCGGAGCTGGGCGATTCCGGCGATGGCGGCGTGGCGGTCGGTCTCCATGGGGACGTTGCGTTCGCGGCGGTCGTAGTCGATGGCGTCCTGCGAGGCGACCTCGCCCCCGGTCGCCCAGCCCAGGGCCGCGGCGAAGTGGTCGAGGGTGTGGCGGAGGTGCTTGCCGACCGTTCCACCGCGCAAGGTGACGGATTCGGCGGTGTAGGCGGCGTCGGGGAGGTCGAGCACGAACCCTTCACACTGGGCGAGGAGGGCCCCAGCCGCGGCGGCGAGGATCTCGCACCCGACACCGGACCGCTGCGCTCCGGCAGGACTGGATTCCGCTGAACCTTGAACGCCCATCACGACTCCTTCAACGCCGGACCCCGGCATGGAGCAGCGTACTGGGAAAACCGTACGTTCGGTTGCCCCGGCGCGGTCGGCCGCACTCGTGAATCGGCCTTCATCGGCCAGTGATTGAATGGGGGAACACCCACCAGATGTTGGGGTGGTCCGACTGTCACCCTCCGCCGATCCCGTCGGAGGATGCGTGGGCGACGGCCCGGACGGCGTCGACGATCTCGCGGTGGTTGGCGCAGCGCGGGCACTTGTGCTGGCCCCCGAGCTTGCCGCGGGATTCCAGCCAGCGGTGGAACGTTCCCACGGGCAGGGGGGTGACGGTGGGCTCGCCCATGCCGAGGCCGTCGGTCCGCTTGGTCGTGTAGTCGACGTTCTGGGCCTTGAGGGAGGCGTCGAAGGCGGCGGCGAAGGCGGGGGGGAGGGTGGCGGGGGCCTCGACGGCGAGTTCGAGGCCGGCCTTGACCCCGGGGGCGGGGTAAACGGGGGCGGCGGTGAACTCGCCGACGATGACGCCGGTCGCGGCGGCCGCGGCGGCGACGGCGGTCTCGACGTGCTCGACGATGAGGTTCTCACCGAATGCGTTGATGAAGTGGCGGTGGCGGCCGACGATGCGGAGGCGGCAGGGGCCGTCGCCCCCCCCGCCGCCGCTGCTGGCGAGGCGGTCGGGGAGCGTGTCGAACTCGACGACGTCGCCCAGGATGTATCGCCAGAGGCCGGCGCAGGTGGAGAGGACGACGACGTAGCGCTGGCCCTTCTCGACCTCGTCGCAGGCGAAGGCCGGGGCGTCTGGATCGTTGATCGATTCGAGGGGGACGAACTCGAAGAAGTTGCCTTGGTCGACGTTGAGGCGGAGGCCGGGGTCGCCCCGGGTGTCCTGGAGGGCGACGAAGGCCTCGCTGGCGGGGTAGAGCTCGAGGCGAGCGGGGAGGTCTGGCCCGTCGGGGGAGCCGGAGTAGGCCTGGCGGACGCGGGGGGCGAAGGGGGCGAACTTGACGCCGCCGTGAACGAAGACGGAGAGGTGCGGCCAGACGTCGCGGATGGTGTCGGCGGGGCGGCCCCGGTCGCGCTGGAGCCGCATGACGCGCTCGAGGAGGACCAGGGCCCACGAGGGCATGCCGCAGATCATGCGGACGTCCTCGTCGAGGCAGCGCTTGGCCATCGCCTCGATCTTGCTCGGCCAGTGGCTGAGCAGGGCGACGTCCTTGCCGGGGAGGTAGATCTCGGTGAGGGGCCAGACGATGAGGGGGGAGACGATGCCCGAGAGGTCGCCGGTGCGGACGCCCGCGGGGCTGGTGGAGAGGTCGGTGGAACCGCCGAGGAAGAGGGCTTTGCCTCCGAGGAGGCCGGGCAGGGAAACGCCGAAGCGGTGGAGGTGGCAGAAGATGTCGAAGGAGGCGAGGCGGTTGCTCTGGAGCATGTCGCGGCTGACTGGGATGAACTTGTCCCCGGCGGTGGTGCCGCTGGTCTGGGCGAAGTCGCGGACGAGGCCGGGCCAGAGGACATCGGGCTCGGCGCCCTCGCGCATGCGGGCGATCTTGTCCTTGTAGGGGTACCAGTCGGCGACGGGGAGGGCGCGGCGGTAGGCCGGGAGCAGCTCGTCGTTGGGGAGGTCGACCAGGCGGGCGAAGCCGGCCTCGCGGCCGATGGCGGTGTCCTTGGCGCGGGTCAGGAGGGACCGGAGCTGGGAGCGCTGGATGCCGGCGGAGTTGCGGCGCCAGTGCTTCTCGTTGGAGAGCAGACGGATGCGGGGGGCGAAGGCGGCCCGCATGCCCAGCCCGACGAGGCTGGTGAGGGACCAGGGGAGGCGGGGCATGGTCATCGGCGGGGGGGCCTCACGCGAGGGTTCCCGGGGGGCCGGGGCGCCCGGCGGGCGGCGCGGCGGAACGCCCCTCGCGGCGGTCGAGCTCGGCGAGGAAGTCGTTGAGGGTCTCGGAGAAGAGCTCTGGGGCCTCGATCATGGGGGCGTGGCCGCAGCGCTCGAACCAGACGATGCGGGAGTCGGCGATCTTGCGCTTGAACTCCTCGCAGGCCTCGGGGGGCGTGACGATGTCCTGGCGGCCCCAGATGAGGAGCGTGGGGGCGGTGATGGAGGCGATGCGGTCGCCCAGGTGGTTGCGCCGGGCGGAGCGGGAGAGCTTGACCATGGCGCGGGCCGAGCCGCGGCGGGAGAGCTCGGCGTGGGCGCGGTCGACGTCGGCTGGGTTCATCTTGGCGCGGTCGTAGAAGAGCTCGCCGATCTTCTCCTCGAGCCAGTCGCGGCTGGGACGGATCTGGACCTCGCGGACCATGGTCCGCTCGATGAGGCCGCTGGAGCCGGCCAGGACGAGGGCGCGGATGAGGTCGGGTCGCTCGATGGCGATGCGGACGGCGACGTGCCCGCCGAAGGAGTTGCCCACGAGGACGGTGGGGTCGGCGAGGTGCCGCTCCAGGAAGCGGATCGTCAGCTCGACCGCCCCGTGGATCGAGCAGTCGTCGCCGGTCAGCTCCAGCAGCGGGAGCTGGAGCATGACGCAGCGGTGCCCGGGCGTCATGCGGCGGGCGACCTCGTCCCAGTGCTCGTTGAGGCCCACGAGGCCGTGGAGGAACGTGGTGGGACGGCCGGCGCCGAAGTCCACGACGTCGGCGGGGACCGGATGCCCGGCGAGGCCGGTCAGCGTGATCGCCGTCGTCCGACCCGCGGCGAGGCCGGACGGCGGCGGGGCGGGTTGTGTCGGGGTCGTCGTCATCGCTGGGGGGGTCGGGACCCGTCTTGATAGTAACGACTCGTCAAGCGCGGGGAGGGGGCCGGAGGAGGCAGCGCCGCGGAAGTGCGGCTCGCCGGGCCCGGCGGGCGGGGTGCCGCGAGGTGGGAATTCACGCGTCGTGAACGGAACGGACCTCGGGGGCGGGGGCGAGGGGGGCGGGGGGGCCCGAGACCACCCGGCCGTCGAGGAGGTGGACGATGCGGTCGGCGCGGGCGGCGGTGGACTCGTCGTGGGTGACGACGACCATGGTCTGGCTTCGGCGTGCCCGGATCTCGAGGAGGGCGTCGAGCACCTTGGCGCCGGTGACGCGGTCGAGGTTGCCGGTGGGCTCGTCGGCCAGGAGGAGGCGGGGGCCGTTGAGCAGGGCGCGGGCGATGGCGACCCGCTGGCGTTCGCCTCCCGAGAGTTCGGCGGGACGGTGGCGGAGGCGGTGGCTCAGGCCGACCTGTTCGAGGAGGTCGGTGGCGTCGGCGCGGGCCTTGGCGCGGCGGGTGATATAGCCGAGGCGGCCGTGGCGGATCATGGCGCTGAGCAGGACGTTCTCGAGGACGGTCAGTTCGGGGAGGAGGTGGTAGAACTGGAAGACGAAGCCGACGTCGCTGTGGCGGTAGCGGTCGAGTGCGCGGGGGCCGGCGCGGACGAGGTCGGCGCCGTCGAAGTCGATGCGGGTGGCGGGATCGGCGTCGGCATGGTCGAGGCCGCCCAGGAGGTGGAGGAGGGTGGACTTGCCCGAGCCCGAGGCGCCGAGGATGGCGACGAACTCCCCCTGGGCGACGGAGAGGGCGACGCCGCGGAGAACGGGGACGTCGACGCGGCCGAGGCGGTAGGTCTTGGAGACGTGGGCGCAGGAGAGGAGCGGGGCGCCGGGGGCGCGGCGGGGGGCGGCGCCGTTCGTCGATGCGTTGCCAAGCCCGTCGTCGGTCACGCGCGCGTCTCCGTTCCGTGTGGGCGTCATTCGAACCTGAGTGCCCGGACGGGGTGCATGGTGGCGGCGCGGATGGCGGGCCACGCCGCGCCGACGGCGCAGGAGAGGATGCCGCCGACCAGGACAATGAGGGCCTTGTCGGGCTCGACGCGGCTGGGGATCTTGACGAAGTAGTAGATGCGGGGGTCCCAGATGACGATGCCCAGTTGCCGCCCGAGCCAGTCGTGGATGGGATTGATGTTGAGCACGATGGCGTAGGCCAGGGCCAGGCCCAGGAGCGAGCCGACGACGCCGATGACCAGGCCGTAGCCGATCCAGAGGCCGGCGACGCCGGCGCGGCCGGCGCCCAGGGCGCGGAGGACGCCGATGTCGCGGGTCTTCTCGGAGATCATGGACCAGAAAATGGCGAGGGTCAGGAAGACGGCCGTCAGGGAGATGAACGAGAAGACGAAGAGCACCACGGCCGTCTCCTTGCGGACGGCCTGGATCATGGTGCGGTTCTGGTCCTCCCACGTCTGGATGCGGATCGAGAAGACGTCGGGGACCGCGCCCGGGTGGTCGTTCGCGAAGCCCTCGTAGATCGCGCGGACGCGGGCCTTGAGACGCTCGGCGTCGGGGGTCGAGGGCATGGGGCCGGTCCCGCGGACCAGGACGTGCGTGACGCGGGCGGGGTCGTCCACGAGACGTCGGGCGGGCTCGGAGGTGAACGCGTCGTCGTCGGGCTCGGCGGCGGGCTGGGGGGTGGGCGCGGCGGACGCGCCTGGGTCGTCCACGAGGCGGCGGGCGGCGCCCATCTTGAGCATGTCCTGGAGCGCGTCCAGTTGCACGAGGATGACCTTCTCGTCGATCTCGAAGAGACCGGACTGGAACTCGTTGGCGACGGGGAAGACGCGGCTGGCGGTCTCGATGACCCGGCCGCGCGTGTCGAGGGGGAGGACGTTGATCGTGACCTCGCCGGTGGTGGGCATGAAGGTGTCGATGAGTTCGAAGCGGCCGGTGGACGTGCGCTTGTTGACGGCGCGTGGGGCGTAGAAGCCCTCGATGAGGCGTTCGTTGAAGCCCGTGGCCTCGATGCCGGCGACGACGGCGGGGCGGGGGGCGCCGGTCACGGGGTCGGGGCGGGTGAGCGTCAGGCCGTTCTCATAGATCTGGCGCCACGACGTCCGCGTGAGGGGCGTCAGGCGGACGTCCTCGCGGAGCGTGTCCTTGGGGAGGGGCTTGTCGAGGGGCTTCCACCAGAGGATGTTGGCGTACTCGGTGACGCTCGCGTAGGAGGGACCGTCGACTCCCCGGATGATGACCGTCTCGTTGCGCCCGTCGGGGAGGCCAACGAGGCCGAAGGTCTCGATGACGGGGGCGGCGCCGGCGATCATGGGGTCGGTGCGGAGGCGGTCGACGAGGTCGGCGTAGTGGGCGAAGCCGGTGTTGGGCCAGGAGATCGCGACGTTGCCGGCGAGGGTGCGTCCGGTGCCGATGAGCATGGAGAGAAAGCCGCCCATGATGGACCAGGTCACCAGGACCATGGCGGTGCACAGCATCACCGCCGCGGCGGCGAGCAGGGGCATGACCTTGCTGAAGAGGTAGCGGCGGGTGAGAAGCGTCTGGTACATCGGGCGGCAACTGTAGGGAAGGGCTGGGGTGAGTCCGGGGCGTGCCGGACGGCGGTTCCGCGCGACCGCTATCGGCGATCGGACGCTCCATCAATCGCGTCGTCGCGGTCGCCGCCGAGTTCGGTCCACGCGTCAGTGTCGATCGCGGCCCGCCCCGGCTCGCCCTGCCACGGGAGCATGGGCCGGGGCCACGCCTGCCGACGGCCGAGGGCATCGGTGCGGGTGATGCCCAGGCGGAGCAGCCCGTTCCTCTCGACCGCGTCGGGGGGGAGCGGGACGCGGAACGACCAGCGGTCGACGCCGCGGGTGACGGCGATGCGCTCGGTCGCGGGGGCGAGGCCGTCGCGCTGGAACTCCTCGCGGACGACGTCGCCGGGGGGGCGTTCGCGGACGACATCGCCGGCGCCGTCGATGTGGACCACGGCGATGGGGGCGGAGGCCGGGCCGACGTACACCCGCACGCCCTCGCGCGTGGCCGACCCCACGCCGGGCACGAGGCGGCACTCGACGAGCAACTCCCAGCGCCGCGAGCGGGGCGGGGTCGGGGCATCGCCCGGGGCGGGCGCCGGGCGGTGCAGGAGGGCGGCGGTGGCCCACTCGGCACGGGCGGGCTCGGCCTGCGAGCGGAGCCACGCGGGCATGGTCCAGTCGGGGAGGAACGGGCCCAGCGCGAGGCCCGGCGGCGACGCGGCGACGCGGCCCGTCGCGGCGGGGAGCGACACGGTCCACCGGCCCGCGTGCAGGTCGAGGGTGGTGGTGCCCGTGGCGTTCGGCGGGGGGACGACGAGGACGGTCATGGCCGAGCGCGACGGGAGCGGGCGGAGGTCGGGCGTGGCGGACGGGCCGGCCGCGACCGCGGCCCACGCGAGCGTCGCGCGGTCCATGAGGTTGGCGAGGCCGACGGCGATCAGGGGCGCATCGCGACCCTCGTCGACCGTGCCCCCCTCGTCGATCACCCAGGCGACGGCGGGCGGGAGCGCCGCGAGCCAGCGGTCGGCCGCCGCGGCCCGCTCGCCGGGGCGGAGGGCGGGGTCGAGAAGCTCGGAGAGGAGGCGGTCGAGGGCGGCGTGGTCGGCGGGCCAGGCGGGCGCGCTGACGCCGCCGAAGTCGACGACGCCCGCGAGGCGTTTCCTGAGGCGGATGGCGGCGTCGGCGTCGGCGGCCCAGAGCCACGCCAGCGCGACCCGCCAGCGGTCCTCGTTCTGGCGGGCGATCGCCTCGATCACGGGATCGGCGAAGGGCTCGAAGGGGGCGCCGGGGCGGAGGCCGTCGATCAGCAGGCGGTGGCGCCAGCGGGTGAGGGGGCTGGCCCGCTCGGGCTCGGCGCGCATGAGCAGCACCGCGTCGCCTGCGTCGGGGCCGGCGGCGGGGGCCCAGGGATCCTCGGCCGCGCCCGCGGCGGGCGTGACGAGGGCCGACGCGGCGGGGAGCCAGTTCACGGGAAGGCGAACCCCGTCGAGCAGGAGGCCCTGGCCGGCGCCGTCGGCGGGGAGGTCGAGCACGTACGCCCACGCGCCGCGCCCGGCGCGGAGCGAGGCGTCGGCGGGGTCGAGGGGCGAGGCCTGCCACACGCCCGGCGCGGGGAGCCAGCCGTCGGGTGCGACCTCGCCCGCGACGGGCGCGAGGACACGCACGCCGATGCGGTGCACGGAGATCGGGACCGGGCGGCCATCGTCGAGCGCGGCCGTCGGTGGGCGGGGGGCCTGCGGGCTTTCGAGGGGGATGACGACGAGGCCGCCCGGCGGGGCGTCGAGGCGGGCGAGGCCCGCGGGGTGGCGGTCGGGGGCGCGGGGGGTGGGCATCGGCGAGGCGTCCGGCGTCTTGGGGACCGCCGCGCGAGGCCCGCCGCAGGCGGCCATCGCTGAGGCGATCGAGGCGGCGACGAGCGCGAGGGCCGCGCCGACGAGCGGGCGGGATCGGCGCGTCCGCGTGGCGCTCACGCCGCCTCCGGCGGCAGCGTCGCGACGAGGTTCTCGACGACGGCGTCGGGCGAGACGCCCTCGGCGTGGGACTCGAAGTTCATGATGAGCCGGTGGCGGAGGGCGGGCAGTGCCGCGGCCCGCAGGTCGTCGGTCGAGACGGCGGCCCGCCCCTCGAGCAGCGCCCGGCACTTGCCGGCCAGGATGATCGCCTGGGCCGCACGGGGGCTGGCGCCGAGGCGGACGTACTTGTCCACCATCGGCGTGGCGAAGGACGCCCCGGAGATGACGGTCGACCCCGGCTGGGTCGAGAGGACCATCCGCACGGCGTAGTCCGCGACGGCGGGCGCGACGGCGACCATCCGCACCAGGCGCTGGTGACGCAGGATCGCCGCGCCGTCGAGCACGGGTTGGGGATCGGCCTCGGAAGCTCCCGTGGTGCGCTCCACGATGGCCGCGAGGTCGGCGCGTCCGGGCGGGCCGGCCAGGAGCTTGAAGAAGAAGCGGTCGAGCTGGGCCTCTGGGAGGGGGTAGGTTCCCTCTTGCTCCACCGGGTTCTGCGTGGCGAGCACGATGAACGGGCTGGGGAGCGGGTGCGTCGCGTTGCCGACGGTCACGCTCCGCTCCTGCATCGCCTCGAGCAGCGCCGACTGGGTCTTGGGCGTGGCGCGGTTGATCTCGTCGGCGAGCACGATCTGACCGAAGATCGGGCCGGGCTGGAAGGCGAAGCGGCGTTCCCGCGTACCCGACGGACCGTCCACCTCCGCGACGATCGTCGTGCCGGTGATGTCGGCGGGCATCAGGTCGGGCGTGAACTGCACGCGGCTGAACGCCAGGCTGAGGCTGCGGGCCAGGGTCCGGACCAGGAGCGTCTTGCCGATCCCCGGGACGCCCTCGAGCAGCACGTGCCCGCCGCAGAAGAGGCAGGTCAGCACGCCCTCCACGACGTCGCGCTGGCCGACGACGGCGCGGCCGACCTGCTCTCGCACCGCGGCGTGGTCGGCCCGGAAGCGCTCCGCCGCGGCCAGCACGTCGTCGGGGGTCTTGGGGTCGTCGATCGCCTCTGTCGCCTCGCTCATGGGCGGGATGGTACGGGCGTCGGCATCGGCGTCAGACGGGAACCGTCTGCCGCCTCGGGTCCGTCCGGGCGATGATGTCGCTGACGCCCTGCTGGTTGAACCCCTTGAACCCGTCGTTGCGTTCGAGGTTCTCGAGGTGCGACCCGAGGGCCCCCTCGGCCTTGAACCGGGCGCCCTGCTCGGGCGTGATCCGCCCCGCCGCGACGAGCCGGTCGACCCGCGCGGGGTTCACCGCCCAGCGCTCCCCCTCCGTGAAGGCCTGACGCAGGTAGGGGAACGTCGTGAAGGGCGCCATCGTCTTGACGCCTCCCTCGCGCTCCAGTTGCTGCACGAGCGCGTGGTGGTCGAACTGGCACTCGAGGTGGTGCATCCCCGCCTGCAGCAACGCCTCTCCGTGCAGGGCGCACCACAGCCCCACCGTCCCCAGTTTCTCGCGCGGGGCCAGCGACGTGTGCGCGAAGTCCCCCATCAGTTCCTCGGGCGACAGGTCGACGTCGTTGAACGTCGTGATCCCCGTCGCCGAACTCTCCATCACCTGCGCCCCCCACCCCGCCTCGGCCCCCGCGTAGAACGACTCGCGGCACCGCAGCCCGAGTTTCTCCCAGGCCGCCACCAGTCCCGTGAACTCCGCACGCGAGCAGCGGTACGTGTGGTGGTCGTGGTTGGCCCACCCCAGTCCCAGTTTGTCCTGGCGCGCCTTCTGCACCTGCGCCGCCCGGTTGCGCCGCTGCCAGAACTCGCGCTCGGTCGCGAAGAAGAGGTCGCACGACCAGTCCTGACCGATCTCCGCGACGGAGGCGTCGAGCAGACGGTTCAGCTCCGCCAGGCCGTCCTCATCGCGCTCGAAGTCGCGCCGGCGCCTCCGCAACGCCTCCAGGTGCCCGAGTGCCGCCACGCCTTTGCCCGCGTCCGAGGCGAGGGGAAGGAAGCCCCGGTGCCCGTGCCGCTCGACCACCCACAACTCCGCGTCCCGGCCGGTGAAGACCCGGGCCATCCTCAGCGGCGCGAGCGGCTCGCCCAGCACGGCCCCCCCGAGGGCCAGCCCCGCGGCGGACCACGTCGCCAGGAAGTCCGCGACGGAATCGACCTTGATCCCCACCCGCATCGTCGCGTCGTCGCCCAGGATCACGGGACAGAACATGGCTCCCTCGTGCACGTGGCACTCGGGCGCTCCGGGCTGGGGCCGGAGCGAGAAACCCGTCTCCGCCAGCCGCTGCCGCAACTCCGAAGAGCGCGGCGCGCCGATGTGGTCCACCCAGTCCTTGAACCGCGTCCCGGTCTCCGCCCGCATCCGCCCCGCCAGCGTCGCCGCCTCTGGACACCTCTCCAGGAACTCCGTCAGCAGGCCGTCCAGGATCCGCTGGGCCGCGGGCTGCGGCTCCCAGTGGAACGCGGTCGGGGTCTGGTTCGCGGCGGCGGGAACGGCGGTGGGCATGGCAACTCCTCGCGACGACGTGCGCGCGGGATCGTACGCCCCCCGCGCCCGGCCTACGCCCGCACCCGCCACGCGTACACGACCCACTCCACCAGCAAGAGGGCCCCCGCCGCCATCACGAACCACGCCCACACCTCTCGCCGAGCCGGCCCGCCTGCCACGCCCGGCACCGCCCGGCCCGCCACCTCGAGCAGGGCCGGGCTCGCCAAGGTGCTCTCGGTCTCGTCGACCAGGTTCACCGCCACCGCCAGCTCGACCGTCGCCTCCCCCTCGATCGCGTAGACCCCGGCCCGCTCCAGCACGCCCAGCGCCACCGTCGGCGTCGTCCCCGCCCCCTCCGGCGGCACGGGCACCTCGGCCAGCTCCGGCCCACGCAGCGTCAGCCAAGCAGGGCGCGCCGCCCCGGGCCGGAGCAGCACCCGGGCGGCCTGCGCCGTGGTGAACGACCGCGCATCCGCCGCCTCGCCCCGCAGCGTGAGATAGTCGAGCGCATCGGCCAGGAAGACCGGAAACGTCGCCTGCAACGGCCAGTTCGACCGCCCGAGCTCGAACGCCACGACGATGTGCCGCGCCGCCGGACCCTCGGCGAGCACGATCAGCGGCCCCGCCCTCCCCCTCGCCAGCGTCGACACCCCCCACGCCCCGGCCGCGCCGGGATCGATCCGCAGCGGCATCGTCTCCGCGACCACCAAGGCATCGAGCGAGACGTTCCGCAGCAGCGGGTGCGCCCGCGTCCAGAAGAGCACGCCGGTGGCCGCCCCTCCCGCCTTCGCCGCCCCAAGCCCGACGACCCCCGGCAGCGGGGGCGCCGCCCCGAAACTCAGCGTCGGCCCCGGCGGCAGCGCCGACGGCGTCACGCGGTCGAAGATCGTGAGATCGACCGGCGCGAGGCCCCCTTCCGCGGCCCGCTGCTCGTACGCGGCCGCCGTCACGGTCTCGACCGACCGCGTCCTGAGTTCCGCCAGCACGTCCCCGAGCAGCGTCGCCGCCGTGAGCCCGACGCCGGACGCCTCCGCTTCGCGCCGAACGAGCCGCACCGCGGGCGCCGCCGCTGGGGCCAGCACGAGCGCGGCCGCATCGTCCGCCGCCAGCGCGTCCCCGCCGCCGAGCCTCGTCTCGAGCACGCCCCCGGCCGTCTCCCGCACCTCGAACGTCGCCGTCGCCCGGCCGGCCACACCGGAAGCCGCCGCCCTGGCGGGCACCTCCAGCGCTCGGCGCTCGACCACGGCCCCCGCGAACGACAGCGTCAGCACCGCCGTCGCCCGTGCGCTCCGCGCATTGAGGACATCGACAAAGACCCGCACCATCGCGGGGTCCTCCGCGTCGCGCCGCGCGGCGATCCCGACGATGCCCGTGTTGTCGGCCCCGGCACCGCCCGCCGCGCCCACCTCGTCCGCGCCCGCCTCTTCCCCGCCGCGCTCCTCCGGGCCGATCCGCTCGAACCGCAGCCGCACCCCCGACGCCGCACCCCCGATGCCGTCCGCTTTCCCCCCCGCGCCGACGCCCGCGAAGCTGCCGTCGCTGAACAGAATCGCCTGCGGCGGCTCCGCGTCCTCCTCACCCTCCGCCGTCATGGCGTCGACCAGCCGCAGCGCCGCCCCGAGATCGCCCGGTGCGTCGGTCCCATAGATCGATCCGATCGCGTCCACCACGGCCGACCGCGACGACGTGAAGTTCGAGACCGCCCGCGCCCCCCCGGCGACCGCCACCACCGCGATCTCCCGCGGCCCCGCGCCTCGCCGCAGACCGTCCACCACCTCGATCGCCCGCGCCTTCGCCCGTTCCAGGCGCGTCACCGTCTCCCCCCCCGCCGGCCCCGCATCGGCCGCCGACATCGACGCCGACGCGTCGATCAGCAGCACCGTCCGCGCCGCGGCATCCCCCCCGTCCGACAACGCCGGCCGCCCCATGGCCGCGAGCAGGCATCCCAGAATCAGCAGGTGCAGCAGCAACAGCCACGACGGCCGGACCCACCGCAGCGGCACGTTCGCCTGCACGTCCCGCTCCGCCGCGGGCCAGAACAGGATCGACCCCACCCGCACCGGCCGCCGACGCAACTTGAGCAGATAAAGCGCCAGCAGCGCCGGCACCGCCAGCGCCGCCCCCACCACCGCCGCGGCCGGAGCCAGGAAGATCACGGGCGACTGTACCAGTCTGTGGCGCGAACCAGAGAGGCCGGGGGTCGCGCTGTCTGATCGACGTCTTCTCGACCCGCGCACTTTGGGCGCGATCGCCCCCGAACGGCGCACCCCGACAACACGTCAGCCACGGAGTGCAACCCCCGGCCCCTCCTGCTCGCACCAAGGGTTCTGACCTGTCACACTGGGCAACCTCTCAATTCCCAAACAAACTGTTTGACAGCCTCACCTGTTCGGTGTATGTTTGACACCGAATTGGGAGGTGACCGGTGTCGAACTGCATCCTGTTCCTCGACATGAACTCCTACTTCGCCTCGGTGGAGCAGGAGGTGACCCCCGAGGCTCGCGGCAGGCCCCTCGTCGTCGCCCCCGCCGGGGCCGTCGACTCGGCCTGCTGCATCGCCGCGAGCATCGAGGCGAAGCGGCACGGAGCCCGCACCGGCATGACCGTGGGCGAGGCCCGACGGGCCTGCCCCGGGCTGATCGTCGCCCCCTCGCGCCCGCGGCTCTACATCGAGTACCACCATCGCATCGTGAAGGCCGTCGAGACGATCGCTCCTGTCCACCGCATCGAGTCCATCGACGAGATGTACTGCGTCCTGGGCCGACGCGAGCGCGAGCGCCCGGAGGAGATCGCCCGCCGCGTCAAGCAGGCCATCAGGACGCTCGTCGGCGAGCACCTGCGTTGTTCGATCGGGCTGGCCCCCAACCGCTTCCTCGCCAAGGTCGGCACCGAGCTCGAGAAGCCCGATGGGCTGGTCCGCATCCGCGCCGAAGACCTCCCGCACGCCCTGTTCGGCCTCAAACTCCGCGACCTCCCCGGCATCGGCCCGCGGATGGACGAACACCTCCGCCGCAGCGGCGTCGCCACCGTCCAGCGCCTCTGCGAGCTCTCCGAAGGAGAGATGGCCGACCTCTGGGGGAGCGTCGTCGGCCGCTATTGGTGGATCTGGCTCCGGGGCGGGGAGACCCGCGAGCGCGCCACCCGCCGCCGCAGCATCGGCCACCAGCACGTCCTCCCCCCCGACCTCCGCACCGACGAGGGCGCCTGGGGCGTCGCCGTCCGCCTGCTCGCCAAGGCCGCCTCCCGCCTCCGCGCAATGCGCTACTGGGCCGAGCGCCTCTCCCTCACGATCGAGACCGCCCGCGGCAGCCACCGGCGCGGGTGGAGCGCCGGCGCCCTGTTGGAGGGGGGCTGTCAGGACACCGTCACGCTCGCGGCGGCCCTCCGCGCGATGTGGCTCGACCGCCCCGCGGGCGTCCCCCTCTTCGTCGACGTCACGCTCCACGACCTGATCGGCGAGGCGAGCGTCACGCAACCCCTCTTCCCCGAGCAACGCCGCCGCACCGACCTCGCCCGCCTGACCGACGTCCTCGACGCCAAGCACGGCCGCCACACCGTCTACCCCGCCTCGATGCACGCCACCCGCGACGCGGCCCCCGGCGGCATCGCGTTCGCGCACGTGCCGGACCTGGACCTGGCGGACTCGGTGCGATGAGGACCACCGCGGACAGGCCGGCGTCCGACGGTCCAGCGCGCGGGACGCGCTGGGGGGGCGCCGCCCCGCCGGGCGTGATCGCGCCCGTCCGCCCCGCGGCGGAGCTCCTACCGGCTCTTGCTATCACCCCGAGCGAAGATGCTCGCGACGTAGTTCAGCACGTCCGACGCGCTCGTCTCGTTGTAGCCGAACTGCTTGATGAGCCGGCCCTTGACCACGTCGATCTTGGCCTGGGTCTCGTCGTCGACCACGCTCGATACCAGGTTCTTGAGCTTGATCGTGTCCCGCTGGTCCTCGAAGAGCTTGAGCTCGAGCGCCCTGTAGAGCCGCGCGTTGGTGTTGTACTCGAACTTCTTGCCGTCGAGCGCGAGGGCACCGATGTAGTTCATGATCTCCTGCCGGAAGTCTTCCTTGCGGCTCTCGGGGATCTCGATCTTCTCCTCGATCGACCGCATGAGCCGCTCGTCGGGCTCCTCGTCGCGCCCGGTGTACTTGTTCCGCACCCGCTCCTTCTGGGTGTACGCCCGGACGCTCTCGATGTAGTTGGCGCACAGCCGGCGGATCGCGTCCTCGTCGGCGCTGATGGCCCGCTGCACCTCGCCCTTGATGATGTCCTCGTACTCCTCCTTGACCACCGCCAGCAGCTCCCTGTACTGCTTCCGGACGTTCTCGTCGCTGATGAGCGAGTGGTGGCTCAGCCCCTCCTCCAGCTCGTTGATCACCATGAAGGGATTGATCCCCTTCTCATCGATCGCCTGCCGGCTGACCAGCGTGTTCGAGACCTTGTCCTGGATGTACCTGGGGCTGATCCCGTTCATCCCCTCGCGCTGGGCCTCTTCCTTCAG
>Ga0105049_10004337_pt1 | contig 16645 bp, 11 predicted proteins | sample MAT06_FD_78087 | JGI IMG/M metagenome (GOLD analysis project Ga0105049, IMG submission 78087) | Freshwater microbial communities from Lake Fryxell liftoff mats and glacier meltwater in Antarctica - MAT-06 | ecosystem: Environmental > Aquatic > Freshwater > Ice > Liftoff microbial mat | place... | reverse complement strand
TCAATTATAGAATCACCCTGAAGGAAATAATTATAATTTTCGTCTGCTATACAAGGCAATCCAACCTGGCAGACGCTGTTCATGGTCCATACAGGATCATTTTGCAGGTACTCATTATCCTGGGAAAAACAATCGTTAGAAAGAATAAATCCAAAAGCAATTAAAAACGACAAGTAAAAACGTGTATTCATAAAACAAGGTTAAAGCTTTGACCTTCCCACAAAAGCGAATAGTTAGCGGTTAATTTTCCCTCTATCAAAAGTATGTTTAGATTTCTATAAATAAGAATAATTCTTTAACAGATCTTAATTATTCAGCCTTCATTGTATTGATATTCAGTCCTAATCCGGCAGAGAATCTCAACTCAAAAATATCCCTTGGTACATCGTAATTATGTTGTCCAAGAATGAAGCGTGACTGAATAAAAAAGTGAAAGAATCTGAAGAAGTAGAATTTATATGCAACAACCGCAGAAAATAATGGATTCACTCCGCCCTGGGTTTTAATGGGACTTGATTTTAAAGCATTTAATTTAGTGAAGGAAATTCCCGGTTGAATTCCAAGGGAGAAATCATGATCATTTTTATTCAAATGCCACGACGCACCGAAGAAAGTACTGTGGTTGTATTCAAAAGCAGGATTTGCTGCACCGATGTTGCCAAGCAAAAAATAGGTTTCACCGTTTAATGACGTCTTTTCAGAAATAAAAGCTTCCAGACCTCCATGCAAATAAAAGTAAGATTGTTTATCGCTGACCATGTACGACGGACTGAACGTGAGCTGCGAACTGAGTAGCCCTTTTCTTATGAATTTATTGCCCTGGGCAGTTCCGTAAATACATAGAATGAGGAGGATAATTGTTGTTACCCATTTTATCTTTTCCATAACCTGCATAGTTTATAATTAAGGCTAATTGTGGTTAACAGATGACCTTCGAGGGCAGAACCCTGGTGTTCGGTGATCGAAATATTATCGCCGTCAAATTCAGCTTCCAGAGCTTTGGTAAGGTGTATCATATACTGGCTGGTAATCGAAATATCGAACCGTGAGGAAAGATTAAAATGAGTTCCTACGCCAGCCTGAACTGCAGATCCCCAGCGTTCTGCTGTAATGGAAGGATCGCGCATTGATGTTTTTTTATTGTAATCGAAGCAATGTCCTGCAAGTATATAAGGCTTTATAAATCCTTCTTCACGTGGATAGAACAGAACCGACCATCCGATATGGTAATATTCGCTACGTACTTTATCCGAAATGTTGATGCTTATGTAATCTGCAAACCAGTCGGTATTAACCTTCTTTGAAAGTTGTATTCTGAATTGGCCACCGGTCCCGAGTCCGCCACCGTCGTGATCGAAAAGGCTTATTGTGCTCCGGGCGCCAACAGAAAACCAGCCGGGCTCTGCGATAGGTTTCCCTGCGTCGGTTTTTTGGGCGAAGGTGGAGGTTGAAATCAGAAATAAAGGAAGAAGAAAACAGGTGTGTCTGATGTTCATATATTGAAAGTAACAACTGCAAATTACAGCGCTTAATGAGTCTTGCTTCTTTGATCAACTATTTAGATGTAGCCGTTTTTCAGTATAAATATAAAATTCTTAAATAAATGAGGATGTATTTCTGAAACGGGCATTTTTAATTATTATTATTCAATAGCTTTCATTGATTTAGAAATGAGTAAAATGATTTCAATCAATTTTAGATAGAACAATAAGCTTTGTGCTTCCCGGCGCAAAAATCGATTCTATCGCGAGTTAAAGATTAGCAATCCCAAAATTCACGTCAGCGTTTCAGTAAAAGAGAGGAATTCGCGGCGTTGCCTTGAGACTTAACTTCGGTAAGATTGATTTTCCTGATTAAACGGCCATTTCTATTAAAGAAACTCCTTATTGCTGGATTGATAAGCAAAATTGGGAACCATATTTTTACGTAGTTTGCACTTCATTCCAGATCATGATCGCAGGCTTCGATGCCAAACGTTTTTTCAATAATAACACGGGGCTTGGCAATTATAGCAGATCGGTGATTGCAGGATTGGCGCAGTATTATCCGGAGAATAGCTATTTGCTTTATACACCGGAGATAAATGATAATAAACACCTGGAGTTTGCCAACCACTATTCATCAATACAAATAATTAAATCCACGGCTGTAATAAAGTCCCTTTGGCGTAGCTTCGGGATCGGGAGACAATTACAGAAGGATCACGTTCAGCTCTACCATGGGTTGAGCAACGAAATTCCATTAGGTTTACGGAAAAGAAATATCCCATCCGTCGTAACTATTCACGATCTTATTTTTAGGGTGCTTCCTTCGACTTATCCTGTTATTGACCGCAGGGTTTATAACTTTAAGTTTCGCTATGCCTGCAAGAATTCCGACAGGATAATTGCAATAAGTGAGAGCACCCGGAACGATATTATTGAGCATTATAAGATCGAACCGGAAAAGATATCTGTCGCCTATCAGTCTGCCGCTTCGCTTTTTTTTGAGCCACAAAATAAGATCGCAACTAACAAGGTAATTGCATCGCTCAAGCTGCCATCCGAATATTTGCTTTACGTTGGTTCAATTACCGAAAGAAAGAACATTCTGGTTTTGCTGGAGGCACTTTACCGTTTACCGGTAGGTGAGCGCATACCGCTGCTAATCGTTGGAAAGGGAGCTGGCTACAGGGCGAAGGCTGAGTTATTTATCAAGGAGAAGAAGCTGAAGGATTTGATAATATGGCTTGATAATCTGAGTGACAATTACCAGTTGCAGGCAGTTTATCAGCAAGCGGCAGCATTTATTTATCCTTCGCGGTATGAGGGCTTCGGGATTCCCGTTGCAGAAGCATTGTTAAGCGGAACGCCTGTTATCGCTTCAAATATATCCTCAATTCCTGAAGCCGGCGGACCTGGTTCCGTTTATTTTAATCCGGATGATGCAGAGGAACTTTCGGATAAAATAAAAACTGTTTTAAATGATAAAGAATTAAGAACTAAAATGGTTGAAACGGGATTAATTTATGCGAAGGAAAATTTTAATTTAAAAACTACGACCGATCGGTTAATTGAGATTTACCGTCAGATTTGCTGATTTCGTCTGAACGTGTAAAGTGAAGTTAAATCAGACATGTTAGGACTTAACGAAAACACGGTATTCAATCATTTTAGTTCTTTGGGTAAATTAAGTATCCCCAATCTAACAACCATAGCAATGCTGATTTTCTTTACCGGGAGCGGCAGGGATAGCAGCGGCAGCTGACCACGCTTTTTCTGCGTGGGCACTACAGCGAATAGCCCGCCCGCCGCCCAAATCAACAGCCGCAGCGATTCAAAAGTTAATTCATGCCTGAAATTAACTATTTAAAGGTATCTTTGCGGCATTAATTCAATATGACTTTTAAATCCGGATTTGTTAATATTATCGGGCGACCGAATGCAGGAAAGAGCACGCTGATGAACGCGCTTATAGGTGAGCGCTTGTCGATAATTACACCAAAAGCACAGACTACACGGCATCGTATCATCGGGATATTAAATGGAGATGATCACCAGATTGTTTTCTCTGACACGCCCGGAATCATTAAGAATCCTGCATATAAGCTGCAGGAATCGATGAATCAGTTTATTGAAGGGACATTTCAGGACGCCGATGTATTTCTTTTTCTGGCAGATATTGCACAAAACCCAAGCCTGGAGGATGTTCCTCAGCAAGTGCTTGATTCTGGAATTCCAATCATTCTTGCGATTAATAAAATTGACACAAGCAACCAGCAGGTGGTGGAACAGCGTGTTACCGAGTGGCATAAGATCATTCCAACAGCGGAAGTTTATCCAGTTTCAGCGGTTGCCAAATTCAACCTTGAATCGTTGCTGATCCGGATAAAACATCATTTGAAGGAAGGTGAGCGATTTTATGAAAAAGACCAGCTAACCGACCGTTCGGAGCGTTTTTTTGTAACTGAAATCATCAGGGAAAAGATTCTGTTGAATTATCAGAAGGAGATTCCTTACTCTGTGGAAGTTGTGGTAGAGGAATTCAAGGAAGAAGAGAAGATTGTCCGAATCACTGCTGTGATATATGTTTCAAGGGAATCACAGAAAGGAATTGTCATCGGACACCAGGGAGCTGCGTTGAAAAAGACTTCAACAGAAGCGCGCATTTCCATTGAGGCATTCCTGAGTAAAAAAGTCTTCCTGGTAATGAACGTCAAGGTGAGTAAGGATTGGAGAGATAGCGACAGGCAACTGAAGCGATTCGGTTATTTGTAAAAAAAATCATTTAAATAAAGGGAATGTCAGGAATAGTAGCAATTGTAGGAAGGCCGAATGTGGGAAAATCCACCTTTTTTAACAGGCTGACTGAAACCCGGGAGGCGATCGTTGACGAAGTTGCAGGAGTTACACGTGACCGTCATTATGGCAAAGCAGAATGGAACGGGCGTGAATTCAGCGTAATCGACACTGGTGGTTACATTATGGGATCCGACGACTTATTTGAGGAGGAAATCCGGAGCCAGGTAACCGTTGCCATTGAAGAAGCAGATATGCTGTTGTTTCTGGTGGACGTAACGCAGGGCGTAACAGACCTCGATCAGGATGTTGCTGATATTGTAAGGCGCAGCAACAAAAAGGTTTTTCTTGTTTCCAATAAGGTTGACAATAACGAACGGATTATTGAATCCGCCGTTTTCTATGGATTGGGATTAGGGGAAGTTTATTCAATTTCTTCTCTTTCAGGTGCGGGAACGGGTGATCTGCTCGATGACCTTGTGAAAGCTTTGCCGGATGAGGTGGAAATGGAAAACACCGATAACATTCCAAAGATCGCAGTGGTAGGCAGGCCGAATGTTGGAAAATCTTCATTTGTTAATGCATTGCTCGGAAACGACCGGAACATTGTTACACCAATTGCGGGAACTACCAGAGATACTATCCATACGCGTTACAAGGCATTTAACCATGATTTTTATTTGGTTGATACTGCTGGCTTAAGGAAGAAAGGGAAAGTGCGGGACGATGTCGAATTTTATTCGGTAATGCGCACCGTTAGAGCGATTGAGAGTTGTGATGTGTGTATTCTGATGGTGGATGCAAAAGATGGAATTGAATCGCAGGATATCAATATTTTATGGCTTGCGTTACGGAATAACCGTGGGGTTGTAATTCTTGTAAATAAATGGGATACGGTTGAAAAGGACACCGATTCCACAAAGAAATATACCGAGCTGATCATTGAAAAGATTGCCCCTTTCCGCGATGTGCCGATTATTTTTACCTCCGTTACGACAAAGCAGAGACTGTTGAAGGCTTTGGAAGCAGCGGTGCACGTTTATGAAAACCGGACCAGGCACATTGCAACACGAAAATTAAATGACATTTTGTTGCCCATTATTGAAGAAACCCCACCTCCTTCAATCAAAGGTAAGTACCTGAAGGTAAAATACATTACGCAGCTTAAGACACATTATCCTGCTTTTGTATTTTTCTGTAATTCACCTCAGTATTTTAAGGAGCCTTATAAACGGTTTCTCGAAAATCAGATCCGTAAACACTTCGATTTTACCGGCGTTCCGATAACGATTTTTTTCCGTCAGAAATAGGTTTTTTTAACCATTAAGAAGGTAAGTGCCATTACGAGTCTTTATTTTCGCAGCCATTTTATTTCATTTTGAAAACCATTAAGGGGTTAAGAAAATTAAGAATCTTAATTTTTTTAGCTCCTTAATGGTTTAATTACCTTGTCGTAACTGCAGGCATTGCCAGAAAGTGATCATATCTAAATGGTTTTAGCATTACAACAGGTAATTCAATCATTTCTTAACCCTTTCCAACTCTATCTTTAAATCCCGCATCATCGATAAAATACTATCCATATTTAATTCTTCAGGCTTATATGGATTCGTATTGATTGCGCAGGTATATTCCCATAATTCCAGCACATCTTCTGCCTTCACGGCGTACGGTGGATAATACTTGTTATCTGAATGAAGCATGAGCGCGGCATTATTTTTTACATCGTTATAAACGCGTTTGTAAACGATCCCGTCATCGCGTGTTAACAATACATATGTATTCCCATCGTGAATGTCTTCGAGCGATTCTACGTATCTGGCGATCACGAAAGAGCCTTCATTCAGCGGTGGCATAGAATCTCCTTTGATCGGAAATGCCCTGTGCTTGCCAACGGGAAGAAACGGAAGTTGCATCCGTTGCAGGTTTTCGATGTATTCAGGATCCGAATAACCGCGCAGGTAACCAGCTGTTGCTTTTTCCGGGATCATTTCGATCAGGTCGCGCCCCTCAGCATCTATTATTACCGGGAAAAGCGTGCGGTTCTTCCCCACCTTCATCATTGCGCCAGGATTACTTTTCATCAGGTTGCCCTTTATCAATGCATCAAGCGAGATTACAAAATAATCGGAAATGCTTATCAGCACGTCGATTGATGGCTCATTCCGCTCATTTTCATACGTGACGAGCCGCGCCCGGCTGATTTCAAGTGCCGTTGCCAATGCGTCCTGGGAAAGATTTTTTAAGTTCCTCAAATACCGGATGTTCCTGCCGACCATATTCATTTGTTACGTTTTGAAACACAAAGGTGTTACTTTTTGTATTAATTTCCAAGTCTGAAATAAGGAAAAATAAAACGCTCGTACGTAAGCGCCTCAATGTGCGTACCTGTAGACATAAATCGAAATCATGCACCTCCTTGAACCTCAATTCCACCATAAAACGATTGTCCACATGGACCTGGATTCCTTTTTCGTGTCCGTTGAGCGGCTGCAAAACAGTCAGTTTGTGGGAAAACCTTTACTGATCGGTGGTACCGGCGACCGGGGAGTAGTAGCTTGCTGTAGTTACGAGGCCAGGAAGTTTGGTGTTCATGCTGCGATGCCGGTGCGTCTTGCTCTGCGTCTTTGTCCGGATGCGATCGTTGTTAAAGGCGACCATGAACGCTATACTCATTATTCGGAAGTGGTAACGGAAATTATAAAGGAAGCTGTGCCGTTATACGAGAAAACATCAATCGATGAGTTCTACATTGATATGACTGGCATGGACAGGTTTTATGGTTGTTATGACTATACACATGAGCTGAGGGGGAAGATTATGAAGGAAACGGGGCTTCCGATTTCTTTCGGTCTTTCGGTGAATAAGACGGTATCAAAAGTGGCGACAGGGCAGGCAAAACCCAACGGTGAAATAAAGGTCGACAACGGAACTGAAAGGCCTTTCCTGGCTCCGCTTTCTATTCAGAAGATTCCGATGGTTGGCGACAAAACATTCCGCCTTTTAAAAAGCATGGGTGTTGAAAAGGTAAAGACTGTCCAGGAAATGCCTGTGGAGCTTATGGAACGGCTACTTGGCGACAATGGAACGATGATATGGAAAAAGGCAAACGGCATTGATAACAGTCCGGTAATTGCATATTCCGAGCGTAAATCCATCTCTACCGAGGAAACGTTCGGACAGGATACGATGGACGTGAGCGCATTGAAGAATATTCTCGTTTCAATGGCCGAGAAAGTCGGCTTCCAGCTGCGCAGCCAGAAGAAGCTAACTTCCTGCATCACAGTGAAGGTGCGCTATTCAAATTTCGACACACATACAATGCAGGCGCGAATTGCATATACCTCCTGTGATCACGTGTTAATTCCAAAAATAAAAGAGCTGTTCGACAAGCTGTTTTCGAAACGCATGATGGTGCGACTAATCGGTGTGCGGGTAAGTCACCTTGTAGGCGGTAATTACCAGATAAATATGTTTGATGATACGGAAGAAATGATGAATCTATACCAGGCAATCGACCGGATGAAAACCAGGTACGGAGAAGGAAAGATAGTAAGAGCAATCGGCCTCAATCGACTAAGGCATAACGTGAATTTATTTCAGAAATGAAAAGAGTACAACGTATTAAGTATTACGAATTACGTATTAAGTACGATGTATTAAGGGAATCTCTGGAAAGTCAGATATCGAGGCGAACAACAAAGTAAAAGCGTAATAAAAATAAGGTATGTGAGGCGCTTAATTTTGAAATTTAACAATGATAGGTGGCTTTTTAAAGGTTCCCCTGAGGCGCTTTGTAATGGTGGATCTCACTGATAAATAATTAACGGAAACCTGCTTGGTTTAAGTACTGATGAATTATTCTTTTTACCAAAGATCAGAAAATCATTGCGCAATACATAACGCGACCTACCTAATTCTAAAAAAGAATCTCGAAGCGGCGACATTATTAAGGATCAGACCATATAATAATGTTGCCCTTCCCGGATTCTGAAAAACAACAAGAGACTTTATTTTCGGTCAACGTCAAGCTTTAAACACTAAATACGTATCAACACCATTTTTTATGTACGGACGCAAAATTTTCCGATGCTACGTATCAATACGATTTTTGATGGACGGACGCAAAATTTTCCGATGCTACGTATCAACACCATTTTTATGAACGGACGCAAAATTTTCTATCGCTACGTATCAACACCATTTTTTATGTACGGACGCAAAATTTTGCCTTGCTACGTATCAAAACTATTTTTATGCATGGACGCAAAATTTGGCGTCGCTACATAGTTAATTTTCTCAATACTTCTTCGATGTACCTCAATTGTCATAGTTTTTTCAGCTTTAAATACGGAGCAATTCCATTGGAAGAGCTTTTGAAACTAAACGAAAAGGAGCAATATTTCATTGACACGGAAAATGAAAAAAGAAAAGAAACAGGCGAAGGGAGATTTGGGGGGAAATTCATCAAAAATCTCGCACTTACTGATATAAACAACACGTCAGGTTGTCTTGATTTTATAAGGCTTTCAGAAAAATATATGTTTAAACCGGTGGTTGGCATCGACTTTCGGAATAATGGTGTAGATCAGTGTTTCATTGGTCTTGCAAAAAATCACGAAGGTTTTTATGAATTAAATAAATTCCTGAGTACACATCTTGAAAGAAAAGACGATTTCCCTGCACGCGCACCTCAATTGGAAAATACATTTATTATTTATCCTTTTAGAAATCAACCTGTGTTTGAATTGAAGGAAAATGAATTCATCGGTGTGCATTCCTATGACCTTAACCGTTTTGCATTTTCGGAATGGAAAGAGATTCCGGATAAATGCGTAGCCCTGTTAACGGTAACATTCCGTAATAAAACGGATTTTAATGTTCACCGTTTGTTGCGTTCAATGGCTAATAATACATTGTTGAGTAAATTACCTAAAGAACAACAGGCAAGGCCCGAAGATACCTTCTTCTCACCACGCGAGCTGGAAGCAATTTACAAAGAGCATCCACATCTGTTAAAAAACTCGGAAAAGCTTCTCGATAAATGTGACGTCAAAATTGAGTTCCATAAAAGCAAAAACAAGCAGCATTTCAATAAAACCTCGAAGGAAGATATTGATCAGCTCATAAGGCTATGCGATCAGGGAATCCAGAAGCGTTACAGAAATGCGGATGATAACTTTAAAAAGCAGATTGAAGAACGGGTTAAAAAAGAATTAGGCCTGATCGAAAAACAAGGGTTTAGCGCTTATTTTCTAATTAATTGGGAAATCATAGAATATGCCCGTGCAAAGAATTATTTCTATGTTGGTCGGGGTTCCGGAGCCAACAGTATCGTTGCTTACTTATTAAGAATTACCGATGTGGATCCCATTGAGCTTGATCTTTATTTCGAGCGTTTTATCAATGAATTTCGCGTTAATCCACCCGATTTCGATATTGATTTTTCATGGACAGACCGCGACGATGTTATTGCACATATTTTTGAAAGACACGGCCGCGATCATACTGCCCTCTTAGGCTCCTACAGCACCTTTCAGACGAAGGCCGTACTACGTGAACTCGGAAAGGTTTTCGGCTTGCCAAAAGGAGAAATTGATCGTCTCGAGCTAAACAATCCCAGGGATGAAATTGGAAAGCTCATTTTAAAATACAGCGAGGCAATTAATGATTTCCCCAGTCATCTTAGCATTCATGCCTGCGGAATTCTTATTTCGGAGAAACCAATCCACTACTATTCCGCCACCAGTTACCCGCCCAAACCTTTTCCGGTAACTCAATACAGCATGCTCGAAGCCGAAGATCTGGGCTTATATAAATTCGATATTCTAAGCCAGCGCGGATTAGGACATATCAAGGATGCAGTTGCAATTGTAAAAGAAAATCAAAATGTTGAAATAGATATTCATGATATAACTGCTTTTAAAAAGGATGAGCGAATTAAAAAGCATCTGATGACTGGTCGCACAATGGGGTGTTTTTACGTGGAATCACCCGGAATGCGTATGCTGCTAAAAAAGCTGGAAGCCAAAGAATACCTTGATCTCGTGGCAGCTAGCTCAATCATTCGCCCGGGTGTTGCTCAATCCGGAATGATGCGCGAATACATCCTTCGTTTCCGGGATCCTGATCGCAGAGAATATATTCATCCGCTAATGAAAGAATTAATGGAGGAAACTTTCGGAATCATGGTTTACCAGGAAGATGTGATTAAAGTCGCTCATCATTTTGCCGGGTTAACGTTAGGTGAAGCCGATGTGCTAAGAAGGGGAATGTCGGGCAAATACCGCGGTCGCGAAGAATTCCAAAAGGCGAAGGATAAATTTATAAACGGTTGCCTGAAAAAAGGATATGGTGAAGCCGTTACGCTCGAGGTGTGGCGACAGGTTGAGAGCTTTGCCGGCTATTCGTTCTCAAAAGGCCATTCAGCTTCCTATGCCGTCGAAAGCTACCAGAGCCTTTATTTAAAGGCACATTTTCCACTCGAATTTATGGTCGGTGTAATTAATAATTTCGGTGGGTTTTACCAGACTGAGTTTTATGTTCACGAAGCCCGCATGGCAGGAGCTCAAATTCATGCGCCATGTGTAAATAGCAGTGATTTATTTACGACAATTAAAGGTAACGACATCTATTTGGGATTCGGCCTTATGGGTGAGCTGGAATCCCTAACGGCAGAGACAATTGTAAGGGAGCGGCATCTCAACGGACCTTTTAAAAACCTGGAGAATTTCTGCAGACGATCGGGTATTGCCATAGAACAATTGCGCCTTTTAATTAAAATAGGTGCATTTCGATTTTCCGGCCGCACGAAAAAGGAGCTGCTCTGGGATATTCTCGGTGTGATGGGAACTGAGCGAAAAACCAAACCCGAAAAAGAGCTTTTTGAAGTGCATGTAAAAGAGTTTCAATTACCTCCGTTAATCTATTCCGCGTACGAAGATGCGATGGATGAAATTGACGTCCTCGGCTTCCCGTTAGTTTCTCCGTTCAGGCTTCTGGAAGAAGGAATCAGGCCCAATCTAATTGCGTCCAACCTCATGGAAAATGAAAATAAATACATTGAGATCGTTGGTTATTTCGTTTGCCATAAACCCGTTCGGACCAGCAATAAACAGAATATGTTTTTCGCCACTTTTCTCGACAGTGAGGGCCATTTTTTCGATACAACGCATTTCCCCGATGCCGCCGCCCGCTTTCCGTTGCGCGGGAAAGGCTGCTATTTAATTAAAGGCCAGGTAACCGTCGAATTTGATTTTCCAAGCCTCGAAGTTTCCTTCATGGAAAAAGTGCATCTGCGGGCAGAACTAATTGAGTAAAATCAGTTCGATCATGATGAACATCTTTTGGGCGTGCCCCCGCTGAAGGGCGGGGTCAGGCTTTCCGCTGTACTCCTGTCCACGCCCGAAGCGCGGCCAGGCGGTACTTGCGTCAATCCTTCACGCGGGCATCCCGGTAACCTTTATTCATTCACACTAATCAATCGATATCGTTGAACGACACATCAGATAAAACTCTCAGAAAATAGCTAATGCAAAACTTAATCATTTCCCGGGTTTCACTTATCTGACTATTTTTACCGCCGATGGAGGAACCCGAACTTATCCGCCTTATCCGCAACGGCGATGATACAGCCTTTGAAAAGCTATTCCGTCTTTTCTATGAGCGTCTTTGTCGGTATGCCTCACAGATGTTGGATTCTCCTGAGAGTGCAGAAGAGGTTGTTCAGGATGTTTTTGTAACCGTTTGGGAGAATCGCGCAAAACTTGAGCTGCAGGTTGGAATCAAACCTTACCTGTACCGTTCAGTTCATAACCGTTGCCTCAACAATATCCGTCATCTCCAAGTAAGGGCGCAGCATAAAACCGTTGTCATGTCGATGCCGTCTGCTGAATTATCCGAGGGTACACCACAGCTCGAAACCAAGGAACTTCAAAGCCGGATCGCCGCAGCGCTGGAAAAATTACCCGAAGAATGCAGAAAGGTTTTCAAACTAAGCCGCTACGAAGAATTATCATACCGTGAGATTGCCGACTTCCTCGAAATCTCTGTTAAAACGGTAGAAAACCAGATGGGAAAAGCATTGAAGATCATGCGAAAGGAGCTTTCGGACTACCTCGTTGTTCTTCTTTTTGTTCTGGTCGGCTCATTTTATCTGTCACATAATCAATCATCTGAGGGAGACGAGGCTTTTTTTAGCCTAAAAAACACATTGCACGTAGGGGATAATTACCATTCAACTGTCACAGTAGTAAGCCATGAAGAATTTTAACGGATTTTCCGACGAAGAAATGCTTGCCCGCTATCTGGCTGGCGAAGCTTCAGCGCCCGAAATCCGGGAAGTGGAGGAATGGGCTGCCGAAAGTGACGAAAACGAGGCAGAGCTTGACGCGTGGACGAAAGCCTGGAATAAGGCAAAAGCGCCAGCAGAAGAGAAGAAGTTTAACACAGACGCAGCCTGGTTGAAGGTCAAAAGTAGAATCACTGCGCCAACGGAAGAAAGCCCGGTTGTCCCGTTACGGCAGTTTGGTGAACCGGAAATCAGGAAACGTGATACTGATTCCAATTCGTCGAAATGGTGGCGTGTTGCAGCTGCATTACTGTTCCTGTTCGGGATTTTTTCTTTGCTTTTCTGGCCAAAAGAAAAGGATCAGTTTGCCGATGCGGATATTATTACGGTTACTTCGAAACAGGATGCTATCACGGTGCGACTTCCCGATAGCTCCACTGTAATCCTTAACCCCAATAGCACGTTAAAATATCATTCTGATTTCAAAGGCGAAGAACGGATAGTAGCTTTTTCCGGCGCCGCTTATTTTGATGTGCAGAAAAATGCTGCAAAACCTTTTGTCATTCAAACAGAGAAAGGTTTCGTGAGGGTTTTAGGGACGTCATTTATCGTGAATACAGCTGAGGAGCATGGAAAACTCAATGTTTCGGTACAATCCGGAAAGGTCCTCGTTTCTCATGAAAAGAAGTCGGAGTCGGAAGAGGATTCAAGTGCTGTAATTATTTTACCGGGTCAACAGGCAGAGCTTGATAAAGATATGGACGTTATTAAAGTTTCAGTTTCTGATCCTGTGCTGGAGCGTTTTGAGTTTGATAAAACATTGGTATTTGAGCATACAGACCTTAAAACCGTTACCGAATTATTAAGCAAAATGTTTAAAATGAAAGTACAGTTGAAGAACCCGGGATTAACGGAATGTTTGCTTACTGCAACCTTTAAGAATCAGGAGCTTCCGGAGATAATGCAAATTATCGCAACGACTTTCGGATTGGATTTAATCTCGACGGATTCAACATATACGTTGGATGGAAAAGGCTGTTAAGCTTCTGCTTTCATTAATGTTTATTGCTTTCCTTGGTGCAAAAGGGATTTCGCAGGATAATCCTGCATCGAGAAGAATAACAGTTAAATTGAATAATGTAACAATTGCGGAAGCGCTAACCGAGATCAGTAAACGCGGAAATTTTTTATTAAGCTATAACGCTGACGGAATTGATATAAATAAAAGAATCACGATTAATGAGACAAATCAACCCGTAAAAAAGATTTTGCAAAAGGCCCTCGGTGAAGGATATACCTTGCGGTCCGGAGGAACTCATATCATTATTATCCCGGATAAAAATCCTGAAGCAAAAGCTCCGTTAAATGAAAAGTATAAAATTAACGGGAGCATTAGAGATGCTTCAACGGGAGAAAAAATCTCCTTCGCATCGGTATATGAGGTGGGTGAATTTAACACCACGCTAAGCAATACCGATGGCATTTATCAGATGTATCTTAAAGGTAATCCTGAATTTGTGAGACTACTGATAAGTAGAAAAAATTATCGTGATACCGTCATTATTGTTAAACCTGAGCCAAACAAAAAGCTCGATGTGAGGCTGAAACCGGCAGGGCAGATTTCCGAATTGAAATCAATTCCGCCGGCGATTCCTGTCGATATAGCCGACAACGGTCTTTTTCGCGCTGTCCTTTCCGAAGAGCAATTATACGCAACAGAGAACCGGGCGTTGTATGAGCAGCGGAATTTTCAGATTGGTTTTGTGCCAAGGCTAGGATCGAACCGGAATTTCGGCGGGCTCGTAGAGAATCACTTTTCATTCAATCTGCTGGGCGGTTATTCGATGGCACTTACAGGCTTTGAACTTGCTGGAATATTTAATATTACCCGGAAGCATGTTAATGGCGTTCAGATCGGCGGTTTTATGAATATCACCGGAGGAAGTACGAAGGGTGTCCAGCTCAGTGGATTTATGAATAATAATGTTGGTGCTATAAACGGAGTGCAGACAGCTGGTTTTTACAATCTTTCTCTTGATTCTTTAAAAGGTGTGCAGCTTGCGGGGTTCTTTAATATGGCAAAAACCCGTGTTAAAGGTGTACAGGCTTCGGGATTTATTAATATTTCGGGAAAGGAATTGCGAGGTTTACAATTGGCCGGCTTCCAGAATATTAGTGGAAGAAGTGCAACGGGAGCGCAGGTCGCCGGGTTTTGCAACATTGCACGCGGTAATTTAAAGGGAGCGCAGATCAGCGGATTTTATAACTTAAATACAGGTAATATTTACGGTGCACAGATTACTGGTGGGATAAACGTTTGTCCCGATTCAGCCTATACGATCCAGATAGCTGGCATTGCAAATTTTGCAAAAAGAATGAAGGGCATGCAGGTAGCAGGACTTTTCAATATCGCGGGAAGAGTTGATGGAAGCCAGATAGGTCTGTTTAATATCTGCGATACAGTGAAAGGAATTCCACTTGGACTTGTAAGCATTGTTCGACAAGGTTATCACAAGGTCGAGGTATCCACTGGTGATTTTAATAAGGCATTGTTTACGTTGCGCACCGGAGTTCATTATTTCTACAATATAATTAGCGCCGGAATATTCGATCCTTCCGATGCAAGCCTTGTAACATTTGGTTATGGTATAGGAACGGAATTGCGTCCGGGAAAGAAATTCTTTTTCGGTCTTGATGCAGTTCAATCAATTGTTTTTAATGAATCAATCAAGCCTGATTACTGGCCGGATCTGTGGGCTCGTTCAAATCTATACATCGGTTACAGACCCGTTAAGTGGTTTGAATTTTTCGGCGGGCCAACATTCAACACATTAAAAATCGATAGCAGAAATAGCACTGGAATTCATCCGGTTATAGATGAGCGTCTTGTTTTTAATCAAACTAACAACGGCATCTATAAAGGATGGTGGGGCTGGCAGGCGGGAATCAGGTTATTTTGAGTTTTCTTGGTGTGATGCCCTAATTATGGGTAAATATTCCGGCGAAAACGAAATAAATGGTCTGATCTAAGAATGGATCGAATGACTAAGCTTCCCCGTTATTGATCGATACTTTTACATGGAATTATCAAGCCGCCAGAGAAAGTTTAAAAGCCTTCCTCAGAAATGTATGCAGCGGTGTGGCTGCTTCAAAATAGCTTCGAATTAATGCTGGCAATTCATCTGCTAAAATCATTTCCGGAGAAAATTCTTTTCGGTAATAGAACTGCTTAAATGCAATTTCGGGAACAATGCCGGTCACCGACCTGAAATCGTTCTGCAATAATTTATGCTGGTCGCCTTCTAGTGTGCAGAATACCTTTAAGAATTCGGGGTTGTTAATAGCATCAGAGAATCCATTGGGATCGTGGAAAACGTGCTGACGAATCTGCTGTAATGTTTCTTTATCCGGATTATAGCTTCCACCTGCCAATACAAAACGCTCGTGATTCGTCTGAATAAAAAATCCCGGATATTCCTTAGATCGCTTCCCGATTGCGGATCATTTTTATGATTATCGGACAGCCATGACGACGTTTTTTGATACACTTCTTGATCGCATTTTCCACATCTGAATCATCTTTCAGTTTTGGCCTATACTGGTAAACACTGCGTTCAAAGCTTGCCAACCTACAGGACCGACTTTCCGGAATCCCAAACTCCGAGATAGCTTCTAAGGCTATTTCCCGCCGTTGGTCTAGCCCCGGTTCTTTTTTGAAAGAATCTCCTTTAACGCATGATGATCAAATCCTAGCGTTAAAATTTTTTCTACATTCGTAGTATGGTTTTAATAGAGTATTAAAACTATAAGTGAATGATAGGAAACTATCATTTTTATTTCAGCAAGAAGCTAGCGTTGAAATTCCATTTACCTGCTTCTCTGCTACTATTTCGCTTATTTAATTTGACAGAAAATATGAATGAGCAACAAACCTACATTGACTTTTCCAACAATAAAAAATATTGGATAACAGATTTTAATTCAACCTTAAAATATAAAATCAACATGAAAAAAACAGCTACAAAATCGCTTTTAATTGCAATGCTCTTCTGCTATGGAGGAGTGAGCAGTAGATTGA
>Ga0105049_10004334_pt1 | contig 16648 bp, 13 predicted proteins | sample MAT06_FD_78087 | JGI IMG/M metagenome (GOLD analysis project Ga0105049, IMG submission 78087) | Freshwater microbial communities from Lake Fryxell liftoff mats and glacier meltwater in Antarctica - MAT-06 | ecosystem: Environmental > Aquatic > Freshwater > Ice > Liftoff microbial mat | place... | reverse complement strand
GACTTCAAAGTCGTTGCCCATCACTTCATGCACGCCTTCGACGCCATTTTGCACGGCCACCACGGTGAAGCCGCAGTCGGTGAGGAAGTCTTTGATGATCTCCTTAAACGCGGGGTCGTCCTCGAGGAGCAGTATCCTGCGAGCCCCTGGCGTGGAATCCGGCGGCGGCAGGCGGGGTTCCGGTTCCGGCTCTTCGACCTGCGTCTTCCGGGTGGCGATGAGTGACATGAGAGAGTGTGGCTGGGACTCTCTCGCCTTGAGCAGACGCTGTGCCCCGCGGGGCGGCGCGGTCAGCCCGCTCCGGGCGGGGCCACGATGGCGGTCACGGCGGGCTGGGTGAAGTACTTCGCCGCCACCCGTTTCACTTCCTCCGCGGTGAGCGCGCGGATTTTCTCCCGGTGCGCGTGGTGGTAGTGGTGCCCGAGGCCGTAGAGTTCATGGAGCGCGGCGTGGGTGCCAAAGGTCCGATTGCTTTGATTGCGGATCTCCTGCTGGCCGATGATTTTTTCCTTTGCCCGGGCGATCTCCCCGTCGGTCAGGCCGCCGGTGGCCAGCTTGGCGATCTCCTCCTGGAGCGCGGCCTGCACGGCCGTGAGCTTGGCGGGATCGGTGCCGAGGTAAAAGGTGAAGCAGCCGCGGACGAGGCCGGCCAGTTGGGAGCTGCCCACGAAGTACGCCAGCCCCATCTCCTCGCGGATGCGCACAAAGAGTCGCGAACCGAGGTCGCTGCAGGCTTCGTCGATCAGGTCGAGCGCGGGTTCATCGGCGCTGAAGACATCGACGCCCGGGTAGCCGACCATGAGCACGGCCTGCTCCTTGTCTTCGGTGCGGGTCACGGTGCGGGCGGCGGTGGGGAAAGTCGGTGGGCGGGCTTCGGCGAGGGCGGGGGAGCCAGCGGGGAGGGCGGCCAGGGCGCGTTCGACCAGCGGCAGGAGCTCCGCCGCCCGCACGTCGCCGAAGATGGCCAGGACGCCATTGCGCCCGACCAGATGGCGGTCGCGGAAGGCGAGGAGATCGGCCTGGGTGAGCCCCGCGACCGTCGCGGTGGTGCCGAGACCGTGCCGCCCGTAGGCATGGCCGGCAAAGAGTTCCGCCCGGAGGAGATTGCGCGCCAGAGAGGTCACTTCCTCTTCGTCGGCTTTGATCGCGGCGAGTTGCGCCTCTTTCTCCCGGGCGATCGCCTTCTCCGGCATCGTGGCGTGGCCGAGCACATCGGCGAGGATCTCGAGGCCCAGCTCCAGATCGGGCCGCAAGGTCGAGACGGAGACGCTCAGGCTGTTGTTCCCCGCGTCGCTGCCGATCCCGCCGCCGACGGCTTCGATCTCATCCGCGAGCTGCTCGGCGGTGCGGTTTTTCGTGCCCTTCAAGAGCACCCGGGCGAGCAGGCGGGTGAGGCCGCCTTTCTCCGGCTCCTCGGCGAGCACGCCGGCCTTGAAAGCGCAGACCATCGAGACGAGCGGCAGCCGCGCATCCTCGCGGACGAGCAGGCGCAGCCCATTCGGCAGCTCAAACTTCTGCACCTCCCCGGCCCGGGCGACCTCCACCGGGGCGGCTTGGGCGGCGAGCGTCCCTTCGGGATTGAGCGAGGAGACGGTGAGATTTGCCCCGTGCAGCCAGGTCTCGAGCACGCGCCGGAGATCGGCCAGCGAGACGCGCTGCACGGCCTCCAGGTAGTCGCGGGAAAAGTCGAGATTGCGCGTGAGCAGCCAGTTGCCGCCCAGATCGGAGGCGCGGCCGCGCATCGTGGTCACACTCTGGATCTGGTGGCTCAAGGACATCCGGCGCGCTTTTTCCAGCTCCCGCTCGCTCACGCCCTGGTCGTGCAGCTCCGCGAGCAGCCGGCCGACCTCCGCTTCCACCGCGGGCCGCTTCTCCGGGTCGAGCACCGCATCCACGCCAAAGAGCCCCGGGTGCCCGGGCGCGTAGCACCAGGCGTCGATCGAGTGGACCAGCGCGAGATCTTCGCGCAACCGCCGGTAGAGTCGCGAACTGCGGCCCGCGCCGAGGACCATGGCGAGCACATCCAGCGCTGGCACGTCGCGGTGGGTGATGGCCGGGATGTGCCAGACGAGGTGCAGCCGGGTGAGCTCTGTCGCGAACTCCGTATGCGCCTCGCGCCGCCCGAGCTGTTGCGGCTCCTCCGGGATGAAGACCGGGGGCAGGCTCACCCGCGGATACGGCGCAAAGAGCGTCGCGAGTTGCGCCCGCACCTGCTCCGCCTCGATGTCGCCGGCCACGACGAAGAAGATGTTATTCGGCACGTAGCGGGCCCGGTAGTAGGCCATCACCTCGTCGCGCGTCACGGCATCGAAGACGTCCCGATGCCCGATCACCGGCAGGCAATAGGGGTGCGCCTGGTAGGCAGTGGCGAAGAGCTGGTGACTGGCCACGCGATCCGGGTCGTCATTGCCCATGGCAAACTCCCGGCGGATGACCTCCTGCTCCTTCACAAACTCCTCCGGCGGGAGCGTCGAATTCATCACCGCATCGGCGAGCAGTTCGAGCGCCGCCGACGTGCCTTGGGACGGGATGTCGATCCAGTACACCGTGCGATCGAAGGAGGTGTAGGCATTGAGGTAGCCGCCGACATCCTGCACCCCGCGCGCAAAGTCGCTCGCCCCGCGCGTCTTCGTCCCCTTGAAGAGCATGTGCTCGAGCATGTGCGACACGCCCGCGCCGAGGTGGCGGCCTTCGTGGATGCTGCCCGTCTCCACCCAGGCCTGCACACTGACCACCGGCGCACTGTGATCCTCCTGCACGATGATCCCGAGCCCATTGGGCAGGGTGAAAGTGCGGGCGGTGACGGCGGGGAAGGTGATCGGGTCAGGTGCGGGCATGGGGCTGGGAAGGAAGCACGGAGCCCGGGCGCGTCAATCCACGGCTCCAACCCCCGCTGTCCGTTTCAAAACTCGCCGTCGCCATTGCGCTTCCGCACCTCGCCCAGGACCTCCTTCGTCTTCACGATCGGGCGGCGCAGGGCAGTCGGGGTCGGTGGCGGGCCGGCGGGATTCGGCCCCGGGGTCACGACCACGGTGGTCGTGGGCGCAGGCACGACTTGGGGATGCCGGACGAGGAGGTAGCCTCCGAGAGCCAATCCGGCGATCAGGACGAGGGTTTTCATATTTTCATGGAAATCAGCAGGCCGTGAGCCACCGCCACGGTCTCATCGGCGCCTGATGCTCCACCTCGGGTAGGTCGGGGGGCGGAGCTTTTCCTTTGACGCTGGCGCACCCCCCTCTCAAGGTGTAGTCACTTTTCCGACAGGTTCCGGTCCGAGATTCGCTGATAAAGGATCGGAGTTCTGGAAGAAAAGAGGTCGCCCCAGAGGCGTTCCATACCTGCCCAGCTCATTTCGACGCCTTTACCAACTGACTCTCTCTGAATGCTTAACGGTTTCTTCGGCCTGTTCTCCAATGACATCGGGATCGATCTCGGAACGGCCAATACGCTGGTCTATGTCAAAGACCACGGGATCGTCCTCCGCGAGCCATCCGTGGTCGCGGTGCAGGCTGGCACCCACCATGTGCTGGCCGTCGGCGACGAGGCCAAGCGCATGCTTGGCCGCACCCCCGGCAATATCGTGGCCATCCGGCCGCTCAAGGACGGCGTCATCGCCGACTTTGAGATCACCGAAGCCATGCTCCGGCACTTCATCCACAAGGTTCACAACCGCCGCACCCTCTTCCGGCCGCGTCCGCGCGTGGTCATCGCCGTGCCTTCCGGTATCACGGAAGTCGAAAAGCGCGCCGTAAAGGAATCCGCGCTCCGTGCCGGAGCCCGCGAAGTCCACCTCATCGAGGAGCCCATGGCCGCGGCCATCGGTTGCGGCCTGCCGGTGCAGGATGCGGCGGGCAACATGATCATCGACATCGGCGGCGGGACCACCGAGGTCGCGCTCATCTCCCTCTCCGGCATCGTCTTCTGCCGCAGCGTCCGGGTCGCGGGAGACGAACTTGACGAAGCCATCATCCAGTACATGAAGCGGGCGTACAATCTCATGATCGGCGAGCGCACCGCCGAGGATATCAAGATCAAGATCGGCAGTGCGTACCCTCTCGAAAAAGAGACCTCCATGGAGGTGAAAGGCCGCGACCTCGTGGCCGGTCTCCCGAAAACCCTCACCATCACCTCGCAGGAAGTCCGCGAGGCTCTCCTCGAACCCATTTCCACCATTGTCGATTCCGTCCGCGTGACCCTCGAGCGCTGTCCGCCCGAGCTCTCCGCCGACCTCGTGGATCGCGGCCTCGTCCTGGCCGGTGGGGGCGCACTCCTGCGCGGGCTCGATCGTTTGCTCACCGAAGAAACAGGTCTCCCGGTCCATGTGGCCGAGGATCCGCTCAGCGCCGTGGCCGAAGGCACCGGTCGCGCGCTCAGCGAGATCAAGTTCCTGCGCAAGGTGGCGACGAGCGATTCCCGGTTCTAATCCAGAACTGGCCATGACCGCTCCCGCTGAGCGCATCCTGAGTGCCCGAGGCCGCCGGCCCGGGCGGCGTCCTGCCCGGGCGCGGGCTTCCGCGATCCCGTCTTCCTGGCGTCGGTCATGAACAAGAAGGCCCTCACCGCCGCCTCCGTCGCCGGCTTCATCCTCTTTGTGGCCCTGATCATCGCCTTGAGCCCGCACAAGACCCGGCAGGTCCAGGCCGGGTTCCTCGGCATCATCTCGCCCTTCCTCAAGACCGGCTCCACCCTCGACAAAAAATACCGCGAGTACAGCGAGGGCCTCGCCTCGCTCGAGCAGATGGAATCGGAAAACAAGCGGCTGAAAGTCGTGAACAAGGAACTGAGCGCGACCAACCAGATCCTCCGCGGCTACGAAGCCGAGAACAAACGCCTGCGCAACGCCCTCGGCTACCGCGAACGCGTCCTCTTCAAGCTCCTGCCCGCCCGCATCATCGCTCGCGACCCCGGGAGCTGGTACAATCAACTCACCATCGATCGCGGCGCCCGCGACGGCCTGCGCGAAGACATGGCCGTGCTCACCGAGGAGGGCCTCGTCGGCAAAACCACGGTCGTCTCCGGGCACTCCAGCATCGTCGTCCTGGTCGCCGATGAATCCTGCAAAGTCGCGGCGACCGTGGAAGGCACCAACGTGCAGGGCATCGTGAAGGGCGAGCGCGTCTCCAGCACCCTCAGCGCGGTCATCAGCCTCAACCACATCCCCAAGACCGCCGGCCTGACCAATGGCCAGAAAATCTTCAGCTCCGGGGTCGGCGGCGTCTTTCCCGGCGGCGTGCTGATCGGCGCGGTGAAGGACTTCAGCGTGCGGGAACTCGAAGGCTTTTCCTACGTCCTGCCCGCCGTGGATCTGACCACGCTCCAGGATGTCTTTGTCGTCGTGAGCAAGGAGAAGTGACGATGAAAACCAACGCCAACCTTCAAACTGCAAACTGCAAGCGCCACACGGGCGTCGTCGGCCTGCGCGCAGATTCTGTCGTTTGGCGTTTGGCGTTTGGCGTTTGGCGTTCGGCGTTCCCGTCCGCCCGCGCATGGAGGCCCTCCCGATGACCCTCTTCTTCTGCATCCTCGTCGTCGTGATGTTCTGCTCGCTGGTCGTGCAGCACTTCATCCCGCCGCTCCCGGAGATCGGAGCGCGGGTGCTCCTCATGCCCATCGTCGTCTTTTACGGCGCCCTCGCCCTGCCCACCCCGGGGATGCTCGCCCTCGTCCTCCTCGGGGGCCTGATGTGGGATGCCCTGCACGTGCAGATCGTCGAGGGCAACATTGAAATCGCGATGGGCTGGTCCATCGTCCTCTACGCCGGCCTCGGCGCGATCATGGGCGGATTTCGACCACTCTTTCAACGTGGCCGCTGGGAAGTGCATTGCTTCCTCAGCGGGCTCTGCACCGCCTTCGTCGTGCTCGCCGAATACCTCATGCTCACCTTTCGCCGCGATCCCGTGGTCTTCGTCCTGAACAAGGACATCGCCTGGCGCATCGGCGGCGCCGGGCTCATGGCGCTGCTCCTCTCCCCGTTCTTTTTCTTTGGGCTGAACTACCTCGCGAATCTCGCCGGGTACGATCCGCAACCGCTCCGGAGGGTGAAACGCTAATGGCCATGAAACTCGGCTGGGGCCGCGGCCCGATCCCCGAACTCCGGATCTGGTTCGTCGCCATCCTGATGCTCTGCGGCCTGGGCGCCCTCCTGACCAAGCTCTGGTACGAGCAGGTCCTCCGCGGGCCAAAGTGGACGGCCAAGCTGCGCGGGCGCGGCGAAGTGACCGTGCGCATTCCCTCGGTGCGCGGCGAGATCCGCGATCGCAATGGCCTCACCCTGGTCGGCAATCGCGCCAGCTACGAAGTGGACTTTTACCTCCGCGACATGGTGAAGGGCTACCGCGAACTCACCCACACCGTGCCCCAGGTGGACTTTGAGCTGGTCGTGAAGCAGATGCGGAAAAAGAAAAAGGAGCCCGACATCGTGCGGATCGTGAATGAGAGCGTGATCCCGCGGCTGAAGGAACTCGAACTCGCCCGCGACTACAATTCCGAGCGCCTCCAGCGGCACTTCCGCAACGACACCGAAGTGCCCTTTACCTACATCGAGGAACTCGACTTCCCGACCATCGCCAAATTCTCCGAACACAACGTCGGCCTGCCCGGCGTCGAGATCGCGGCCAAGCCCGTGCGGCAGTATCTCTACGGCGCCTTTGCCGCGCATCTCCTCGGCTACGTCGGCGCGCCCAACGACATCGACCGCCTGCCCGACGTGCGGAAGTACACTTTCTATCAGCCCGACGTGGAGGGGAAATCGCAGGTCGAGCTCAACCTCGACCGCTGGATCCGCGGCACTCCGGGCCGTCGCGTCCTGCAAAAGAATGTGAAGGGCGTGATCGAAGGCGAGATCGTCGAAAAGCGTGTCGCCCCGCAGCAGGGGAACAACATCTACCTGACCATCGACGCCCGCATCCAATTCATCGCCGAGCGCGCCCTGCGCGAAGCCGGCGTCGGTCGCGCCGCGGCCGTCGTGGTCAATCCCAAGAATGGCGACATCCTCGCCATGGCCTCGGTGCCGAGCTACGACCCAAATGTTTTCATCCCGAGCATTTCCTCCGCCGATTGGAAGAAGCTCACGGACGACGACACCGATCCGCTCACCAATCGCGCCATTCAGAGTTACGCGCCGGGCTCCACTTACAAGATCGTGACCGCACTCGCCGGTCTCCGTGCGGGCATCCCCGCAGACCGCTATTTCAACTGCAGCGGCGGCGTGCAATACGGCGGGAAATACATGAAGTGCTGGATCAAGGAAAAGGGTGGTGCCCACGGTTCGCTCACGCTGCCCGACGCGCTGAAACATTCCTGCAACGCCTTCTTCTATCAGTTTGGCAACGCGGCCGGGATCGAGTTCATCGACGAGGTCGGCGACCAGCTCGGCCTCGGGAAAAAGACCGGCGTGCCGCTCACCGGCGAAAGCGCCGGCATCCTGCCCGGCCCCGAGTGGCTCAAGCTGACCAGCCCCAATGAGCGCTGGTCCAATGGCTACACCGCCAACGTCTCCATCGGCCAGGGCGCCGTCGAAGCCTCGCCGCTCCAGATGACCATGGTCACCGCGACCATTGCCAATGGCGGCATCTCCTACGCCCCGCGGCTCATCGCCCGCGTGGTCGATCAGCAGGGCCAGGACGTGAAAGACGAGGACGGCAAGCTGGTCGCGCCCCCCGAGCCCAAGGTGCGCGCCGATCTGCGCCAGGCCGGGATCAAGCCCGACCAGATCGAAGCCGTGCGCGAAGGCATGAAGCGCGTCGTCGCCACGGGCACCGGCAAGAAGGCGCAGATCAAAGGCATCACCGTCGCCGGCAAGACTGGCACCGCGCAGTTCTGGCGCGAGAGCGACGGCAAGCGCATCAAAGACAACCACACCTGGTTCATCTGCTTCGCTCCGTATGATGAGCCGAGGTTTGCCATCACCGTCTTTGTGCAGGGCGCGAAATCCGGCGGCGGGGTCTCCGCTCCGATCGCCCAGCGCATCCTCGAGGAGAGCCTCGCGATCGAGAAAGGCTTCGAAGTGACCGTTCAGCCGCTCACTCCGGCCGAGGGCAGCTTCGCGCCGATCGAAATGGTGGACTACAAGGTGAGCGCCGTGCCGGCCCAGATCGCCGGACAACTCACCGACGACGACCAGGAGCGGCCCGACCACAACGACGAACCGATGGCCCCCAAAAAGAAATCCAAACAGATCGCCGCCCGGCCCGACATTCGGGCCGACGCCGACGCCCGGGGCAAAGTCTCCAAAGCCCAGCCCGCGGCTCCGCCCGCCGAGCGGCGCAGCTTTCTTCAACGCATTTTCGGAGGGAAATCATCTCCGCCCAAACCGGCCCCACAGCCGAAGCCGGGCGGTCGATGACCCACCTCCGCATTCCAACCCAGTGTTCTCCAAACTTTACCCCAAGCTCATTTCCATGACCGAACGCGTCAAACGACTCATCGGCCTGGCCCCGCGCCAGACCGGCAACAAACTCATCATCAATTGCGAAAAACTCGAGCGCCGCGTCGCGCTGCTCGAGGGCGGCGTGCTCGAGGAATACTCCATCGAGCGCGAGACCGACCACAACATCGTCGGCAGCATCTTCAAAGGCCGCGTGAAGAACATCGAACACGGCCTCAAGGCCATGTTTGTCGATATCGGCTACGAGAAGAATGCCTTCCTCCACTTCTGGGACGCGCTGCCCGCCGCCCTCGACAGCGGCATCGAAGAAGTCGAGCGGCAGGGGAAAAAGAAGGAGAAGCGCATCACCGCCAAGGATATCCCGAGCATCTATCCCGTCGGCAGCGAAGTGCTCGTCCAGGTGACCAAAGGCCCGATCAGCACCAAGGGCCCGCGCGTGACCACGAACATCTCGCTCGCCGGCCGCTTCCTCGTGCTCATGCCCTACAGCGAGCAGTGCGGCATCTCGCGCAAGATCGACAACCCCAAGGAACGCGACCGTCTGCGCAAGATCCTCAAGGATCTCAACGTCCCCGAAGGCATCGGCATCATCATCCGCACCGTCGGCGAGGGGCAAAAAGCGCGCTACTTCGTCCGCGACCTCGCCTACCTCGTCGAGCAGTGGCGCTCGATCGAAGCCGCGATGAAAGTGAAGGCCGCGCCAGCCTGCGTCTTTCAGGAGCCCGGCCTCATCGAGCGTACCGTGCGCGATTTCCTGACCGACGAAATCGACGAGGTGGTCTGCGACGACGAGCACGCCGTGAAGAGCATGACCGAAATGGTCGGCCAGATCTCGAAACGCTCCGCCGCGCGCATCAAGCACTACCCGGGCACCACCCCGATCTTCGAGCAGTACCAGATCCAGAAGCAGATCGACGACTCCTTCCATCGCCAGGTCTGGCTGCCCTGCGGCGGCTACATCGTCATCGACGAGACCGAAGCCCTCATCGCCATCGACGTGAACACCGGCCGCAACAAGGGCGGCAAGGACGTCGAGAAAACCATCCTCCAGACGAACCTCGAAGCCGCCGACGAAATGTCGCGCCAGATGCGTCTGCGCAACATCGGCGGCCTGATCATCGGCGACTTCATCGACATGAAGAGCCGGCGCGACCAGCAGGCCGTCTATCAGCGCATGAAGGATCGCCTCCGCCGCGACAAGGCCAAGACCCACGTCCTGCCGATCTCGCCGCTCGGGCTCATGGAGATGACCCGCCAGCGCGCCGCCGAATCGATCAGCGGCACGGTGTACGACACCTGTCCGTACTGCAGCGGACGCGGCACGGTGAAGAGCGCCATGACCATGAGCGTCGAACTCCAGCGCGAACTCCACCTCGTGATGCGCAAATACCAGGACACCATCCACGACATCAAAGTGATCGTGAACCCGCACGTCCTCACCCGCCTGCGCAGCGAAGACGAGGAACTGCTCGTCGATATCGAGCGCAAGTACGCAGCGCGCCTCACCTTCCGCGGCGACCCGGCTTATCATCACGAAAAGTTCACCGTCACCGACGCCAATACCGGCGTGGAACTGAAGGCGTAGCCTGCTGCCGTTCGCGGCAGAACGGGCGGTGGTGGAGGGAGTGCCTTTGCGCTGCACCGAAGCGTTCGACTTGGGCCGATCTCTCGGAGATCGCATGCCGCCGCCGCTGGGCGGAGTGGATGAAAGTCGCTTTTGACACGACCGCCTCCCGCGTCCCAGCCGTAAGAATCTTGTCCTACTCACACCCATGAAATCCAAACTCCCCCACAGCACCGCGATCAGCCTTTCGGAGAAAACGCGCGCCGCTGTCATCACCCTGCTCAATCAACAGCTCGCCAATGTCTCCGATCTCTACTCGCAGACCAAGCAGGCACACTGGAACGTGCGCGGCCCGGAGTTTTACCAGCTCCACAAACTTTTCGACGATCTCGCCGAACCGCTCGAAGAGCACATCGACACCGTGGCCGAGCGTGCAGTGACGCTCGGCGGTGTCGCGCTCGGCACCGTGCGTGCGGCGGCGAAGCATTCCGAGATTCCCGAGTTCCCGGACGAGCCGGGCGCGATGGAGTACGTGAAGGAACTCGCAAAGCGCTACGCGACGGTCGCGAACTCGGTGCGCGAGGCCATCGACGCGGCGGATAAGCTCGGCGACGCGAACACCGCGGACCTTTTCACCGCGCTTTCCCGTGAACTCGACAAGGCGGTTTATTTCCTCGAAGCGCACTTCCGCAAGTAGGGCCGCGCGTTATCACGATCCAAAGCTCGCCGCCGATCCACAGGGCCGGGAGGGAAGCGCTATGAAACCGATGCACGGGGGACAGATCATTTGCGCAGTCGCGGTGGCCGTGCTTTGCGGTTGCAAACCACGCGCTGCGGTCGCGCCGCCGCAGGGGCCGTTGCCTGTGAATGTCATCGCGGCGATTGAGAAGGAAGTCGTCGAGTGGGATGAATTCACCGGGCGGATCGAGGCGGTGGAGTCGGTCGAGATTCGCGCGCGGGTGAGCGGGTACTTGCAGGCGATCCACTTCAAGGCGGGCGCCTTGGTCAAAAAAGGCGACCCGCTTTTCGTCATCGATCCGCGGCCTTACCAGGCCGATCTGGATCGCACTACGGCGGATCTCGAACGCGCGGAGGCGCAGTTGAAACTGAGTGAGATCGACTTCAAGCGGGCGCAGGATCTTCGGCAAAAGGGGGTCTCGTCGCCGGAGGAATTCGACCAAAAGGCGGCGGCGCTGCAGCAGGCCGAGGCGAGCGTCCGCTCGGCGCGGGCGGCGAAGGATTCGGCGGCGCTGAACATCGAGTTCACGCAGATCAAATCGCCGATCGACGGACGCGTGAGCAATGAGCGCGTGACCGTGGGCAACCTGATCCAGCCTGGGACGACGGCGGACAGCGTGCTCACCACCGTCGTCTCGACGGACCCGCTCTACGTCTATGTCGATGCGGATGAAAACAGCGTGCTGAAGTTCATCAAAGCGCACGCCGCGGGCACGCGGAAAAGTGCGCGGGAGGAGACGATTCCGGCTTACGTGCAGCTCGCGAATGAAACGGATTTTCCGCACGAAGGCGTCCTGGATTTTGTGGACAATCGCATCGACCCGACGACCGGCACGCTCCGGGTGCGCGGCGTTTTCAAGACCTGGGATGCGATGATCACGCCCGGCTTTTTTGTGCGGATGCGCGTCCCCGGCGGCACCAAGGGCCTGGCAACGCTGATCGACGACAAGGTCATCAGCTCGCAGCAGGGCGTGAAGTTTGTCTTTGTGGTGAAGCCGGACCAAACGATCGAGCGGCGAAACGTCGAGACGGGCACGATTTTCGAGGGGCTGCGGATCGTGCGCTCGGGCCTGAAGGCGGGCGAGCAAGTCGTCTCCACCCGATTGCAAATGCTCCAGCCCGGAATGCCCGTCGCGCCCATCCCGACTCCGGTGGAGTAACGCGCGCCGCATGAACTTCGCGCACTTCTTCATCGACCGGCCCATTTTCGCCGGAGTCATCAGCATCGTCATCACGCTTCTCGGGGCCATCGCGCTCGTCGCGCTGCCGGTGGCGCAATATCCCGATGTCGCGCCGCCCACCATTCAAGTGACCGCGAACTATCCCGGTGCGAATGCGCAGGTCGTCGGCGAGACGGTGGCGACGCCGATCGAGCAGCAGATCAACGGCGTGGAAAACATGCTCTACCTGTCTTCGCAGAGCACCAGCGATGGGAACATGATGGTGAACGTCACGTTCAAACTCGGCACCGATCTCGATGCCGCGCAGGTGCTCGTGCAAAACCGCGTGGCCATCGCCATGCCGACGCTCCCGCCGGAGGTGCAGCGCGGCGGCGTGACCACGAAGAAACAATCGCCCGACATCACGATGGTCGTGCATCTGCTGTCGCCCGACGGCTCACTCGATGCCGTTTTCACGAGCAACTACGCCCTTCTCCAAATCCGCGACGAACTCGCGCGGCTCGATGGCGTGGGCGACATCAACGTCTTCGGCGCGCGCGAATACGCGATGCGCATCTGGCTCGATCCTGAGAAAGTCGCCGCGCGCGGGCTCACGGCGCAGGATGTGGTGCAGGCCCTTCAGGAGCAAAACGTGCAGGTCGCTGCGGGCATCGTGGGCGCCCAGCCGGTGCCGGAAGGCGCGACCGCTTTTCAATACACGGTGAGCACGCAGGGGCGGCTCGCGGATGAAAAGGAGTTTGGCGCGATCGTCATCAAGACCGGCGACGAAGGCCGCGTGACCCGCGTGCGCGACGTGGCGCGCGTGGAACTCGCCGCGCGCGACTACAGCTCAAACAGCCAGCTCAACGGCAAACCCGCGACCGGCATCGGCATCTTTCAGCGTCCGGGTTCGAACGCGCTCGCCACCTCCGACGCCGTGCGCGCGAAGATGGAGGAACTTAAAAAACGCTTCCCCGCCGGGCTCGATTACACCATCGCCTACGATCCGACTTCCTCGGTGCGCGAGTCCATTCACGAAGTGGAGAAGACGCTCTTCGAGGCGATCGTCCTCGTCGTCCTCGTCGTCCTCGTCTTCCTGCAAAACTGGCGCGCCAGCCTCATCCCGCTGATCGCGATTCCCGTGTCGCTCATCGGCACATTCGCGGCGATGCAGCTCTTCGGATTTTCGCTGAACAACCTTTCGCTCTTCGGCCTCGTGCTCGCGATCGGCATCGTGGTCGATGACGCCATCGTAGTCGTGGAAAACATCGAGCATCACCTCGCGCTCGGGCTCTCGCCGCGCGACGCCGCGCGGAAGGCCATGGATGAAGTCAGCGGGGCCGTCGTCGCGGTCGCGCTGGTGCTCTCGGCGGTCTTCATCCCGACCGCGTTTATGACCGGAATCACCGGGCAGTTTTTTCGCCAGTTCGCACTCACCATCGCCGTCTCCACCGCGATCTCCGCGCTGAATTCCCTCACCCTTTCACCCGCGCTCGGCGCCCTCCTTTTGCGAGCGCCCGACGCGAAGAAGGACTGGTTTCAAAAGCTGCTCGATGGCGCGCTCGGCTGGTTCTTCCGCGGCTTCAATCGCGTCTTTGCGTGGAGCACGAATCTGTATGGAAAAACCGTCGGCAGGCTGACTCGCCTCGCGGCCATCGTGCTCCTCGTCTATGCCGGTTTGCTCGGCCTCACCGTGCTCGGTTTCAAAGTCGTGCCCGGAGGGTTTCTACCGACGCAGGATCGCGGATACGCCGTCAGTTTCTGCCAGCTTCCCGACGCCGCTTCGCTCGATCGCACGCAGGCCGTGATCGACAAAATGGGCCGGATCGCGCGCGAAACTCCCGGCATCCTCGCGAGCATGGAAATCGCCGGGTTCAATCTCTTTGGCGGCAATCAATCGAACACCGGCGCGGTCTTCATCATCTTCAAGGAATTCGACGAGCGCACGACGGCGGACGAAAGCATGGGCGCGATCATCGGGAAACTGAACGCCCGCTTTCGCGCGGAAATTCCCGAGGCGTTCAGCGGCGTTTTTCCACCGCCGCCCATCGCGGGGATCGGCAACGCGGGCGGCTTCAAAATGCAGATCCAGGACCGCGGCAACGCGGGTCTCGAAGAGTTGCAAAGTCAGGCAATGAATCTGATGGCCAAGGCCAACCAGACGCCCGGCCTCGCGGGAAATCTCACGACCTTCCGCGCCAACGTGCCGCAGCTCTGGCTCGAAGTGGATCGCGTGAAAGCGAAGTCGATGAACGTCCCGCTCGGCAATGTCTTCGGCACCCTCCAGACCTACCTCGGCTCCAGCTACGTGAACGACTTCAGCCTCTACGGACGCACTTACCGCGTCATGGCGCAGGCCGACGCGCAGTTCCGCCTTGGCCCCGATGCCATCCGCCTGCTCAAGACGCGCAACGCCGCGGGCGGCATGGTCCCGCTCGGGGCGGTCGCGACCGTGCGCGAAGTCAGCGGTGCGGACAAAGTGGTTCACTACAATCTCTTCCCCGCCGCCGATCTCAGCGGCGCACCCGCCCCCGGATTCAGCACCGGTCAGGCTTTGGCGGCGGTCGAGAAACTCGCGCGCGAAAATCTCCCCACCAGTTTCACCACCGAATGGACCGAGATGGCGCTCCAGGAAAAACTTGCGGGCAACAGCGCGCTCACCATTTTCCCGCTCTGCGTGCTCCTCGTTTTCCTCGTGCTCGCCGCGCAGTACGAAAGCTGGTCGCTCCCGCTCGCCATCATCCTCATCGTGCCGATGTGCCTGCTCAGCGCCATCGCCGGCGTGTGGCTGCGCGACCTGGATAACAACGTCTTCACGCAAATCGGCTTCGTCGTCCTCGTCGGTCTCGCGTGCAAGAACGCCATCCTCATCGTCGAGTTTGCAAAACAGATTCAGGATCGCGACGGCAAGGACCGCTTCGAGGCCGCCGTGGAAGCCTGCCGCCTCCGCCTGCGGCCCATCCTGATGACCAGCTTCGCCTTCATCCTCGGCGTGCTCCCGCTCGTCATCGGCAAAGGCGCGGGTGCGGAAATGCGCCAGGCGCTCGGCACCGCGGTCTTTTTTGGCATGCTCGGGGTCACCGCGTTTGGGCTTTTCCTCACGCCGGTTTTTTACGTCGTCATCATGGGCTTCAAGGAGCGAGGGTCGCAGCCGGTGCCGAAGTCAGAGACCCCGCCCGCTGCGCAGCCCGCTCGCCGTTAAGCTCCATGTCACTCCAGGATTCCAAAGTCATCGTCATCGGCGGTAGCTCCGGCATGGGTTTCGCCATCGCCAAAGCCGCCGCCCTGCAAGGCGCGCAGGTGCTCATCGCCAGCCGTTCGGTGGAAAAGCTCAACTTCGCCGCGGCAAGCATCGGCGAGGGCGTCACCGCACACCCCGTCGATCTGCTCGACGAAAGCTCCATCGCCGCGCTCTTCGAGGCCGCGGGCCCGATCGACCATCTGCTCGTCCCCGGCAGCGCGGTGAAGACCGGCCCGCTCACGGAGTTGCCACTCGAAGACGCGCTCTTTTCCATGCGCAGCAAATACTTCGGCCCCTACCTGGCCGCGAAGCACGCGCAGCTCGTCCCCACCGGATCGCTCACGCTTTTCTCCGGCATCCTCTCGCGGCGACCGGGGAAAAACGACGCGCTCCTCGCCGGGATCAATGCCGCCGTGGAGGGCATGGGGCGCGCGCTGGCGAAGGACCTCGCGCCGATCCGCGTGAATGTGATCTCGCCGGGCATGACCCGCGGCACCGGCGCCTACGACGAAATGCCCGACGCCGCCCGCGAGGGCATGTACTCCGCGATCGCCGCGCGCCTGCCCGTCGGTCGGGTCGGCTCGCCCGAAGATGTCGCCGCGCTCGCGCTCATGCTGATGACCAATGGCTTCATCACCGGCACGGTGATCGACATCGACGGCGGCGGCCTGCTCGCCTGAGCCGCGCTCCGGCGGATCGGGGTCTGCGTGGTCCCGCACGTTCCGGGCTTTCCCTGCCCCGGCAGGCCTGCGACGTGTGGAGGGCAATCCGCGGCGCTGGCGTTGTACTCTCCCCATTCTCATGAAGCACAAATCCTCTCCGTCGGCCTCCGGGTCGGACCTCGCCCGGCAACTTTTCCTCTGGCTCAGCCTCGCGGCGATGGTCGCGGCGCTGGCCTGGTGGCTCTGGCCGGTGGCGCCGGCGCCGACGCCGCTGGCGGATTCCCCTGCGGCGTCTGGCGCCGGTGCAAAGACGACCGCGGCGGATTTTGCGCCCCTGGTCGGGAAGTGGCAGCGGTCGGATGGGGATTACCTGATCGAGATTCTCTCGGCGGCAGCGGATGGGACGCTGGAGGCCAAGTACTACAACCCACGACCGATCATCGTCGGCAAGGCCATGGGCGTGATCGATGGCGGGAAGCTTTCGGCGATCGTGGAATTGCGCGACGTGGACTATCCCGGTTCCACCTACCGGCTGCGGCATGCGGGCGACAAGATGAGCGGCGACTACTTTCAGGCGACGCAGGGGGAGACGTTTCAGGTGGAGTTCAGCCGCGTGCCGTGAAGGCGCAAGGAGCATCCGAGGGTCGAGGGCGCCCCTGCTCCTTGGGGCTGCTCCTCTTTGCGCTGCTGACGGCGCCCCTCTCCGCCCGGCCGCCGAACATCGTCCTCATCTTTGTGGACAATCTTGGCAACGGGGATCTTGCCTGCTTCAATCCCGCGACACCGCATCGCACTCCGCATGTGGACCGTCTCGCGGCGGAGGGGACGAAGCTCACGAGCTTCTATGTGGCGAGTGGTGTCTGCACGCCGAGTCGCGCGGCGTTGATGACGGGGTGT
>Ga0105049_10004333_pt1 | contig 16651 bp, 15 predicted proteins | sample MAT06_FD_78087 | JGI IMG/M metagenome (GOLD analysis project Ga0105049, IMG submission 78087) | Freshwater microbial communities from Lake Fryxell liftoff mats and glacier meltwater in Antarctica - MAT-06 | ecosystem: Environmental > Aquatic > Freshwater > Ice > Liftoff microbial mat | place... | reverse complement strand
TGTGGTGGCGGGGGCAGGATTTGAACCTGCGACCTTTGGGTTATGAGCCCAACGAGCTACCTGACTGCTCCACCCCGCGACGATTTGGTGTGGACGGGCGACCCTACCGGCGATGGCCCCCACCGGCAACCTGCCGCGACTCAGGCGGAGGCGGCAGCATCGCTCGTCGTCGTGGTCGTGTCCTCCGTTGGCACGGGGTTCTCGCCGGCGGCCTCGATGATGCGCTCGGCCTCGGCGATCTTGCCCCGGGCCTCCTGGGCCTTGTCGCCGTAGGTGCCGAAGTCGCCCTCCGCGAGCGCCGCGTCGGCCTCTTCGTTGAGCGCGGTGGCCGCGGCCAGGAGCTGGGAGACCTGCTCGATCAACGTGCCATCCGGCGCGGGACCCGGCTCCTCCCCCGGATCGACTGGATCGACCGGATCGTCGGGGGGCGGAGGTGAGTCGCTGAACACGACGGCCAACGCCTCCTCCAGGCTGTCTCGGATCACCACCTCCTCCTCGAAGTAGACGATCACCTTCTGGAGGGCGGGGACCTCGGTCTGGTTGGACGTCACGTAGAAGGGCCGGACGTACACCAGGCCGCCGTCGATCGGGATCACGTTGAGGGCGCCGTACTGCACGCTCGACCCACCGCCGTCGAGCAGCGTCTGCGTCTGCGACACTTCGCTGTTGCTCTGGATCTCCCCCTGGACGAGCGACGGACCCTTCGGCAGGGCGCCCCGCGGCATCACGAACACCTGCAACTTGCCGTAGTCCTCGCCGTCGCTCTGCCCCACCATCAGCGCGGTCAGCAGCTGGTTGTCGTCGAGCTTCGAGGTCGGCACGAACGGGCGGACCAGGATGAAGGACGGCTCGGTCGCGCCCGGCAGCTGTGTGAACAAGTAGTACGGCTCGATGCGGGCGTCGCGCGTCGTGACAACGTTGCCCTGGGCGTCAGTGGTCTGCGTGCCTTCTCACGCTCCGGTGGTGCCCGGGTCGCGGGCCACGTCCCAGTAGTCGTTGCCCTGGTAGAAGCCATCCGGATCCGACACGTGGTAGCTCGCCCACATGTTGGTCTGGACCCGGAACAGGTCCTCGGGGTACCGGAGGTGCGACTGCAGCCCGGCCGGCATGTCCTCGAAGTCCTTGAACAGATCCGGGAAGGCGCCGCGATACGCATCGATGATGGGGTCCTCGACCGGCATCACGTAGAAGTCGACGGTGCCCTCGTAGGCATCCACCACCGCCTTTACGGAGTTGCGCACGTAGTTGAAGCCGGCGTCCAACCCACTCCCCTCCGTGAGCTGGGTCGTGTCCGCCCGCTCGCCGTAGGGGTAGCGGTCGGTGGTCGTGTACGCGTCCAGGATCCACTGGATGCGGCCGTCGTTGATCACCGGGTAGGGGTCGGCATCGAAGCGCAGGAACGGGGCGAGCGCCTTGGCCCGCTCGGTCACGTCTCGGATGAGGAGCACGCGAGAGCTGTCCGTGAGTTGATCGGAGATCAGCGGGTTGGCATCGCCGAAGCGAAGCGCGAACGCGGCGCGTCGGGCCAGGCTGTCGATCGGAATCCCGTCGGCGCCCTCGTAGGTCGTGAATTGGGTCTCGTCGTCGGCCTCGTAGCTCAGCTCGCGCTGACGGGACCCGACGATGACATAGGAGCTCAGCTCTTCGCCGAAGTAGATCTCCGGTCGGCTCAGCTCGACCTCAGGCGCGGTGGCGACGTAGGGGATGTCCCGTCCGACGAATTGGGGCTCGCCGCCCGGCCCGGCCGCGTTGGCGGGCGCAACGATCGCTCCGTACCCGTGGGTATAGGTCAGGTGGCGGGCGGCCCACGACTCCTGAGGGACGCCGGCGGTGTTGAGGTCGCGGACCGCCAGGACCACCTGGGTAGGAACGCCGTCGAGCTCATAGCGGTCGACGTCGACGTCGTTGACGCGGTAGTAGTCACGAACCCGCTGGAGCTGCGGGAACGTGCGACCGAGGACGATGTCCGACGGATCCCAGATGCGGATGTTCTGCACCGACGCCTGGTTGGCGACGAGATCGATCTCGGCCTTGTCGGTCTCGAGCTGGTAGGGCTGGACCTGGATCGACGCCGGGTCGAGTCCCATCGCCTCCTGCGTCGCCTCGATGTTCCGGGCGATGTAGGGCCGCTCCTTCTCGGGCTCGTTGGGCGTCACGATGAGGCGCTGCACGAACTGCGGGTAGATGGCGCCCGCCACGATCGCGACCAGCGCCCACAGCCCCACGCCGAGGATCGGAAGCGTCCATCCCCGCCGCCAGATGTTGATGATGAACAGCAGCACGCTGGCGAGCGAGATCAGCAGCAGCAAGTTGATCGCGGGGAGCTGGGCATTGATGTCGGTGTAGCCAGCCCCGTCGACGAAGCCGCGTGGCGACACGGTCAGGTCGTACCGCTGCAGCCAGTAGCCGGCTGCCTTCACGAGGGCGAGCAGACCGAGGAGCACCGACAGATGGGCCTTCACCTGCGGGGTGACCCGATCTTGCGGCGCGCTCATCCGAATGCCGCCATTGAGATAGTGCGCCACGGACGTGACGATGAGGACGATGAGGAGCGCCGCGAACAGCCAGCCGGTCACGAAGCTGAGGAACGGCAGCTTGAAGACGTAGAAGCCGACGTCGGTGTTGAACTGCGGATCCTTGACCCCGAACTCGCCGCCGTGGGTGAAGAGGATCCACGAGTTCCACTCGCTCGACACGCCACCGCCGGCGATCAGCGCCAGCATCGCCGACACGCCGCCCCGGACGAGGGCTGTACGACCACCGATGATCTCGTGGTAGCGGTCGATGAACTCCTCCTCCGGGCTGGCGGGGCGGAACGGCGGCGCCAGCCGATCGGCGATCACGAGGTTCAGCCACATCAGCACGAAGAAGGCCCCGGTGAAGATCAGCGCCAAGGCCACCTTCGCCCCGAGAACCCCTCGCCACACCTCAGCCCGGCCGAGGGAGTCGAACCAGAGAAAGTCCGTGTAGAAGCCGGCTATCCCGCGTAGCGACGTGATCAAGAAGAACAGGACCACCCCACCGATGACGAGCCAGGTACGGCCTCGCCCCGGTGCCGCGGTCCGCGGCGCTCGACGGGGCATGTCACTGGGGGCACGCATGAAGATGACCCTACCCGGGGGTGGGTCAGTCGTCCGCCGCGCCCACCAGGCACCGGCACCCCGGATGCGCCGGGGCGCACACATGCCCCGTGGGGAACTCCTCACCTTTGGCGATCGCACCGGCGAGGACGTTGTCGTCACAGTCCGGGCACGGAGGCACCGCGGGGTCGAGGACCCACTGCACTCGACCGCCCGGCTCCACGGCGTCGAACGCGCCGCGCGCATACGCCGCCGCGAGGAAGTGCCGAGACGTCTCGCTCAGGCGCTGGCCCTTCCACTCCCGGTACAGCGCCCGCACGCGGTCGGCGACATCGTCGAGGTTGCCGTCTGAGGCAGCGAAGCTCCGGTCGATCCGGTCGCGCAGCGGGGCGGTGAGGTGCCGAGCGAGCTCATCGGCCAGATCGGCGATCGACGTGGGGGTGGCACCGCCAGCGCCGGCTTCGGCCGCCCCGGCGAGTCCAGCGACCGCAGTGTCGGCCCACCCAGCCGCATGGTCGTCGGCCGGCGGGAGCAGGTCGTCGACACCCTTCGGCTTGGCCCGTCGAAGCAGATCGAGGACCTCGTTCTGCTCGTCGGCCAAGCGTCGCTTGAGACGACGACTCAGCTCCTTGTCGATCGCCTGGAGCGCCTCATCTCTCGCTCGAAACGGGGCCGCGCCGGGATCTTCAGGCACTTCGGGCGCGGTGTCCGGCACGCCGGCCTCGTCTTCAGCCACCTCAGCCTCAGCCACCTCAGGCTCAGCCACCTCAGGCTCAGGGGCGTCAGGCTCAGGGGCGGCGTCGTGCTCGGCGCGGAGCCGAGCAAACACATCGTCCGCAGCCGGGAGATCGGCCGCGTCTCCGTCCACTGGGGCAACGGCGGCGACGGAACCATCGGCGTCGGGGGTGGACTCGAGCGCCGATTCTTCTGCCGGCTCCGCCTCCCCCGCGATGGCATCGGGGTCGGGGTCGGCGAGGATCCGAATCCCCTCGCCCTCCACAGGAAGCTCCACCCGAGTGAGCTCACCCGCCGGCAGGCCCTCGAAGCGGGCGCTCTTGCGACGACGACCCTTCCGGCTCCGGCGCTCGTCTAGCGCGGCCGGCGGGACGGATACGGCGCCCGCGGCGGCAGTGGCCGGCTCGGGCGTGACCGGCTCGGGCGTGACCGGCTCGGGCGTGACCGGCTCGGACGTGGCCGGCTCGGACGTGACCGCCACGGGCGTGACCGCCACGACGGGAACCTCACCGGAGAACGGGCCGGGGTCGTCTGCATCCTCGTCGCCGTGTGCTCCCTCGACGAGCACCTCCACCTCCGCGATCGGGAGATCGATGAGGCCGGCCTCGCTCACCTCCTCATCGAGCTGCTCCAGGGTGGGCTCGGGCTCGTCGGCGATCCGCCGGGCCGCCGCCTCGGCGGCGAGGCGGGCATCGGACAGCGAGACAGTGAGCTCGGTGGTGGCTTCGTCGATCGTGCGGCGCACGACGTCATAGGCCTGGAGCAAGCGCTCCCGCCCGGCGTTGAGCTTCTCGACCTGCTGGCGCGCCTTCTTCCGACGGGTCGCCAGATCGCGGAGCACGCGCTCCCGCACCACCTGCGCCTCGGCCACCATGTCGCGGCCTCGGATGCGCCCGGCCTCCACGGCCGCGGCGGCTTCTGCCTGGGCTCGGTCGAGGTCGCGCTTGGCGTCGTCGCGCGCGGTCTGGGCCTGCGCCACCCCCTCCTCGCGGATGCGGGCGGTCGATTCGTCAGCCTCCGCTTTCCTGCCTTCGAGCTCGATGCGAGCCAACGACAGGATCGATTCGCTCTCCGCCGTTGCTTCGGCGAGCCGCCGGTCGGCCTCTCGCACAGCGTCAGAGCGCGTCGCGGCAGCCTCACTGGTGGCATCGCCGATGATCCGTTCGGCCGCGGCATCGGCCTTCGTGCGAATCTCCGCCCCTGCGTCGCGAGCCGAGGACAAGACGCGGGTGGTCTCCTCCCCCAGCATGTCGAGGAGCATCGCTTCGTCGGGGTGCTCCGAGAGCCCCAGCCGAGCTTCAGCTCGTTCCGCCCGCTCCCGCAGCTTCACCTCCTCGCGTTCGAGGCGCTCGATCAGTGACGAGACCTCGTGCAGGAAGGCTCGGACCTCCTGCTGTTCGTAGCCTCGACGACCGACGTCGAAGGCCTTGCGAGCGATGGAGGAGCTGTCGAGGGGGTCGGCCATGGCGCCCCAATGCTACGACGAGGCTCCAAGCCCGACGCGGACGGGTCGATCAGTGACGATCAGCGGGCCACCGGAGCCGCTCACCGCGCGAGCACCGCAGGGTCCCCGCCGAGCGATGCCAGCGCGGCCAGCGCGTCGGTGAGCGAGTCGACAGCGATCACCTCGAGGTCACCCCCCACGGACCTCTGCACCTCGTCGAACTCACTGCTCGGCACGAGGAACACGTCGTAGTCGGAACTGCGCACCGTCACCGCCTTCTGGGCGCCACCCCCCACAGGGCCCACCGTGCCGTCGAGCGACATCGTGCCTGTGACGGCCACCCGTAGTCCGCCCGTGAGCTCCCCGGCCGTCAGAACGTCGATCACGGCGAGGGTGAAGGCGAGGCCGGCTGATGGACCGCCGACGTCGCCCGAATCGATCGTGACGTCGATCGGAAAGTCGAAGTCGACGATGCGATCCTCCGGCACGATCCCGATGACCGCCCGGTTCGGCTCGGTGGGCAGGGCGACGGTGGTCACCTCGACGTCGATCTGGCTGGTGCTCCCCGCGGGCCGCTCCACCGTGAGGGTGTGGGTGGCGCCAGGGCCGCCCGGCTGAAGCAGGGTGCCGATCTGGTCAGGAACGTCCACGGGCTGCCCGTCCACTGCGACGATCACGTCATCGAGCTCCAGCACCGAGGCCGCTGGCGACCCGCCCTCGATCTGCCGCACGATCGTGCCGCTGGTGGTGATGCGCACGTCCTCGCCGAGATGCTCCTGCGCGACGGCGATGGCGGTGAGCTTCGACGTGTCCATCAGCTGCGCGTTGTAACGGCGGTTCTCGTCGGCCGAGCGGCTGCCGCGCACCCGCTCCTCGGGCAGCACGTCGACGCCGTCGTCCAACCACCCGGCCAGCGCCTCGAGGAGCGACACCGAGCCCACGTTCACGGTGGTGAACGCGACCGACTGCTCCGGAGGAAAGCTGCGAGCGTCCTCAACCACGATCTGCTGGCTGACCGGCCGGACCGAGCCAGGGCGCAGGGCCACATAGGGAACCGAGAGGAGCGACGATCCGACCACCAGGACCACCAATAGCGCGGCCGCCCCGACCGCGAGCCTCCACCGGCTTCGGGGGCCCGACGCCTCACCCTCGGCCGCCGGCGGCTCAGGAAGGACTGGGGCCGGCGGTAGCATCGGCCCCAGCGTGCTCAGGATCGGGTCGCAGCTCAAGTCGGGGGCAGGAGGAGGACGACCTGGACGAGACGAGCGCCTCGGACACCGCCGACCCGCGGCACATCCCCTGGTGGCGACGCGTGAGGTCGGCGTTGCTGCTGTTGTTGCTCAGCGCCGCGCTCGGTGTGGCCGCGGCGACGGTGCTCGGCTTCGCCGTGGTCACCACGGTCTCGCTGCTCGACCACGCGCTGGGATGAGCGGCGCCGGAGCGCCGAGTCGCTCAGCGCCCGAAGAGTCCGCGACGCGCGCCGTTGGCCCCTGCCCCCTCGACGAGCGCATCGGCACTCGGCAGCGGGGGAACCGCGGCGGCCACCACCGGGCGCGCGACGAGCGGGTCGTCGAGCTCGAGGGGGGCCTCGGGAGCACCGACCACCCGCTTGGTGAGCTTGTTGGTCGGCGCCGGAGCGGCGACCGGCGGGGGAGCCACCGGCTCCTCGACCACCGTCATGCCACCCATGATCTCCGGGGGAGGCGCCTGCGTCTGGCGATCGGGCAGACCGAGCTCGACCTTGTAGTACGGGCGGAACGCGAAGCCGATCTCCTCCATCCGGTAGATCCGGATCTCGTCGATCCCGTCGCTGTTGCGCAGGCGCTCCACGAAGAGGGCGGCTTCGTCGATGGCGTCAGCCTGCTCGAAGCTCGACCTTCCGTCCGACGTGCGGTAGATCACCATGAACGGCATCGCGTCACTCCTCTGTTCAGTCTTCGGCGGGGGCACCGAGGTGCCCGCCGCCGAGGGAGACATCGGCCGTCAAGCGATCGTCCTTTAGCCCGTGCGACGGGCTGCTCATGACCGAGCGTGACCGCGAGGCCGGAGCCCAGCGGCGGGCCGTCGCCCTCGCCGGGCACGAAGGTGACGAACCCACCGCGCGGGCCGGTCTCGCCAGTGCCGACACCGGGGTTCGGGCCACGGCCCTGGGCGCGCTCGAACGGATGGGAGCCCTCCGCGTCGAGGACCTTCAGGCGGGCCTCGTCGACCCTGACGGGAGCGTGCAACGTCGGGCGTGCGAGGCGATTGCGCTCCTTCCGGGCGACCAGCCACCCTCGCTGCGCGCCGCGCTGGCCTCGGTCGACGCCACCGTCGTGGAGGTGGCGGCGTGGGCCAGCGGCGAACGAGAGCCCCCGGAGGCACAGATCGTGGAGGTGCTCGCGCTCCTCACCGTTGACCATGACGACGCGCTGGTGCGCGAAGCCGCGGTAGCCGCCCTCGGTGCCATCGGCGACGACGCGGGGCTACCGGCCATCCTCACGGCCACCAAGGACAAGGCCACCGTTCGCCGACGAGCCGTGCTCGCGCTGGCCCCTTTCGAAGGAAAAGCAGTAGACGCCGCGCTCCGCGAAGCCAGGCAAGACCGTGACTGGCAAGTACGCCAAGCCGCCGAAGACCTGAGCGAACAGTAGAAGCCGAGGAGCCGGGGGAGCACGAGGGGGCCGTTCTCCCGACCCCAGCCGAGCGAAGCAAGGCATCAGCTCGTTGGGGACGCAGTCCAGTGCCTAACGAGTCGATCCCATGAACATGACCTTGAGGCTGTCATAGGACTCGATGCAACGGCCCGCGCCGAGCACGACGCATTCGAGCGGGGCGTCGACGAGGTGCACCGGCACTTCGGTCTCGTTGGCGAGCCGCTGATCGAGGCCAGCCAACATCCCTCCGCCGCCCACCAGCTTCACGCCGTTGAGGATGAGGTCCTGGGCCAGCTCGGGCGGACTCATTCCGAGGCACGCGATGACGGACTCGACGATGGCCGATACGGGCTCCTCGATGGCCGCCCTAACCTCCTCGGGCGAGAGGATGATCGTCTTGGGAAGACCGCTCATGAGATCGCGACCCCGCACTTCGGCGTTCACTTCGTCGCGCACCGGCCACGCCGAGCCGATGGCCACCTTGATCTCCTCCGCCGTGCGCTCCCCCACCGCGATGCCGTAGTCGCGACGGATGAACTGCGTGATGGCCGCATCGATGTCGAAGCTCCCGACGCGCACGGCCTTGAGGGCGACGACACCACCTAGCGAGATCAGCGCGGTCTCCGAGGTGCCACCACCGACATCCACCACCATGTTGGCCACGGGTTCGTGGATTGGCAGGGCCGCGCCGATGGCGGCCGCCATCGGCTGCTCGATGAGCTGAGCATCGGCCGCGCCCGCGCGGCGGGCCGCCTCGGTGACGGCCCGCCGTTCGACCTCGGTGATGGCCGAGGGCACGCAGATGACCACACGGGGCCGGTTGAACCGACTCACCCCCACGCGATGCAACAGCAGTCGGATCATCCGCTGCGTGATCTCGAAGTCGGTGATGGCGCCCTGACGGAGGGGGCGCACGGCCACGATGTACCCGGGCGTGCGCCCGATCATCTGCCAAGCCTCCTGCCCCATGGCCAACACCTCTTGGGTGCGCTCGTTCAGGGCGATGACGGTGGGTTCGTTGAGCACGATCCCGCGGCCCCGCTCGTAGACGAGCGTGTTGGCGGTTCCGAGGTCGATGGCGAGGTCGCGCGCCATCGTTCAGGTGTCCTTGCCCGGTCGCTGCGGACGGGCCGTGCGCCGACGCGGCGGCGCGGAGTCGCCGGGGGGGGCCAGCGCATCCATCTCCCGCTGAAAGGCGTCGATGCCGGAATCCATCGTGTTGGGTGAGCGGTGCTGCAACCAGAGGACGAAGACACCGACACCCGAGAGCACCACGGCGATGCAGAGGAAGAGCAGGGCGCTCACGGCCCCACCTCCGTGAGGTGCTGGGCCTCGAGGCCCCAGCTCTCGCCACCCGCCCAGGCCTCGCGCTTCCAGATCGGAACCGTGCGCTTGAGCTCGTCGATGGCGAAGCGGGCGGCCTCGAACGCCTCCGCCCGATGGGGAGCGGAGACGGCCACGACCACGGCGGCCTCGCTCAGGCCCACGGTGCCCGTGCGGTGAACGAGCGCCACTCGCCCGATCGTGGGCCATTGGCGTCGGGCCGCGGCGAGCAGCGCCGTCATGCGGGTGACGGCGTGCTCCTCGTAGGCCTCGTACTCGAGACGGTGCACACCGGGTCGGCCGGGCGCATGGTCGCGGGCGGTGCCGGTGAAGGTGACCACCGCCCCACAGTCGGCGCGCACGACCCATGCCGCCGCCTCGGCAGCGGGGAGCTCGCCCTCCGAGAGCGCGACCCAATCGTCGCCCAAGGCGGGCGCGGCGGCGCGGGCGCGATCCATTCCGGCCCACTGTAGGTGGCCCGCGGTCCTCTCGGCAGAGGGCGCCAGTACCGTTCCGAGCCATGCCTCTGGACGACGATACCGACGATGACCTCGGCGGCTTCGATCCTCCCCTGCCCCCCGAGGACCGTCTGTGGCGGCATCCGTCCGAGCTGGCCAGCCTCGGACGCCCGCTCGGAGCGACCACCGCGCCTCGTCGACGCCCGGCGGCGCGAGGCTCCGCCTGGCCCATCGCCGCCGTCGCCGGCCTGGTCGGTGCCGCCCTGTCCACGGGGGTGATGGCCCTCACCGGCACGTTGTCCACGAACGTCGTCGAGCGCTCCGTCGTAGAGAAGGTGGCGGTCACACCCGTGGTGTCCTCACCGATGGTGCGCGGCGAGCGCGGGGTGGTGGCGGTCACGCAGCGGCTCGCCCCCGCCATCGCCCGGCTGGTGCTCACGCAGCCCGACGGGATGACCACCGGCTCGGCCGTGATCTTTCGGGACGATGGGCTGCTCCTCACCAGTGCCCTCCTGCTGGATGACACGATCGCCATCGACGTGATCCTCGCCGACGGGCGGCACTTCGAGGGACGCCTCCTGGGCGTCGACCGACCCACCGACGTCGCCGTGGTCGAGATCGACGCGGACCACCTTCCCGTCGCCGTCCTGGGATCGTCGGAGGACCTCGAGGTCGGTTCGCCCACCATCGCGATCGGGTCGGCATTGGCCGCCGGCGAAGCGCCGGCCGTGTCCACCGGGGTGATCAGCGCCATCGAGCGTCGCGTGGACGAAGCCGGCGAGTCCCTCCACGGCATGATCCAAACCGACGCCCCCGTCGACGTCGGGGGAGCCGGGGGTCCACTGGTGGATGCCAGCGGCTCCGTCATCGGCATCGTGGCAACAATGGGAGCAGCCGGCGCCGATGGGTTCTGCTTTGCCACCCCCATCAACCTGGCTCGGCGAGTAGCGGGCCAGCTGATGGCGTCCGGGCAAGCCACCCACGGGTGGCTCGGGATCAAAGGAGGCGACCTCACCACCGAACAGGCGCAGGCAATGGCGGTCGACGGCGGGGCCCACATCCGTGGGGTGGAGACCAACAGCCCCGCCTCCGGCGCTGGCCTGGCCCCGGACGATGTGATCACCGACATCGACGGTGACCCCGTCGCCTCGGCATCTGCCCTCGTCGTGGCCATGCGAGACCACGAGCCGGGCGACGCGGTCACCTTGGGCTACTGGCGCGATGATCAGCGCCACGAGGTCGTGGTCACGGTGGGCCCAGCACCCCCCGGGTAGCCCTGAACCATCTGTAGCCCGGGGCTAGCGGCGGCTACGAACCAGCGCCGCGATGCCCACGGCCGTGCCCAGGATCGCCACCCCGGCGGCACCGAGGGCGAGTTCCTGTCGGCGGCGGGGGCTGAGGGTGGCCCACGGGCCCGCCTCGTGCGCTCCCACGTAGGCCTCCTCGTTGGAGGATGAGGGCTCCCATCCAGCGCCCTTCAGACGGTCGTTGGCGACCACCCACGGGTGCACGGTGAACGGGAGCAGCGCCGGCGGAGTGGGGGCGAGGCCCCACTGCCAACGCAGCCCGGCGAGCCGTAGCGCAAGGCGTTCAGGCAGCCGAAGCCGAGGAGCGCCTCCGGCGAGGGCGCGCACCGTGTCGCCGGCGATCCACCCGTCGGGCGCCACGTTCCGTGGCCCGTCGAGCCTGGCGCGGCGGGCTACATCGATGGCCGAGGCCAGGTCGGCCACATCGAGGAACTGCGCCGGGGGCTCGTCGTCGGTGATGGGCAGCGCCGAGGAACGAGCGAGCGCCCGGGCAAGCCAGCCGTTGCCCTCGGGACAGACGGTGACCGTCGGCCGGAGGAGGGCGACAGTGGCGCCGGGGTGATCGTCCCGCCACTCGGCGGCCGCCCGTTCCAGCTCCGCCTTCTCGAACGCGGACGGCACCCCTGGGTTCGGTCGGAGGGGAGCGTCCTCGGTGAGCGGCACCGGGTTGTTGGCCCACGCCCCGTAGGCCGTGGCGCTGGAGAGGAGCACCACGTGCTGGGCGCCGACCGCCGAGGCTGCGGCGAGCACGAGGCGGGCCAGCTCACCGTCGCCCGCTTCGCCGATCGGTGTGCCGGTGGCGCCGGTGGCCTGGGCAAGATGCACGATCACGTCAGCGCCCTCGGCCAGCGGCTTGATGTCCACCTGCCCGAGATCCACCTCATGAGCGTCGACGCTGGTCGGGAGCCCGGCAAGCGATCGACGGTCGAGCGCGATCACCCGGTCCACCGCAGGATCAGCAACGGTGAGGGCCACGACCCGTCGGCCGAGCGCACTGGCAGCGCCGGTGACGAGGACTGTGAATCCGCCGCGGCGGGAATCGGATGCCATCGCTCTACGATGCCCTCGTGAGCGATCAGGGTCCACTCGGGAACCCCTTCGAGGGCCTTCCCATCTTCGGGGACATCGCCCGGATGCTGGGGCAACATGGCGGCAACGCGTGGGACAGCGCCCGTCACCTGGCCGTGAGCGTGGCCAACGGCGGGGCGAGCGAGGCCAATGTCGACCCGGTGGCGCGCATCGGCATCGAGCAGCTCGCCCGGGTGGCCGAGCTCCACGTGGCCCAGGTGCTCGAGCTGCCAACCTCCGTGAGTGGCCGGGCCGTGTCGGTGCTCCCCGTCAACCGCACCACCTGGGTGCAGAGCACCCTTGATGCCTACCGTCCGCTCGTGGAACGCCTCGCCACGGCACTCGGCACCCCCGACGCTTCCGATGACGACCGGCCCGCCGACGACGGCGACGACCCCATCGCCGGAATGTTCGCCGGGATGTTCGAGATGCTGCAGCCGATGGTGTTGTCCATGACCGCAGGGTCGATGGTGGGCCACCTGGCGCAACGCTCACTTGGTCAGTACGACCTCCCGATCCCGCGGCCCCCCGCCGGCGCGGGTGCCAACGAGCTCCTCCTCGTGGTACCCAACCTGGACGCCTTCGCGGCCGAGTGGAGCATCGCCCCCGACGACGTCCGCCTGTGGATCTGCGTTCACGAGATCGCCCACCACGCCATCTTCGGAGTCCCGCACGTCCGGGCTCGGATGGACGACCTCCTCACCCGCCATGTGTCGTCGTTTCGCAACGACCCGAACGCGCTCGAGGATCGCATCGGAGCGATCGACCTCACCGATCCGTCGTCCATGACTCGCCTGCAGGAGGTCCTCGGATCTCCCGAGGTCATCCTCGGCGCCATCACCTCGCCCGAGCAGCAGGCCCTTCGTCCCGAGCTCGAGGCGCTCGTCGCCGTTGTCGTCGGCGTGGTCGACCACGTGCTCGACGTCGTCGGTGGTCAGCTCATCGGCAGCTACGGAATGCTGAGCGAAGCCCTGCGACGCCGTCGCGTCGAGGCGGCCGAGTCTGACCGCTTCGTCGAACGCCTCTTCGGCTTGGAGCTCGCCCAGGCCACCTATGATCGCGGCGCCGCCTTTGTCGACGGCGTCGTCGAGCGAGCCGGCGAGGACGGTCTGCGCCGACTCTGGACCGACGCCACCCACCTCCCCACCCCGCCCGAGGTCGACGCGCCCGGCCTCTGGCTCGCCCGCATCGATCTGTAACGACCAGCCCGGGCGCTACTCCAAGAGGGTGGGGTCGACGGGGGGTGGGTAGGGCTGCACCGCCGTCGTGTCGGCGCGAGCGCCGACCTCCCGGGTGGCGGCTTCTGCCGGCACTTCGGTGTCGGGTGGGATGCCAGGGCCGGTGGGTGGGCGGTCGACATGGGCGCGCTGGGCGGCCCGTTGCCCGACGACGTAGGAAAACAGCGCGAACGCGGCCACACCGGCGACGACGAGAAACCCGATGCGAAGCGGGATCGTGATCAGCACCGGGATGATGGCGCCCACCACCCACACGGTCTGGAATCGCAGCTCGAAGCGGGCGAACGAGCGACCACGGTTGGCGTCAGGAGCGTCGCGCTGCACCAGGGAGTCGAAGGCCAGCCGTCCGCTGGCCGCGGCAACGGCGATGGCCCCCGCCAGCACGGCGGCGGACGCCAGTCCCCCCGCCCAGGCACTCAGCACCGCGCTCGTCCCCGCCAGGCCGAGCATCGCCATGAGCATCTTCTCCTCGGCATACGAGCGCCGCAGCACGGGAGCGATGAGGGCACCGATCAGGGCACCGATGCCGCTGCACACGATCACCACGACCATCTGCCACGCGTCCTCATCGCGCAGGTCGAACAGCAGGAGGAACGTGAGAAAGCCGACGATGCCGCGGATCAGACCCATGGCCGAGGCGGCGAGCAGCACACCGACGCCTCGCAGCTCGGCGGCCTCGGCCGCGGTGGCGGGTGCATCAGCGACCTGGGTCGCCGGGATGCGCACGCTGGCGAGCGTGGCCGCTGCGTAGGCGATCACCGCCACCACGAGGAGGCCCTCCGACCCCGCGATCAGAAACGCGATCCCGGCGGGGATGGCCGCCACGGGCACCGCCAGCCCGGACAGCAGCTGGAGCTTCGCGTTGGCCTCGACGAGCTCTGAATCCGTCTGGACGACGGTGGGAACAACGGCGGCGCGGGCCACGCCATAGGCCTTGCCCATGGCGAGGACCGTGAAGGCCTCCGGGAAGAGCAGCAGCCCGGAGAGGTCGTCGATCATGATCAGGCAGGCGATCGCGCGCACCGCGTTGACGCCCACGATCATCCAGCGCCGACCACCCACCGATCGGTCGAGGGCAGGACCGATGAAGGGACTGACCAGCGCCAACGGGGCCATCGTCAGCGCGAGGTAGAGGAAGACCTTCCAGCGAGCTTCGTTGGGGTCGAGCTGAAAGAACAGGGAGTTGGCAAGGGCCATCGTGACGAGGGCATCGCCGGCCGCCGCGAGCACGTGGGCACGCGCGAGCCGGGCGAACGGCGATACCCGGAAGGCATCCGCACCTGACCGCGGAGCGGTGGTGGGTTGCCAGCCGGTCGGATCGGACATCGGGGCCATCGTACGAGCACCAACTGGTGGTCCTCGTCGGTCAGGTGGAGGCCTTGGGAACCTCATACTTGTAGCCCAGTCCGCGAATCGTGACGATTCGGGTGGGCGCTGAGGGATCGAGCTCGACCTTGGCGCGCAGCCGTTTGACGTGCACGTCCAGCGTCTTGGTGTCCCCCACGTAGTCGGTGCCCCACACCCGGTCGATGAGCGTGTCGCGAGGGAGCACCCGACCGGCGTTGGCCAACAGGATCTCGAGCAGCTCGAACTCCTTGAGCGGGAGCTGCACGCCCTCCCCCCGGATCACCACCTCGTGGCGCTCCGGATCGAGGGCGACATCGCCCACCTCGAGCGCGTCGCCACTGAGGACGGCCGTGGCAGGCTCGCCAGCTCGTCGTCGGAGGACGGCCCGCATCCGGGCCACGAGCTCGCGCAGTCGGTACGGCTTGGTGACGTAGTCGTCGGCTCCCACCTCGAGGCCGACGACGGTGTCGATCTCGCTGCCCTTGGCTGTGACCATGATGATGGGCACAGACGACCGCCGTCGTAGCTCCCGACAGACATCGATGCCGGACACCTTCGGGAGCATCACGTCCAGCAGCACGAGGTCGGGCTTGACGGCATCGAAGATGTCCAGGGCTTCCGCGCCATCTCGCGCGACCTGGACGCGGAACCCCTCCCGCTTCAGGCCGATCGTGAGGGCTTCCACGAAGGAGTCCTCGTCCTCGACCACGAGGATGGTGGCATCGGGTGTGCTCATGGCTGGATCATCCTGCCTCTGCAGTGACGGCAACTGGTCCGGCTCCCACCGGGAGCCGCAGGGTGAACGTTGACCCTTCCCCTTCACGGGATTCCACCCGCACCTCGCCCGCGTGGTTGCTGGCCACGTGACGAACGATGGCCAGGCCGAGGCCCGTGCCTCCGGTCTCCCGGCTGCGCGCTCGATCAACTCGGTAGAACCGCTCGAAGACGCGCTCGAGGTCGCGGCGCGGGATCCCGATCCCGTGGTCCTCGATGCTGATGTCGACCCAGCGACCGTCGGTGCGAGCTCGCACCTGCACGGTGGACCCCGGGTCGGAGTACTTCACGGCGTTCTCCAGGAGGTTGTACGTGGCCGAGACCAGCTGTCGTCGGTCGCCACCGACGGCGAGCCGCGCCGCCGGCTCCTCCACCTCGATGAAGATCCCCTGCTGCTCAGCCGCCGGACGCACCCGATTCACCGCCTCAGAGACGAACAGGCCCACCGGCACGTCCTCCCGCTTGGCTTCCTCCGCCGCCTCGATGCGGGACAGCTCGAGAAGGTCGTCGATCGTGCCGCCGACGCGAAAGGCCTCCGTGAGCATCCGCTCGGCCAGCCGCCGGGCCACGGCAGGGTCGTCTTCGGAGAGCAGCGTCTCGGCCAGCAGGGCGAGCGCGCCGACCGGCGTCTTCAGCTCGTGGCTGATGTTCGCCACGAAATCACGGCGCACCGCCTCGAGCCGGCGACGGTCGGTGACGTCGTCGATGACCACCAGCACACCGAACCCATGCGCGTCGTGCTCGAGGCGGGTCGCCTTCAGCACGAGGGTGCGCCGCGGGGGGCCGAACAGGTCGACCGTGCGGGCTGGCGCGGTGAGCCCGCCGGGGCTCACGGCCGCGGCGGCCAGCTCCGCGATGGCCTCCTCGACGAGCGCCTCACCATGCCGGGCGGTGAGGTAGCTCGACGCCACCTCGTTTCGGAAGGCGATGCCTCCGCCCTGATCGAACACCACGACACCCTGCGGGATCACGGCGAGGGCGCTGGCCAAGCGCGCCTCGGCCATCGACACATCGCCGCCTCGCAACAGCGCGCGATCGACCACTCGTTCGATCACGGAGGTGGCCTCGGCCAGGCCATTGCCCGTGGGGACGACATCGGCGGCTAGCCGGTGCCCCGCTGCGAGCAGCCGCCGAGCGAGCCGCTGCTGGCCGACCAGCAGGAGCCCCAGCGTGACGGCGAGCACGAGTGCGACGACGGCGAGCACGCCCGTCATGATGATCCCTCCACGGCCCGACCGGCG
>Ga0105049_10004330_pt1 | contig 16657 bp, 13 predicted proteins | sample MAT06_FD_78087 | JGI IMG/M metagenome (GOLD analysis project Ga0105049, IMG submission 78087) | Freshwater microbial communities from Lake Fryxell liftoff mats and glacier meltwater in Antarctica - MAT-06 | ecosystem: Environmental > Aquatic > Freshwater > Ice > Liftoff microbial mat | place... | reverse complement strand
TGCTGCTGGCCCAGTTGCCGCCCGCGGCCTTGTAGGCGCGACTCGGCCACAGCGTGGACTGGCCGGAGTACATGGCCACGTAGACCGTGTTCATGCCGCCGTTCCGGATGTTCTGCGCGATCGCGCGCAGCTGCGGCTCGCTCTTGCCGACGAAGGTGTATTGCGTGAGCCAGCACGAGCGAACTTCGGACGCCTGAGCCGAGGCGACGCTGGCCGTGGCGATCAGCGCAGTGCAGGCGGCGAGGAGCGAAGAGACGGCGCTGAGAAGGGACCTCATGCCGCGAAGATACGACCATTCCCGCGACCCCGCCTGTCCTCGAGGTCGTTCCAGTACACGCGGCCGTGATGCTTCTGCAGCGGACAGCGCTGTCCTTGAAAGTCGGTCCCTTGGCCTCGCTCTTCCGTCGGGACCCGCGGCCAGCGCCTCCAGCCGATTTTGCGTCGGCAGCATGCGTTCGTAGCAGCGTGCTTCGACCTCGAGCCCCTTCTCGATCGATAGCTCGCAGCCCTGGTCGGCGGCCTTCGCTGCGCGCACGGCGACGGGGCCAAGCACCTCGCCAGCTTCCTCGCCCGCACGACTTCGGATTGCGACCCGGGTCTCCCCGCCGTCGTGCGCCGTGACGGCGTGCGCAGGGACTACGACCTCGAGCAGCTCGCGGCCGTGCGCACGGTCTGCGCTGTACCGCTGGTCGCCTCCGGCGGTGCCGGCGTGCCGGCGCACTTCGAAGAGGCGTTCCGAGTCGCCGGCGTCGATGCGGCCCTCGCGGCCAGTGTGATCCACAGCGGTTCGATCGCGATCCCCGACCTCAAACGCGTCTTGCGTACGGCGGGCATCCTCGGGTTCGGGATGTGCATCGGGCCCTGAGCGGCGGCCTCAGCCGTCGAGGAACTTGCGCGCGACCCAGTCGCCGAGGGGCAGGCCGGTCGCGCTCAACACGTAGCGCTCGCCGCGTAGCTCGAGCAATCCGTCGGTGCAGAGCCGCTCCGCGATCGGCTCGAGTGGATCCGTGGCGGGCCCGTAGTCCGCGCGCGCGCGGGCCTCGGCCGGGGAAAGTCCGTCGGCCAGCCGCAGGCCGAGCCACCAGGTCTCGCGCAGGCGGTCGAGCGCGTCGGGCGCCTCCTCCCACACGCGCGCGTCGCCATGCTCGACGATGCGGCGGACGTAGTCCCCCACCGACTTCACGTTCCCGCCGCGCACGATCCCAACCTTGCTGACGGCGGAGGGTCCGACGCCCAAGTATGGTCCGTTGTGCCAGTAGTTGACGTTGTGGTGCGCTACTTGGCCGGATCGGGCGAAGTTGGATATCTCATACGGGCCGTACCCGCGCGTCATGAACTGCGCCCGGGTGGCCTCGAAGAAGGCCAACTCGAGCTCCTCCGGGGCCTTCGGAAGGGTGCCATCGTCCAGCCAACGTCGGAACGCCGTGTCCTCCTCGAACGTCAGGTTGTAGGCCGACACGTGGTTTGGGCCGAGGTCGAGCACGCGATCGAGGTCGCGCTGCCAAGCCTCGAGCTCCTGGCCGGGCCAGGCGTAGATCAGGTCGACGTTCACCTCGCGCGCGCCCGCCGCGCGGGCCGCGGCGTAGGCCGCGAACGACTGCGCCGCGTCGTGGACCCGGCCGAAGAGCTTCAAGGCCGCGTCGTCGAGCGCCTGGAAGCCGATCGAGAGGCGCGTGGCGCCGAGCTCGAGCAGGACCGCCGCCTTGGCCTCGTCGAGGCTCTCGGGATTGCACTCGACGGTGACCTCGCGCGCGCTGCGGCGGAACCCGGTGCGCTCCTCCAGCCCGTCGAACAGCGCGCGCAGCTCGGCCGCATCGAGCAGCGACGGCGTTCCTCCACCGACGAAGACCGTCCGCGGTGCGTTCGGCGCCCACAGCTCGGCCTCGCGCAGGATCGCGTCGACCATCGGTCGGCGGTCGTGACCCTCGGCCGCGACGGAGAAGAAGTCGCAGTAGTGACACTTGGCCGCGCAGAACGGCAGGTGCACGTAGAGCGGCGTGCCGTCGGGCGCGCGGACGCGCGGCAGGGTGGGCGGTGGAGCTTCGATCTTCCTGGCCATCGAGACCCAGGTTCTAACCTGCGCGCTCGCGGCGCGTCGAACCGGGGCGCGCGTGCCACACGCAAACCTGCGGTTGGTCGGGCGCTATTCCGAGCTGCCCATCACGCCGTAGAGCTTGCGCAGCGCTTCCTGCTCGATCTGGCGCACGCGCTCGCGCGTGAGGCCGACGACCTTGCCGATCTCCTTGAGCGTCATCGTCTCGCCGGACTCCGTGCCGAGGCCGTAGCGCAGGCGCAGGATCGTGGCTTCGCGCTCGTCGATCACGCTGAGCAGCTCGCCCAGCTTGGCGATCATGTCGTTGTTCGAGAGTTGCTCGTCGGGCGTGATCTGCGAGACGTCCTCGACGGTGTCCTGCGTCTGGCTCAACACGTCGAGCGAAACCTGCGGACCCATGCCGCTGACTTGGATCGTGCGCTTCAGGAGCGGCCAGTTCTCCTCGGGGATCCCGAGCTCCTCGGCGACCTCCTCCACGTTCGGCGCGCGACCCAGCAGATATGTGAGTTCCTGGCTCACCACGCGCCAGCGCGAGATGAGCTCGCTCATGTAGCTCGGCACGCGCACGGGCTTCACCGTGTTCGTCAGTGCGCGGCGAATCGATTGCTTGATCCACCACGTGCCGTACGTCGAGAAGCGGCAGCCCGCGTTGGGGTCGAACTTCTCGGCCGCCTTCATCAGGCCGATGTTGCCCTCGGCGATCAGGTCCTGCAGCGAGAGTCCGCGCTCCGTGTACATCTTCGCGACGGACACGACGAGGCGCAGATTCGCGCGGATCATGTGCTCACGCGCTTCGAGGTCGCCGGTCTGGATGCGGCGGCCGAGCTGGAGCTCCTGGTCGGGCGACAGGAGCGGTACCTCGTTGATTTCCTGGAGGTACGTTTCGAGGCAGCGTTCAGCGGAAATGGGAGCGCTCCTGACGGGGGAATCGGGGGGGCTGGAGCAGGCCGTCGTGAGCTTGCTCGCGAGAAGCCCATCGTCCGAGCGTCGAAGCGATCTTGAGCCGCGTGATCCGAGGACGTGCGCGCTCCGCGGGGGCGGGCGCAGTAGGATGTCGCGGCTACGGCCTGGGCCGGGGCATCACGACGCATGGGCGACGGCACTCTGGAAGTAGTGATCCCCGAGGACGCCTTCGCGGGGCTGCTGCAGCGGCAAGCGGACATGCTGTTCCGTCTGGCCGAGGCCTTGCGCACGCGCAGCGACGCCGACTGGACGAGGCGACATTTCCTCCAGCTCGTCAGCGAGGCCGATGCGGTCGAGGTGTTCCTCGACGATTTCGGGGCGCGGCACAACCGGGCCTTCGCGTATCTGCGCGAGCTCGTCGCCTCCGTGCGCGGCTTCGCCTTGGCCGGTTTCAGCATCGCGCACCTGGCCACGCGACTCGACGGCTACCCCAACGTGCTCTCGACCGGAGAGGCCGCGTCGTCCAGCGACTCGGTGCGGCGCTCGCTGGCGTTCCTAGTGCGCACGGTGCGTCAGCTGCTCGCGGCCGTGCAAGAGGAGTCGCGAACGTTGGGCATCGCATTGCCCAGCGAGCCGTTTCCGGAGGAGCGCTGGATGGCCGATGGACCGCGAAGCAAGCTCGCGCGGAACATGGGCCAGGGCGAACTCGCGAGCGACGAACAGAAGACCGCGGAGATCGCGTCGAAGTTCGTGGACGCCGCGGTGCTCTTCGACGATCTCGGCGTGCGCCGGATCACCAGCGAACACGAGCGCGAGACCTGGTTGCAGCGCAATTGCAGCGAGGAACGTGCGCGATCGCTCGAAGCGACGGTGCACAACCTCCAATCCGCGTACGACACGTGGGTCAAGGGGACGTCCGTCGAAGCCGGCGATCCGAGACTCCACAAACTGCGCGGACACGCCTCGGCGGCGCTGCACCTGCTCGAGGCCGTGACGCAGCTCACCCATTTCGTCGAGCGGCATGAACGCACTAGCCGCGAAGACGCGATCCCGGGGCGGATCGCGAACCTCGTGTCGAAGTCCGAAGTGCGCGACGTGACTCTCAATCACCTGCTCGTGCACGCTGGTGCGTACTTGCGGCGTGGTCGTTCGGTCGCGGAGGACCTCCTCCCCTCCTACACGAACGTGCAGGAGATCGAAGTCGGTCTGCGCGATGACGTCGTGCTCCACGCGCGTCCCGCGGCGCTGATCGTCGGGATCGTCCAGCGTTACGGGACGCCGGTCGAGTTCGAGGTCGAGGGACACCGGTGCAATGCCGGATCCATCCTCGAGATGATGGTCACCGTCGGCTCCTCGCCCGATGCACGTCGATTCTCCTTCCGCGGCGACGAGCATCCGTTGCGCGACATCGCGCTCTTGTTCCAGCACGCATTGGGCGAGGATGGACTGGATCGTTTGCCGCACGAGCTCGCGTACTTACGCAACGAACGCTAGCAGCCCGTTGAACGAGTCGGGCCGCTCCGAGCAGCGCGACGGCGCGCTGCTCGGAGCGGCCCGACTCGTTCAACGGGCTGCTAGAGGGGCGCGGAAAGAGCTCGACACTCCCAACAGGCGGGGACTCGACATCTCCAACTCCTGGCTTGCCGCAGCGCGTTCGTACGGAAGGAGTCACACCCCGTGGAACAACCGATCGGCGAGCACGGGCGGCAAGCCCGCTGCACGGATGCGCCGAGCTTCGATGTCGATGTCGTAGCGGACGCGCTCGATCACGACGCGCTGTTCCTCTGGATCGAAGATCGCATAAGCCGCGCGCGGGTCGTCGTCGCGAGGTTGACCGACGCTGCCGACGTTGATCAGCGCGCGCCGCACGTCGGACAACTCGATGTCACAACCTTCCGCGCGCGCGGTGCGAAGCGGATCGTCCTCGAGACGGACCAGAGCGATGGGGACATGGCTGTGACCGACGAAGCACACCGGAGTCGGCAGCCGATCGAGCGACGCGTCGGCATCGCTCTCGCCCTGCACATAGTCGTAGCGTTCGGGCCGGTGATAGGTGCCGTGCGCGACGCTGCAATCCTCGAGGTCCAAGGTGAGGGGTAGCCGCGCGAGCCAGGTGCTCTCCTCACGGGACAACTGCGCACGCGTCCAGATGACCGCGGCGCGCGCGTACGTGTTGAAGTACGTCAAGTCCATCTCGTTGACGCACGCCGCGTCGTGGTTTCCCTTGACGACGCGCGCGCCGATGTCGCGCAGGATCTCGATGCATTCACTCGGTGCGGCGCCGTACCCGACGACGTCCCCCACGCTCAGTACGCGCTCGACGCCGTGCGCGCGGAAGCGCTCGAGCACCGCGCGCAACGCCGAGAGGTTGGAGTGGATGTCGCCCAGGATTCCGTACTTCATGCGGAGCGTTCCCCCACGAAGCCGGGTCGGGTGTTCGACGGCAGGGCGATGGCGATCACGATGAGTGAAAGGATCGGCGCGAGAGCCTCGCCCCAGCGAGGGAAATGCTCGGCACGGAACGAAGGGCTGGCATCCAGAAGTGGACGCAAGCCGGGTACGAGCGCAGGCAGCGCGGTCGCGGAAGCCAGGAAGACGAGGGTGCGCGAGGCCGGGTGGAGAGGAACCCGCCGGAAGACGAGGGCCAAGGCGGCCAGGTGCGCGCAGCCGAAGAGCGCCGCGGTGGTAGGGGCGTGCTCCGAGTGTCGGAGCTGTGCGAGGACCGAGATCGTCGCGCTCACCACCATCACGGAGAGGAGAAGGAGTCCGTCCTGGTAGGCCACGGGCCTCGACCAGCTCGCGCGCTCCAGGCCGCTGGATACGTAGGTAACAAGCGCTGCAGCCAGCAATGCGAATACGTAGGGAGTGCTTGCCAGGAAGGGGCTTAGCGCGACGACAGGTGGCGCCACCGCGGCCCCCAGGAGCACGCCGACGCACACCAGGGGTACGGGCCTTCCCCATCCGCGAACCAGGATCTCGAGGTTGCTGCGCACAGGTGCGGGTGTAATCGGGGCCGAACCCCCGGTCTAGTGGCGTGAGGCGGAAGTACGCCGCCCTAGTCGGGCCGCCCGCGCCCCCCTGTGTCTTCTCCCGGGGATCCACCAAGCCCGCGTCGTGAACGCGCCTAGCCAGGAAGTCGCAATGCACCGGATGCGGGCTGCGTACTTCCTGATATCCACTTGTAGCCGGTTGAACAAGTCGGTTCGCCTGACTCTACGTTCGGTCGCGCTGCATCGTCGACCTGGGCACGCGGTGCTCGGCGACCAGGACGGCCGCCTCTGCCGTCGTTCCGTCGGCCTCCTCGATTGCTTTGGCCTGTGGCGTCGGGCGCCCCGGCCTGATCAACTGGCTTCTAGATCCTTGTCGGGCAAGGACTTGGAACACGCAGGTGCAACGGCCCGTGACTCCGCGTAGGTTCGAGCGTCAACCGGAGGGAGATGATCATGGCTGCCGCAGAACGTCGATTGGGTCGAGGACTGGGATCTTTGCTAGGGACTGAGCCGACCCCGGCCGTCGGCTCTGGCATCCAAGAGATCGCGCTCGAGCGGATTCGGCCCAACGCACACCAGCCTCGCCGGGTCTTCGAGGTGGCGGCGATGGAGGAGCTGACGGAGAGCATCCGTCAGCACGGTGTACTGCAAGCCGTCGTCGTCCGACGCGCTGGAGAGGACTTCGAGCTCGTCGCCGGAGAGCGCCGGACCCGTGCCGCGCGTTTGGCCGGTCTTTCCGCCATTCCCGCCATGGTCCGCGACGACATCAGCGATTCGCAGATGCTCGAACTGGCGTTGGTCGAGAACGTCCAGCGGCAGGACCTGGATCCCATCGAGCGCGCGCGAGGCTACCGGCAGATGGCCGATGAGCTCGGCCTCACGCAAGAGCAGGTGGCCGACCGCGTGGGGCTCAAGCGCGCTACCGTCGCCAACCACATGCGTCTGCTCGAGCTGCCCGAGCTTGCCCAGCAGGCGGTGCAGTCCGGCTTGGTCTCGATGGGTCACGCCCGTGCGTTGCTCGGCCTGGCCGAGCCCGCGCGCATCCCCGAGATGGTCGGCCGCATCGTCCGTGAGGGTCTCTCCGTCCGCGACGTGGAGGGAATGGTGCGCGCCGAGATCCGGGGCTCAGCCGATGCATCCACGGCTGTGCTCACTCCGGCCGGGGTGGCCCCCTGGATCGGAGAACTCGAATCCAGGATGCAGGAGCGGCTGGGCACCAAGGTGACGCTGCGCAATCAGCCGGGGTTTCGAGGCCAGATCGTCATCGACTATTTCAACCGCTCGGACCTCGACCGGCTGTGCCAGTTCCTGGCGCCGAAGTCGACGCTCTAGCGGCCTGGCTAAAGTCCTTCCTGCGCTGCGTCGGCATGCGCCCTGCGGGGGCTCTTCGGTGTGTACTCATCGAGCCGGAAGGCCTCTTCCGCCGTACCTTGCATCGCAAGCGTGCGCGTTGCCCCGCGACCGGATCTTGTCAGCGGGCCGGCCGGAAAGCGCTCGGTGTTCCACGTGGAACAGTTGCTAGGTCCGTACCGCGCTCCGAGGGAGCCACCCTGTGGTCGCTCCCAACGTGTTCCACGTGGAACACTGCGGTAACCGCCGTGGGTAGTCTCTTGAAACGAGAAGAGCGGTGTCCGCGGACACCGCTCTTTGAGTGCGAGGATGGCGCTCGTAGGGAAAACTAGCCGCCCACGACCTCCATCGACTGGACCACCGGCGGAGTCAGGGGACGATCTGGGGTCAAGGGGTCGATGGGCGCCTTCTCGATGGCGCGGACGATCTCCATACCCTGAACCACCTTGCCGAACACCACGTGCTCGCCGTCCAAGTGGTGGGCAGGCGCTAGAGTGATATAGAACTGGCTGCCTGAGCTGTCCGTCTCCCCACCCTTCTTCGCCGCCGCGAGGAAGCCGCCGAAGTGCTTCAGGTTGTTGGGTTCGCGCGGGATCTTGTACTCAGGTCCGCCTTGCCCCCAAGTTGACTGCTCTCCTTGGATCGAGTTGGGGTCGCCGCCCTGGATCATGAAGGACGGAATGACGCGGTGGAACTTGGTTCCGCTGTAGTACCCCTCCCGGGCCAGCTTGAGAAAGTTCTCGACGTGCTGGGGCGCTTCGGCTGCGTAAAGGCCGACTACGATTTCTCCCAAGTCCGTGTGGATACGCACCTTCGGCGCGTCGGCGGGAAGCTCGGGGTTCACGAACAGGCCCGCGTTCGTGTCCTTCCAGGTCGCCATGGCGTCCACCCGCTGCTGGAGGAAGTCCACGGCAGAGGTGGGCGTGGTGGCGCCGGGGAACGCATACGTGCTCTGCAGCAAAGAGTGGTTCGGGTACTGCGAGCGGAGGTCCGCGAGCGCTTTGCGAGCGGCTTCGGGCTCCTGCGCCTCGGCCGCGCTCGTGGCTGCCATGTACAGCGCCCAGGCACCGGCCTGCTTGCCTTGCACCTCGGAGGCCACGGACTGGAGTTCACCAGCATCCCCCGCCAGGGTCCGACTCTGGCGGTCTTCCATCGTCACGGCCAGGACCTTGTCCCAGGACTGATCGTCCTCGGATCGCCGGGTCGTCTTCTCGTGCTGCAGGTACAGGATCAGGCCCGCTGCGGCCAGCGCCAGCAGAACGCCAAGCTTCCAGTACCGATCCACCCAGATCGCGAGAGCCGACTTCTCCGTCACCGGCGCGATCGTGACAGCCGTAGCCGCCTTGTGTGTAGCCATCCATCCACTCACGCCCACTTGAGGGGCAGATCAGGGTCAATTGTTGGCGCGTTGCGGGACTTGGCCTCTTCGGCTTTCGAGCGGACCTCGAACCAGCGTGGAGGGCAGACTTGCGACGCATCGCGGGGAGTTCGGCCATCCAAGGAGCCGCGCCCAGCGGAAACCGGGGCATCCTACTCAGGCTCCATCGGGCTCACAAGAAACGCCCGCCGCAGCCTGGGCTTCGATACTCTCGGTGATCGCCCCGACCCTGCACCCGATCCTCATCGCGATGATTCTCCTCCCTGCACTGGCTGTCTTCGCCGCCTCGTTCGCGGCGCCCTCCTCCAACTTCGAACCCGCCCGGCCCGATCCGGTGTTGCGTTCCACCGCAGACGTGGAGTTCGAGAAGCGGAAGACCGAAGCGGGCGACGACACCACGAAGCTGTGGAAGCTCTACGAGTGGTGCCGCGATTCCAAGCGCGAGAAGGAGGGGAAGACGATCCTCAGGCGGATCGTGAAGGTCGACCCGACCCACAAGGATGCGAACGTCGCGCTGGGCAACCTCTTTCACGACGGGAAGTGGTTCCCGAACCAGAAGAAGGTCGACGAGTACAAGAAGGAGCAGGAGCTCGCAGAGAAAACGGCTCGAGGCCTCGTGATGTGGAAGGACCAGTGGGTCCCCGCGGAAGACGTGCCCTTCCTCGAGCGTGGGTTGGTGCGTGATCCCAATGGCAACTGGGCCGACCCCGAAGAGGCCAAGAAGCTCGCTGAAGGTTGGGTGCGCCAGGACCTCGATTGGATCCCTCCGACCGAGAAGGAAAACCTCGCGAAGAACCTGTGGAAGTGCGGCGATCAGTGGTTGCCGATCGCGGAAGCGGACATCTACCACGCGGAGTTGCTCCAGTGGTGGCGCATCCCCTACGAGCGCTTCCACCTGTACACGACGTGCGAGCGCGACGACGCGAACCTGAAGCTCAAGCTCCAGCTCGAGAACGCCTTCGACGAACTCGTCCGCATCTACGGCACGCAGCCCGAAGTCCCCGTGCGCGTCCTCGTCCTGCGCGACGAAGCTCAATACTCGAGCTTCGGCAACGGCGAGGAGAACGTGCGTGAGACGACCGACTATCGTGGCCTCTCGTCCGTACACCACGCCTACTTCGCCGACATACACCCGGAGCAGGAGGCGACGCCCAATCCGGTGTTCGGTCTCGGCGTCGGCTACTGGGACGTGTCGAGCGACAAGGGCAACAAGTTCGGCGTCCACAGCGTGCGGAATGCGCTCGGTCTGTCGTTCGCCGAGGCACTCGACCCGAGCATCAAGACGCTGGACAAGAATCGCAAGACGCCGATGCAACCGGCGGCGTTCTGGGAAGCGTTCTATGCGGAGAAGCGGATCCCCGAGTGGTTCCGCTACGGCGCCGCCGCCTACGCGGAGCGCTACTACCGCGACAACGCGGTGGGCGCAGGCGGTGATCCGCTGTGGACGCGGAAGTGGTCCGTCGGGAACATCCAGGTGCGCGGCGGACTGCGTCAGCTCAAGCAGATCTTCGACTTCAAGTTGACGGCCGAGGGCGCGGCCGACAGCGAGAAGCTCATCAACGAATCGGGACTCGTGATGGCGTTCGTGCTCGACGGAGGCAACGCCTCGGTGATGGAGAAGTTCAAGAAGGTCCAGGACGCCATCGCCACAGGCAAGGACAAGAAGGCCGTCGCGGAAGCCGCGAAAGCGCTCGAGACCGACATCCTGAAGCACGAAGCCGACCTCAAGAAGTTCGCCGGACTCTGACGCATGTTGTTCACACTCCTCGCCGCCCTGTGCGCGGACGTTCCGCACGCCGCGCTCCATCCCGTCGGAGCCGATCTCTACGCCGAAATCCCCGACGTGGGGGCCGCGATCGCCGCGTACGGGAAGGCACCGACAGTCGAGCTCGTCTCGAGTGAAGGCGCAGCGAACATCGCCGCGCTCGCGAAGGACGTAGGTTTCGACCTGCAAGAGATGGTCGTGAGCCTGCTGCCCGTCGCGGATCCGAGTCGTCCGGACGATCGTTGGTGGCCGTGGTCCGCGGCGCGCAAGGCTTCGCTCTCCATCTCGGGTCTCGAGCGCGCGCCCATGACCGGCGCGGCGACACCGACGGAGATGACGGGCTGGATGGTCTGCGATTTCGCGGCGCTGGATGCCGCGGAACAAGCCGAGAAGGCACTGATCGCGATGGGGGGGACGGAGCCGAAGCCGGCGGGTGATCTCGCCTTCGGCTCGAGCATGGCGAAAGTGTTCGAGATCGGATCGCCGTTCGAATCGATCGCGGCGAAGGCTTGGCTCGCGCGTCTCGACACGCGCCTCGTGCTCGGGATCGGCAGTGCCGCGCGACCCGCGGACTACACCGCGCGCAGTGCCGTCGCCGACGGTGGTCTCGTCGGCGCGTGGAGCGCGAACGGCGCCGACAAGGTGCTCGGCGAGGCGACCGGCGTGACCGTCCTCGATGTCTTGTCCGACATGGACGATCTCCCCGCATTCGCGGCCGACAGCGCATCGCTCACGTACGCGGCGATGTTCCTAGCGCCGTACTTGAGCGCGAAAGGCCGCTGGCGCATCGAGCTGCGCGGCAAGCGCTTCGTGACGGACGGTTTGTACGAACCACGCGGCAAGTCGGCCGAGATTCTGGGCGTTTTCGGCAAGTCGAGTGTTCCCGCGAACGCGATCCAGTTCCTGCCGCCCGACGCGGTAGGCACGTGGATCACCGACGTGGATGTGGCGCGCGCGGAAGCAGCGATCGGCGCGCTCCTGCGCGACCCGAACGACGCTCCGATCGCGCCCGCCGCGGAAGGCGAACCGCGCCTGAGCGACGGTCTGAAGTCGACCATGGCGATGAGCCTCTTGCCGTTCCAGAGCCTGATGTCGCCCACGCCGCGCATCTTGCTCACGCTCGAGCTCTCCGACGCGGCGAAGTTCCAAGCCGGCCTCGACGCTTGGATCACGCGCGCGAAGGCCGCGCAGCCCGAGCTCGCGGTCGACCTCAAGACGTACCGCAAGGTGAAGACGATCACGCTCGGCGCGGACAAGGGTCAAGACGAGCCGGATGCCGCTTCGGGAATGGCGTCCCCGTTGGGCGGCATGTCCTTGGAACCCAAGAACGTCACGATCGCGGTCCTCGACGACCGCGTGGTCTTCGGCAGTGCGCCGACCGTCGTGCGCAACGAGATCAAGCGTCTGCAGGAGGCCTCCGAAACCGCGCCGCACGCCGCGACGCACGAGGTGCAACGTCCCGCCGAAGCCTTCGAAGTCTCGACGATGGACTGGGGCTCGTTCCTCTCGAAGGTCTACGACGGTCTGCGCGGTCTCGCGCCGATGCTCGGCCAGAACCTGGAGAAGCCCATCGAACTCGAAAAGCTGCCGACGGCCGCGCAGCTCTTCGCGGGGTTCCAGCCTTCGACGAGCTGGGCGCGTCGCGTCGATGGTCGCATCCGCGTGCACTCGGAGTCGTCGTTCGGCCCCGAGACGCCGGTCGCGCTCGCCGCGGTCGGCTTCATGGCGATGCGCGCGTCGCGCTTGCCCGCGCCCGAGGCTGCGAAGCCGGCCGGCGCGGCTCCCGCGGTGGAATCGCGGACCGCGGAACCAGACGGCGACGCGGAGCAGGCCGCGACGCTCGCGGCTTTGCGCGAAGTGCGCACCGCGATCGCGGTCTACCGCTCGCAGTTCAATGTCGTGCCGGATAAGGCCGCGGATCTGCTGCGGAAGACCGACGCTTTCCCCGACGGATTCTTGAAGAGCGGCGAGGTCCCGAACGACGGCTGGGGTCGCGCGCTCGTCTACGCCGCGCGCGCCGGTGGCGCTTCCTACACGCTGCACTCCTCCGGCCTGGACGGCATCGACCAACAGGGCGCGGGCGACGACGTGCGTCTGCCCTGAACCACGTGGAACGAGTGTGCTGACTCGCGCACGGCGCACGATCGGCCGTGCGACGCACAGAATTCCTCCGCCATGAACGAGGCCGCGCGCGACATCGAGGACGACGAAGGAGCGCGCGGCGCGGTCGAACCGCAACCCGCGCCGGCTCCGAAGCGCGCCGGCCATCGCTTCAAGGTCTTTCGGCGCCGAGTCGGTCGCGCGCTGTCGATCTCGATCGGCGCGCCGACGTTGCGCGCGCTCGCACGCACGTGGGAGCAGGTCGCCGCGGGCGAAGAACACCTCGAGGCCGCGCGCGCTCACGGCGGCGGCTACTTCATGGCGCTGTGGCACGGGCGCATGTTGATCCCCGCCGCGCGACATGGACAGCAGGGCTACACGGTGCTCGTCTCGCCGAGCGGCGATGGCGACGTGTCCGAGATGCTGCTCCGCAAGCTCGGCTACGGCGTCGTGCGCGGTTCGACGAGCCGTCGCGGACGCGCGGCGCTGCGCGAGCTGCTCACGCTCCTGCGCGCCGGCACTCCGATCGCGATCACGCCCGACGGTCCGCGCGGCCCGCGCAAGACGATGAGCCAGGGGCTAGCGTGGATGGCGAGCGCGACGGGATTTCCCGTGGTTCCGTGCGGTTTCGTGGGCGCGGACACGTGGCACTTGCGCAGCTGGGATCGCTTCACGATCCCGAAGCCATACTCGCGCGTCGCCTACGTCTACGAAGCGCCGGTGTTCGTGGATCGAAAGAGCGAAGGCGGACTCGAGCTCGCTAGCGAGACGATCCGCGTCGCGATGGAGCGCGCGGAACGCCGCGGGTTCGAGCTGCTCGGCGCGGAGCCCGACGGATGATCCGTGTCGGTCCCGCGGGCTGGTCCTACACCGACTGGGAAGGTCGCGTGTACCCGGCGCACAAACCGCCGGGATTCCACGCATTGCCCTTCCTCGCGCGCTATTTCGAGGGGATCGAGATCGACTCGAGCTTCTACGCGATGCCGCGCAAGGAGAACGCGCAGCGCTGGGCAGCGCTCGTCGCGCCGCACCCGAAGTTCCGCTTCTGGATGAAGCTGCACCGCGACTTCACGCACTCCGCGCACGAGGGCACCGAGGTCGAGCTCGAGGCCCGTGGCCGTGCGTTTCGCGCTGGGATCGAGCCGCTCGTGCGCGCGCGCAAGCTCGAAGCGCTCCTGGCGCAGTTCCCGGTGACGTTCCTGCACGGCAAGAACGAGGTCCGGCGGCTCGGCCGACTGCGCGCGCTCTTCGATCCGCTGCCGCTCGTTCTGGAGGTGCGACACAGTTCGTGGTTCACCCCGCCGGCCGTCGACACGGTCCGCGGACTGGGCTACTCGCTGGCGCACATCGACCTCCCGCCGGCCTGGAATCATCCCCCCGACTGGCACGCGGCGACCGGCCCGATCGGCTACCTGAGGCTCCACGGGCGGAACGCCGCCCAGTGGTTCCGCGAGGGGGCCGAGCGCGACGACCGCTACGACTACCTTTACGGACCAGCCGAGCTCGAGGCTCTGGCGCGGCGCGCCACGCGGATCGCGGCCGAGCACGACACCACGGCGGTGGTCACGAACAACCACTTCTCGGGCCAGGCTGTGGCGAACGCCCTCGAACTGATGCACCTTCTGCGGGGCGAGCCCGTCCCGGGCCCATCGGAGATCGTGGAGAGCTACCCTCGCCTGCGCTCCAGCGTCCGGATCGAGGGGCAGCAGCCACTTTTCTGAGCGTCCTCGGCCCGCGATTTCGTGGATCCGGCGGAATCGCTATCCTCTTCGCCCTCGCTCACCCCGGAGCCCGCCCTCGGCGCCGGTGCAGACCCTCGCCTTGGACCTCGCGCACCTCACCGCCGTCGCCTACGCGTCGATCCTGACGCTCCTCGGCGTGTACGGGCTTCACCGACTGGTGCTGCTCTTCAAGTTTCGTTGGCACCGGGCCGCGAACCAGCCGGCGCACGCCGACGACGCCACGCTGCCGACGCTGACGGTCCAGTTGCCCGTCTACAACGAGCGGACGGTCGCCGCGCGCCTGATCCGCGCCGCGGGCGAGCTCGAGTACCCGCGCGACCGGCTCGAGATCCAGGTCCTCGACGACTCGACCGACGAGACGCGCGGGATCGTGGACGAGGAGGTCGCCCGCTTGCGCGCGCGCGGACTCGACGCCTGCGTGGTCCGGCGCGCGGATCGCAAGGGCTACAAGGCCGGCGCGCTCGACCACGGGATGAAGAGCGCGAGGGGCGAGCTGCTGGCGATCTTCGACGCGGACTTCGAGCCGCGGTCGGACTTCCTGCTGCAGCTCGTGCCGCGCTTCGCCGATGCGGGCGTGGGCATGGTCCAAGCGCGCTGGGGGCATTCGAATCGCGAGGAGAGCCTGCTCACGCGCGCCGAATCGGCGCTGCTCGATGGCCACTTCGTGATCGAGCACACGGTGCGCCACCAGAGCGGCGTGTTCTTCAACTTCAACGGCACCGCCGGCATCTGGCGGCGTCCGGCGATCGAGACGGCCGGCGGTTGGCAGCACGACACGCTGACCGAGGACCTCGATCTGTCCTACCGCGCGCAACTCGGCGGTTGGCGCTTCGTTTACGTGCCGATGGTCGTGGCGCCGGCGGAAGTGCCGCCCGACATCGCCGCGTTCAAGTCGCAGCAGCATCGCTGGGCCAAGGGCAGCGTGCAGGTCTTCCGCAAGCTCGGCTGGCGCATCCTGACCTCGAAGGAGCCGCTCGCGGTGAAGATGGAGGCGATGGCGCACTTGACGGGCAACGTCGGTTATCCGGCGGTGCTGCTGCTCGCGCTGCTCTTGCCGCTCGCCGCGGGACTGAAGCCGGTGCTGCCGCCGTGGGTGAACCTGCTCCTCTTCCTGACGTGCACGCTGGCCGTGATCGCGTTCTACGCGCGCAGCCAGAGCGCCGTCGGGCGCACGTTCATGCAGCGCCTCGTCGACACGTTCGCGGCGCTCGCACTGGGCATCGGGATGTGCGTCAGCCAGACGCGCGCGGTGTTCGAGGGGCTCTTGCCCGGCACGGGCGTGTTCGTGCGCACGCCGAAGCGCGGCGACGCGAAGCGCGGCCGCAGCTACGCCGCCGCCGTGAAGGGCCTGCCCGGGATCGAGCTCGTGCTGGCCGCGTGGTTTGGGTGGGGGATCTTCGCGGCGGTCGAGCGCGAGGCCTGGACGTCGCTGCCGTTCCTGCTGCTCTTCCTCGTGAGCTTCGCGTGGGTCGGGAGCCTGTCGCTAGCGGGGGCGATGCGCACGCTGCGCACTCACGCGCCGAGCGAAGTTCCGGCGACCGCCTGACCGTCCGCGAGCGCCGCCGGACTGGATGCGGACGCGCGACAGCTCGCTGCCGACGCGCATCCTTCCGGCCTGGGTCGTCAGCGCGTCGACCGCGCCATCAGCACGTCCACGAGGTCCATCTTCGTGAACACCCCGATCAGCTTGCCCGCGTCATCGAGCACGAGTCCGGCCATGCCCTTGTCGAAGATCTCGAGCAGCTTGGACGCGTCTTCGCTCGAGCGCACGGCAGTCACGTTGCGGAACATGACCTCCGCCGCCGCGCTCGAGAGGGAGGCGCGGCCGTCGACGAGCTTCGAGAGGAGATCCGACTCGGTGATGATCCCGACGAGCATCCCGTCTTCGAGTACCGGCAGCTGGCTGATCCCGTGCTCCTTCATGCGCATGACGGAGTCGGCGACCGTGTCCGCGCTCGACGCCGTGACGAGCTTGCGCGGCGGCACCGAGCGCAGGAGTTCGCCGACGCTGCCGGTCTCCCACGAGCTCTCGGTGAAGCCGTTCTCGCGCATCCAACGGTCGTCCATGAACTTCGTCATGTAGTTGCGCACCGAGTCCGAGAGGATCACGACGAAGCGCTTGCCCGGCCCGACGCGGCGCGCGATCTCGCGCGCGGCCCACACGGCCGAGCCGCAACTGCCGCCACACAGGAGTCCTTCCTGGCGGATCAACTTGCGTGTCATGAGAAGCGACGGCCGGTCCTCGGTCTTGATCCACTCGTCGACGAGCGTGCGATCGAGCACGTCCGGGATGAAGTCGTAGCCGATGCCTTCGACCTTGTAGCTGTGGATCGGGCCCGGTCCCGCGAGGATCGAGCCGACGGGATCGACGCCGAT
>Ga0105049_10004328_pt1 | contig 16662 bp, 10 predicted proteins | sample MAT06_FD_78087 | JGI IMG/M metagenome (GOLD analysis project Ga0105049, IMG submission 78087) | Freshwater microbial communities from Lake Fryxell liftoff mats and glacier meltwater in Antarctica - MAT-06 | ecosystem: Environmental > Aquatic > Freshwater > Ice > Liftoff microbial mat | place... | reverse complement strand
GACGCAGCCTGCTTGGAATTTGTTAAACTCCTCGCGCGTCTGGCGGTCGAGATCTTTGCGGTCCACGACGAACAAGCACTTGTGGATGTGGTCGTTCTGCTTGAGCAGCGTGGAGGCCTTGAACGAGGTCAGCGTTTTGCCGCTGCCTGTGGTGTGCCAGATGAAGCCGTTGCCTGCGTCATCCTCGATGCACTGCACAATCTGCTGTACCGCATAGACCTGATACGGGCGCATGATCATGAGCTTTTGCTCGCTCTGTATGAGCACCATGTAGCGGCTGATGGTCTTGCCGAGTGTGCACTTTTTGAGGAAGCGTGCCGCGAAGTCGTCGATGTGGGTGATCTTCGCGTTCGCCTCGTCGGCAAACTCATAGATGGGCAGGAAGCGTTCTTCGGCGTTGAAGGCGAAGTGGCGGGTGTTGTTGTTGGCGAAGTAGTAGGTGCGGTTGCGGTTGCTGACAATGAAGAGCTGGAGGAAGCACAGCAGCGTTTTGGTGTAACCGTTGCCGGGATCGTTCTTGTAGTCGACGATCTGCTCCATAGCCCGGCGCGGGCTGATTTGGAGCGTCTTGAGCTCGATCTGCACACAGGGAACGCCGTTGATGAGCAGGACGACGTCGTAACGGTGGTGGCTGTTGTCCGTGTTGATGCGGAGCTGGTTGATGACCTCGTAGGAGTTCTTGCACCAGTCCTTGAGGTTCACCAGCGAGTAATTCAGCGGCGTGCCATCGTCGCGGGTGAACGCATTGATCTCCCGCAGGGTCCGGGCGGCGGTGAAGACATCGGCGGTAACGATCTCGTCGAGCAGGCGCGCGAACTCGCTGTCGGTGAGGCGAACGCGATTGAGGGCCTCAAACTTGTCGCGGAAGTTTTTCTCCAGCGCGGCGCGATCGCGGATATCCGGGCGATACGTGTATTTCAGGCCCTGGAGCGTGCCGATACAGCCGTATTCGATCGTGTCCTCGCGGACGACGGCAGGAGCTGCGCCGGCGAGCGGGTAGTTGCTGTCAGACAGGCTGTTCATGATGATCGCCCATGTTGTGCGACGCGCGACGCAGTGCAGCGTAGAGGAGTGAGGTCACGAAGCGCGCCGGAGTGTTGCTTCGGCTCGAACACACTGTCGGCGGGGAACTGGTCGGCGGCAACCGCGAGGTGTTTTCGCCCGAGACGGAGAGGGTGCATTTGGCGGCGGCGGCGTTCGGGTACACGGGTGGTTCAGCGGGTCAGTGGTCGGGCAAATGCCTCGTTCTGCTGCAAAGGCTTCAACAAAGTAGCTGTGAACAGAGGAGCGCGCAGTGCTGAACCACTCTCTGGCCGCATCCATTGACGGATCTGACCCCGTTTGGCGCGCGCATGAGCGACCAACAACTTCGTTCAAAATCGAATATTTGCGCTGGCCAATCTGCTCGCCCGTCAAGATCTGAAATGTCACAGCTTGACGACGCATCTCCGTGCTGATTTTCATCGTGGGCCCACATCCAGTCAGCATTGCTGCGACCGCGAGAGCGATTGCTTGCTTCATGTCTCGCTACTGGATTCTATATCAGATTAGTGGATAAAGTCGCATAACGAGTCTTCAACTGCATAGGATCACTGCGTGGCGCCCGTGACGCAGCACCCCGGCGCCGTATATCCAAAGTGCGCACCAGCCGCCACGATGCGGCAACTGCCCATGTGGCAATGACATCCACGATTCCCGCATGGCTCCCCCCACCTCAATAGGCTGCGCGCAGCGTCGAATAATGTCGGCGCGAGCCGAGGACCGCGCCGAACCCTGTGGGTCCCACCGTGTCAACTCCCCATCGATACCGCGCAACCAATAACTCACGGCCAGCGCCAGCCCCGCTACCGCGCCGCCGCCGCCAGCGCCCGCGCATCCGCATCAACGCTCCGCTGCCACGCACCCAGCAGCACATAAAGCTCCCGCGCCACACCCGGCTGCCGCGCCGCCACGTTGTTGCGCTCCATCACGTCCGTGCGCAGATCAAACAGCATCGCGTGCGTCCCGTCCGTTAACAACTTCCAGTGCCCTTTCCGCACCGCAGCCTGCACACGATTGCCCGCGTCAGTACGCCAGAATAGCGTGCGCTCAACGGGCGCGCCTGGCGCAGCAACAAGCGGCAATAAATTGACGCCCTCAAGCAGCGCCTGCTCAGGGACGGGCGTGTTGGTCGCCGCCAGAATCGACGCCGTCAAATCCATCGTGATCGCGACTTGCGTTGAGACCTTTCCCGAAGGAATGCGCCCCGGCCAACGCATGATAGTAGGCACGCGCAGGCCGCCTTCCCAGAGAGTCAATTTGCCGTGAAAGAACGGTGCGTTATTCGACAGCCACTCACCGCCGTTGTCGTTCGTGAAAATGATAAGGGTGTTCTGTTCCAGTCCGTGCTGCTTGAGTGATTGCAAAATCTCACCGACACCTTTATCCACGCGCTCCACCATCGTCACGTAGTCGGCGCGCGTGCTCGTGGCCGAATCGTAGGGCATCAGATGGCGCGCATTGCCGCGCGCAACAGACGGCTGATCGGGGCGCTGATACGGCCAGTGCGGACCGGTGTACGCTACGTCAAGAAAGAACGGCGCATTCGTATGGCGACCAATAAACGACACGGCGCGGGTGGTGATCAGGTCGGTCATGTAGCCGGTCGCCGAGGTGGGCGACTCGTTCTCGAACAGATCGGGACGTCCCGCGCCGTCGGTGTGCTGGTAGTAATCCACGTAACCGCTCTTGATGCCGAAGAACTGATCGAAGCCGTGCGCAGTGGGACTGAACTGCGGCAAATAGCCCAGATGCCATTTGCCGATCAACGCGGTCGCGTAGCCGTTGTTCTTCAACAGCTGCGGCAGCGAGCGCCCTGTTGCCGCCAGACCACGCTCGGCGGAGCTGCTGGTCACACCGGCCAACGCTTGTTCAACCGCGGCGCCATAGCGCTGCTGATATCGACCCGTGATAAACCCGGCACGCGTGGGCGTGCACATGGTGGCGTTCGCGTAAAACTGCGTGAAGCGCACCCCTGCGCGAGCCAAGCCGTCGATGTTCGGGGTTTTGAGGTCCTTCCCGCCGTAGCTGGACAGGTCGCCATAGCCCAGGTCGTCGGTCATGATCACGATCACATTCGGCCGTTGCGGCGTCGCGGGTTGGGCGTGCATGGGGGCATGCACGGCCGCCAGCGAAGCGCACGCCAGCACGCAGCGGCGGGCAAACGCGAATGGGGCGCGTAGGACGCGGAGGAATGAGTGACACATCGGCAGGCTCCCTCGGAGAGAATGCTCAAGAATACCTGCCGGGGAAGCCGGCCGCCGGACCCGCGGCGCATTTCCGGGACGGGACGGGACGTAAATTGAGAATGCGTAGACGCAGGCGAGCGGGCTGGGTGCCCTATTCGAACGAGTCAAAGGCTCCTCAACGCTTCGCCTACGAAAACATTCACCACTTCTGCGACGCTGTCCGCCGTGCGCCACCGCCTTTTCACCTCTGCGTCGCTCACGGTCGTCGCGTTCCTCGCGATGACCGCGTGTGGCGGCCGTGACACAGTCGCGCCCGTCCGACGTTATCGATCGAACGACGGCTCGGGAAACATGGCATACGGCGCGCACAATGGGTCGCCGACCACCAGATCCTTCCACAGCACCATGAACGAGGCCGCGTAAAATGCTTCGGCCAGATTCGCACCGCGCGTATACCGATCGAACAGAATATCGGGATTGGCCAGCGCGATGGTATACGGTTCGCTGACATACCCTTTCACACCAGTCACACCCTGCGCGATCAGATCGACAATGCGACTCTGCCCGCCGACCGTCGGGCCGAACGTTCGCGCGCTCGTCGACACGAACGTCTCGGCCAGTGCACCCGGGAGAAATCGAATCGCGTGGTACGCCACGCTGTCGAATTTGCTATCGTTGCTTCCCCAACTGGCGTACCCCATCACTGGACTGTTCGGCGCGATAAAGGCGGGGGTTGTATCGATCTGCACGTCGAACGTCTTCGTTTGCAGGCGGAACGCGGCGGCATACAGCAGGCGATTCGTGGCGGCGTATCCGTCAACGGCGGGGCGCAGCGGCGTGGCGTCGAAAAAGAAGGGACCGCGTGACGCGCGCGCGTCGATGGAACGGTCTACCAGTGCCAGGCAGTCGGCGGTGACGGCACAGGCGAGACGCGTCACGAGGAAGATACCGAACCGATCGCTGGAAAACGGCACATCCGCGTTGTAGTACGGGTTGCGGAACCGCGACAACCAGACGGAATCCATACCCACCATCGGGGCGATCGACAGGTTCATGCCGGAGAGGAGTGCGTCGACGCTATAGCCATTCTTACGCGCAACGCGAATCGGTACGCCAGCGGTGAGCACGATGAAATCGATGCGCACGGGAAGCGCGGCGATGGCCGAGCGCACGGGCGAGACGAGATCCGTCTGGAAGGCAACCTCGTTGATCTCGTCGTCGACTGGCAGTACCAATCGCAGCATGTGCGTGGCATCGATGCCGCGACGCTTCGCGTAGTAGCGACCTATGGAGTCGCTCGCCGCGCTTCGGGAGTTGATCACGACCAGCACGCGCTCGGCGCCGGTGATGGGGGCTCGCTTGGGTGTGGCTCGCGGCGTCGGCGAGCAACCACCGCAGACGATCGCGAGCCCGGCGACCATGATGAGGAGTGTCTGACCGCGCGCGCCGATCGGCACTGGTGCCAGGCGTCTGGCCAGAGAGGGCATGTCCATGATGGAAGGACGATGCTGTAGGGGCTGGCGTACCAATAGCCCCTCCGCGAAAGAAATTCGTCTGTGCCACACGGCGATCAGCCACGCGTGGGGCACGGGCTAGCGTCCGGACGTTGGGTACGCGAACATATCCCCGTCTACCAGCCCTCATTCTACTTCGGAGTTTCGATGCGTTTCTGCTCTTCTTGCGCGTTCTTCATGCTCGCGGGTGTGTACAGCAGCGTGGTGCAGGCTCAGTCGGCCGCGAAGGTTGCGACCTATGTGCGCTATTCCGTAAGCGGACAGATCTCATACGGACGCGTTGATGGCGAGATGATCGCCCAGCTCCGCGGTGCGCCGTGGGTGGACAGTGCCCGCACGGGCACGCGGGTGGCGATGCGGTCGGTCACACTGTTGGCACCGGCAACGCCGTCCAAGGTCATCGCCGTGGGCCTCAATTACCAGACACATCTGGGTGAGCGCTCGTCGGCAAAGTATCCAGGGCTGTTCGCCAAGTTCCCGACGTCGATCATTGCACACGAAGAGAACATCGTGCTCCCGCCGGACGCCACCAACGCGCACTACGAGGGCGAGATGGTGATCGTGATCGGCAAGAAGGCGTCGAAGGTGTCTGTCGCCGATGCGAAGTCGTATGTGTTTGGCATCACCACGGGGAACGACGTGTCGGAGCGCGATTGGCAGAAGAGCGATCTTCAGTGGTTTCGCGCCAAGGCGTCGGATACGTTCGGTCCGCTGGGTCCGTACCTGGTGACGGGGCTGAACTACGACGATTTACTGCTGCAGACGCGACTGAACGGTGAGGTGGTGCAATCGCAGCGCACGAAAGACCTGATTTTTGATGTCGCGTCGCAGGTGAGCTACATCAGCCAGTATATCACGCTGATGCCCGGCGATATCATTTTCACGGGCACGCCCGGTACCACCAAGCGCATCAAGGCCGGCGACGTGGTTGAGGTGGAACTTGAGAGCGTTGGTGTGCTCCGCAACACGGTCACGCAGAAGAAGTGAACGGGCACGATCGCGCGTCCTCCGAAATCTCCGAGGCCGCTCAGATCGCCCGAAACTGGCGCGAGCAGTTGTCAGTCTCCTCTTCGGGCTCCGCGCGCGTGACGGCGTCCACCGCGCCCTGTTCACGCGCCCAGGCGGCGAAGCCTGCGGGCGCGTGTCGGAGATCATCAATGCTGGTGTGACTGATGGAACGCATTTCGCGCCAACCAACCACGTCAGTAAGGTCCGCGCCGTCCAGCGTGGCGGCCGAGAGTCGTGCGTCCGTGAGGTTGGCTCCCTTGAGATATGCGCCGGTCAGGTTGGCGGCCACGAGATCGGCACCGCGAAGATCTGCACCTTCCAGGTTCGCACCTTCCAGGTTCGCACCGGCCAGATTCGCGCGCGCCAGGTTGGCGTGATGCAATCTGCTGCGCACCAGTGTCGCGCGTGGCAACTCAACGCCTTCAAGCCAAGCCCCGTCGAGATTGATGCCAGCCAATGACACCCCGTTGCGCAGCAGGTCGCTGAGGGCATCGATGCGTCCGCCACTGCCACCCTTGCCCTGCGCGCTGTTGATCACCTGCCACGCCTGATAGTTGCTGTCGATGACAGCGCGCTGCGCATCAACCACGTCTACAGCAGCGCGAACGCTACGGCGCTGCGGGTGAGTTTTGACGCGAGAGAGAGCATGACGGACTCCGTGGTGGGGGAAGCGCGGTCGTGAGCCACTGTGGCCACTACGTACGGCGCTCTCACGTGCCGTTTTTTTGACATCCGCCATGGCCCCGCCCTCCCTTCAGCCTGCAACTGGGTATGGCTTTCGCTGCTCCGCTCGCCCAGGTCGGCGCTAAATCGCCGCAGCGACGGTCGACGTCGTGCGCGCCCGCATCCATTCCATCAGCGCATCGGCCTTCACCGCCGGCGAGAACAGGTAGCCCTGACCGAAGTCGCACCCCATGTCGCGAAGCTGCGTCTCCTGGGACTCGAGCTCGATGCCTCGCCGTCCAGTCGCTTCAGTCGATACTGCAGGCGGGATGCCGGTGCGCCGAGGCGCTGCTGCAGCAGCGGCAGGTCATCATGGTGCACGAAACCCATGGCTCGACGGCCAGCCAATGTGTCGCCGCGTTCTGCCCCGATGAGCGCCATGCCGGCGGGGTTGACGTAGACAATGCGTCCCTTGCGATGCACCGCGATGGCCTCTGGCAAGGCCTCGACCAACAGCCGGAAAGAAGGGAAGACGACCGGAAGGGCACGGACGGCGTGCTCCTGGGTGGTATCGGACATCTCCCGGTCCGCCTCCAGCGCTGGATGGCGACCGTTACGTAACAGACCCGCGACGACGAAGGAGTGCCTCCCCGTCACCGCGCCAAGAGGAGAGGGGCGTGAATCAAGCGAGCTGAGCCATATACCGGCGTGAATTTTTTGGTGACGTGTTGTATCGGTGACCTGTTGTTTACAATACGTTACGACCACCGGACTCCAGGGTCCACGTCCCCACGAATCGACACCCGTTCATTGCGCCGCGTTCGCCTTCTCAAGCGCGTCGGTGCCTTCCACGGCAACGGTTCCGAGTCTAGGCGTCCGGTTTTCACGTACGCTCCGCTCCCCCCTCCTTCGGAGACCCTCTATGGGCAGGCTTGTTTCGTTTGTTGCCGCCGCCGCTCTTGTTGCCTCGCTCCCGCTCAATGCGGATGCGCAGACCCGTGATGTCACGGGCAAGGTGACACAAGTCGGCACCGGCCAACCAATCACTGATGTCACCATCAGCATCGTCGGTCAACAGATCGGCGTCCGTACCAACGAGCGCGGTGAGTATCGCCTGCGCGTGCCTTCCGGCGAGATCCTGGTGCTCGCTCGGCAGCTCGGCTTCAAGCGTCAGACCAAGCGCGTCGGCGCGTCAGAGACCTCGGCCGATTTTGTGCTCGAGCGTGACGCCTTGCAGCTGGAAGGCGTGACGGTGACCGGTCAAGCGACCACCGTAGATCGTCGCAGTGCGGCGACGGCCGTATCCACGGTGAGTGCCGCTGAACTCGTCCGCGTCCCGGCGCGTTCCGTGGAAAGCAATCTGGCCGGCAAGGTCGCCGGTGCCCGCATGTTCGACAACAGCGGAGCGCCCGGCGGTGGTGCCCAGATCCAGATTCGCGGCGCCACGTCGGTGCTGGGTCAGGGCGATCCGTTGTATGTCGTCGACGGCGTGATCATTTCGAACGCCGGCGTGTCGGCGGGTGGCAGCTCGATCTCTCGCGCCGGTGGCTCGGTGGCTTCCGGCCAGGACCAGGTCGTCAATCGTCTGGCCGACCTGAATCCGAATGACATCGAGAACATCGAAGTCCTGAAGTCTGCGGCCGCGTCGGCCATTTACGGCTCGCGCGCCACGAACGGCGTCGTGGTCATCACGACCAAGAAGGGTCGTGCTGGACAGACGCGCTACAACGTGACGCAGCGTCTCGGTACGCAGGCACTCATGCGCTCGCTTGGTCATCGCCAATACGGTACGCTGACGGACGTGTACGATCCGGCCAACGGTGTCGACTTTACAGGTGGTCCGGTAGGTGTAGCTGCCGCGCAAGCGGCGTGTAACCCGACGTGCACCAACCAGGACTGGCAGGGCCAGCTGTACGGCCGCACCGACCCGTCATGGGAAACGTTGCTCTCGGCGTCGGGCGGGGTGAACAACACGCGTTTCTTCGCCTCGATGAGCGACAGGCAGGAATCCGGTATCATGATCAACACGGGTGCACGACGCACCGGTGCGCGTATCAATCTTGACCAGTCGATCGGTTCGAAGCTGACGGCCAGTCTCGGTCTTGATGTCACGCGCAACTTCTTCCAGCGTGGCTTGGGCAACAACAACAACGCCGGCGTCAGTCCGACGTACACCTTCGGCTACACGCCGGCGATTGTCGACCTGCGGTCGCGCGATGCGACCGGCCGCTACATCCGCATGCCGTTTGACGGCGGTGGCGACGGCACGGCGAATCCGTTCGAAGTGATGAACGAGATCCAGAGCGACGAAAGCGTCTGGCGTCAGGCCGGCAACTTTCGCCTTGGCTACACGGCGCTCAGCACCGCGCGCCACAGCGTGCAGTTGTCCATGCTCAACGGCTTTGACCGCTTCCAACAGGAAGGTGTGCAGTATTCACCCAACTTCCTGCAGTTCGAGCCGAACGACGGTTTCCTCGGCACGGCCGGCCAGAACAACGTGTCCAGCCTGCAGGTGAACACGGGTGTCAACGCCGTGTGGACCTGGACGCCGGCCACCGACCTGATCACGTCGATCACTTCCTCGGTTGGTGGATCGTACGAGCGTCAGAAGGTCGACATCTACCGCATTCGTGGTCGCGGCCTGCTGCCGACCCGTCGTGTCGCGGCGGGCGCTACCGACATCGCGTGGGAAGACACCCGCACCGAGTTCCGCGATCAGTCGTATTACGTCAATGAACAGGTGTTGTTGTTCGGCGAAAAGTTGGCCCTCAACGCCGGCTTTCGCGCCGACCGTTCCAGCGCCAATGGTGATCGGGAGAAGTTCTACCTGTTCCCGAAGTACTCGGGAGCGTATCGCTTCCAGAAACCGCTCACGGACAAGATCGATGAGATCAAGCTGCGTGGTGCGTGGGGCCAGTCGGGCAATCGTCCGCGGTATGGCGATCGCGACTTGCTGTTCGCCGACGGTGGTATTATTGGTGGTCGGGGCTCGCTCGTCTCGCCGGGAACGATCGGCAACCCGAGCATCAAGCCGGAAGTGATGAACGAGCTTGAGTACGGCTTGGACGCGGCGTTCTTCGGTTCGCGTATCGGTTTCGAATTCACGCGATACGAGCGCACGATCAAGGACCTGCTCCTGACCTTCCCGCTCGCCCCCTCGTCGGGCCTTGGCAACCAGATCATCAATGGTGGCCAGCTATCCGTGCTGGGCAACGAAGCGGTGTTGTCGGCGGTGCCGCTCCGCTCGAAGAACTTCGAGTGGACGTCGCGCATCATCTTCAACCAGAATAAGCAGTTCACGAACAACATTCCGGTGCCGAACTTCGCCGTCCCGGGTTCATTCGGTGCGGCGTACGGGCGGAATCGCATCGCGGCCAATACGCTCTCCTCGATGATCTGGGGCAATGCACCGCTCCGCCCGGGCGCCACGGCCGGCACATTCGTGACGGCAGATACGATTCTGTTTGATTCCAACCCGATCCACACCACGACGTTCAACAACGACTTCACCTACAAGCGTGTCACGTTCTCGTTCCTTGCCGACTGGCGCGCGGGCGGCTACGTGTCGAACATGACGAACAACTTGTGGGACGAAGGTGGCAACTCGCGCGACTATGATAACGTGGCACCGAGCTCCATCCTGCCGGGCTCGCGCCCGTGCGGAACCGAGACGCTCGGCGAATGCCGGTATTCGACGTTCAACGGTGGCGACGTGCGTCCGTACATGCAGAAGGGCTCGTACGTCAAGCTGCGTGAAGTGACGCTGAACTTCCAGGCGCCGGACAGCTGGGCCACGAAGGTCCCGGGCGCCAAATCGTTGCGCTTCAATCTCAGCGGCCGTAACCTCGCGCTGTTTACGAACTACTGGAGCTTCGACCCGGAGTTCAACAACTTCGGCAACACCAACTTCAACCGGTTCATCGACCTCGCGCCGTTCCCGTCGAGCCGCCAGTTCTTCTTCAGCGTGGACATGGGGTTCTGATCCATGACGACCTCGAACATTTCTTCCAGCGCGCTGCGCTTTTCCATGACACGCACGCCGGTTCGCACCATCGGTGCACTTTCTCTTGCAGCGGCCGCGCTGGCGGGTTGTAGCGCCGACACGCTGAACATCAGCAACCCCAACACGCCGTCGATCGCCGGTGCGGCCGGCGATCCGCAGTCGCTGCAGCTGTTCGCAACCGGTATACTTCGTCAGAATCGTAACAGTCGCGGCCTCTTTATCACCGAGACGGGGCGTTTTGGTCGCGAGCTCTACATCTACACGCCGCAGGAAGGGCGCAACACGACGGCCTATCTCATTGGCTTGTCGGGTGAGAACAAGCTCGACAACGCGGGCTTTGCAGTCGGTAGCTGGGGTGTACCGTACGGCAACCTGCGAGACGTGTTCAACTTCAAGAACACGGTTGCGGGCGCGGCCCTCACCCCTGAGCAGAAACGTGCAGCGCTCGGCTTCGCCAAGACGATCGAGGCGATGGAATTGCTGACGGTGATCGCGACCCGCGACACCATCGGTGCCATCGTGCAGACCAATGCCGATCCACTCGTGCTCGCCCCGTTTGTCTCACGTGACTCGGTGTACAAGTACATCCTGAACACGCTGGACGAGGCGATCACGGACCTTGGGGCCGGTGGCGCGGCGTTCCCGTTCACGCTGCATACGGGCTTTACGGGGTTCACCACGCCCACCACGTTCCGCCAGTTCAATCGGGCGATGGCGGCCCGGGCAGCGGCGTACCACGCCACCTCGGGCGGCGGCGCGGCGGCGTGGCAGCGGTCGCTGACTGCACTCGGTGCGTCGTTCTTCAATGCGGGCGCGACCACGGCGGCGGCGTTGAATGCGGGCGTGTATTACCCGTATGGCGCGGCCCCGGACATATTGAACCCGGTGAATCAGGCGACCAACCTCGACCTGTACGCGCACATGTCCATCGACGCCGACGCACCACTCAAGGCCGACGGCACGAAGGACAACCGCTTCCTCGCCAAAATCATCACTCGGCCATCCAGAAACGGTCCGACGGGAACCAGCGTTGCCTCAACGCTCGGTTTCTCGGTCTATCCGACGATCAGTACGTCGATTCCGATCATCCGGAACGAAGAACTGATGTTCCTGCGGGCGGAAGGCTTGCTGGCCACCGGCGACAAGGCGGGTGCCTTGACGATCATCAACAGCATTCGGGTGAACTCCGGTGGACTGGCGCCCTCGACCCTGACGGCGGCGTCACCCGACGCTGACGTCCTCACGGAGCTTCTCCTGCAAAAGCGCTACTCGCTGCTGCTCGAGGGACATCGCTGGGTGGACATGCGTCGCTACGGCCGCCTGGCCCAGCTGCCGCGTGACATTGCGACAGGCGTGAACGCGCACTTCGTGGCGAGGGTGCAGCCGGTGCCGCAGGCCGAGTGCTTGCAGCGCGTTGGCAAGGGTGCCAGCCTCGCCGCTCCGGGTTGCTGAAAAGGTCGGAGTCGCGAGCATGACGTTTTCTTCGATACGGACTACCAAGTAGGGAGCATCGAGTAGCCGGTGTCGAGAAGGACAAACGAATCGGCCCCGCGGGAGTTATCCCGCGGGGCCGATTCGTTTATTTACGATCTCCTGCTTCTTGCTCGACCTTGACTCAGGATTCCGTACTCACGACGACAGTCGTTCAGTAGCCGTCGCGCGTCCACACCGCGACCACGCCGCAGCGGCGGTCCGGTCCACCGAACTGCGGCGGGATCGTCGCGGCACCGGTATACACCTCAATGCCGGCGATCTGTTTCGGCGGCGGCAGCAAGTCGAGATCGAAGTTTCTGGGCAACACGATGCCGTCGAGCAACACCTGCATGGTGCAGTAGTTCTGCTGCCCCTGTTCGGTGTAGCCGCCACCTTCACGGCGCGAATAGACTTGCGTGCCCCCGAACTGCTGGGTGGTCACTTTCGAGACTTCCACGCCTCGAAAGGACCGCATAAAGTCGGACGTTTGCAGCGAGCCACGCCGCTCGATCTCTTCCATTGTCACGTACTGCCCCTGGCCCTGGCGCCGACGCTGATCAAACTCGGTCATCCGTAGCGAAATACGCGTTTCGCGCACGCGAATGGTGTCGAGCATGTTGGTGGTGCGTGCCAGAATGTACGACAGGCGCAAGGTATCGTTGGCGGTGACTTCGATGATGCCCGACGTTGGCGCAAAGCCGATACGGCGCACGACCAGCAGATATTGGCCCGCCGGCACCTGCAGAATGCGGAAGCGTCCGTTCTCTGACGTGACGACTCGTGCACCCACGCCCACGACCGACACATCAGACGACTCGAGCGCGCGCAACAGCGTGTCAGTCACGATCCCGTCAACCGTCCCCAGGCCAGCGATGGACGGCTTGGGCTTGTCCGACTCCCGCGCGGCGCGATCACGAATCGTCGTGCGCTGTTGTGCCGCTGCCGTTGATGTGAGCGGCGTGGGCAAGAGCGACGCCAACATGGAAAGCGCCGCCGTCGCCACCACGGCGAGTATACGAATACGTGGCGACTGGAGATCGCTCGGATGGCTCGTAGAGATGCACATACTGTAAATTACTCGATGCGAAGCCTTCTGTGTTTGGCAGAGCCACCAGGGACGACGTTTCCGAACGCGCGGCGTGCCCCGCGGGAGCGGTACAACGTTTTCTGAGCCGTTATGGAATGGTGATGGCCGTCGAAATGACGGAAAGCGTTGGTGTCGTGGTCGCGAACCGGATCGTATGCGGACCGCGGCCATTGATCTTCAGGTTCGTGAACCGCGCGACACCGCCGACGGCGACCGCCGTCACCTCGCCCCTGAGTCTGCCGCTGCCACTCGCGATGGACGCCGTCACCACTTCGGTGGCACCGCTGCCGGTCGCAACGACCATGCCAGCATTGTCCAGAATGCGCACCACTGGCTGCGTGGTGAACTCCCGGTTGTCTGTCGCGCCGGCCGGCTGGGTTTCCATCGCCAGTGACGCGGCGACCTGCGTGACGTTGACAGCCGTCGAGGTCGCACTGGTGAGGCTCCCCGACGTAAAGATCAGCGTGTGAGCGCCCGGGCCCGCGATCTGCAAGTTGACAAAGGTCGCGACGCCATTGACCGCATTCACCGTCTTCGTGCCGGTGAGGGTGCCCGTGCCACTCCCTAGGGCGACCGTGACCGCGGCCGAACTCGTGGTGGTGGCGTTGTTGCCGTCACGGATGGCCACCACGGGCTGCGTCGTGAATGCTACACCACTGACGGCAGCTGCGGGTTGCGTCGTGATCGCCAGTTGCGTGGGCGGACTGGCTGCGACCGTAAAGCTGGTGGACGTCACCGTCAACGTGGGACTGTTGGTCGCGAACCGGAGCGTGTGGGCGCCAGTGCCCGTGTTCTTCACGTTCGAAAACGTGGCCACACCATTCACCGGGGTCACCGTCACCGTTCCGCTCAGGGTGCCGGTGCCAGTGGCGACGGTCGCCGTCACGACTTCGGTCGCGCCGCTTCCTGTCGTCACCGCCAATCCGGCATTGTCGAGTATGCGCACCACTGGCTGTGTGGTGAACGCGACGCCGTTGGTAGCCCCCGCTGGTTGCGTCTGCATAAACAGCGACGCCGCGACCTGCGTCACGGTGAGTACCGTCGAGGTCGCGCTGCTCACAGCGCTCGACGTGAAGGTCAGCGTATGCGCGCCCGAACCCGCGAGACGCAGGGTGGTAAACGTCGCCAGGCCGTTGACGGCATTCACGGTCGTGGTACCCGTGAGCGCACCGTTGCCGCTCACGATCGCGGCGGTCACGGCAGCCGTACTACTGGTGAGATTGTTCGCCACGTCGCGTATCGCGACCACTGGTTGCGTCGTGAACACGGTACCGCTCACCGCGCCGGCCGGTTGTGTCGTGACCACCAATTGCGTCGCTGCGCCGGTCGTGCCAGTCGCGTTGAACGTCACGGGGCTTCCCGACACACCCGTCGTTGATACGATCACGGTGTTCGTGCCCGGTGTCGCGCCCAGTGTCCAACGTGTCAGCGTCGCGACACCACTCGCGTTCGTGGTCACGGTCGCGGGCGATGCGGGCACAATGACGCCACCTCCAACAGTTCGCGTAAACGCGACGGCGACATCACGAACGGGATTACCCTGCACATCTGTCACCTTCACACTTGGCGGCGACGCCACGGCCGTAAGAACCGTCGCCGACTGCGAGACGACCGAATTTGCAGCGAGCGTTGTTGGCGACCCGACAACCACAGAGAGCGTCGACTGGCCAGTCTTTCCTTCACTGCTTGCAACTATGCTCGCCGTTCCCGTCGCAACCGCGTTGACGACACCAGTCACCGAAACCGTGGCCACCGCCAGATTCGAGCTCGCCCACGCGAGAAGGCGTTGAGTCAGCACGTTGCCGCTCGAATCGCGGAGAACGGCGCTGGCCTGTGCTGTCTGTCCCACGATGACCGAGTTGGGGGCGAGAGCGACACTCACGGTTGCAATGGGTACCGTCAACACCGTGAACGTGGTGGAGCCGATCACACCGTCCACCATTGCATCGATACGCGTAACTCCCGGCGATACACCACGTACGCGACCCGTGCTCGAGACCACCGCGATGCTAGGTGTGCCCGAGACCCATTGTACGGTATGTCCGGCGAGAATCTGCCCCGTGGCGTCGCGAATCGTTGCGACCAGGTCCAGCGACAGGCCTGCAACAACGGTTGCAGGCGCGGGGGAAACGTGTACCGTCGACGGTGCTGGCGCGGTGACGGTGATCGTCGCCGACGCCAGTGTGCCTTCTGCGGCCGCCAGCACCAGCGCTGTCCCTGGCCCGACCGTGGTCACCACGCCATCGGCAGATACCAAGACGACACTCGGCGCGCCAGATGTCCACGTAACCGTGCGCTGCGTGAGCGCATTCCCGGCGGCGTCAAGCGCAATCGCCGAGAGACGCACCGTTCCGCCGACGAGCAGCGTGCGTGAGGTCGGATCAACCTGCAGCGTTGCAATGGGCGACGGCGTGACCGTCGCCGTGACCGTGCTGCTCTTGCCCTCGCTGGAGACGGTGATCGTCGCAGCGCCGGGGGTCAGCGCGGTCACTGTTCCGTTGGCCGATACCTGCGCGACGTTCACACTGCTGCTGCTGAACGTCATCGGCCGGCCGGTCAACAGATTGCCGTTTCCGTCGGTTATCTGCACGGTCAGGTGGAGTGACTGTCCGACGGTGAGCGCCGACTGGGAAGGCGACACGATGACGGCGCCAACAGGGCGAGGCCGGACGGTGATGCTGGCCGTCGCCGCACGTCCTCCACTGCTCGCAGTGATGGTCGCTGCGCCAGCAGCGATGCCCAGCACCAGCCCCGACGAGGATACCGATGCAATGGTCGCGGCGTTTGAGCTGAATGTCACCATGTCGTCGAGTGGAGCACCAATCGAGTCGCGAGGTGTTGCGCTCAGCTGCGTCGCCTGACCCAGCACGATACTGTCGCGTAGTGGTGTGAGTTGCACCGATGCCACCGGGACTGCTGAGACGTTCACGCCGACCGAAGCGCTGCGCGATCCGCTGGTCGCGGTGACAATCACCACGCCGGGTGATAGACCGGTCACGAGTCCGTTCGCGTCGATATCCACTATGCGCGAGTCGCTGGTCTCCCATGAGATCGGGCGCCCGACAAGCGGCGCTCCCACTTCGTCCAGCGCGCGGGCCGTAAGTTGCACCGATGCGCCCTTGAGTACGCTTGACGCCATGGGTGTCAGTTGCACACTGGCCACGGCACGCGCAGAAATTATCAGCTGTGCGACAGCGCTGCGACCGTCAATACTTGCGGAGATCTGCACACCGCCCGCGCGCAACGCCGTGATCACGCCCACAGCCGAAACGGGAGCCAGCGTCGCATCACTGCTCGACCAGATGGCGGTGCGATCGGAGAGGGGACGATTGTTCGCGTCGAACGCGGTGACCTGCAGCGCGACGATGGCCCCTTCACTCAAGCGCAGTTGATCTTTGGATAACACCACCGAAGCTACTGGCGCGCCTGTCGGCCGCGGCGCCGCCATGTCGCCCAGTCCTTTGCAGGACATGGTGAACGCCGTTCCAACAATCAGGAGCAGGGATGCTGCAGAGGCTCGCGAGACCATGAGTCCGGGAGTGACCGTCGATTGCCGGGCCGCCTTTGCGTGCGACGAGGACATTGCTGGCAGGAACCGAGAGACGTTGTACAGCGCTACCCGAATGAGCGCGAGTTGATCCGTCCCGCAATTGTGTCGCTTGGGCATAGCGAGTCACTGTTCGCCGT
>Ga0105049_10004322_pt1 | contig 16673 bp, 7 predicted proteins | sample MAT06_FD_78087 | JGI IMG/M metagenome (GOLD analysis project Ga0105049, IMG submission 78087) | Freshwater microbial communities from Lake Fryxell liftoff mats and glacier meltwater in Antarctica - MAT-06 | ecosystem: Environmental > Aquatic > Freshwater > Ice > Liftoff microbial mat | place... | reverse complement strand
CGCGCAACTACCTGCTGCAGGAGGTCATCGACGCGACCGAAGGCGGCGATCGCGCGCGGCTCGCGGAGATCGTCGACGTGCTGTCGCGCCCCGCGACCGCCGACAAGGCGAAGATCAAGTACATCCTCCTCGGCTACGCCGACGCGCACATCGACGACGAGCGCGGCAAGAAGCGCACGCGCGCCGAGCTCGACAAGCTGGTCAAGGACACCCTCGCGAAGCTCACGACCAAGCAGGCGAAGTTCGAGGACGTCATGAAGGAGCTGTCCGAGGACAAGCAGTCCGGCCCGACCGGCATGGCGATCGAGAGCTCGATGCAGGGCCTGCCGTCGATGCTCAAGATGCTCGGCACCCGCCTCAAGATCGACGAGGTCGGCGTCGTGAAGACGCAGTTCGGCGTCTTCATCATCAAGCGGATCGACGAGAACGCCCCGCCCGTCGCGCCCACGGGTGCCGGCTCGGGTTCCGCCGCGAAGCCGCCCGCCGCGGGTTCGGCTGCGAAGCCGGCTGCCGGCGCTGGCTCGGGTTCCGCCGCGAAGCCGCCCACCGCGGGTTCGGCTGCGAAGCCGGCTGCCGGCGCTGGCTCGGCCAAGTAACTCACGACGAGCAGCTCAGCATCGAGCAGCCCGGCTTGACGCGCGCCCACTCCGGCCGCTTCGCCGCGTAGCGCTCGCGCCCCGGCTGTTCCGTGTACGGCCGGCGCAGCACGTCGACGATCTCCGCGAGCCGCGCGCGATCGCCGCCTTCGGTCGCGTCGATGACCTCCTGCAGCAGGTAGTTGCGCGGGACATACAGCGGGTTGATCGAGTTCATCCGCGCGGCACGCTCGGCATCGTCGAGCTTCTCCGCGGCCATGCGGGCGCGGTACTGCGCGATCCAGTCGCGAAGCGTCGCGCGATACAGCGGGTCGGGCGTCTCGTAGTACGCGTCCTCGAGGGTCGCGAACGCATCCGCAGGGCCGACCTGCGCGAGCCGGCGATAGAACAGCGTCATGTCGGTCTCGACGTCGGTCAGCACGCTGCCGAGCGATGCGAGGAGCTGATCGTCGACCGCGGCGTGCTCGCGATGCGCGTTGAGGCCAAGCTTGCGCAGCATCATGTGCTTGCACTGCGCGTCGATCTCGCGCGGGAAGCGATCGACCACGCGGCGCAGCGCGTCCTTGTCGTCGACGAGCGGTGCGAGTGCACGCGCGAGCTGCGCGAGGTTCCACTGCGCGATCCGCGGCTGGTGTCCGAACCGGTACCGCTTGTTCGAGGCGTCGGTGATGTTGGGCGTCCAGTCGAGATCGAACGGCTCGATCCATCCGTAGGGCCCGTAGTCGATCGTCAGTCCGAGGATCGACATGTTGTCGGTGTTCATCACGCCGTGCACGAAGCCGACGCGCATCCACTCGCACACCATCCACGCGGTGCGTTGCACCACGTCCTCGAAGAACCCGACGACGTCGAACGGCTTCGCGTAACGCGGGTAGTAGCGCTCGAGGGTGTACTCGACCAGCGTGCGGAGCGTCTTCACGTTGTCGCGCGCGGTGTGAATCTCGAAGTTGCCGAAGCGCAGGAACGTCGGGGCCACGCGACACGCGATCGCGCCGGGCTCGTACGCAGGATTGCCGTCGTAGAGCAGGTCGCGCATCACCGGATCGCCAGTCCCGACCAGGGCGAGTGCGCGCGTCGTCGGCACCCCGAGGTGAAACATCGCCTCGCTGCACACCACCTCGCGCAACGAGGATCGCAACACCGCTCGTCCATCCGCGCGGCGCGAGTACGGCGTCGGGCCGGCGCCCTTGAGCTGGACCTCCCAGGTCTTGCCGCCCTGGGTCACCACCTCGCCGAGCGTCATCGCGCGACCATCGCCGAGCTGGCCGGCCCAGTTGCCGAACTGGTGGCCGCCGTAGCACGCGGCGTAGGGCTTCATCCCGTCGACGATGCGATTGCCGGCGAGCACGTCGACGAGCTCGGGCGTGCTCTCGAGATCGAGGAGCTCCGCTACTTCGGGGATCAGGATCAGCAGCTCGGGCTTGCTGACGGCTGTGGGCTTGACGCGCGAGTAACAGGCGTCGACCTGGCGAAGCGCGCCGTCGGTGCGTGGGTCGGCGGGCATCTCGCGCACGAACCGATCGTCGAACGACAGCTTCGCGATCGCGGGCATGCGGCCACCTTATCTCACGTGCGTCCGAAGGCGAGCCATGTTCGGCGAATGCGTTGCGCTGCGTGGTTCTGGTCCAGATCCGGTACACGAGCATCGGTGATCCAAACAGGGTTCACCTCACGATGTCGTGACAGCACAGCTCGATCTCCGCGCTGCGGAGGTTGGGTCCGTCACCTTCGGCCAGCTTCGCGTGCTGTTCGATCGCGCGTCTCTGCTAGCGTCCGGACATGCTTCGCCTGACCCTGCTCGCCTCGATGCTGGTTGCCTGCGGCGCGTGCGGCGACGATGGAGATCCGCCCTCGGATGCCACGCCGGTGGTCGACATCGACAACGGCTCCTGCGGTGAGCAGCTCCGCTTCACCGGCGAGTACGTCGACTGGGATAACGACGCCTCGTTCTGCGGCATCGCCGACGCCCTGTTCGAGATCACCGATGGCGCGATGGACACCACCGCCCCGAACGGCCGCTTCGACATGTGCATCGACGGCAGCGCGTCGACCACGCTCCTCGATGTCACCCCCACCGCCGGCGCCTCGCAGTGCACCACGCCACCGTCGACGTATTCGCTCGGCGGCATCGCGGTCGCGAACGTGGCGATGCTTCGCGCGGGCGGGTTCTGGAGCGCACGCAACTTCACCGCGGATCGCGCGGCGACGATCGGCTTCACGCCCGACGCCGCGAAGGGCCACGTGTTCGTCCACATCGACACCGGCTCGCGCACGGTCGCGATCACCGGCAACCACGGCGCCACCCAGGCCGTCGTCGACACGGCCTGGGCGACCGGCGATACCGGCCACGAGGTGGTGTTCCCGAACGTCGACGTCGGCATGGTCACGGTGAGCGCGACCGGTGGCAACGTCGTTGGCACGGGCCAGGTGCCGGTCCAGGCGAACACGATCACGTATGTCTCGTTGAAGGCGCTGTGAAGCGCGCCGCCTTGCTCGTGCTCGTCGCACACAGCAAGTCCGACGAGCCGACGCCCGAACCGTCGAAGATCGTGCCCGACCCCGGCTGGTCGCCCGAGGCATTCCGCCTCGCATCTTCGAGGTGGACTCACGCGACGCGTTCGCTATGTTCCCGGCCATGAATCGCCGGTCGTTTGTCGCTTCGTCGGCCGCCTCGGCCGTGCTCGTGATGTTCCGCAACCAGCTCGCGTTCGCGAAGGATCCGGACTGGATGAAGAACCCGCTGCTGTCGCCGTTCACCGGTCCATACGGCGGCGTGCCTCCGTGGGACAAGATCAAGACGGCGAACATCAAGCCCGCGCTGCTGCAGGGCATGGATCTGCATCGCGCCGAGCTCGCCGCGATCGCGGGCAGCAAGGAACCGGCGACCTTCGTGAACACGATCGCCGCGTATGAAGACGCGGGCCGCCCGTTCGGTCGCGCGGCGAACCTGATGGGCACGCTGACCGGGTCGATGAACGACAAGGCGATGCAGGCGATCGAGACCGAGACCGCGCCGATGCTCGCCGCATACACGGATGAGGTGATCCAGAACGAGGCGCTGTTCGGGCGCGTCAAGGCGGTGTGGGACGGCCGCGCGAGCGCCAAGCTCGAGTCCGATCAGGCGCGCCTGCTCGAGACGCACTACCGCTCGTTCGCGCGTCGCGGCGCCGCGCTCGGCAAGGCCGAGAAGACGCGGGTCAAGGCGATCAACGAGAGGCTCGCGGCGCTCTACACCACGTTCCGCCAGAACGTCCTCGCCGACGAGGAGTCGCAGATCGTCGTGATCGAGAAGGAGTCGGATCTCGCCGGCCTTCCCGACGGGCTCAAGGCGGCCGCCGCGGCGAACGCCGAGGCCAAGAACATGAAGACCAAGTGGGTGATCCGGAACACCCGCTCGTCGGTGGATCCGTTCCTGACCTACAGCACGCAGCGCGACCTGCGGAAGAAGGTCTGGCAGATGTTCGTCGGCCGCGGCGAGACCGGGAAGACGGCGAACGGCCCGGCGATCACGCAGATCCTCGCGCTCCGAAGCGAGCGCGCGAAGCTGTTCGGCTTCGCCTCGCACGCACACTGGATCGTCGACGACAACATGGCGAAGACGCCCGATGTGGCGCTCGCGCTGATGATGAAGGTCTGGCCGGCGGCGATCGCGCGCGTCAAGGAAGAAGTCGCCGACATGCAGAAGCTCGCCGATGGCGAGAAGGCGAACTTCAAGATCGAGCCGTGGGACTACCGATTCTATGCGGAGAAGGTCCGCAAGCAGCGCTACGACCTCGATCAGAACGAGGTCAAGGGCTACCTCCAGCTCGAGAACATGCGCGAGGCGATGTTCTGGGCGTCGGCTCAGCTCTACGGCCTCAAGTTCGCGCAGGTGAAGGGCGTGCCCGTCTATCACCCCGACGTGCGCGTCTATCAAGTCACGCGTGGTGGCAAGCGGGTCGGGCTCTGGTACTTCGATCCGTACGCTCGCGACGGCAAGCGCTCGGGCGCGTGGATGTCCGAGTACCGGACACAAGAGTCGTTCAAGGGCGTGCTGACGCCGATCGTGTCGAACAACTCGAACTACGTGAAGGGCAAGGCCGGCGAGACCGTGCTGATCAGCTGGGACGACGCCGAGACGTTGTTCCACGAGTTCGGGCATGCCTTGCACGGCTTGCTCTCGAACATCCGGTACCCGACGCTCGCCGGCACCAACACGCTGCGCGACTTCGTGGAGTTCCCGTCGCAGATCAACGAGCGCTGGCTGTCGACGCCCGAGGTGCTCAACAAGTTCGCGATCCACCACCAGACCAAGAAGCCGATCCCGGCGGACCTGGTCGCGAAGATCCAGAAGGCGAAGAACTTCAACCAGGGGTTCACGACGGTCGAGTACCTGATGTCCGCGATCTACGACATGCGGATCCACACCGCGATGATCGGCAAGGGAATCGAGGCCGGCGCCTTCGAGACCGCGATCTTCAAGGCGATCGGGGCACCGCGCGAGATCGTGATGCGTCACCGCCCGACGCAGTTCCTCCACATCTTCGCCGACGACGGCTACTCGGCCGGCTACTACTCGTACCTGTGGGCCGACACGCTGACCGCCGACGCGGCGGAGGCGTTCAAGGAGGCCGGCGGGCTCTACGACAAGGCCACCGCGAAGAAGTTCGAGACGCTGATCCTCAGCGTCGGCAACTCGGTGCCGCCCGACGAGGCGTTCCGCAAGTTCCGCGGCCGCGATGTCGATACCAACGCGTTGATGCGCGACCGCGGCTTCCCGGTGGGCAAGTAGTCAGCGGTGTTCAGCTGACAGTGCTTCTCACTCCCGGTACATCCTCGAGGTGAGCTCACCACGACTTGTCCTCGTTGTCCTTCTCCTGACGAGCTCGTCGGCGATCGCCGAGCCCCGCTCGCCCGGACCGCCCGAGGGGCACCCGATGGGGAACGGCGGGATGTGCGGGACCCAAATGCCCCGCGCCAGCGGACCTGCCCTCCGCCATGCCGGGACACCATCAAAGGTGATCTTCCTCGATCGGTGTGTCGGTGGTTGCTTGTTCACCGGCAGCGCGTCGCACGATGCGCAGACCGACAAGGTGGCGATCGCCGGCACCACCGAGGGCGCCGTCTACGCGTTCGACGAGTTCAAGAACTTCGCCGGGCTGAGTGGAGCGGCGGCCGACGCGGAGTGGACCGCCATCGTCGACTGCACGCGCAAGATCTACTCGTACTACGACACCGTGGTCACCGACGTGAAGCCAGCGAGCGGTACCTACCATCGTGCCGTGCTCTCGGGGGTCGGCTCCCAGCTGATCCAGGGTGCCGATAGCACGTTGCTGGGCATCTCCGATGTCGAGTGCACCGGACCGATCCACAACATGACGGCGTTCACGTTCGCGGACGCGCACCGCGCGTTCGCGAACAACGCAGCACGCTACGTCAAGGACCTCTGCGTCACGGTCACGCACGAGGCCGGGCACTCGTTCGGGCTCGAGCACCAGTTCGAGTTCCTCGATGGCACATCGGCCTGCAGCGATCCGATGTCCTACGACACCGGTGAGTGCGATCCGCCCTTCCGCTTCTTTCGCAACAAGCCCGCGAAGTGCGGCGGCTTCGAGCTCACGCCATGCTTCTGCAGCGCCGCCGCGAACTCGCACGTCAAGCTCACCGGCGTGTTCGGTGCGGCGACGATCCCGCCAACGATCGCGCCGCCGATCGCCGAGGTCACGACCCCTGTCCCGGATGCGCAGCTCGGCGCCAACATCATCGTCAGCGCCGGCCACGACCGCGGCGTCGAGCGCGTCGCGCTGTTCATCAACGGCCACGAGTGGACGCAACAGCCGGGACTCGAGTTCGTGCGAGGTGGCGGTCAACCGAACCCCGGCTTTCACACGTTCCCGATCCCAGCAAGGCTGCCGGACAGCATCGTCGACATCCAGGTGCGTGTGTACGACGACCTCGGGAACGCGACCGATTCGCCGGTGGTGACGGCGATCAAGGGGGCGGCATGCGCCGATGCCTCGACCTGCGCGACCGGACAGCAGTGCGAGGCGGGTCGCTGCTTCTGGGATCAGCCCGCCGGCGTGGTCGGAGATGACTGCACGTACCCGGAGTTCTGTCTCAGCGGTCAGTGCAGCAACACGACGTTCGCGGGTGACACCGCGGTGTGCACGCAGGCCTGCATCGTCGGCTCGCCGGATGCGTGCCCTGATGGCCTCGAGTGCACGGCTGCGGGAAATGGCGCGATCTGTTTCGTCGCCACCGATGGTGGCGGCTGCTGTAGCGCCTCGTCGACGACGCCCTGGGGGCCACTCGTGATCGGCCTCTGCCTCGTCGGCTACCTCGCGCGCCGGCGACGGGTCACGCCCTGACGCGGCGATAGGCTGATCCCTTCGGGCGGCAGGCCCAAGGCGTGAACCTGCGGTCCACGCTGATGCGTGTGCGCGGGTTTCCCGGTTGGCAAGGAGAGGCGCTTACAATGTGGACATGAGTCCGAAGGAGCCGCCGGACGTGCCCAACCCCTTCGACGTCCCACCCGACACGTTGGTGACGCCGCCGGACGGGTTACCGCAGGTCACCGACCGCCCGCACCGCGCCGCAGACCCGCCTCGACGAAGCTCGCGGCCGGCGGAGTCGTTGTTCGGATCAGAGGACGCCGGCGACGACACCAGTCCGTCGCAACCGCCCACACCGGTGTTCGGCGATCGTCGATCGAGGCCACTGGAACAACGCCGGCGGTCGCCGCCGAGTGTGCCGCCGCCGATCACCGCCGAGCAGCCGCCGCCGTTCCAGCGCACGGTGGCGCCGCCGCCAACCGCCGAGCAGACGGCGATCCGGCAGCCACGTCCACCCACTCCATTCCCAGCCTCGGCACCTAACGAGCACACGTCATCGATCCTTCCCACACACGTGAAGGCGACGACCGCGCCACGCCCGAAGTCGACGTCCGCCTCGCCAATGCTCGGTGCCGAGGATGACCTCGCGCCGCCGCCGACTGCCGAGCAGACCGCGCTCCGCCACTCGCGCCCACGGCTCGATGACGGAGAGCACACGCCACCGCTCGCGCCGCCCTCGCGCGCGTCGACGCCACCGGCAGGCACTCGCCCGAGGTCGACGACCACACCCCCACCTCGTCCACCTTCGCGCGCGTCGACCCCACCGGCCGGCACGCGCCCACGCACGACCTCGTGGGTCGAACCCACGCGCGCTGGCTCGATCGTCGCGGAGGATGCGACGAAGATGTCGGGCAAGTACGTGTTCGGCGAAGCCCTCGGCCGCGGCGGCATGGGCGAGGTGTTGCTCGCGCATGATCGCCAGATCGGTCGCGACGTCGCGGTCAAGCGCCTGCGCACCGGCTCGCCCACCGAGGACGAGACGTCGCGATTTCTTCGCGAAGCACGCATCCAGGCGCGCCTCGATCATCCCGCGATCGTCCCGGTCTACGAGCTGTCGCGCGACGAGGCCGGCCGCACGTACTTCTCGATGAAGCGCGTCGCCGGTCGGACGCTCACGCAGGTGCTCGAGGTCGCGACGCGGCAGCGCCTGTTGCGTGCCTTCGCCGACGTCTGTCGCGCCGTCGATTTCGCGCACTCGCGCGGCATCGTGCATCGCGATCTCAAGCCCGCGAACATCGTGCTCGGCGAGTTCGGCGAGGTCTACGTGCTCGACTGGGGGGTCGCGCGCGTGCTCGGCGACGGCGCGGACTTGATCGTCGGTGACATCGATACGATCGAAGGCGCCGCGCCCGCGAACCAGACGCTCGGCACGCCGGGCTACATGGCCCCCGAGCAGCTCGACGATCCGGAAGTCACGCGCGCCGCCGACATCTACTCGCTCGGCGCGATCCTGTTCGAGATCCTCGCCGTCGAACCGTTTCATCCACCGGCGCAGGCGCTCGAGAGCACGCGCGCATCGACGCTCTCGACGTCACCCGCAGCGCGCCGACCGGAGCGCGTCATTCCGCCCGAGCTCGATGCCCTGTGCAGCGTGATGCTCGCGAGGAAGCCCAGCGTGCGACCGACCGCGCGATGGACCGCCGACCGGATCGAGGAGTACCTCGACGGCGATCGCGATCTCTCGAGCCGTCGCTCGATGGCGAACGAGCTGGTGTGGACCGCACGCCGGGCGCTCGATTCCGGCCGTCGCCCCGAGGCGATGCGCACCGCGAGTCGGGCGCTCGCCCTCGATCCGCAGGCGGAAGGTGCCGCCGAGCTGGTCACCATGCTGATGCTCGATCCGCCGAAGACGCCGCCGGCGGAGCTCCGCGAGGCGTTGCGCAACTCCGACGCGGTCTACATCAGCCGGCACGCGAAGGCCGCGATTCCCGGCTACGTGATGATCGCGCTGTTTCTCCCGCTCGTGATCTTCAACGGCATCCTCGACTGGAGCATCGTGCTCGCCGCCGTCGGCGCAGCGCTCGGCATGGCATTCGCCGCGTGGCAGCTCGTGCGCCGTCCCGATCGATCGTTCGCGTGGATGGTGGCGTACGCGATCGGCAACTCGCTGGTGCTGATCTTGCTCGGTCGGCTCGGCGGCGCGTTCACGTTCGTGCCCGCGCTGGTCAGCTACATCACCGCGTCGGTGATCACCTATCCCGCGTTCCTCGAACGATCCTGGGTGCTGATCGGCGTCATGGTCGCCGGCTTCTTGTTGCCGTTCGGGCTCGAGCTCGGCGGTGTGATCGAGCGGACCTGGGAGCTCCGCGACCACGGCATCCTGGTGCGCGGAAATGCGATGGAGCTCGGCGGTCCGTCGGCGATGGTCACCGTGCTCGCGGCGAGTGTCGCGACGGTGATCATGGCGGGGATCCAGTGTGCCGTGCTCGGTCGCGCGAATCGCGAGGCCCAGCACCGGCTGGTCACGCTCGCGTGGCATCTCCGCCAGTTACTGCCGGCAACCGCCGCGCGTTAGCGTTACTGCCAGCCGAGGTAGATCTTCGGGTTGATGTTGCAGTAGATCCCCGCGCGATCTCGATCGCCGGTCACCGTCACGACGTTGTCCTCGAAGCCGAGCGTGCCGCGGAACAGGTACCAGGCGCTGCCCTCGACCGAGACGTCGCAGGACGTCGTCACCTCGGGGCACGCGTACGAATCGCCGCCGCAGAACAGCACGCGTCGGATCCGCTGCGTTGCGGTCACCGGTGAGATCGAGTCGACCATCACCGTCACCGGCGTGACCTGGCCGATGTCGAGCCGGTAGCCGGTGCGCTTGCCGATCGTGAGCGGGGCCAACCCGAGCACTGCGTACTCGCCGCCATAGGTCTCGAACCGCCCACCGATCTGCCAGTTCCCGTTGCGCTCGACGTAGAGCAAGACGCCGTTATCGATTGCTGGAATCCTTGGCTCGGGCTTGGTCATCAGCGTGACCAGCTTCGCGCCCTTGACGTCGCGTGTGACCTTCGGCGTGTAGTGCTTGCCGAGGCACGTCATCACCTGGCCCCAGGTCTTGAACTTGGGGCACTTGCGGACCATCGGCGGCTCCGAGATCACGAGCCGCCTCGCCGTCGACGGTGCCGTCGACGCGGTCGATGAGGTCAGCACGATCGCGAGGCAGAGCAGCGGGCGCACCACCGGATCATGCACCGAGCGTGCGCGACGCGGGGAACATCGTGTGTGGGATCGCCGGGAATGCCTGGAACCGTTCCGGGTCGGCCGCTGTCAATGGACCTGATGAGGCGCTCACGGTTCCGCTCCCTGCTCTGCGTGTACCTGGCCGGAACGATCGCCGCGGGTGGCTGCCGTACACCACAGCCCGCCGACCCTGCCACGCCGAAGGTCATCAAGTCGGCCGCTGCTGTCGCCGCGGCGACCACGCTTACCGGCCGCCCGCAGATCCAGATCGAGGACGCCGCCGCCGGCAAGTTGACGATGCGCACGGCGAACCCACTGGTCGGCATCGCGAACGTCGAGATCACCGCGCTCACCGACGCCGACACCGCGGCCCTGCACGCGCGCATGGAGCCGCTTCCCGACGTCTCGGCGTTCAACGCGCACGCGCCGATCGTGCGGCCACCGACCGCGGCCCCCCAAATCGGAACCCCCGCGACCCCGATCGCGTTTGTCGTGCCGACTGGCAAGGCGGTCAGCGACGCACCGTTCGCGCCCGACAAGGTCCTCGCCCCGCTCCAGGCGCCGCAGATCACGCCGATCGGCGAGGTCCGCGTCGAGTCCGAGATCCGCGTGCGGTTCTCCGAGCCGATGGTGCCGGTCGCCGCGGTCGGCACGGTCGCGACGCCCACGATCGAGATCAAGCCCGCGGTGGGCGGTAGCTGGCGCTGGATCGATACCCGCGTCGTCCAGTTCACCGTCGCCCCGCGGTTCCCGCAGGCGACGAACTTCGAGGTCATCGTCAAGCCGGGCGTCGAGGCGATCAGTGGTGCACGCCTCGCCACCGAGACGATCCAGAAGTTCTCGACGCCGCCGATCCGGTTCGCCGGCACCTATCCGCAGGACGGCCTCCGCCCCGATGCGCCGATCGCGGTGCACTTCGATCAGGACGCCGATCCTGCGCTGCTGATCCCGAAGCTGCGGGTCGCCACCAAGGGCGGGCGGGCGCTGGCGTTCAAGGCGATCGAGCTCGCGGCCGCGAAGCAGCTGTGGGTGCGCGATCCCAGCAAGGTGTGGGACGAGAAGGCAGCCGCGGTGGTCGCGAATCGCCAGGTCATCCTCGCACCGCAAGGCAGCTGGCCCGCCGGCACCGAGCTCGTGATCTCGCTCGAGAAGAACGCGCCGTCGAAGGCAGGCCCGCGCCTGACGACCGAGGTCGATCGCATCCACGTCGACGTCATCCCGCCGTTCACCGTGCTCGGCATCGTGTGCCAGGAGCTGACCTCCGGAACCGACGACGACGAGCAACGCTCGAAGCCGCGGATGGCCGGCGCACGCTGCCCGGCCGACAACGGGCTCGCCGTCACGTTCGCGACCCCGATCCAGGTCTCGTCGTATCGCGCCGAGAAGGTCCAGATCGTCGGCCTGCCCTTCGGGGACAACACGCCGAGTGGCGACGGGGTCTACCTCCGGACGCCGAAGGTCGTCGGTCGCGGCTATCAGATCGCCGTCGGCGACGGCCTCGTCGACCTCCACGCCCAGCCGCTGGTCGGCGCGCGCTCGCTCTCGTTCATCACCGGCCCCGAGCGCTTCGACGCGGAGCTCGACGCGCCCAGCGGACTTCACATCCTCGATCCGCGGTTCGAGATCCCGCAGTGGACCGTGCGCACGCAGGCGGTCGCATCGCTGCGCGTCCAGCTCTATCAGGTCACCCCGAAGGACTACTTCGCGTTCACGGCGTTCGAGCGCAACCCGAAGCTCGCGGTGCCCGGGAAGAAGATCTTCGATCAGACGCATCCGGTCGGGGGTAAGTACAGCGGCAACCTGCGCGCCGATCTCCGCCCCGCCTTGACCGGCGGCTTCGGACACGTGATCGCCGTCGCCACCGCGATGCCCGCGACGGGAAACCGCAAGGTCGATCCGATCGCGGCGTGGATCCAGGTGACGCGGCTCGGCGCGTCGGCGCGCCTCGACGGCGAGACGATCAACGCGTGGGTGCACGACATCACGCCACGTGCGAGCTTCCTCACCCCCAAGGCGAACGTCGACGTCGCGCTCCTCATCGAGGGCCGCCCCGGCGAGACGCACGCGACCAGCGATGCCACCGGTCACCTCTCGTTCGAGTTGCCGGTCGCCGCCCCGCGCAACCCGGATCAGGACCCGCCGGATGCCTTGCTCCGTCTCACCGACGGTACCGACACCGCGTTCGCGGCGATCGATCGCTTCGAGCGCACCCAGCGCACCAACGATGCGCTGTGGTACGTGACCGACGATCGCTTCACCTACAAGCCGGGCGAGTCGGTGTCGGTCAAGGGTTGGGTGCGCTGGACACACAACGGGCCAAACCCGACAGTCGCGTTGCCTAAACCGGGCGAGACGATCGCGTACGCACTCCACGATTCGCGAGGCACCAAGATCGCGAGCGGCTCGCTCCCACTGACGGATCAGGGCGGGTTCGACGTCCAGGTCGCACTCCCGAAGACCGTCAACCTCGGGCAAGCGTCGTTCTGGTTCTCGACCCGCAACGATTCGACACGTCATCCGATCGCGATCCAGGAGTTCCGCACCCCGGCGTACTCGGTCGCGCTCGACGATGACGTCTCGCATCGCGGATCGATCCCGTTGATCCTCGGCGAGAGCATCGAGATGTCGACGACGGCGAAGTACTACGCGGGCGGCGGGCTCGGCGGCGCATCGGTGGACTGGCGAGCGACCCTCACCACGACGCGCTTCGAGCCGCCGGGCTGGGGACGTTACGGATTCGACCCGCCGACGCAACGCGATCAACGTCGATCGTATCGCTATCGCGAAGATCGCACTACCGTCGCGACTCAGGTCGGTTCGCTCTCGGGCGCGTCGACCGCGGCGATGACGTGGGGCCTGGCCGCGCTTCCGCAGCATCGGCCGAGCCTCCTCGAGGTCGACGCCACGGTCACCGACGTCGATCGGATGAGCATCCGCGCGAGCTCGCGGCCGATCCTCGTGCACCCCGCGGCGTACTACGTCGGACTGCGCACGAAGCCGGAGCAGCCGGACGTCGTCCAGGCGATCGTCACCGACATCGACGGCAACGCGGTCGAGGACGTGGCCGTCGCGATCGAGCTCGAGGGCGTGCTCGGCTCCGAGCGCTCTCGCCGCGATGCCAAGATCGTCGACACCCAGAGCTGCAAGCTGGCGAGTCGCACGGTCGCCGTCGACTGCGGCTTCCGTCGCGATCTGACGCTCGCGTACACCGCGACCGCGACGATCGCGGATGCGCGCGGGCGCAACAATGTCTCCCAGCTCGAGGTGCCGTACTGGTCGCGCGACGACAAGCAGGAGCTCACGCTGGTCCCCGACAAACAGCTGTACCAGCCCGGCGACACCGCGAAGATCGAGATCAAGTCGCTGATGGTGCCCGCGCACGCGATCGTGACGTTCGCGCGCCAGGGCGTGATCGCGCAGCAGCGCATCGAGCTCGACCAGGCGTCGACCATCGTCGAGTTGCCGATCACGGTCGGTCACCTCAAGAACATCCACGTGCAGGTCGATCGCTACGCGAAGCGTCGCCATCAACAGGGCGATCAGCCGCTCCCCGAGGAGGTCTCCGCCGAGCTCAACCTCCAGGTCGACCTCGAGCGCGCGCGCCTCGACATCCGCGCGAAGCCCAGCGCGAAGCTGGTGCAGCCCGGTGACGAGGCGACGTTCGAGGTCGATGTTCGCCATGACGATAAGCCGGTCGAGAACGCCGAGGTCGCGCTACTCGTCGTCGACGAGGCGATCCTCGCGCTGTCGGCGGGGCTCCACGCGGATCCGCTGCTGCCGTTCTATCGCGACGTCGGCTCCAACACGTCGGCGTGGAACACGCTCGGCATGGTCCACGACTCCGGGCCGTTCCTCGCCGACAAGCCGGGCTTCGAACGCGCCTTGCTCCCATCCGGCGACGCTGCTTTGAGTTACTTCGGACGTGGCACGATCGGATCTGGCTCGTATGGCACGACCGGTTTTGGCTCGGGTGGTGGGGGGGTTGGCAGCGGCAGCGCCGTGGTGACGGCGCGCAAGGACTTCCGGCCGACCGCGGCGTTCTCGCCGACGCTGCGCACCGACAAGCATGGCCACGTCTCGATCACGGTGAAGATGCCGGACAGCCTGACGCGGTTCAGGATCGTCGCGCTCGCGACCGCGAAGACCAACTACTTCGGCAAGGGCGAGAACACGATCATCACGCAGCGCAAGGTCAACGCGCGCACGATCGCGCCGCGCTTCCTCACGCAAGGCGATCAGTTCGCGCTGCCCGTCGTGGTGCAGAACCTCGACACCAAGCCGCGCACCGTCGAGGTGGCTGTGCGTGCGGCGAACCTGGTCTCGAAGGGCCCGGCTGGCAAGCGGGTGACGATCCCCGCCGGCCAGCGCGCGGAGGTCCGATTCGACTTCGCCACCCAACACCGCGGCAAGGCGGTGATCCAGACGATCATGACGTCGGGCGCGTTCGCCGATGCGTCGAACGTCGAGCTCCCGATCTTCGAGCCCGCGACCACCGAGGCGTTCGCCACCTACGGCGTCGTCGACGATCGACCGCAGCGCGAGCAGCTCGTGATCCCCAAGGACGTGTTCCCCGAGGTCGGCGGCGTCGAGGTCGAGGTCGCGTCGACGCAGATGCAGTCGTTGACCGACGCGTACTGGTACCTGCAGGCGTATCCGTACGAGTGCGCCGAGCAGCGCTCCGGTCGGATGATCGCGACCGCCACGATGTACGACATCCTCGACGCCTTCGCGACGCCGGGTCGCCCGACGCGCTCCGAGCTCGACCAGCAGCGCACGAAGGACACGGTCGCGTTCGGCAAGACGCAGGGCGCCGACGGTGGCTGGGGCTACTTCGGCGGCATGAAGTCCGATCCGATGGTGTCGATGCAGGTGCTCTCCGCGCTCGCGCTGAGCAAGGGCACGGGCGCGGTCGTCCAGAGGGCGACGGCGTTCGTCACCAAGGAGTCCGCGTCGCTGTTCGCGCGGCTCGCGAAGCGCGTCGCGCTTCCCGCTCGTCGCGCGGATCCCGCCGACCCGTATCACGTGTCGCTCGCGGCGCAGGCGCTGACCACGCTCGCGCTGACCGGCGAGGACGTGCGCACGCGTGCCGAGCAACTCCACGGCTACGCGACCGCGCTCGGCAGCTATCCGATCGATGCCAAGGCGCGCGTGCTCGCGATCCTCGCGAAGCTCGAGCGTGCGAAGCCGATCCGCGCGCGGCTGGTCAACGATCTGCTGAACGCGACGCACGAGACCGCCGGCGCGGCGACGGTGACCGCGCAGTTCGTCGAGTCGGAGCGCCTGCTGCTGGTGTCGAGCGCGAAGTCCAACGCGCTGGTGCTCGACGCGATGATGCGCGAAGCGCCGGATCAGGCGATCATCCAGAAGCTCGCGCGCGGCGTGCTCGAGGGCCGCAAGCACGGTCGCTGGATGTCGACGCAGGACAATCTGGTCTCGCTGCAGGCGATGCGCCGGTTCTTCGATACCTACGAGAAGGCAACGCCCGACTACACCGGCAAGCTGTGGCTCGGCACCGCGAGCTACGCGGAGCAGCGCTTCGTCGGTCACTCGAACACGCGCGCGGTCGCACAGGCGAGCTGGACGACGCTCGCACCTGGCTCGACGCACGACCTCGGCTTCGTGCGCGATGGCACCGCGGGTCGCCTCTACTATCGCGTCGGGATCATCTATGCACCGCGGCGCGTCGATCTGCCGGCGCTCGATGCGGGCTTCGTGGTGCGGCGCTCGTACACCGCGGCTGATGATCCGTCCGAGGTGATCAAGAACGCGGATGGCTCGTACAAGATCAAGCTCGGCGCGAAGGTGCTGATCACGATCGAGACCACGAACACGACCACCCGGCACGCGGTCGCGCTGGTCGATCCGTTGCCGGCCGGCTTCGAGATCGTCAACACCGCACTCGCGACCGCCGAGCGCGCGATCTCCGTCGGCGCCGCCAGCTCGTGGTGGGACCACACGAACCTGCGCGACAACCGCGCCGAGGCGTTCCGCATGCAGCTGCCCGCCGGCAACCACCGCTACACGTACACGGTGCGTGCGACCACGCCGGGCGTGTTCATCGCGGCGCCGTCCAAGGCCGAGGAGATGTACGCGCCCGAGACGTTCGGCCGATCGAACGGCATGAGCGTCGTGATCGAGTGACACGGCTCAAATGCCGTGTGGCAGATACTACTTAGACACTCTCTCGATCTCAGAAATCTGTGGCGACCGACCTCCGCGTCTGGGTGGTTTCTAGATCGAGTCACGCCAACCACCTGGGATCGTTAGGCGCGGATCCGGCCCAACCGTTGCTATTCCCGGGCTCACCAGTTCACGTCAGCCCATCTACGGAGGTGGCCCTTGTCGCTCTTGAAGACTCTCCTTCCATTCACGCTCCTCACCGCCGCCGGCGCCTGCAGCAGCCACGGCTCCACCCCGGAACCGTTCGGCACGCCGATCACCGGCGGCACGATGATGATCTCGAAGGACGGCCTCCGCGCTGTCGTCTCGGATCCCGATCGCGACCGCATCCTGACCATGGACCTCGCGAAGG
>Ga0105049_10004321_pt1 | contig 16673 bp, 12 predicted proteins | sample MAT06_FD_78087 | JGI IMG/M metagenome (GOLD analysis project Ga0105049, IMG submission 78087) | Freshwater microbial communities from Lake Fryxell liftoff mats and glacier meltwater in Antarctica - MAT-06 | ecosystem: Environmental > Aquatic > Freshwater > Ice > Liftoff microbial mat | place... | reverse complement strand
GTGCAAGGCCGGTCGCCGATCACGGACAGCGCGCTCTTCCTGGCGAGCATCGGCAGCATCGTGATCGGCGAGAACGTCGGCTTGCTGGGTCAGATGAACGTGCCGATCCCGGTCGTCCTCGTTGGCGACGTTGCGATCCCCGAGCTCGAGATCCGCGCGGGCGCCGCGATCGTGGGCACGACCTCGACGCTGCTCGACGTCACCAGCGTCGCGGCGCAGCAGGTCGAAGCGAACATGCCCTGGATCCTCGCGCGCGCGGCGATTCGCCGCGGCGCCAAGGCCGTGGCGGCGAAGGCCGTGCAGGACGCGGTGGGCCAGAACAACCCGAACGAGTCGGGTTTCGCGCTCTTCGCCGGCATTCTCACGAACCTCGCGCTGACCGCGGGCGAGAAAGCCGACACGCGCAACTGGACGTCGCTGCCGGCGCGGTTCCAAGTCGCGCGCTTCACGCTTCCCGAAGGCGCGCACGACCTCGACCTGGGCGGCGGGATGCGCGCGACGGTGCGCGTCGCATCGGGCAAGGACTCGTACGTCGTCGTCGTGCAGCCCGACATCACGCGTCCGGGCGCCGTGCTGACCGACGTGTACTCGCGTCCCGTGGAAGCACAGCCCTAGCCGCGCATGGATCTGCAACTCGTGGGCAAAGTCGTCCTCGTCACCGGGGCTTCGGGCGGGATCGGTCGTGCGCTGGCCGAGGCGTTCGCGGCGGAAGGCGCGTTCCTCGCGCTCACGGGCAACGCGCAGTACGCGGAGCTCGAAGCCTGGATCGCGGCCGCGCGATTCCCGCATGCGATCGCGCTGCGCGCCGACACGACGGATCCGGCCTCGATCGAGGCCGCGTTCGACGCGGCGCGCGCGCGCTTCGGCCGCGTCGACGTCGCGATCGCGAACGCGGGGCGTTGGACGCCCGAGTTCGCGCTCCTGCACCAGGCTTCCGTCGAGCGCATCCGCGAGAACCTCTCCACGAACCTATTGGGCACGATCTGGACCGCGCGCGCGTTCTTCCGCACGTTGGCCGCGACCGGTCCGCGCGGCGACGGTCACGGCGCGAGCTTCGCGATGGTCGGTTCGACCGCCGGACGCTTCGGCGAGAAGGGCCACGCCGAGTACGCCGCCGGGAAGGCTGGGATGTACGGCCTCTTGCGCTCGTTGAAGAACGAGATCGTCGAGCTCGATCCGTACGCGCGCGTCAACCTGATCGAGCCCGGTTGGACCGTCACGCACATGGCGCGGCCCGCGCTGCAACACCCGGGTGTGATCGAGCGCGTCGTGAAGACGATGCCGCTGCGCCAGATCGGCCGCGCGCAGGACGTGGCGCGCGCCGCGCTGTTCCTGGCATCGCCGGCGATGTCGCGGCACGTGAGCGGCGAGATCGTCACCGTCGCCGGCGGAATGGAAGGGCGCACGCTGTGGGACGCGGCGCAGATCGACGAGGGCGCCATTCGGCGTCGCACGGAGGACGCTTGAAATGGCCGCGGATCGCGCGGTCGGCGCGCGCGGCCCATCCTGAAGAAGGCCGGCACCGTCGCGGCGGCGCTGGTGATCGGGCTGCTCCTGGCGGAAGGCGCGCTCTGCCTCGCGATGCGCGTGCAGGGCTAGCCGTTCGACGCGCAGAAATCGCGCATCCGCATGCGGACGCTGCTCTCGCCGATCACGCGCTTCGTGCCGGCGAACGTGGGCATCGACCTGGCCGACGGCAGGCGTCGGCCGATCCTGAACCTGGCACGTGCATGTTCGAGAAGGTGACAGAGACCGTGTACGTCGATCCCTACCACATGAATCCGCGCGGGAACGAGCTGTTGCGCGAGTTCATGATGGCGAAGTTGCCGCGGGACGTGATCCAGGTGCGTTGAGTGCGCGAAGCCAACAGTCGAGCGTTCCGCGTGCGCAGGCCGACCACGTGAGCTCGGCCGCGCGCTCGCGGCCGCGCAGTGCGAGGTCGCGCGCGAGTTCGCGGTTGCGCAGCACCTCGATCAGATCGCGCGCGACCGCGTCGGTGTCGTGCGGGTCCGGGAGCAGCGCGCCCTGAGCGAGCACTTCGGGCAGCGATCCGGCCGACGAGGCGATGACGGGCACGCCCAGCGCGGCGGCTTCGAGCGGCGGCAGGCCGAAGCCCTCGTCGAGGCTCGCGAAGAGGAACGCGCTCGCGCCGGCGTAGAGCGTGCGGAGTTCCATTTCGGGCACGAAATCCAGCCTTACGACGCGATCGCGCGCGCTCGAAGACATGAGCGCGGATTCGAACTCCTCGGCGCCGAACCCGCGCGGGCCGGCGACGATCCAGCGGTGCTCGACGCCGGACCGGACGGCGGTCTCGAACGCGCGTAGCATCGCCAAGTGGTTCTTGCGCGCGTCCACGCGCGAGACGGTCAGCACGTAGGGTCCGCGCACGCTCGATGGTCCGGGCGCGCCTCCGCGCAGCACGTGGTCGCAGCCCAAGAGCGCCACGTCGATGCGCGCGCGGTCGATGCCGAGCGTCCGAGCGACGTCGTCGGCGACGAATGCGCTCGGGGTCAGCACGCGCCGCGCGCGCGCGCACTGGGCGCGCACGCCCGCGGCCATGCGCGCCGCAGCTTCGCCGGAGAGACCCGAACCGGGCCGTGCCCAGATGCAGTCGAAGACGATCGCGGTCTCGACGGCGGCGCGCACGGGTAGCACGTGCGTCTGTGTGTGGTGGAAGACTTCGCAGCCGCCGATCAGGTCGTCGACCCCGCGTCCGAGCACGCGACACAGGCGCGGGATCCAGCGCGAGGGGAAGCGCAGGCGATCCAAGTGCGCGCCGCGATCGAGCAGGCCGAGCTCCGCGCGCGCGACCTCGCTCTTTGCCAACGTCCAGCCGAAAAGGCGCATTTCAGGCGCTTCGTCCAGCGTCTGCAGCGCGCGCACGAGCTCGCGCGTCGCGCGGCCGATGCCTTCGCGATTCACGAGCGCGGTGCGGTAGTCGATGCCGATCCTCACGCCGCGAGCCTCCCGTGGATCGCCGCGGCGACGGCGAAGCCCAGTGCGAAACCGATCGGTCCGCCGAGCCAGCCCCACGCGCGCCACGTCGCGCGCACGCCGGTGCGCGACAGCACCCACGCCGCTCCGACGGCGACGACGATCTCGGTCGCGAGCGTCGCGATGGCGGCGCCCTCGATGCCGAAGCGCGGGATCAAGATCGAGTTCGCGGCGAGGTTGAGCGCGAGCCCGGTCGCCGCGATGCCGAGCATCGAACCTCCGCGTCCGGCCGCGACGAGCGCCGTCGTGAGCACCGCGCCGGCGTGGATCACGGCGACGGCGCCGAAGAGCCAGCGCAGGCTCGGAGCCGCGATCGTGGCGTGCTCGCCGAAAAGGCCGAGAATCCAGGCCGAAAAGGGCGCCACGAGCCCGGTGACGAGTCCCGCGGCCGCGAAGAGCGGCTGGCCGAGGCGCGCGACGGATTCGCCCAGCCGTCCGGCGGCGTGCTCGCGCGCGAGCCAGGGCAGCGCGGCCTGCGACGCGTACAGCGCGACCATGATCGTCATCGACAGGATGCGCACGCCGACGTTGTAGGCGCCGAGCTCCGCTTCGCCGCGCATTGCGCGCACGAACAGGTTGTCGGCGTAGAAATAGGCCTGCTGGCACAAGCTCGCGAAGCCGAGCGGCGCTGCCGCGGCGAGCACGGACGCCCACGGAACCTCGGTCGCTTTCCGCGCGGGCAGGTGGCGACGGCACGCGACGTAGAGGAGCCCGTTGGCGATCGCGCTGCCCGCCGCGACCGCGCACAGGTAGTGCGCCGGCTCGCGGTCGCCCGTCGCGCGCAAGAGCAGCACGAAAGTGAGCGAAGTCGTCGCCGCGATCGCGCGCAACGCGACGGGAATGCCCCACGCGATGCGATTGCGCAGCACGACCGTCGAGAGCTCGGCGACGTGCGTGACGGGATAGAGGCTCGCGAGGAGGATCCAGCCGGCCGCGGGCTCCTCCATCCACAGCGCGCCGCCGCCGACGAGCACGACGCCCAGGATCCCCGTCGCGAGGCGCACGCGGCGTGCTCCCGCGAGCACCTCGGGCATGCGCGATTCGTCCGCGGCCGTGCGCTGCACCGCGACGTGACCGGTGCCGAAGTCCACGAGCGCGTCGAGGAAGACGAAGATCGCCAGATAGAACGTGTAGCGGCCGAACGCGCCGGGGGCGAGGTGGTGCGCCAGCAGCCAGAGCTGGGCGAACGTGCACGCCGACCCGTACACGCGCCCGAGCACGAGGAACGAGGTCCCACGCCACACGCGCCGCGGGACGGATGCGTGGGCGGGCGGCTGGAGTGGGCTCGGCACGGTTCGGGGGAACTCTACGCACTCGCGCACGGGAGTCGCACGCTTCACGAAGGTAGGATCAGCGCCGCGTGGATGCGGGATGAAGACCACCCGCGCCCCCCCCTTCGGAGGTCCGATGTACTCACGCAAGCGCTTCGATATCGCCTGGAGCGACATCCTGGCGGGCCTCGCGGCCTGCACGTCGCGCGCTGACGGCCGCGAAGCCGCAGCGCGCGTCGAGCGCTGGTTCGACGGCGGATCCGGCGACGCGTTCGCGTGTCTGAGCGTGCGCACAGGGCTCGATCTCTACCTGGAACAGCTCGCGTTGCCGCGGGGCAGCGAGGTGCTCATGTCGGCGCTGACGATCCCGGACATGACGCGCGTCGTCGCGCGCCACGGGCTCGTCGTCGTCCCGGTGGACGTCGATCCGGCGACCCTGGCTCCGCGGCCCGAAGCGTGGCGTCGAGCGGCGGGACCGAAGACGCGCGCGGCGATCCTGGCGCACTTGTTCGGCACGCGCGTCCCGCTCGATCCGCTGGTCGAGCTGCGACGCGAGCGCGGCATCCTCGTCCTGGAGGACGACGCGCAGGCGTTCACCGGACCCGAATGGCGCGGCGATCCGTCGGCGGACGTCTCCATGTTCAGCTTCGGGCCGATCAAGACCGCGACGGCGCTCCAAGGCGCCGTGCTGCGCGTGCGCGACCGGGCCGTTCTCGAGCGCATGCGCGCCGTCCACGCGAAGCTGCCGCACGCGGCGCAGGGCGAGTTCGCGCAGCGCATCGTGAAATACTCCGGGCTCAAGGCGCTGTCGTGGTGGCCGATCTACTCGGCGTTCGTGGCGCTGTGCGAAGCGCGCGGCCGATCGATCGACGACGTCATCCAGAAGACGGTGCGCGGTTTTCCCGGCGGAGACCTCTTCGTGAAGATCCGTCACCAGCCCAGCACTGCGATGTACGCGCTGCTCGCGCGCCGGCTCGAGCGCTGTGACGGATCGGACGTGGCCTTGCGCGCGGAACTCGGCGACGCGCTCGCGCACGCGATCGGTGACGTCGTGCCGGTGCCGGGCATGCGCGCTCCGGTGCACACACACTGGGTGTTCACGGTCGTCGCCGACCGGCCGGACGAGCTCGTGCGCGACATGCGCGCGGCGGGATTCGACGCCACCCGCGTCGCGACGTTGACGGCGATCCCGGCGCCGGAAAGCCGGCCCGACACGGAGCCGCGGGAAGCGCGCGCGCTCGTGTCGCGCCTCGTGTACCTGCCCCTGTACGCGGAGCTCGGGCGCGAGCGCACGACGCGGCTCGCCCAGCTCGTGCGCCGACACGCCAGCACGTCCGGGTCTCCGAGCTTCGACGCTCAGCCGACTCCGGCGTCCTGACGGAAAGGACGGCCGTCAGCGGAAGCGCTTTCCCAACCATCGCGCGCGCCGCGCCGGACTTCCCCGTCGAGTATTCGGACCGATTCGACGGAACGCCGAAGGGGCAGAAACAGCCCTCATGTCGTCGAACTCGCCTGCAATCCGTCGCGCGCAACTCACGCGACGTGGAGGATTCTCACTCGTCGAGATCGTCGTCGTGATGGCGATCCTCACGGTGTCGGCGGCGATCTACGCGCAGACCGTCGCGTCGTCGCGGCTCCTCGAGCCCATCGCGGTCGAAAAGTCGCTGGCCTCCGAAGCCGCGCGCACGGCGCTCGAGCGCATTCGCGCTCAGCCGATCGATCAAGTCCTCGCGCTCTACGATGCGGATCCCGCGAACGATCCGGGCGGGCCCGGGACCGCTCCGGGACCGACGTTCCAGGTCGAAGGCCTAGCGCCCGGCGCCGGCGGTGCGCCCGTCGGCCGCATCGATTTCCCGCTCGTCGACGGGCGACTCGCCGAGGACCTGGTGGACGACATGTTCGGCTTTCCGCGCGACATCAACGGCGATGGCGCGATCGACGCGCTCGATCACCGCGCGGACTGGGTCCTGTTGCCCGTGCGCGTGCGTCTGGAATGGGCTCCGCGCGGCGGAACCGGCGGCACGCGCGACTTCGAGATCTACACGATGCTGCCGAGGCTATGACCCGCACCAGCACCTCGAGTCGGAAGTCCGGGTTCACGCTGCTCGAGATGGCGGTCGCGCTCGTCCTGTTCGTGCTCGTGGTGGGCAACATCTATTCGGTCCTCGGCGGCACGACGCAGGCCCTCGGCGAGCGCAACGCGTCCTTCGAGGCCGACGTGCAGGCGCAGCGCGCGCTGGACCGGATCGCGCTGGCCGTCATGGGCAGCTACGAAGGCTCGATCCACGCCACATCCGAGAGCCCGAGCTTCCAGTCGGTGCTCAACTACGAGGAGTTCCTCGGCATCGACGACGTGAACGGCGACGGTCAGAGCGAGGAGGTCTTCAGCAATCCGATGCGGATCGCGATGACCGGGGCTTCGGGCGGCGAGGTGACTTGGTTCGAGAACCCGGGAGATGACGACGAGAAGCACGTCGTGTGGGTGAAGAACGTCCCGAACGTCGCTCGAGGCGAAATCGCCGGCAACGGCATCGACGACAACGCGAACGGCATCGTCGACGAGACCGGGCTCGCGTTCGTCAAGGAAGGCAAGTCGGTGCGCATCTTCCTCTCGATGCGGCGCCCGGACGGCAAGGGCGGATTCATCGAGCGCGAGCTCGAAACCATCGTGACCTGCAGGAACTGACGACGTGAAGAACACCACGATCACGACCACGATCGCCCGAGACCGCGCCATCCGTGCCGCGGCTCCGCGCGGATCGACGTCACGCCCGCTCGCACGGCACAGATCGGCATCTTGGCTCCCCTCCCAGGCGACCAGGTGAACGCATGAAGCTCATGAAGATCCAGACGGCGCCGTCTTCGCGCCGGGGGAGCGCGATGATCGCGGCGCTCCTAGTCGTGTTCGCGGTGGCCACGCTCAGCATGATCCACGTGCAGTTGGATCTGTCGAAGGCGCGCGAGCAGCGCACAGCCGTCGACACGAAGCGCGCCTTCTACATGGCCGAAGCCGGACTCGCGGAGGCGTTCCACGGCGTCGTCGCCGGCAAGAGCGGCAACGTCGGCACGCCGGACGAGCCCGCGCGCTTCGCCAACGGCATCTTCTTCACGACGGCCGAGGAGGAAGGACTCGGACGCGTCACGCTGACGAGCACCGGCATGTGCGGCGCCGGACGCGCGACGCTGTCGATCGTCGTCGAGCGCAGCAGCAGCGCGGTCGGCGCGATGGGCTTCTTCGGGGACGAGTCCGTCAGCATCGAAGCGAGCGCCCTCGTGGACAGCTACGACTCGCGCAACGGCGCGTACTCGGCGGGCCTACTCGGAATCGGCGCCAACACGGGAACGCAGGCGCGAGTCGGCAGCAACGACAGCTTGATGGTCGGCGGAGCGAACGGCTCCACGATCGTCTACGGCGACGCGCAGCCGGGACCCACGGGGGTCCTCGTCCGCGGAAGGAACACGACGATCACCGGCACGACGGCGCCGTTCCTCACGTCCACGACGCTCGAAGCCATCGACGTTCCGACTTACCGAAACCAGGGCAGCATCGCGACCTCGCTCTTGAAACCGCTCGTCACCGTGCCCGTTGGCGAGACGGCGTACGACGAACTGCACGTTGGAGCGCTGTCCAAGATCGTCGTCACCGGGCCGGCGCGGATCGTGGTGCAGAACCTGATCGTCGACTCACTGGGCGAGTTCGCCATCGACGCACGCAAGGGGCCCGTGGAGATCTACGTCACCGACTGGCTCGCGATGAAGTCGGGCTCGCGGGTCTCGACCGGCGGCGCGGATCCGCGGTCCGTCTCCCTGCTGGTCTCGGCCGACGAGGCGGCCGACCACGACGGCAACGGCTCGATCGATCAGCCGGTGGTGCTGGCGGCGACCGGTTCGTTCGAGGGCACGCTGTACGCGCCCGGCGCGGCGGTCTCGATCCCGAGCACGCTGCAGGTGTTCGGCGCCGCCTCCGCGAAGCGATTGACCATCAAGTCCGGCGCGAAGATGCACTTCGACGTCTCCTTGCTGGAGGCCGGCGAGAACGAGACCGGCTTGCCGCGGCTCATGGGCTGGCGCCTCGTCGAGTTGCCCAACGTCCCCGTGGTGAAGCTGCGCTACGACGCGCTGCGCAACCTGATCGACGCGGGACTCGCTCCCGTGAAGAGCGCGACCGCGCATTTCGACATAGGGATCTTCCCGCCCTGAATCGATGAGCGATTCCTCCACGTGGGCGCGACGTCGCGGTGCCTGGATCGCGCTGGCGATCCTCGCCCTCGGTCCGTCTGCACCGGCGGTACCGTCGTTCGGGGGTCCCAAGGTCGACACGCGCACGCCCGCCACGGCCTTCGCGGAGTTCGCCGCTTCCAGATCGGCGGGTCGGAGCGATGCGGCCGCCGAAGCGCTGGCCTCACTGGCGAGCTTTCCGCACACGCTCGTGCGCGCGATCCTCGAGGCCGCCGCCGCGCCGGATCGCGGCGCGGACGAAGCACTTGCGGCGCTGGCTGTGCTCGAGCACCTCGGGGGGGCGCGTGATCTCGCGCTCGCGCCGCTCCTCTGGCGCGCGGGCGCCGAGCCCGAGCTCGAGCGCGCGGTCCTCGCCATCGCGCGACGCGACGCCGGATCGCTGTCGGTGCTCGAAGGGCTCGCGCGCGCGGTTCCAGCCGAAGTGCGGTTGACCTTCGTACGCGCCGTCGAGGGGTTGGGATCGCTCGCAGCGGTCTCGTGGATGGCGCGCTGCGCGGAACGCATGCCCGACGTGCGTCCCGAGACCCTTGCGCGGATCGGACGCCTGGCTCAGGCCTTGCCCCATCCCGCGCCCGAAGATGCGCTCGAGTTCGTGCGCGGCGTCATCGCCGGTTTCGGTTCGGACGCACTGCGCGACGCGGTGATCGCGGCCGGCCGCATGGAGGACGGCGAGTCGATTCCACACCTCATCGCGCTCCTCGCCGAGGAAGATGTCGGCCTGCGCGCCGATGCGGCCTGGTCGCTCGAGCGGATCAGCGGCTTGCAGTTGCGCGACCGCGCGGATCGCTGGGCAGCCTGGTTCGAAGTCGAGCTGGAGTGGTGGCGCGAGCGCTCGGACTCGGCCTTCTACGAACTCGAGAGCGCCGATCGCGCTGAGCGCACGTGCGCGCTCCTCGAGATCGGCGGTCGTAGGATGTCGCGCGATCGGCTGTCGCTGCGCGTGGCGCCGCTGCTCCAGGACCCGGACCCCACGGTCGCGCAGCTCGCGGCGCAGACGCTGCGCAGCCTGCGCTCCAAGGTCGCTTGCGCGCCGCTCGTGCTCGCGCTGGAGCGTCCCGAGCTGGAAGTCGGCCTGGAATCCTGGCGCGCTCTGCGTGCCATCACCGGGAAAGACCTTCCACGCGATGTCGAGGTCTGGCGCGCCATGTGCGCGCGGTGAAAGGGGCCTCAAGCGATTCGGCCTCACGCGTCGATGGCTTCCATCCCCACACGTCCGACGCGGCACGGCCGCGGCTGGCGTGTCTCGCCCCCCATGCGCAAACCCGAACAGCGTCGTGACCGCCTCGTCCGTCCGCGGCTCCAGCTGCGACTGATCCTGGCGTTCCTCGGGGTCGCGACGATCGCCTTGCTGCTGCAGTTCGCGCTCTTCGCGAGCGTACTGACCTCGGTCGCATCGGAGCTGCCGGGGGACGGTCAGATCTTTCTCGAGCGGACGACGGGGCTCTCGATCACGATCCTCGTCGTCTCGATGGGCGTGCTGCTGCCGCTCTGCTTCTTCGTGGGCGTCCTCGTGACGTTCCGCGTCGCGGGTCCGATATACCGCTTCGAGAAGCACCTCGAGTCGATCGCGCGCGGTGTGGACCCGGGGCCGTGCCGCATCCGCAAGGGCGACGACCTGCAGGACTTCTGCGCGAGCTTCAACAAGGCGCTCGCGCGCATGCGCGACCGTGGCGCCTTCCGCGAGGACCACGAAGTCCCCGAACTGGCCGGTTCACTGGACGAGGCCGCGTAGGCGGTCCGCGGAGCCCACGACGTGTCGCTGCGCGCCAAGATCGTCTTGATCCTCGCGGCAATCGTCGTCCTCTACGCGGCGATCGATCACCTCGTCCAGCGCACGCTCGTCTTCGAGAGCTTCGTGCAGCTCGAGCAGCAGGCGGCGCGGCAGGATCTCGCCCGCGCTCACCGCGCCATCGACGGCGAGGTGGCCCATCTCGTGCGCTACTGCGCCGGGGCTGCGGCGTCGGAGGAGATGTACACGTTCGCCGCCGAGGGCAACGCACGTTCGCTCGAGGAGAGCATCCTCCCGCAGGCCTTCCACGGCGACAACCTGAGCCTCCTGTTCGTCTGCGACGTCGGCAGTCCCGATGCGGGCAGTCGCGTGGTGTGGGGACGCGCCCGGGACATGTCGACGCCGGCCAATCGCGAAGTCCAACTGCGCGACTTCCCCGCGCAACGGCTCGCCTCGACGCACCCGCTCATCACGAACCAGGATCGACCGCGCGCCGCGGGCATTCTGTTGACCGAAGTGGGGCCGATGCTGGTCGCGGCCGAACCGATCGTCGGCGCCAAGGAGGGCGCCGCGTCGCGCGGAACGCTGATCATCGGTCGCCCGCTGGACCGCGCTCTCGTCGCACGGCTCGCGGAGCAGAGCGGCGTCGAGTTCGAGACGTGGCCGATCGAAGCGAGCGTCGTGCCGCCGGACGTCGAGACGGTGCGCGACGAAGTCGCGTCCACGGATGCGCCGATCGTGCGCGCGCTCGACGAAGAGAGTCTCGCGGCGTACGACGGGAGGACGGACGTGCGCGGCTTGCCGGCCTTGCTGACGCGCGCCGTCGTCGCGCGCGACGTCACGGCCATGGGTTCGCGCGCAGTGCGCTATGCGCTCACCTCGACGATCGCCGCAGGCGTGCTGCTCCTGCTCGTGCTGTTGAATCTGCTGCAACGCGCGGTGCTCACGCCGATCGCGGCGCTGACCGAGCACGCGACCGCCATCAGCCGCAGCGAGGATTTCACGCGCCGCATCGGATCGGAGAGGCCGGACGAGATCGGTGTCCTGGCGCGCGAATTCGACGGCCTGATCGGCCGCGTCGAGCAGTCGCGCGCCGACTTGGTGAAAGCCGCGCGCGCCGCGGGCATGTCCGAGATCGCGACGGGCGTGTTGCACAACGTCGGCAACGTGTTGAACAGCGTGAACGTCAGTGCGAACCTCGTCGCCGAGCGCGTGCGGGGATCGGCGTCCAATGATCTGGCGAAGGTCGTCAAGGCCCTCGAACCGCACGCGGACGACCTCCCGGGCTTCCTGGCGCGCGATCCGAAGGGCCGCGCGCTGCTCCCGCTGTTGAAGTCCATCGCGACCGAGCTCGAAGCCGAGCGCGGTCGCGCTCAAAGCGAGATCGACGAGATGTGCGCGGGCATCGAGCACGTGAAGGAGCTGATCCAGGCGCAGCAAGGCTACGCCGGTCGCTCGGGCGTCACCGAAGTCGTCTCGATCGCCGACCAGGTCGACACGGCGCTGGCGTTCACCGGACAGGCGCTGCAGGGCCGCGCCGCGATCGAGGTCGTGCGCGAGTTCGATGCGTTGCCGGCGTCGCGCATCGACCGACACCGACTGATGGAGATCCTCGTGAACTTGATCCAGAACGCGCAACAGGCCACGCAGGACACCGGAGTCGCGCCGCGACTCGTGTTGCGCGTGCGCGACCTCGGCGCGGGACGAGTACGCATCGAGGTGCAGGACAACGGCGTCGGCATTCCCGCCGACAATCTGGCACGTGTCTTCACGCACGGGTTCACGACGAAGAGGACCGGACACGGGTTCGGTCTGCATTCGTCGGCGAACGCGGCGCGCGAGATGGGCGGAAATCTCACGGTAAACAGCGCAGGTCCCGGGCTCGGCGCGACCTTCGCTCTCGATTTCACGATCGCCACGCCGGCGATGGCAGGAGTTGCAGCATGAACGAGAACGCGAACCGGCGCATCCTGGTCGTCGACGACAACGCGTCGATCCACGAGGACTTCCGCAAGATCCTGGGTGATCCGACTGCAACGCAGACCGAGCTGGCCGACGCGCGCTCGGCCTTCTTCGGCGGCGATCCCGAGCCCGCTCCCGAGGTGGCATACGAGATCGACTCGGCCTACCAGGGCGAAGAGGGCCTGGCCAAGGTCGTCGCTTCGCTCGGGTGCTCGCGTCCGTACGCGCTCGTCTTCGTCGACGTGCGCATGCCCCCGGGCTGGGACGGCATCGAGACGCTGGCGCGCATCTTCGAGGCCGACGCGCGCATCCAAGCCGTCATCTGCACGGCGTACTCCGATCACTCGTGGGACCAGATCCTGTCGCGGCTCGGACGCAGCGATCGCCTGCTGATCCTCAAGAAGCCGTTCGACAACGTCGAGGTGCAGCAGCTCGCGACCTCGCTGACCGAGAAGTGGAACGCCGAAGCGCGTGAACGCGCCCGCATCGAAGAAGCGCGGGCCGCCGAGCGCGAAGCGAAGGCCTACGCATCGTCGCTCTCGACGATGAACCGCGCGCTGGAGACGGCGCGCGCGACCGCCGTCGCCGCCGCGCAGGCGAAGTCGGAGTTCCTCACGAACATGAGCCACGAGATCCGCACGCCGATGATCGCTATCCTCGGCGCGGCGGAGCTCCTGCGCGAGGACGCGCTGGCCGACGGCGACCGCGAGCAGCACCTCGATTCGATCCGCAGCGAAGGCCGGCACCTCTTGACGATGCTGGGCGACATCCTCGACCTGTCGTCGATCGAGTCGGGCCGACTCCTCGTCGAGAAGCGCGAGTGCTCGCCGCGCAAGCTCGTGGACGAAGTCGTCCTCGAATACTCGGCGCTGGCGCGCGCGAAGGCAATCGAACTCTCGGCCTCCTGCGGCGAGTCCGTCCCCGAACGCATGCGCACGGACCCTTCGCGACTGCGGCAGATCCTGACGCACCTCGTGAGCAACGCGGTCAAGTTCACGGACAACGGCGGCGTGCGCGTCGCCTGCGACATGGAGAGCGCGCTCGGCGGGGGACATCGCCTCCAGATCGTCGTCACCGACTCCGGAGTGGGGATCAGCTCCGAGCAGCGCAATCAGTTGTTCGAGGCGTTCTCCCCGGGCGACGGATCGCTGACGCGGCGTCACGGCGGCGCCGGGCTCGGCCTGGCGCTCTCGCGGCGGCTCGCGCACGTCCTGGGCGGGACGCTCGACGTCGAGAGCACGTCCGGGTCCGGCAGCTGCTTCACGCTGAGCATGCCCTGCAGCGCCGAGAGCGGAACGGCGGTCTCGTCACCGGCGCGCTCCGCGGTGAAGGAATCGCTGAGCGGCCGCGTCCTCCTCGTCGAGGACGTCATCGCGACGCAACGTCTCTACGCGCTCTATTTGCAACGCGCCGGCGCGTCGGTCGACGTGGCCTCGAACGGCGCCGAGGGCGCGGAGCGAGCGCTGGCCGCACTGAACTCCGGGCGCGCGTACGACGTCGTGCTGATGGACATGCAGATGCCCGTCCTGGACGGCTACAGCGCCACGCGCCAGCTGCGCGCGGCCGGATACACCGCCCCGATCGTGGCGGTGACCGCGCACGCGCTCGCCGGCGACCGCGACCGCTGCATCGAAGCCGGTTGCGACGATTACCTGGCCAAGCCGGTCGAGCGCGAACGGCTCGTCAGCGCCTGCCGCGACTGGATCGGCCGCAGCGTGCCGTCGGCCTTGCCGAGCGCCGTGCCTTCGTCCGAGCGCGCCTTCACGACTTCGGGTTCCCCGCGGTCGGACGCGAGACCGCTCGGCGGGTCCGACTGAAACTCCCGAGGATCCGCGAACGCGCTCCGGGCCCGTCCCTCGGCTTACGCGGGGAGACTCTCTACTGCACGGTAATGTGGACGGCGTTGCTCGCGACGAGCCTTCCACCGCTCGTGCATTCCTGCGCGTTGCGGATCACGAACTGGGCCCACAGCTGCGCGCTGGCGGCGAGGGTGCCGATCGGCAACGGGGTCTCCACGAAGCCGAGCGCGTCGGTGGTCAGCGGGATCCGTCGCACGATCGAGTCGGGCGCGATCCACAGCATGGCGCTTCCGAACGCGGCTCCGCTCGAGCTCGGCGCGGTGGCGACGAAGCACAGGCTTTGGCTCAGCGCGGGAGCGCCGCTGAGGTAGAGGCCGAACGTCGCGGCCCCAGCGCGCGGCATCTCGGTGGCGTTCGCGATCAGCGGGCCGAAGCACGACCTGGTCGACGATCCGTGGGGCTCGACGCCCTGGAGGAACGGGCGGAAGGTCGTGATGAAGGCGTCCCCGCCGCTGTTCGCGCCGGTATCGAACGCGCCGGGGGTCGTGGGGTAGTTGGGGGATGCGGTGCTGCCGACGACGGTCAGGCGGCCATCGTCGGTCGCAGTGATAGCTTCGACACCGTCGTCCCCGGCGCCGCCCAGATAAGTTGCGTAATAGACCCCTGTGCCCGATGGATTGATACGCAAGAGGAATACTTCCCCATTGCCGTTGGCTGTCACATCGAAGGCGCCAGGGGTTAGTGCGACCTCTCCGCGTGTGAAGCCGACGATCGTCGCGATGCCGGAGCGATCCACGGTGACGTCGACAGTATCCAATATGCCGGGCGCGCCGAGATACGTGGAATAGATGAGTTCGGTGCCGGTTCCGTTCAGTCGTGCCGCGTAGCTGCCCGCAGGGTCGACCCCGATTGCGCCCGCGGAAACCGGGAAATCGTGAGAGAAAGTAGTTCCAGTGAGCACGACTCCTCCATCCGACACGAGCGCCATGCCCCTGGCACCATCCTGTGCCATGCCGCCGAGGAACGTCGACCACACCAACGAGTCTCCTGTCGGCGTCAACCGAGTGACGAACAGGTTCGGCTGACTGATACCGCCCATGAAGGTCGTCGCGTAAGCGCCGGGCGTCGTCGGGAAGTTCACCGATTGCGTCGTACCGGCGACCGTGACGAAGCCTAGCTCGTCGACTTCGACACCGAGCGGATAGTCCGAGAACACACCGCCGAGCAGCGTCGACCACTCCAAACGGCTCCCAGTCGGGTCCAGCTTGGTGATGAATCCGTCCCCAGCCCCATTGGGTGTGGTGTCGTAGGCCCCTGGGGTCACCGGAAAACCGGGGGACGTCGTACCCACGACGATGGGCGAATTCTGAGCATCCAGCGCTAGGTCGATAATATCGCCCACACTGGATCCACGCAGGAACGTCGACCACAGGAGCTGATCTCCGTTCCTGGAGGGCTTGAGCACGAAGCCAGCGCTGAGGACCGAGTCATAGACCGATTCAAAGGCCCCCGGCGTGGACGGGAAATCGTTGGAGAACGTCGCGCCCGCGACGACCGCTCGCCCCTCGGAATCCACGCGGATCGACTGCGGACGCTCTTGGATGTGAGCGCTACCGAACACGGACGAGTGAAGCAGCCGGCCATCGGCGTCGAACTTGGCAGCGAAACAGTCGTTGCCGTCGCTGGACTGATGCTGATACGTTCCCGGCGTCGTCGGGAACGCGAGCGACTGCATCTCACCCGTGACGTACACGCTTCCCGCCGCATCCACTTCCACGGCCGTGGCGTATTCGAGCCCGGCAATCGGGCCGGCCGGCCCGCCGAAATACGTCGACCAGTCGAGCGCTGGATCGATCCACAGCGCCGCCTGAGGATCGCGCGCGTCGGACGTGAACCCGAAAGTGCGCTCATCGATCCTTCGATAGCGCACTTCGATCGGTGAGAGCGTCCCATCGATCGACCTCTGAAAACTGACCGCCGGCGCCTGACTGAAGCAGCCGCGCGCGCCCACGATGGCCAAGAACCCCTGGGGGTCGATCTCGATGCGCTCGGCGCCCTCGCAACGTATCCGAACCTGCGACAAGTCGGCGCCGGCGGCGACCTCGAGGTCATACTTCACGAGGCCACCGTCTTCGTGCAAGACGCGATCGATGCCTGCGTAGAGCCCGTGCCAACGCAGGGCTCCGTGCTCGCGCAATCCGGTACACCACTGGGTCGGATCGTTGCCGAGAAACCAACTATGCAGCGCTCGCCCGGGTCGCTCGGGGATCAGGGTGACGCCTGCGGAGGCCTCTTCGAAGCGCAGACGCAAGTACGTGCCGCCGAATCCCGTCCCTTCCGCGTCCGGAATCTGCAGCCCGAGCGCGTGCGGCTCGGCGCGCACCAAGAGATCGGGCAGCCAGGCGACGAAGTGCGCGTCGCTGTTCCACTGGCCACGGTTCTCGATCAGAGCCAAGTCGCGGCGCTCATCTCCCGCGCCCCAAACGCGCGGGTGGCGCGCGGGAGAGGAGCCGGCCTGCGCGGAGTCGGCGAGCTGCAAAGCTACGCAGCACGATCCGATCCACGAGGACTTCATGGCGAGACCTCGAGCAAGACGACGGGAAACAGTCTGTCGAGGCTCTTATCGTACACGGTCGTTGACCGCATCAAGATGGAACGGGGGCCTCGACCGCCTTGATG
>Ga0105049_10004316_pt1 | contig 16684 bp, 14 predicted proteins | sample MAT06_FD_78087 | JGI IMG/M metagenome (GOLD analysis project Ga0105049, IMG submission 78087) | Freshwater microbial communities from Lake Fryxell liftoff mats and glacier meltwater in Antarctica - MAT-06 | ecosystem: Environmental > Aquatic > Freshwater > Ice > Liftoff microbial mat | place... | reverse complement strand
TTCCGAACTGACGGCAGAGTTGCTGGCCCGGGTGAAACCCGATTGCATTCTGGCGCCCCTGGTCGGGATCGAATGCGACGTGGTGGAAGTGGCGTCTCGCCTGAACCGGCTTGGCTACCACGGCCTTTTGCTGGCAGTGACCGGGCCTTTGCCCAACCCGACTGTCATCCGCGCAGAGGTTCGGGCGGCAAATCCCAACCTGACCTTTGACCTGATCGAAAACCCCCCTGCCCACCGGCAACCTTGATCTGCCCCTTTTGCCCCGAAAAACTGCCGCAAGCCGGGATTGCCCGGCGACGGTCACCGGGCCTATGCCGGGGCGGCGCTGCGCCAATCCGTGCTGCCATAGGCCGCCAGCGCCCGTTCGCGCCCCTCGGCCAGCCCGACCACCGGGGCGGGATAGGCATCGTCGGGGCGCAGTGCCCAACCCCGGGGAACCGCGTCGTAAAAGGCCAGCGCATCCTGACCCGGAGCCGTGCTGAGTTCGGCGATGAACCGGTGGCGGTAGCGGGCATCACCATCGAATTTCGCCGCCTGACCATCGGGGTTGAAGATGCGAAAGTATGGCGCAGCGTCGGGGCCGCAACCGGCCACCCATTGCCAGCCCATGGCGTTGGACGCCGGGTCCCAGTCGGTCAGCCAGTCGGCGAACCACGCCAGACCAACCCGCCAGTCGGTCATCAGGTGCTTGGTCAGATAACTCGCAGCCACCATCCGCGCCCGGTTGTGGATGGTGCCGGTCACCGCCAGTTCACGCATCGCGGCATCGACCAGTTGCACCCCGGTGCGCCCCTGTTTCCAGCGCATCGCCGCCGGATTGTCGCCCTGCCAGGGAAAGGCGGCCCATTCCGGTTTCCACGGCTTGCTGGCGAGATCCGGCCAATGGTGGATCAGGTGGCAGGCAAAATCGCGCCAGACCAGTTCTTTCAGAAAGGTCTCCGCCCCGGCATCGCCGCGCGCCATCGCGCCAAATCCCGCGTGCCAGATCTGGCGCGGGCTGATCTCGCCACATGTCAGGTTTTCCGACAGGTGCGAGGTGGCATCGACCCCCGGGAAATCCCGCATTGCCGCGTATCGCCCGATCTTGCGGTCCAGAAACTCCGTCAGCCGGTCCATTGCCGCTACTTCGCCGATGCGCTGATGGGTGACAACTACAGCGGCTCCCCGCTGCATCGCCGCCCCCATCTGCCAGTCATCCAGTCGATCGGTGGCAGGCCAGTGCGATGGCGGGGGCAGGAATGCCGGGGCGGGCAATGGCAGCGCCACCTCCCTGCCACGCACAGCCGACCAAAAGGGGGTAAAGACCCGGTACGGCCCGCCCGCCCCGGTCGCAACCGTCCAGGGTTCGTGCAGCACATGGCCCGGGTGGCTTTCCGCCACGGTCCCCCCGGCCTTCAGCGCCGCCTTGACCGCCGTGTCGCGTAGCCGCGCTGCCGGGTCATGCAGCCGCCCCCACTGCACCGACCCGGCCCCGGTTTCGGCAACCACCGCCTGCAGCGTTGCCAAAGCCGCGCCGCGCCGCAGGATCAGGCGGCTGCCGCGCGCCGCCAGCACCTGCCCCAGGTGTGCCAGGCCAAGGCCCAGCCGCCATTTCGCCGCAGCCCCCAGCGTTTCACTACACTCGTCATGGATAAACAGGGGGATCACCGGCTGGCCACCTGCCAGCGCCGCCACCAGCGCCGGATTGTCGGCCAGCCGCAGGTCGCGCCTGATCCACCAGATTACCGGCACCATGGCACGGCCTCAGGCCGGGGTCTGCAACACGAGATCCAGCGCCGCGATCAGCCGCGCCACTTCCCCGGCTGATGTATAGTGCACAAAGCTCATCCGCAGCACCCCCTGTTCCAGATCGACCCCCAACGCTTTCAGGGGCCGCACCGCGTAGAAATCACCGCCGCCACAGTTGATGCCATGCGCAGCCAGTGCGCGGGCGACGGGCTCGGCGGCGCGGTCCAGCACCACCGCCACTGTCGGGGCACGGCCTTGCGCCCGGCGCGGCCCGATCAGCCGCAGATCATTGCGCGCCGCCAGATAGTCCAGCAGCGGCTGCGTACAGGCCACTTCGGCGGCGCGCATCAGATCATGCACCGCACGGCCACGTTCAACCGGCGTGGCACCTCCTGCAAAGTGGTGGCTGTAACAGCCATCGAGATAGTCGGCGATTCCGGCACAGGCGGCGATCTGGGCATGGTCGGGGCCTGCGGGGGTGAAGCGCTTGTACAGACTGTCGGCATTGAAGTAATGCCCCTGATTGGGCAGCGCCATCCCAAGGCTGCGGCGGATCACCATGATGCCCTGATGCGGGCCATAGGTCTTGTAGGCCGAAAACAGGTAGATATCGCTCCCAAGGCCCGCCACGTCGGGCAATCCGTGCGGTGCATAGCTGACACCATCGACACAGGTGACAGCCCCCGCCGCATGGGCCAGCGCCACGATATCTGCCACCGGATTGATTTCGGCCACCACATTGGAGCAATGGGGAAAGCACACCAGCCTGGCCCCCTGATCCAAAAGCCCCGGCAGTGCCTCCAGCGGCAGATGACCGGTTTCGGGGTCGATCCGCCATTCCAGCACGCGGATGCCATCGGCCGCCAGCCGGCGCCAGACGCCGGAATTCGCCTCATGGTCCTGATTGGTGACGATGATCGCGTCACCCGGTTTCAGCCAGCCACGGAATGCCTGCGCCAGCACATAGGTGTTGGTCGATGTCGAGGGGCCAAAGCTGACCTCGTCACCCTCCACCCCCATGATCGCGGCCAGCCGCGACCGCGCCTCGTCCATCTCGGCCCCGGCCAGTTCCGACACGGCATAGGGGGCATATGGCTGCACCTTGCGTTCACGGTAGAACCGCGCCAGCCGGTCCACCACCGGGCGGCAGGGATAGGAACCGCCGGCATTTTCAAAGAACGCCTGTCCCGCCAGCGACGGCTCGGAAAAGGCCGGGAACTGGGCGCGGGTAAAGGCAAGGTCAAGCTGGGTCATCGGTGCGGTCCTGGCAGCGGGATGGCGAAAAAGGGCGGGCAGACGGCCATCCTAGGGGCGATGATGGCCAGCGCAAGCCCGCACAGGCGGCCACCGCAACCAATATCCCCGCACTTTGCCACTTTTTGGCGCAGAGGCACGGCGTTTCAGCGTTGAACTGATTGAAATTTGTGCAGAAAGGCACAAAAGACCGACTTGAGGCTTGATGCCCGCAACAGACATGCCTTAGCAGGGAGCTACAATCCATCGTTCTCCATCAATAGGGATCACAATGAACGTTCGCGCTTTGGCTCTGGGATCGGTCGCGTTTGCTGTCCTGGGCGGGTCGGTTGCCGCACAGGATGCAGACCTGATGGTGTTCGACTGGGCCGGGTTCGAAAATCCGGGGCTTCACACCTCGTTTGAGGCGAAACATGGCGCGCTGCCGACCTGGAGCTTTTTCGCCGATGATGATGAGGCCTTTCAAAAAGTCTCCTCCGGCTTCAAGACCGATCTGACCCATCCCTGCTCGCAGATGGTGGGGAAATACCGCGATGCCGGGCTGATCGAACCGTGGGACACCGCGAAAATCCCCGCCTTTGGCGACATCGACCCGATGCTGATGGCGAGCCCGGTCTTTGCCGATGAGACCGGCACCTGGTTCGTGCCAACCGACTGGGCCTCGACCGCGCTGGCCCATAATGCCGATGAAGTGCCGCCCGAGGACGTCGCCAGCCTGCAGGTCTTTACCGACCCGAAATACGAAGGCCGGATTTCGATCCCAGACAATACCGACGATGCCTGGGCGCTGGCGCTGCTGGCCACCGGCGTATCCGACTGGACCAATCTGACCGAGGAGCAGTTTCAGGCCGCCGCCGACTGGATGCGCAAGGCGCATTTCAACGTGCGCGCCTATTGGGCCGATCCGTCGGAACTGGCGCAGCTGATGGCTTCGGGCGAGGTGCTGATCGCCTGGTCGTGGCCCGATGCCGTCACCCAACTGCGCTCCGACGGTTACAACATCGGCTTTCAGCGTGAAGCGATCGAAGGCTCATCGGCGTTTCTGTGCGGCTTCATCAACATGAAAGACGGGCCGGGCAGCGAGGACAACGCCTATGATTTCATCAATTCCTGGTATGAGCCGTCGTCGGCGATCACCCTGCTGAATGATTTCGGCTATGGCTCGGCGATCCCAAAGAACATGGCGCAGTTCGATGCCGAAACGCTGGCCACGGTCGGCCTTGGGCCGCTGACGGTGCCGGTGCTCAATCAGCTGCCGATCCCCGGCGACATGCGGGGCCGGATGCAGGAAGAGTTTGAAAAGATCAAAGCCGGGTTCTGATCCGCCGGAGCGATGCTGAACCAGCGCCGCTCCTGGCCGGGCGGCGTTTCTGGTGGCGGGGACAGAGCCTCCGGCGGGGATATTGGGTGCCAATAAGAAACCGCGCCGGCTAGCCCCTTGCTGCGGCAAAGCATTTGCCGAGCCAAAGCACTTGCCGAGGCCCCGCCCTGCGCCTATGTAGATGTTGTCGCCGGCAACGGAGACTATGGTGATAAACGCGCACGTAATACGCGGATCGGACCCGGGGGCGGTACCCGGCGACTCCACCAACCATTCCCTCATTGGGGGCGGAGGGGGTCGAAACAGGATCGACGAACGTCCAAAGGTGTCAGCTTTTGCCCGGCAGGGTGCTACCGTTATCGGCCCAAAATGTACAGTTGCCAATGACAACCGTGCTCCGGCAATGGCTCTGGCTGCGTAAGCAGTTCGAGTCGCCGATCTAAGCCCTTGCGCTTAGCAGCGTAAGGCGGGGCCCGCCGGAGCCTGGCAACAGAATCCGGCACTTAACCCGCCCGCAGCAACGGCTTCGTCGAGACGCCACGGCTGCGGAGCTTGGAACAGAATCCGGCAGCGAAACCGACGACTTCCCTTGCAAGCGCTTCGATAGCGCCGCACCATGGCGGGATGTTGCGCATTCTGGCCCTGTTAGCCACTGTTTCCGCGCCGGCCCGGGCCTGCGATACCGCATTGCTGCTGGCCATCGATGTTTCCGGCTCGATAGATGCCGGGGAATATGCCACCCAGTCACAGGGTCTGGCTGCGGCGCTTGCCGATCCCGATGTGGTCGCGGCCCTGCTGCAGGGGCAGGTGGCTCTGGCGGTGGTGCAATGGTCGGGCAAGGGTGAACAAGCGCTGACCCAACCCTGGCGGCGCATGCTGTCGGCAGATGAGATCGCGCGGTTTGCCGATACCGCCGCCGCCCTGCCCCGCCGCTACGGGTCCGATACCGCCGTCGGTCAGGCGCTGGATTTTGCGGTCAGCCAGTTTCCGGCGGTGGCGGATTGTACCCGGCACGTGATCGACATCTCCGGCGACGGTCAGGAAAATGTCGGCTTCTCGGTTGCCGCAGCCCGCAGCCATGCCGAGGCCGCCGGTATCGAGGTGAACGCCATCGCCATCGAAGACCCCGGGCAGTCGATGCCGATCACCAGCTTTTATCTGAAATGGGTGGTCACCCGGCGCGGCTTTGCCATGACTGCACGCGGCTTGCAGGATTACCCCCGCGCGATCCGCGAAAAGCTGCTGCGCGAACTGGCAAAGCCGGTGGGTTAAGTCTTGACCGCCGCGCCCCCTTGCCGCTAATCAGCCGCAATGGGGGCCGCGATTGCCCCGTGAGGCGCAAGCTCAACTGTCGCATCCCCGTGGACCCTTCACCAAGGATGCCAAGCATGCCCGGCCCCGATGCCATTACCCCTGCTCAACTGATGCGACTGATCGGCACGCCAGATGCCCCGGCCATCCTTGATCTGCGGATCGCGGAAGATGTTGCCGCCGACCCCTGTCTGATCCCCGGATCGCGTCTCCATGCCTATGGCGAGATCCTGGCGCTGCTGCCCGAGTTGCAGGGGCGGCGCACCGTAGTGTCGTGCCAGCGCGGCGGCAAATTGTCGTCGGGCGGTGCTTCGTTGCTGCGGGCGCATGGCATCGCGGCGGAATTGCTCGACGGCGGCGCCGTGGCCTGGCGCGCGGCCGGTTTGCCGATGATGCCGCTGGCCGCCCTGCCCAAGGGGCGGCGCTGGGTCACCCGATACCGGCCCAAGATCGACCGCATCGCCTGCCCCTGGCTGATCCGCCGCTTCATCGACGCTGGCGCTGAGTTTCTGTTTGTGCCGCCATCGGATGTGCTGGCGGTGGCAGAGCGGTTCGACGCGACGCCGTTCGATATCGAAGGCACCCACTGGTCGCACCGTCGCGATACCTGCACCTTTGACACCCTGATCGCCGAATGTGCCCTGCAGACCGAGGCGCTGGACCGGCTGGCGCTGGTGGTTCGCGCCGCCGATACCGATCGCCATGACCTGTCGCCGCAGGCCGCCGGGCTGCTGGCGATCTCGGTCGGCCTGTCGCGGCAGTACCGCGATGACTTGCAGCAACTGGAGGCGGGCATGGTGCTGTATGATGCGCTGTATCGCTGGGCGCGCGATGGGTTTGATGAGGGCCATGACTGGCCGGCCGGACGGGCACCATGACCCGGACCCCCAGCTTTGCCCAAGCCACCCGGGTATTCCTGCGCATCGGTCTGCTGTCATTCGGCGGACCTGCCGCCCAGATCGCGCTGATGCACCGCGAATTGGTGGATCAGCGCCAGTGGCTCAGCGAAAAGCAATATCTGGCGGCGCTGTCGTTCTGCATGCTGCTGCCGGGGCCGGAGGCGATGCAACTGGCCACCTATGCCGGGTGGAAGCTGCACGGCACCCGTGGCGGGCTGATGGCCGGTCTGCTGTTCGTGCTGCCCGGTGCCGCCGTGGTGCTGGCGCTGTCTGCCGCCTATGCCGCCTATGGCGCACTGCCGCTGATGCAGGCGCTGTTTCTCGGGGTGCAGGCGACGGTGGTGGTGATCGTGATCGAGGCGCTGTTGCGGGTATCGAAACGGGCGCTGAAACGGCAAAGCCACTGGGTGATCGCCGGTCTCGCCTTTCTTGGGATATTCCTGCTGCAGATCCCGTTTCCGGTCATCATCATTGCCGCCGGGCTCTATGGCTATGCGATTTCGGGCGGTGCCAATACGGTGCCGCAACCAAGGCAACCGGCGCGGACAATGCAGACACTTGCCGTCTGGCTGGCGATCTGGCTGGTGCCGCTGGCGGCGCTGTGGCTCCTGGAAGGCGGTCTGCTGACCCAGATCGGCTGGTTCTTTTCCAAGCTGGCGGTGGTGACCTTTGGCGGGGCCTATGCGGTGCTGGCCTATATGACGCAGGAAGTGGTGCAGCAGTTCGGCTGGCTGACCACCGATCAGATGGTCGATGGCCTTGGGCTGGCCGAAACCACGCCGGGGCCGCTGATCCTTGTCACCGCGTTTGTCGGCTACCTGGCGGCCTATCGCAGCGGTGGACATGACCTTGGGCTGGCGGCGGCTCTGGTGACATTGTGGATGACCTTTGCCCCCTGTTTCCTGTGGGTGTTCGTTGGTGCCCCCTATCTGGAATGGATCGCCGCGCGGCCAAGGCTGACCGGGGCGCTGTCAGCCATCACGGCGGCGGTGGTTGGGGTTATCCTGAACCTGTCGCTGTGGTTTGCGGTGCATGTGTTCTTTACCGAGGTGGGGGAATGGTCGGCCGGACCGCTGCATCTGCTTGCGCCGCGCCTTGCCAGCATCCAGCCGGTGGCGGTGATGCTGGGGCTGCTGGCGGCATGGCTGATCCTGCGCCGCCACTGGGGTTTGCCGCAAACACTGGCGCTTTCGGCTGGCCTTGCCGTCGCGGCGAGCACCGTGGGATGGGTGTGAACACCAAGTCTTGCGGCGCCTCTGCTGCACCTGCAAAAATCCGCCGAGCGCCCCTTTCCTTCGCCCCCGAATCCAATATGGTATGGGCAAGCTAGCCGAAAGGTTGATCCATGCCGCACGTCATCGACTATGGAAACCTGATGCACCGGGCCATGCGTGGCCTGATTCAGCGGGTTCTGAGCAATGTGCAGGAACATGGGCTGCCGGGGGAGCATCATTTTTTCATCACCTTCGACACCAACCACCCCGATGTGGCTTTGGCCGACTGGCTGCAGGACCGCTATCCCGGTGACATGACGGTGGTGATCCAGCACTGGTTCGACAATCTTGATGTCGATGACGAAGGCTTTGCCATCACGCTGAACTTTGGCGACAAGCCGGAGCCGATGTATATTCCGTTCGACGCGATCCGCACCTTTGTCGATCCGTCGGTGGAATTCGGCCTGCGGTTCGAAACCGTCGACAGCGACGGTGAGGATGACAACGACGATCCCGAAGCGGATGACGACGAACCCGCCCGCGATGCACAGGTTGTCAGCCTCGACAGCTTCCGCAAATAGCGATTTGCCGCAGCGTATGCCGTGGTATGCCAATTGATCCTTAACGGTTGAAGGTCTATGGCACCCCGAACCCTGCAGGAGGCTCCGATGCCAGAATCCAAGCCAGCAATCCGCGTTGAAACCGACAGCTTCGGCCCGCTTGATGTTCCGGCCGACAAATATTGGGGGGCGCAGACCCAGCGCTCGATCCTGAATTTTCCGATCGGTTGGGAAAAGCAGCCGGTGGCGATCATCCGCGCGCTGGGCGTCATCAAGAAAGCCTGTGCGCTGGTGAATATCGACCAGGGCGACATTGATCCGGCGCTGGGGCAGATCATCGCTGTGGCGGCACAGGAGGTGATCGACGGCAAGTTTGACGACAATTTTCCGCTGGTGGTCTGGCAAACCGGATCCGGCACCCAATCCAACATGAACGCGAATGAGGTGATCTCCAACCGCGCCATCGAGATGCTGGGCGGGGTGATGGGGTCGAAAAAGCCGGTGCATCCCAATGACCATGTGAACATGGGGCAATCGTCGAACGATACGTTTCCCACCGCAATGCATGTGGCGATTGGCATGATGGCGCGCGATGTGCTGGTGCCGGGGCTGGAAAAGCTGCACCGCGCACTGGCGGCAAAATCGGAAGAATTCAAGGATATCATCAAGATCGGCAGGACACATACCCAGGATGCCACGCCGCTGACGCTGGGCCAGGAATTCGGCGGCTATGCCCACCAGGTTTCGCAGGGCCTGATGCGGGTGCGCAAGGTGCTGCCGGAGATTTATGAACTGGCACAGGGCGGCACCGCTGTCGGCACCGGGCTGAATACGCGGGTCGGCTGGGATACAAGGGTTGCCGCACGCATTGCCGAGATCACCGCCCTGCCCTTTGTCACCGCCCCCAACAAGTTCGAGGCGCTGGCGGCCCATGACGCCATGGTGATGTTTTCCGGCGTGCTGAAAACCATCGCGGCCAGCCTGTTCAAGATCGCCAACGACCTGCGTCTGCTGGGCTCGGGGCCGCGCTCGGGGCTTGGCGAACTGATCCTGCCGGAAAACGAGCCGGGCTCGTCGATCATGCCGGGCAAGGTCAACCCGACCCAGGCCGAAGCGCTGACGATGGTGTGCATCCATGTGATGGGCAACGATGCGGCGGTCGGCTTTGCCGGATCGCAGGGGCATTTCGAACTGAATGTCTATAACCCGATGATGTCCTATAACGTGCTGCAATCCATGCAGCTTCTGGGCGATTCGGCGGGATCCTTCACCGACAACATGGTGGTGGGGACCAAAGCCAATCTGGCACGGATCGACCGGCTGATGAAGGAAAGCCTGATGCTGGTGACGGCACTTGCCCCGACCATCGGCTATGACAACGCCACCAGGGTCGCCAAATCCGCGCACAAGAACGGCACCACATTGCGCGAGGAGGCGATCGCGCTGGGGCTGGTCGATGGCGAGACCTTTGACCGGGTGGTGCGGCCCGAAGACATGATCGGACCAAAGGGCTAGATGGCGCAGCCAGTCACCCTCGCCAAGGCGCGGAAATCTGCGGCGCAGCAGGCGGCGCGGCATGTGGCCGATGCCAATGCGGAGAAGTTTGGCCGGACCAGGGCGGAAAAGCTTGCAGAGGCCGCAGCCAAAACACGGCAAGCCAAGATATTTGACGGGCACAAACGCCCATGAGCGCCCGGCCGGTCAAACATTCGCTGACGCTGCATGGCCATCGCACCTCGGTGTCGCTGGAAGAGGCCTTCTGGCGGGCCTTCCGACAGGTGGCATCGGCACGGGGCCAGACCCTGAACGGGCTGGCGGCAGAGATCGACGCCGCTCGCGGCGATGTGGGGCTGGCCTCGGCAATCCGGGTATTCGTTCTGGAAACCCTGCGTGGTTAACCGGGTATTAACCCTGCGGGGCCATCCATGGGCCAATGCAAGCGATTCCCAACCCCCTGTCGGCTGACACTTGGCTGCTGCACCTGTTTTCGTCACAGGCGGCGCGCGAAGGCAGCGTGATCCGCCGCCAGGTCAGCGATATCGACCGCTATTTTGGCCGCGGGGCCTTTCTGGCCGAGATGCAACGACGCGGCTACCCGGTGGTGGAAAACGCCGGGCAATTCGTGATCTTCTGCAACCAGGAACCGATTCGCCGGGTGGTGTGACCGATTTCTGTGCAGAAATCGAACCGGAATTTGAAAAATTCCGCTCTCGGCCCAATGACCTGACCAAATTCGTCACCGTCGCTCCAGCCCCAGCCAGATACCGTCCTTTGCCCGGACCGTCAGATGCGCTACTGGCACGGGCGCAAGTCCGGGGACCGCTGCAAAGCGAAACTCCCGAACCAGCAGCGCCAGCAACAGCGGCCCTTCCACCATGGCGAAACCCGCCCCCGGGCAAACTCTGGCACCGGAGGAAAACGGAATATAGGCCTCGCGCCCACAGGTCCGCCCCGCTTCGGTCTGCCAGCGGTCGGGGTCAAACTCATCGGGCCGGTCCCAGATCCGTTCATGGCGGTGCAGGTGCCACGGGCTGATCACTACCTGCGCACCCAATGGCACGGCGCGGTCACGAAAGCGTTCGGGGCAGGTAGTTTGCCGCACCATCATCGGGACGGCCGGATAAAGCCGCAGGGTCTCGCGGAAGACATCTCGGGTGAACTTCAGGCCGGAAAGCATTGCAAAGCCAGGGTTCTGAACATCCAGCGCCAACGCCTCCACTGCCACCCGCGCCTGCACGTCCGGGCTCACGGCCAGCAGATACAGCGCCCATGCCAGCGCCGAGGCGCTGGTTTCATGCCCGGCGAGAAAGAAGATCGCCACCTGATCCACCATTTCCGCGGTTGTGAATCTTTCGCCGGTTACCGGGTCGGCGGTGGTCATGATCTTGGTGGCAAGATCCTCGGGGGCCTCGCCTGCACCAATCGCCGCTTGCCGTGCCGCTGTCAGAGCACCGATGAGGGACCGGATCGCCGCTGCGGTCTGCCGGGTCTTGGCGCGATGAAAGCGCGGCACCCAACGCGGGACCGGCAAAAAGGCGGCAAGGTTCAGGATCGGCTGAGTGCGCTGATACTCCCGAAACTGGCGGAACACTTCCGAGGCCGTCTGATCCTCGATGGGAAGCGAGAACAGCGTGCGAAAGATCACATCGGCGGCAGCATGGCTCATCGCTGCTTCGATCTCGACCCTGCCCGGTTGCAGCCGCGCCACCGCTGCCGCCCCGGCGGCATACATCGCCGGAAAGGCGTCGCGGATGCGGCCCCCCTCGAACGCCGGATCGATGATCCGGCGCTGGCGCTTCCAGTCCTCACCGTTGGTCACGAACACCGAATTGCCCAAGAGCGGTGCCAGCCCCTCGCGGATCCGGTTGGATTTGGGGAAATCATCGGGACGGCGGTCGAGCACTTCGCGGATCAGATCGGGCTGGTTGATGAGGTAGGAGCGAAAAAACGGCGTCTTGAATTCCGCCATCCACGCCCGGTACAGCCGCGCCGGCTGCGCCGACAGGATGTCGGCGCGAAACAGCTTCAGATAGCGCCACAGCGACACCCGGTCGGGGCGGGAGGGTGGCTTTGGCGCGATCATGTCGCCAGCGACCTGAAGCGGTTGACCGGTGTCTCGATCCGGCTTTTCGACGGGGCGCGGTTGGCAAAGCGGGCCGCCAAAGTCATCGGGCCCGCAGTGATCTGAAAATAGTCATAGTCCTTTGGCCGGTCAAAGGCGCAAAGATACTGAAAATGCAGCCGGAAGAACCGCCAGCGCAATTCCTTCCAGCGCTCCGGCGACAGGCTTTGGGTAAAGGCCGCCGAGATCACCAGCGGCCAACGCTTGCCCGGCGGGCTGACACCGCTGACCGCCACCGGATCGCACAGCGCAAAGGCGCAGCCGTCGCCCGGCGCGGTGACATCGACCCAGGTAAGTTCGTCTCGCGCGCAAAGGAAGGCCAGATCGCCGCGCAGCCGTCCGGCACCGGGCAGGAATGACACCATCGGAACCACCTGCCCCAACGCCAGAAAGCCAAGCGCCGGGCCATCCTGGGGCACTTTGCCCGCCCTTATCAGATCGGCCAGCACCGATATTGCCAGATGCGCGCCCGAGGAATGACCGACCACCAGCACTTCATCGGCATCCGAGGCAAGGGCTGCGGCAATCGTTGTGCCAAACTCCTGCATCCGCACTTCCAGCGCGGGGGGAATCGCACCCCTCGCAGCGGCGGCAAAGGCAAAGTCATGCATCAGATAATAGGCGAAAAAATGCTTGTCCTGCCGCCGCCACCAGCGCAGGATCAGCAGTGCCAGCGCCAGACCCATCGCCCAGCCCAGCCACGCCGGCACCAACCGCGCAACCAGCCCCGCGAGCCCCCAACCGGCAAGGCAGGCCAGCGCCAGTTGCGCCAGCAACATGCCGATGGGATAAAGGGCAGCGATGATCGGCCCTTTGCGCAACCGCATCAGCCGGAACAGGGCACCCGAGCCGATATAGGCCCCGGCGGTCTGTAATAATTGCAGATAGGTGGCGGCAATCGACGATCCCATCGACGTGCGCACCAGATCCGACCAGACCAGAACCTCGACATCGGCGGACACCGGTAAGCCGCCGATCTCAGCCTCCACAAGCCAGCCAAAGCGCCCCTTGCCGGGCCGCGGTTTCAACCCGATCCGGTAGCCCGAAATCGTCGCCTGCGCCGCCGCTTCCTTGCGGTAAAGCTCGCGGTAGCGACGGGGGTGAAAGGGATCATAGCCCGGGATATAGAACACCCGCCGCCGCGACACCTGCCTGCTATCGGTGATTTTCAATTGCTGCCTGCCGTTTTTCCCAGTTTACCCGGAAAATCCGGCAAGAATAGGTCAACCGACAAGCGACAGCGCCGGGAAGGTTTCCTGCAACCAATAGGCAAAGCCGGAAAAGGCGCCGGTCAGCAGCGCCAGCCCTACAGCCAGCAGCAACAGCCCCATCGCCCGCTCGATCAGCCACATATGCGGTCTGATCCGGGTCATCAGCCTTGCAGCGCGCTGAATGAACAGCGCCGCCAGCAGAAACGGCACCCCGAGCCCCATCGCATAGATCGCCAGCAGCAGCGTGCCGCGCGACACCGACCCTTCCTGCGCCGCCAGTGACAGGATCGCCCCCAGTTGCGGCCCGATGCAGGGGGTCCAGCCAAAGGCAAAGGCCAGTCCCAACACATAGGCCCCCAGCGCCGACCCGCCCCGGTCGCCGCCCGACAGGCGGATATCACGATCCAGCAGCGGAATGCGGAACAACCCAAGGAAATGCGCGGCAAATACCAGTACGATGATACCCGAGAGACGGGCGAAGACATCCTGATATTGCAGGAAAAACGCACCCAGCATGGATGCGGTGAAGCCCATCAGCAGGAACACGGTGGACAGGCCAAGCACAAAGAACAGCGCGGGCAGCAGCGCGCCCCTGGTGGCCTTGCCCTGCAGATCCGGCAGGCTGATCCCGCTCATGTAGGCCAGATAGGGCGGCACGATCGGCAAAACGCAGGGGCTGAGGAACGACAGCACCCCCGCAAGTACCGCCACCAGCATGGCGGGAGCCAGCCCCGCATCCATCAGATCAATCCCGAACATCGCGCCTCCGAGCCATGCGATAACCCATTGAACGGGCAAGGTCACGCCACTATGGCTCACAATGACGTGGACGGGCTGTAACCAACCGGGGGGGGCAGGCAGTTGAACTGGGATAGCGATCTGGATGCCGAAGGGCTGCTGTGCCCGCTGCCGGTCCTGCGTGCGCGCAAACGGTTGGGTGCAATGGCGCCGGGTGCGGTGTTGCGCCTTCGGGCGACCGATCCGGCATCCTGGATCGATGTGCCGCATTTCTGCAGCCAATCCGGGCATGAACTCCTGCACGCCCGTGAAGAAGCCGGGGTTCGGACCTACCTGATCCGGCGGGGAACATAGGGGCAGCGACGGCCGCTGCCCCTGTGGTTCAGCGCGCGATCGACCACCAACCGCGTTTTTTCGGCTTTGTATCGTCGAGGTCTTCTGCAACCGGATCGGGTCCCGCGGCAATCACGGGTTCCGGCGCTGCGGGCCAGGTTGCTGCGGGTGCCGGTTGCTGCGGTCTGGCTGCAACGGCGCTGACTTCTGGCCCCGCTTCTGGCCCCGCTTCTGGCCCCGCTTCTGGCCCCGCTTCTGGCCCAACTTCCGGGGCCGCAGCCTGATCGGCGACCGCAGCTTCCGCCGCCAGTTCTGCCAGTTTCTTGGCCGAAGGCTTGCGGCTGCGCGGTGCGGGCTTCGCCGCCGCCTTGGCTACCGGCTCAGGGTCTGGTTCACTGCCTGCCAGAACAGGTTCCGACACCACACCATTGGCAACCGGTCCGGCCGAAGCCTCTGCCTGGATTTCCGGGGCATCATTGCCCGTTTCAACCTTTGCTTTGGCGCGGCTGGAACCCGATCGGCTGCGCGACCTCGACGACCGGCTTTTGGGCTTGGCCGCCGCCGTATCCGTGGCCCCGGCATCACTGACCCCCGGATCAGTTGCAGATGCATCGGGTTCGGCTTCGTCATCCGAGTCGGCTTCGTCACCGTCCTGATCGGAAGTGCCATTGGCATCATCAGCCGACATCGCGTCGCCGTTGCCACCCGGGCCACCCTTGCGCCTGCGCCTGCGACGGCGTTTCTTCTTGCCGCCGCCATCGCCATTGGCGTCACCAGAGCTTTCGCCCCGCGTAGCATCGCGCGCACCATCCCGGCTTGCCCCGGCGTCGTGATCAGCGACCTCTTCGACGGTATCTGCCTCGTCCTCGATGAACGCGTCTTCGTCGATATCCAGATCCGGCATCACCGAAGTGTCCACCGATACCACATGACTGTGGGCTTCGGCGACCAACCGTGTCGCGGTCTTGAACTTGTCGATCACGAAATCCGGGCTGATCAGCGACGGATCGGCTTCGATCCGCACCGCCATGCCATAGCGCGCCTCGATCCCGGCTATATGTTCGCGCTTCTGGTTCATCAGGAAATTGGCGATGGAAATCGGCGCTTTCAGCAGCACCTCTTTGCTGCGTTTCCTCGTGCCTTCTTCCTCCAACTGGCGCAGGATCATCAACGCCAGACTGTCATCCGACCGGATCAGCCCGGTGCCATGGCAATGGTTGCACGGCGCGGTCGAGGCTTCCAGCATGCCGGGCCGCAGGCGCTGGCGGCTCATCTCCATCAGGCCAAAGCCGGAAATCCGGCCAACCTGAATCCGCGCGCGGTCGGTTTTCAGCTTGTCTTTCAAACGCTTCTCGACCGAAGCGTTGTTTTTCCGCTCTTCCATGTCGATGAAGTCGATGACGATCAGCCCGGCAAGGTCACGCAGGCGCAACTGGCGCGCCACTTCTTCGGAAGCCTCCAGATTGGTTTTCAGCGCGGTGTCCTCGATCGAGCCTTCCTTGGTGGCCCGGCCAGAATTCACATCGATGGCCACCAGTGCTTCGGTGATGCCGATCACGATGTAACCGCCGGATTTCAACTGCACCACCGGGTTGAACATCGACGCCAGATAGCTTTCAACCCCGTACCGGGCAAACAGCGGCATCGGCTCGGCGTAAAGTTGCACCGAACGGGCATGGCTGGGCATGATCATCCGCATGAAGTCCTTGGCGACGCGGTAGCCCTCGGCCCCCTCCACCAGCACTTCTTCGATGTCGCGGTTATACAGATCGCGGATCACCCGCTTGATCAGGGTGCCTTCTTCATAGATCGGCGCCGGCGCGATGCTTTTCAACGTCAGGTCACGGACCTGCTCCCACAGGCGTTGCAGATATTCGTAGTCGCGCTTGATCTCGGTCTTGGTGCGCTGCGAACCGGCGGTGCGGATGATCAGGCCGGCCCCTTCCGGTACTTCAATCTCGCCCGCTATCTCTTTGAGTTTCTTGCGATCTGCCACGTTTGTGATCTTGCGGCTGATGCCGCCGCCGCGTGCCGTGTTGGGCATCAGTACGCAGTACCGTCCCGCCAGCGACAGATAGGTGGTCAGCGCCGCACCCTTGTTGCCGCGCTCTTCCTTGACGACCTGCACCAGCATGATCTGGCGCACCTTGACCACTTCCTGGATCTTGTAGCGCCGGGCGCGCGGGCGGCGCTGCTGGCTGATTTCCTCGGCAACGTCCTCGTCGGCAATTGACTCGATATCGTCATCAACGTCCGACGCATGGTCAACAGCACGGTAAGCGCGGTCACCCCGGCCTTCGCCATCACTGTCGTTTTCGGTGCCAGGCTCGGCCCCGTTACCCTGCGCGCCGTGGTCGTGCCCACCGTCGGCCGCGTGGTCATGCCCGCCGTCGGCCGCGTGGTCATGCCCGCCTTCGGCTGAAGCGGCCGCGTCTGCGCCCGGGCGGGTTTCGGCACGGTAAAGACTGTCGGCCCCGGCATCCTCGCCAAGAT
>Ga0105049_10004309_pt1 | contig 16703 bp, 18 predicted proteins | sample MAT06_FD_78087 | JGI IMG/M metagenome (GOLD analysis project Ga0105049, IMG submission 78087) | Freshwater microbial communities from Lake Fryxell liftoff mats and glacier meltwater in Antarctica - MAT-06 | ecosystem: Environmental > Aquatic > Freshwater > Ice > Liftoff microbial mat | place... | reverse complement strand
AAGGTGGTCTGGTAAGATGTAGGGAACATATTTGTTGGGGGGAGCTCTTGTAGATCTCCCTATTTTTTTATCCCCTTCATTATCTCAAAGCTTCGCCACGTATGTCTTTTAGATCCCTTGTCACCCTGTAAGGCTATAGATTGGAGCTATGGTTCTTGACGAGTCTCTGCAGATGCGAAAATCCAAGCCGAGATCATAGCTTCAAGTCTTTAGACTCCGTTAGCGATGGATCTTAAGCGACGGATTTACAAACAAATTTTTGCATAGGCACCTTAGCCTGCTCGGTCGGTAAAGGTGCCTATGTTCAGGGTTTCGCAAAGATTTAAGGGTTTGTAAAGACTGCCGTGAACGACTTTTCCTTAGCCGGGATGTTGGCGATACCAATCGATGGTGTTTTTCAGCCCTTGCCGAAATTCGACCTCGGCCACAAAGCCAAATCGTTCTTTGGCGCGGTTGGTGTCAAGGCACCGACGGGGTTGACCGTTGGGCTTATCGGTTTCCCAAACCAGTTCGCCGTCATAGGCCATCAATTCACAGATCAGTTCAGTGAGTGCCTTGATAGAGATTTCGTAGCCGGTGCCTAGGTTCACAGGGTCGGGGTCGTTGTAGATCTGGGTGCCCATCACAATGCCCCGCGCGGCATCGGTGGAGTAGAGAAATTCGCGGGTAGGGCTGCCATTGCCCCAAATCGGGATGGTGCGATCGCCCCGTTCCTGCGCCTCATAAACCTTGCGAATGAGCGCCGGGATGACATGGGAACTCTTAGGGTTAAAATTGTCTTCGGGGCCATAGAGGTTGACGGGCAAGAGATAGATGCCGTTAAACCCATATTGCTGGCGATAGGCTTGAAGCTGCACGAGCAGCGCTTTTTTGGCAATGCCGTAGGGGGCATTGGTGACTTCGGGGTAGCCATTCCAAAGGTCATCTTCCTTGAAGGGAAGCGGCGTCAAGTTGGGGTAGGCGCAGATTGTGCCCACACAGACAAACTTCGTCACCCCGGTTTGATAGGCCGCATGGATGAGTTGCGTCCCCATCATTAAATTGTCATAAAACAATTCGGCGGGTTTTTCGCGGTTAAGGCCAATGCCACCGACATGGGCGGCTAGGTGAATCACGACGTCTTGCTGGTCTACGGCACGATAACAGCTTTCGAGCTGGCGCAGGTCACAATCGTGCGATCGCGGAATCGAAATTTTGTCTGGGTCAGCCCCAGCTTTGCACAGTTGATCGATCACCTGCTTGCCCAAAAAACCGGCTCCTCCGGTCACTACAATCTGCTGCTTGCCCAAATCTAATGCTGCTGTGGTCATCGTTTTACTCCCCATTACGCCCTCACTCTATTTCCATCAAACGAGTCTGATCCCACTTACCCTAACCCTGATTGCACAACCTTCATATCGGATCGTGATGCCTGATCCGTGATGGCTGATCCGTAATGCCTGATCCGTGATGCCTGATCCGTAATGCCTGATCCGTGGTGTCGGATTCGTGATGTCTGGTCAGTCAATGTCTTGCCAGTAAACACAGCCATCAGATAATGGCTTTAGGTGGATTAGCCCCAATGCATCCCACCTAAATCTGATCTTTTAGTCCGAATCTCTCAGGCCGAATCTCTCAGGCCGAATCTCTCAGGCCGAATCTCTCAGGCCAAATCTCTCAGGCCAAATCTCTTACAGAGCGGTGCCACCAATGCCTCGTACCGTGGCGTGATCCGACACAACCTGCACATTGTGTCCGCTGAGGGGAATTAGCCCGAGGGCTTTGAGGTCGGCCTCTACCATCAGTTGGACTAACTCTGGGAAGGTAACGGAGGGTTCCCAACCCAGTTTTTGGCGGGCTTTGGTGCTGTCGCCAATGAGTAGATCGACCTCTGCCGGACGCAAGTATCGTTCATCAAAGACCACGTAATTTTCCCACTTCAAATTCACATAGCCAAACGCCAAGTCCAAAAATTCTTTGATAGAGTGAGTTTCGTTGGTGGCAATGACGTAATCATCCGGTTCATCTTGCTGCAACATCAGCCACATGGCGCGAACATAGTCTTTGGCATAGCCCCAGTCGCGTTTGGAATCGAGGTTGCCCATGTAGATACTTTTTTGTTGGCCAGCTATGATCCGGGCTAGCGCACGGGTGATTTTGCGGGTCACAAAGGTTTCACCTCGGCGGGGAGATTCGTGGTTAAACAAAATTCCGTTGCAGGCAAATAGATCATATGACTCGCGGTAGTTGATCGTTTGCCAGTGGGCGTAGACTTTGGCGCAGGAGTAGGGGCTACGGGGGTAAAACGGGGTGGTTTCGCTCTGAGGAACCTCTAGCACTTTGCCAAACATTTCGGATGACCCTGCTTGGTAGAATCTGACTGAGGCTTGAGTCCGTTGCTGATAGTCGCGCAGCGCTTCGAGCAGGCGCAGGGTGCCCATGGCAACGGTATCGACGGTGTATTCTGGCGCATCAAAACTAACGCGAACATGGGACTGTGCGCCTAGGTTATAAATCTCGTCGGGTTGCACTTCTTCCAAAATACGGCGGAGTGTGGTGCCATCCGTCAGATCGCCATAGTGCAGAAATAACTGCGCACCTTCGTTGTGCGGATCTTGGTAGATATGGTCAATGCGATCGGTATTAAAGGTAGAGGTGCGGCGGATAATGCCATGCACTTCGTAGTCTTTTTCGAGCAAGAGTTCGCTCAGATAAGAGCCATCTTGTCCGGTGATTCCTGTGATTAGTGCCCGCTTTCGCTCTGCCATAGCCGTTCCTTCGTCAATGTCATGGAGTAAAGGGTGAAGCAGCCCGTTCTAGCGCCCCAGAGGTATGCAGATCCTGATCCGGTTACGGATAGGGATCAACGGGTTGCTACTCTACCGTTAACCCACTGAGTTTATCATTCTGTGCTGAGCCTCACCTTTGAGGGTGAGTGCGGAAGGGGCACAAAATAGATACATTTTTAGGTCATCTGCGGTGGGGGTGGGTGCGATCGCCCAACATCAACGACCCAGCCCAAAGATGGGGAGCTTTTTCTCACGCGGCATTTTGGCGATCCTTAATCCTCAGGAGCCAGCCACATCACCAGATTAGAAATGTAGGTATGAATGTCGGCTAGCGCTTGGGGGTTTTGCTTCATCCCATCGCCAGGAGGCTCATCGACGAAGCTAGGGCAGCCTTGATCGATGTCCCAGTTGTAATCGACGAAGTGGTGGAAGGTGGATTGGGCGACAACCCGACCAGGAGATGAAGTGGCGGTTGTGGGGCGATCGCCCACCACCACTAAATTAAAATCGCGCCCAGAGACGAGGCTCCCCCCCGTGGCAATCAGCCGCGCCTCCAGTGCTTGCGCCGGAACTGCCACACTTCCCTCATGGGGATGAGCCGGAAAAAATTGTAGGGGTTTGCCATCTGGGCGCTTCAGGAGGGGATGTAACGGCTCTGTAGGGGTAATCGTTTGGTAATCACCATTGCGCCCAGAGTGGTAGTTAGGAAAGGAGATAGAGGACGAGTAGATATCGTCGGGGTCGCAGCGGCTGGTGTCGGGGTCGAGGTTTTGGCTATGAAAGTGGTGAAATTGCCCCAGCAGACCCAGGGCAACCATAGACAGCCCCATGTCTTGGTGATCGCGGGTCGTCAGTAGCCCCCCGCCGCTTTCATGGAAGTGAAGAATGCCTGCCATGTCTGCGGCTGAGAGGCCATCGCCAACATCTAAGGCAAACAGCCAGAGTTGATCAAAGTCGTTGCGGCTGAGGCGGCTGAGAACGGGGTCGTTGCCGCTGTCGTCGGGTTGGCGATCGCGCGCTGTGACCTCGCACAATGGCTCCCCGGCGGCATCGAGCCGAGTTTTCAAATACTGTTCGAGCAGAGAAAACCGCCAAATGCTCCAATCATCGTCCAGGGTGGGGAGCGTTGTTTGCAATAAAATTCGCTGCGGCATAACGTGAACGGGCGCTCCCTCAATGCGGCCATTTTGGCCAGACCTATGAGGCTTACTATAGCGACTGCGGTATCGTTTCGGATGATGCACCGCCAACATATCAAGACGTGATATCAAGACTTGCTGACAGAACCCGAAACAGGGATCTGGGCAGAATCTTACGCCATGGTGCGGGTCAGGCTTAGGGGCTGAGCTGCCAAAACTTGAGCGCCCCATCTAAGCTGCCGCTGATCAAGGTGTGGCCGTCGGGCATCCAGGCTAAGCCGCGCACGGCGTTACTGTGGCCTTCGAGGCGGCTGCGGAGATAGGCTCCGGCGACATCCCATAACAGCACCGTTCCATCGGAACTGGCACTGGCAAGGGTTTGGCCGTCGGGGCTAAAGCTGAGCGCATGGATTATCCCTGCGTGGCCTTTGTGAACTTGGAGGGCTGTTCCCTCGGCGATCGCCCAGATACACACCACACCATCGGTATTGCCGGTGGCGATGGTGGGTGCCGTGGGGCTGAGGGCGATCGCCCGAATAGAGGCTTCTTGATGCCCAAAGGTGCGCAGCAGTTCGCCTGTAGTCCAATGGTGCTGGCGCAGGGTGGCATCGTCTCCGCCCGAAAATAACAACGTGCCAGCGGCCAAACTAGCCAGCGCCCACACCGGGGCTTGGTGGTCGCGCAGGGTAAAGCGGCGGGTGCCACTACTGAGATCCCAGATCTGTAAGGTACCGTCTTGGCTAGCACTGGCCAAGCCATGACGGTCGGGCGAAAGGGCGATCGCATTCACCCAGCCCCCATGCCCCAAGAGCGATCGCAGTAACGTCCCAGATTGCAAATCCCAAATTTTGATGGTGTGGTCTTCGCCGCCGCTGAGCAAAATCTGGCGATCGCCCCCAAATGCCACCGTAGAAATAGTGCCCGTATGCCCCACCCCCCGAAAAAACGCCTGTTCCTTCTGCACATTCCAAAGCCGCAGGGTCTGGTCTTGTCCTCCAGTGGCGAGGGTGCGGCCATCTGCCGACAACGCCATCCCAGTTACCCCCCCAGAATGCCCAACCAGGGTTTGCACGCAACGCCAAGCTTCATGGGGTTCTGCCGAGGGTTCTGCCGTCTTTCCAGATACCGGATTTGTCGTAGCATTGGCGGCTGGAGGGGTGCCGGAATGCGAGGCTGGCTTAGGAGTTGGATCAACAGTAGAATGCGCGCCAGCCGCCGCCGCCGGGTTGCCAGTCGGGTTTGTCGTGGCATTGGTAGCCTCTGCCGCAGAATTTGGGCTGGGATGACTAGAAGCCGCCGCAGGATTTGCCGTACTGCTCGCAGGAGGTTTCTGGGGCGGTGTTGGGATGGGGTCTCCTGGCGGACGGTGGACTTTAGGACGGCGCGCTTCTAGCTCATCAGCGTGCCGCAAATCCGTTTCGGCTCCTAACTCAAACCCCAGCACCGAATAGACAAACCCCCGATACCGGTGGGCTTCTACATGGTGCGGGTTGAGCCGAATCGCCATCCCAAAATAGTTGATGGCATCTTGGTAACTTCCAGCCTTGGCCGCATCGGCTCCCCATTGATAGGCTCTTTCTGCCGTCACTGAGCGGCTGGCCACATGGGTTTTAGGATCGGGGGGTGGAGCCGTGTAGCGGGGCGGAGCCGAGCGCGGAGGAGACTGGGGCGACGCCGTCGGTCGAGGGGGCGGCGAAGATGCCGATGTCGCTTTGGGAGGAGTTTTGGGAGCTTGGTCTTTGAGATGGCGATAGGCTACATTGATCACCTTGAGCTTTTCCTCGGCCTGCCGCTGTTCCTGAGGATCATGGTTGAAGCGGTCAGGATGCCAGGTCTTGGCTAGGTTGCGGTAGGCCAGTTTAATATCTGCAAGAGAAGCTCCAGGCTGAAGCCCAAGAATTTCGTAGTAGGCGCGGAGGGTACTCATCCGGTGGTGCTTGAGGGGGAGATGGCGGCATTGGATCGCCGAGCCACCTTTATTATCCTAGCAATGCCTAGGATTATGGCATAAAGCGATGCGAGAAACCTTGGGATAAAATCTAGCTCTATCAACTATGACAAGGGTACCTACAGGCCTAAGTAGAAAGACGTAATTATTTGTAAGACGCATTTCGACTGCGCTCCATGCTCAACCCCTAACGAGAGGAGGGTTGAGCGGAGTCGAAACCCATTAACTAAGCTTAATTTAATTCAGCCCACCTAACTCATTGCACTTAAAGGCATTGCACTTAAAGGCATTGCACTTAAAGGCATTGCACTTAAAGGCATAATACAGGACAGAAACCTGACGGATGGTGTCCGGCTTACTTCCCCTTTGGCTCCTCAGCCCCCCTGCCTCTTGTAGCGGTAGCCCTGATCGATAGGCCATGGCTCCGTCATTCTCGCGGAGGCGGGAATCTATCTTTCTTCAGGGTCGCAGGAGCAATGGATTCCCGTTTTCACGGGAATGACAGCGGATTTTTCTAGGTTTCATAGCGATGGCGCTATCACGTCCGAAAATTCAAAATCCGTTATCTAAAAGGGGATAACCTAATTTATCTCAAGATCCGTCTCAAACAATTGTCTCAAACAATCATAGGGCATCAAAAATGGGTAACAAAAAACCGAGAGTCGAGGAATGACCCCAACCATCTCGGTCTTGATAAAACCCTCTTAGGCTTGGAAGAAGCTCCCTTACCTTTTCTAGGAACGGTGGGTCGCCTAGGCCATGCCGTTCTCGATCGCCCAGCGGGCAAGCTCTGTGCGGTTGTGTAGCCCTGTTTTGCCTAGCATGTTGCTGACATGGCTCTCAATGGTACGCTGACTCACTTTTAATTCGTCAGCGATTTCTCGGTTAGCCATTCCCCTCGCCACAAATTGCACAACGCGCAGCTCAGTTGGGGTCAGCTCTACATCAAACGGCACTTGGATCTTCGGAGACGAGTCTAAGCCTTTGTTGTCTTGCCGATGAATCATGCGCGATGAATGCTTGAGCGAAGCCTCGACTTGAGCCACCAATTCTTCTGGCTCAAAGGGCTTCACCATGTAAACATCGGCTCCGGTATTCAGCCCCTTCACTCGATCTTGGCTCTGCCCTTTTGCAGACAGAAACAAGACCGGAATCCAGTTGGTACGCGGATCTTTGCGGACATGCTCCACAAAAGAATAGCCATCCATCTGGGGCATCATGACATCACAAATAATCATGTCAGGGGTGCTATCTTGCAGAAGATCGAGCGCTTCTTGCCCGTTCTCAGCTGTTTCGACGGAGTACCCACGAAATTCTAGATAATCTTTAACTAGTAGGATGAGATTGGGGTCGTCATCAATTAAAAGGAGGCGTTTTTGCTCTCCCGTAGTTGATTCTTTGGTCATGCTTGTATGCTCGCCATGCCTAAATCCAACAAAAAATTAAAGTCATCGTCAGTCTGACTTATTGATGCTGGGGAAATTACGGAGGATGAAGATGCGATCGCCCTAATCCTTAGGTTATGAGACCCTTGCGTTGAAACAAGACCCAGTCATTTACGCCAAGGATGCGGTAAACCCAGATCTTCAATACTTGATTCCTCCACCTATCATAACCAGAACTCTTAAAGTAGAGACGAGGAAAAGTAAAAATACGATTGATCCTGCCAAATTATAGTCCCTTGCGTTTGGGATGAATCAAGAATTGTTGGATCTGCTTCCAGATCCTGATCCCAACAGCTATCAACCTGGCATTGGCTAACCTGGCATCGGCTAACCTGGCATCGGCACTTTCTCTGAACTGGCGCATCCGGATTCCCTCTCTAGTTTCATTTCCTGCCAAGAATCCCTGAGTCCGGATGATTGCTTCTGGATTTTCATGGTTTAACGAATCTCTACCTCTTGATCCGCCTTGTTTATGGCATGGGGTAGCGTTGGAGCGTTTTTAAGGAGAAGACGCGGGGGATTACTGTACCCGATGGGGCTGAGTGCGTTTATGATGTGTCTGCACCGGAGCGTCGCTGTCCTCAGCCCTCTATTTTCCGTTCAACGTTCCAACCCCGACCTTCCAACGTCTAACCGCCATGATCGTTTTGTCTAGCGCATTATCTATCCCAGCGTTTTAGCTATGCATCCTGCAAAAACCATGCATCCTTTAAAAACGTTGAACGTCGGGCGGCGAGGGTATGCCATCAGTAACCGCCTGATTAATTGGGTAACCCACCTCTTTGGGAAAGAGTGGGACAAGTGCCTCTTGGGGTTGTCGGCGCTACCGATCACCACGATCTTAGACATTGGAGCCAACGAAGGACAGTTTTCGTGGCGGATGCGTCGCCTCTTTCCGGCAGCCCAGATCTATGCGTTTGAGCCATTGCCCGTGGCGTTAGCGCCGCTCAACCGTTGGGCGCAGCGGCAGCGGGGGCAGGTGCAAGTGCTGGCGGTGGCCATCGGCGAAACCTGTGAAGAAATTGAGATGCAGCAACATCTCTACTTCAGCGCCTCATCGTCGATGTTGCCGACCACCTCCCTGGGCGAAGCGGTGTATCCGATTATGACAAAGCAACAGGCGGTGGCGGTGGTGCAAATGCCGTTGGATGAGGCGATCGCCCAACTCCCGCCACTGCCCCCCGGTGCTTTGCTGATCAAGCTAGATGTGCAAGGCTACGAAGACCGGGTGATTCGTGGCGGCGAGCAAACCTTTCGCCGCGCCACCGCCTGTATTGTCGAAATTTCCTTAGATACCCTCTATGATGGGCAAGCCACATTTCAGCAAATCTTCGATTTGCTGAGCCGCTTGGGCTATCGCTATAGCGGTAACTTCGACCAAATGCAGGCCAAAGATGGCCATGTGATCTATCTCAATGCTTTGTTTCTGAACCCTCACCCTACCGCTCCTACCCATGCGCGTTGAAGCCTGCTGTACAGAGTTACTCCGCCAGATGTTACCGACCCTTGATCCCCAACGGGAGGGTGTTTGTATTGATGTAGGGGTGGGCACCTTTGCCTTTTATTGTGAAATGTTTGCTCAGTTAGGGTTTCGCTCGGTGGCGGTAGAACCGTTGCCCGTGGCTAAGTTGCGGCGCTTATGTGCCCAATATCCGATTCAACTGATCGAAAGCTGCTTGTCTGACCAAACGGGCACCCAACCCTTTTATGCGGGGGAGTTTGCCCGCATCGGCAATGCCAATTTCAACTCCCTTGCGCCTGATTGGTTTGGCTCGTCGCAAAACACCCAATTGGTGCCGACCCTGTCGCTGCCTGACCTGCTGGGGGCGATCGCCCCTCCCGCCATCACCTGTCTCAAGCTTGACATTGAGGGCTGGGAGTCCGTGGTGATCCAGCAATTGGCAGATTTACCCGCAGCCCAACTGCCCAAGGTCACGATGTTTGAGTATGGCGGTGGAGCCAACCAGCAGGCTGGAACCAAGGGCTGGTCACCGGAGTTTTTGGCGGGTACTCTGCGCTGCCTCACGACCCTGCAACAACGGGGCTATGGCCAAAGCATAATGGTCGATTATTCCCATGGCACCCAAGCGCGTATCTTTGACCTGCAAGCCCAAGACCTCAGCACCACAGACTTGTTTCCGCCCGAAGCGGTGTATGGCAATATCATTAGCCTGCAAGGATGCCATTTTTCGGAAGCGGCGATCGCCCAAATCTGTAGCCGCTACGCCGGCGGGGTAGTGAATTGGTTCATCAGCAAGCTCGTTTCTGCCCCGGTCAATTAATCTGTTTCTCAAAATCCCCTATCTCGAAAGACGGCTTTAAGACCCCTTAGAAAACAGGCGAAAGTAAAGGGATTGGAAGAATTCTTTGATGGGGAAAGCAATGTAGGTGATGGGGTTGATCGTCACGATGATGTTGCGAAAATCGCGCTTGGCCAAAAATACGATCGCCCGCCCAACCCAGGCTGCCGACATCACCCCCACGGGGTTGAGGTTGCTTTTAAAGGGGCCGAGAATCAGCTTGCGAATGATGCAAGGGGCATCTAGGCGACGCAGGGTGATGAGATCACCGAGGGTGCGCTTCGAGAGTTCATAAAGTGGGCTAAGGGCAGGGCTAACCTCCGCTTCGGAGGTGTTGATCCACAGTTCTTTGAGGGCGCGGTGCTCTGACTTTTGCACAGTGCTGAGAAAAACCTCGGCGAGGTTCAAAGCTGAAAAGGTGTTGACCTCAAAGGATTGTTGAATGGCAGCGGGGGTGCGATCGCCCAGCACATTAATCCCGTGGTTGACAATCAAAATATCGACGGTTTTGAGGCGATCGCGCAGGGCCTCTTCCTGCCCGGGTTGCCAGCGCAACACCTGCACAGAGGCGGGAAAATCGGCGTGATCGGAGGTGGTGATCGCGACAATTCGTGCGCCTTCTTGGGAGAGGGATTGGATGAGCGATCGCCCCATCGTGCCCGAGGCTCCGGTCACGGCAATCACCTTGCCACGTAATGAAAGTGCAGTTCCCATCACCTTATCCACAATCGTAAAGTGCCCGCAAAAATAGGCATTGCCTTGGTCAAAATGGTGCCGCCAATGGTAAGAGCGGTTCACCGTCCATTGGGCAGGAATGGTATCGAGATCTCCCTGCTTGTGGGTCAGGTCGGTGCTCCACAATAGCCCTTGGGAGCGGGCTAGAGCGGTGGCTAAAAAACCCACCGAGTAGAGACACCCAAAGCTGAGGGCAGGCAGTTGCAACCCGACGACTAACAGCAACCCAGCCACCAGCATGACCAAAGATTCTGGCACATCGTTATAGAGCTGAGCCTTGCAGTAACTCTCGGTGCTGACAATGCTGAGGTCGCGGCGATATACCTTGTGATGCATATTATGAGAGGGTTGTAGCGGTTTCCAATAATGCCCAGCTACATGAAACCCATCGCGTACCAATTCGGCAAAGACGACAGAGCTAAACGCTAAACCCAGTTGACCGAGAACACCAATAACGCCCATGGCCGCAATACTTATCCTTGAAACTCTCGAAACTCGAAACTTTTAGATGAATTAAAAAAATGGTCACAATGCTACGTGAGAGAAGTCTGGGAGAGCTGTGGGCGATCGCCCCACCCAACAGCTAAAGCCCTGAAATCTACTCAGCTACAGTTCCTAACCCGAGCCTGAAACCATCGTTAGTGTAGCGTAATGTGATGCCTTGCCCAAGCGATCGCCCCTCCCCAAATTGAGTCCTGCGCGTCATTTCCAGCGGCATCTCACCGTGTTATGTCAGCCCCTTCCCATTGCCCCTTCTTATTGTAAAAACTACTGTAAACATTCCCACGGCTTCTTCTCAAAAGTGTAGTATGCTCTGAGCTTGAGTTATCGGTTCTAGCGGAGATCAGCCGCTAGAGGAAACGGGGAAAGAGCCGTGAAAATCTGCCGCTGTCCCGCAACTGTGAAGGAGGAGCGATCTCCTCTAAGTCAGAATGCCCGCCGATGTTCGACCACAACCCACCCATCTGCGAGGTACGGATGATGCATGATCTAGTCTTCTCTCGATCGCCATTAGGCGGCGATGACGGTGTTGCCCAAGAGGCGCTTCATTCTCTCTGGCAACCTGCTCTCTAGCCAGTCGCCTTCTAGCCAGCTACTTTGCTGAAGCAAATTTTTAAGCCATTGGCGTGCCGTTTAGAAAATGCACTCACGCGGGCGATCGCCCCCTGTGCGGCTCAAAAAGGCAACCGCTTCCATGCTTTAGGCGGGTCTGATTCCCCATGGCATAGCGTTTTTACTCAATAGCATCAATTTTCTGAAGGTGCGATCGCCCCTTCAGATGCGTTCCAAGGTCGAAGCCGATAGTGCTTGACTGATGGATCTCCATTGCCCCGAACAGCGCGTAAGGGCTGTCAAATTTTAGTTGTTTCATTGATGCCATTGAGATTGCCAAGGAGCGTATTATGAATCGACCGTTGCCCAGGTCTGCCCTCATCGCAATGGCTGGGCTGAGCGTTTATGCTGTGCTTGGAGCGGCGGCTCCTGCCCATGCCATGCATATTATGGAAGGGTTTTTGCCCGTGGGCTGGGCGGTATTTTGGTGGGCGGTAGCGCTGCCGTTTTTTGCGGTAGGGGTGCGATCGCTCTCCCGCATTGCCCACGAAACCCCCGAACTCAAGCTGCTATTGGCCTTATCTGGAGCCTTTAGCTTTGTGTTATCAGCGCTCAAAATTCCCTCGGTCACAGGCAGTTCATCCCATCCCACCGGAACAGGGCTAGGAGCCATTTTATTTGGCCCCTCCGTCATGACGGTCTTGGGTAGCTTGGTGTTGCTATTTCAGGCCGTTTTGTTGGCCCATGGTGGGCTGACGACCCTAGGTGCCAATGTCTTTTCTATGGCCATTGTTGGGCCTTGGGTTGCCTACGGGGTCTATCGTGCCCTGGTTGGGATTGGGCGGCAACGCGCAGGCATTTTCTGGGCAGCGGCCATCGGTAACATGAGCACCTATCTGGTGACAGCCCTTCAACTCGCGCTGGCTTTTCCCTCGGCCACTGGCGGCGTCTTGGCGTCTTTCCTAAAATTTGTCGGCATTTTTGGGGTGACTCAAATTCCCCTTGCCATCAGTGAAGGGCTATTGACAGTGTTGGTATGGAACTGGCTACAAACCTATGCCCTAGACGAACTGCAAACCCTCAAGCTCTTGAAGCAGGGAGAAAATTAGGTGATGAATCGAAGCACACCAGAGCCATTACCCCGCGAGGTCAGGCCGCAGGGTAATGGGTGGATAGTTGGAACCGTTGTTGCCCTAGCTTTGATACCCCTCCTGTTTATCCGGGGAGAATATGGCGGCGCAGATGGTGCGGCTCAAGATGCCGTAGGTGAGATTCAGCCAGACTATCAGCCCTGGGCTGCGCCGTTAATAGAGTTACCTAGCAGCGAAGTTGAAAGTTTCTTATTTGGAGCGCAGGCCGCCATCGGAGCGGGAATCCTTGGCTATGTGATTGGGGTATATAAAGGACGGCGCGATCGCCCCAAACCCTAACGCCTTTCAAAGCTCTGGTCTAGCCAACCCCCAATCTCCGACTGCTCCCTGAAACGGGTTTAGCGGCTCAGCGCCATATTGCTTTCTGTGGAATGCTGCTTCAGTCGCCTATCTGACGCATAGCTGACTGGGTTCTGGAGTAACAACTTCATCTTCCCCTGGTGGGAGAAGAGGTTGTAGCGATGTGGCCTTATAGTACGTGGCCTTATAGTACGTGGCCTTACAGGATGTGGTCTTACAGTGATGGAGAACCCGCGCATATTGGAAGGCCGCTTGCAAGGTTGCCAAGGTGAGTTTTCTAGAATCGTGGGGCGATCGCGCTTGGGTCACTTGCTCCATTAACACGACTTTATGGGTGCTTTGCTTCAGCTCTTGCAAGCGCACCTGTGCAAGGGAAAGATACCGTTGAGTCTGAGCTAGATCCTTCCGCCAATCGGCATAGATCGCTTCTTTGAGGCAATCTTGGACAAGGGAATAGGCCATCCATCGTGATGTTGTCATAATCTGTAGGCATCCTGGTTTAGAAGCAAAATCAACTGTTTTTGTCTACCTTATAGAGCGTCGCCGGACGTTTCATAACCCCCGCCCACTCTGCCAATCCAAGCCCGTTGTTAAGCCTATAGCTAAAAACCTATAGCTAAAAACCTGTAGCTAAAAATCTATGGGTTAAAAACCTATAGTTAAACCTGGTACAGCTTATAGGTAGACACCCTACTACCATAAAAGAACAGGCCGATTACATACTTCCGTTAAATTACTGATGGCGTCCTTATCTCACCCATTTTCATCCCTGCCCATCCCACAATCTCACACGGCTCCCCCAGATTCTGCGGGTCATCAGCTAGGCTTTAACCGCCCTTCACAAGGTCGCGTGTTGATGGTGGTACATCAACGCCATTCTAGCCCTGGCCTCGTGGGAGAGTTACTCCAGGCCACCGGGTATACCCTTGATCTGCGCTGCCCAGCCATTGGGCAACCCTTGCCTGCTTCATTGGATGACCATGACGCGGTGGTTGTGTTTGGTGGCCCAATGAGTGCTAATGATGATGGCACCCTTCCCTTTATTCGTACCGAATTAGATTGGATTGCCACCGTTTTAGAAACAGAAAAACCATTTTTAGGAATTTGTTTGGGGGCGCAGTTGCTAGCTCGCGTTTTAGGTGGAACGGTCTATTCCCATGCCGATGAGCTGATGGAAATTGGCTACTCTCCTATTACCCAAACAGCAGCAGGAAAAGCCGTTTGGGGTGATTTACAGCATGTGTTTCAGTGGCACCGGGAAGGCTTTACTATGCCCCGCAACACCGTTTTGCTAGCAAAGGGCGATCGCTTCCCTAACCAAGCGTTTCGCTATGGAAACCAGGCTTACGGGTTGCAGTTTCATCCCGAAATCACCCATCGCCTAATCGACCGTTGGACAACCCTCGCCGCCGAACATCTCCAACGCCCCGAAGCCCAATCACGGGATTCTCAGTTTCAGGCTCACACCACCTACGGCAATGGTGTAGAAAACTGGTTGGCGGCCTTTCTGCGTCAGTGGCTGATCGCACAGCAATCGCTATGGGAACTGGGAGAACTCGCCTAGAGCTAAAGATCTAGCTACAACCCGAGATTTATGGCGATCGCCATGATCGATCAGACGCTTCTCTGTCATTCCCACGCAGACAGGAATCCATCCTTTAAGGTAGTGCGACCCATAGATTCCCATGAAAATGGGAATGCCGCTGGCATATCCTAAGCTCCATGATGATGACTATAAGTAGACATCTAAAAAGATGACCTCGGCTTTCTCTGTCGCCAATCTGGAACAGGATGAAAAGCTGGATATAGCCACCGCTCAGCGGTTTTAATGGCGCTTTTCCCTCGACGCCTAACGTATGAGCGTTGTCGGAACCCAGCGGATGGGAAATGACTAACCTAACAATTTCTAGGGGTATATCCGGATAAGTGTATATCTACGGATCAAGGCTGAAAGGATCAATGCTGCAAAAATCTGAAATGTGAATAATGAGTCAACGGAGGGGCACTTTTTTTGGGAAACGATAAAGTGCATCAGAATTCTCAGGAACTAACCGCAGGAAGGATGTTGTCTACAGGGCAGGCCGTGCAAAAATCCCCAAAGCAACTATGAAATCAGGCATCTTTGCAGTAGTCACGATTGGCGATTATCGCCTCTATGTGGGAGAGGTTCATCACCTTAAATCTCGTTGGCGATCGCTCCTTTTGCAGTTTGAAAGGAACCAATACCCAGATTCTTACCTTCAGAGAGCCTGGAACATCGCCGGAGGGAAACGTCAGTTTACGTTTCATACCACCAGCGACTTGTTGAAAGACACACTCCTCACAGAGCGCCATCGGTTTTTGGCGGATGTAAAGATTACCCCAGGCTCACTGGTCTAACCCATTAGAGAATGTCTTAAGAGTTCAGGCTCATCCGAAAGCACCGGATCGCAGAGGTAGACCTAGCGACGACCCCGGAACCGCCGACGTTCACGATGGCGGGCGATTTCTTTACGCTTGATCTTTTCTGCGGGCGTTTCGAAAAACCGATTTTTCTTCAGATCACTAAAAATCCCGGCTCTAGAAACCTGCTGTTTAAACCGACGAAGAGCCGATTCGATGGGTTCATTTTCACCGAGGATCACTTGCGGCATTCCACTCCCTCCATTATTTGGACTGTTTTGAAACGACGACGAATTAAGCGTCAGCGATGCCTTAACTGGGCTGTGCTTTAGCTTTCATGTGTCTGAATCTGGGGGTCTAATCTATCCCAGGGTTGGGCTTTGAACGTGTTGTTATCAAACAACGCTGATAAACCACTCAGCTAGACACAGAATCGTCACTCCTAGCATAGGTTCTTGAGACACGCCATACGAGACTCAAGAACCAAATTTGGGTGAGGGCTATCTTCTAGCGACAACCTCCACCACACCTTTATTCTCATCACCGTTCGCATCAGAAGGCACAGCGACGAAAGAAATCTTTAGGCGTTTGATCAACGCAGTCACCCAATCAACGATGATTGTGCAATCTACCTTATCTAAATCTACCTTGTGTAGTCTACGGGATGGCATCGGACAGATAATATTGTCCGGATGGATTAGAACCCGCGCGATGAATTGCGTGAGTTGTCTCCCCAACCTCCGCTGCGGGCAGCGGGCTTACTGTCGGTGCGAGGACGAGCAGCGTTAACTTTCATTGTACGCCCCATCCACTCAGCACCATCTAGCTCTTTGATAGCAGCCTCTTCTGCGGCGGCTGTCTCTAGCTCTACAAATGCAAAGCCGCGCATCCGCCCTGTCTCACGATCCATGGGCAGTTTGACTTGTTTTACAGAGCCATACTCTGCAAAAACGCCGCTCAGGCCTGCTTCCGTAACCTCGTAGGACAGGTTACCAACATAAAGGGTCATAACTTACCTCTTAGACGGAAATTTAGTAGGAGACTGGCATTCGGAGGTAAGCCTTAAACTAATACCCATGTAAAGACCGTTTACAAAGAATAGCGAGAAACTCGCCACCGAAACCTTAATCTGCATACCATCATAACGAATGGCGTTGCGATCGCCCAAAAAACCTCCAATTCTCGCAGGGTTTTGAGAATCTAGATTCCACTTTTAGGACATGACTTCTGGATCTGAAAGCCTCATCAAGGGAGAGCCTCTTACGACCCCAAGGAATTATAGGTGAATCCTGTAGCCAGTCGTTAGGGTTTGACAGCACGCAATCGGCAGAGTCGAGGATTGAGTGTCATCAAGATTCGATCCATGTCCAATTCTTCATCCGATCTTCCGATCTTTGGATGCTTGATTGCGGCATGAGTCCCTAATGCTAATCTGTCAAGCTAATCTGTCAAGCTAATCTGTCAAGCTAATCTGTCAAGCTT
>Ga0105049_10004308_pt1 | contig 16704 bp, 9 predicted proteins | sample MAT06_FD_78087 | JGI IMG/M metagenome (GOLD analysis project Ga0105049, IMG submission 78087) | Freshwater microbial communities from Lake Fryxell liftoff mats and glacier meltwater in Antarctica - MAT-06 | ecosystem: Environmental > Aquatic > Freshwater > Ice > Liftoff microbial mat | place... | reverse complement strand
CATGCCGGGCAGCTTGAGGTCGCCGACATACGAGCCGGCCCCGCGGATCAGGCGCGGGTCTTCTTTGCGCTTCACCTCGGCGCCCATAAGGGCAGCGTAGGCCATGGGTGGCAACCTTTCTTGCAGACGATCAGGCGTTCCTGCATGCTACTCCCAACTCTCTGAATGAGCAAACCCGCCCCGCTGGTGCTGCGGTACAATACGCCGGTACCGCAGCTGGGCTGCCAGAAGCCGCGCAGCGCGACGCTTCGGCCCAAGAAGGGGAGCAATGAGCAAGCAGGCAGAGCTACAGCAGCAGATCGCGCAGCGCAGCGCAACGGTGGGGGTGATCGGCATGGGCTACGTCGGCCTGCCGCTCGCCGTGCGGGCGGCCGGGCAGGGCTTCCGCGTGCTCGGCTTCGAGCTAAGCTCGCAGAAGGTCGCCCAGCTTAATCAGGGCCAAAGCTACATCGGCGATGTGCCGAGCGCCATTGTGGCCGCCCTGCGCGATGCCGGGCGCCTGGAGGCCACCAGCGACGCCGCCCGCATGGCCGAGTGCGAGATCCTGGTGATCTGCGTGCCCACGCCCTTGAACCAGACCCGCGACCCGGACCTGAGCTTCATCGAGGCGGCCAGCGCCAGGATAGCTGCTAGCCTGCGCCCCGGCCAGCTGGTGATCCTGGAGAGCACCACCTACCCCGGCACCACCCGCGAGGTGGTCGCCCCCATCCTGCTCCAGCGCGGCCTCGCCCTCGGCGAGCAGTTCTTTCTCGCCTTCTCGCCCGAGCGCATCGACCCCGGCCAGACAAACAGCAAAGGCTTTAGCGTCGAGAACACGCCCAAGGTGGTGGGCGGCGTTACCGAGGCCTGCACGCAGCTTGCCTGCGCCTTCTACAGCCTGATCACCACCCAGGTTGTCCCCGTCTCCTCGCCCGATGCCGCCGAGCTCACCAAGCTGTTCGAGAACATCTTTCGCGCTGTGAACATCGCCCTGGTCAACGAGCTGGCCCTGCTCTGCGACCGCATGGGCCTCGATGTCTGGGAGGTGATCGACGCCGCCGCCACCAAGCCCTACGGCTTTATGAAGTTTACCCCCGGCCCCGGCCTCGGCGGCCACTGCATCCCGATCGACCCCTTCTACCTCACCTGGAAGGCGCGCGCCTACGATCTCACCACGCGCTTCATCGAGCTGGCCGGCGAGATCAACACCCAGATGCCGCGCCACGTGCGCGATCTGGTGGTGCGCGTGCTCAACCGCCAGCGCAAGGCGCTCAACGGCTCCACCGTGCTGCTGTTGGGCGTGGCCTACAAGCCCGATGTCGATGACTACCGCGAGTCGCCCACCTTCAAGGTGATGGATCTGCTTGTCGCCGACGGCGCCAATGTGATCACCTGCGACCCCCACGTCGCCCGCTTCGAGACCCACGACGGTCGCGTCTTCGAGACCACGCCCCTCAGCGACGCGCTACTCAGCGACTGCGACTGCGCGGTGATCGTCACCAATCACAGCGCCTTCTCCTACGAGCGGATCGTCCAGTTGGCCCCTGGCGTGGTGGACACCCGCAACGCAACCCGCAATCTGCCGCCCGAGCTGCGCGCCAGCGTCGAGCGGTTGTAGTGTGGAGTGGCGATGACAGATCGACGACGGACGACCGACGACGGACGACCGCTCCGACCTGTCAGCCTGTCAGATCGACGACGGACGACCGACGACGGACGACCGCTCCGACCTGCCCTCCCGTCGTCCGTCGTCCGTCGTCCGTCGTCCGTCGTCCGTCGTCCGTCGTCCCTTGCCTACCCACAAAGGAGACCCCATGATACCTGAGCAAACCTGGCCGGAGCGTGGTGCCTTCTGGCGTGGGCGCCGGGTGGTGGTAACAGGCGGCGCCGGCTTTCTCGGCAGCGTCCTTGTCGCGCAGCTCGCGGCCCTGGAGCCGGCCGCCCTCGTGGTGCCGCGCAGCCGCGACTACGACCTGCGCGAGCGCGACGCCATCGTGCAGCTGCTGGCCGACGCTCGCCCCCAGCTTGTCATCCACCTCGCCGCCCGCGTCGGCGGCATCGGCGCCAACCGCGAGCACCCCGCCGATTTTTTCTACGATAACCTGATGATGGGCGTGCAGCTGCTCCACGCTAGCTGGCAGGCCGGGGTGGAGAAGTTCGTCGCCCTTGGCACCGTCTGCGCTTACCCCAAGCACACGCCGGTGCCCTTCCGCGAGGAAGATCTCTGGGCTGGCTACCCCGAGGAGACCAACGCGCCCTACGGCATCGCCAAAAAGATGCTGCTGGTGCAGAGCCAGAGCTATCGCGCGCAGTACGGCTTCAACTCCACCTTTCTGCTTCCCGTAAATCTCTACGGCCCGCGTGATAACTTCGACCCGCAGAGCTCGCACGTCATCCCGGCCCTGATCCGCAAGTGTATCGAGGCCCGCGACAGCGGCGCCAGCGAGATCGTGGCCTGGGGCGACGGCTCGCCCACGCGTGAGTTCCTCTACGTGGAGGATGCCGCCGAGGGCATCCTGCTGTCGGCCGAGCGCTACGATAGCAGCGACCCGGTGAACCTGGGCAGCGCCTTCGAGATCAGCATCAGGGAGCTCACCGAGCTGATCGCGCGCCTCACCGGCTTCACGGGCCGCATTACCTGGGATACGAGCAAGCCCAACGGCCAGCCGCGCCGCAAGCTTGATGTCACACGGGCCCGTGAGCGCTTCGGCTTCGCGGCTCACACCTCGTTCGAGGCAGGCCTGCGCCGCACCGTCGCCTGGTACGAGCAGCAGCGCTTGGTCGGCACCGCTGGGTAGCGTTTGGTGGGACCATACGACCGCAACCCCCTCTCCCTGAGCGGGAGAGGGGGTTGGGGGTGAGGGCTGTTCGGCCCACAAGACCTTATCTGAAAGCTATGGCACCTAGAGCCTGACGGCTGGGTGCGCGAGGCGCTACCACCCACGTCTCCTCCTGCCGTTCATTCCTGGTATCCGGGCGACTGGTACGCGTTGCCTGCCGTTCCCTGTAGCACGAAATCCCCACCCGGCGGAGGGCCAAGTATGACGACGCCCTGCATGGTTGCATCAGGCCAAACGACTTCTTTGCCGTTGCGCAGCACCCCGTTGCATTTACGTTCATCCGACACCGGCGGCCAGACTGTGTTGGCGAGCGTGCGCCCCGGCCCCGGCTGCACATACAGCTGCTCGAACACCAGCCGACGGGCAAAGCTGCAGCCGTAACTGGCCATCATTTTCCAGTTGCCGCTGCCGCTGATGTTGGTCCGCGACAGTATGAGCGTGCCGATGTTCGGGTTGCCGCGCGGGTCCGGGGCGATCTGCAAGCCCTGGAAGGCCGTCTCGGCCGTGAGCCTATCGACGCGCAGCTCCTTGACCCCGCCCCACGGCTGGATCACATCGGCGTGCCAGGTCGCCTCGTCACCGTACAGCCCCTCCACGCGCACGTTCTGGATCTGCACCGTGGCCTCCGGCGCGTTGATGGCAAAGGCGTCCTGTTTGGTCCGCCGCCCGTCGATCACCACGCCTTCGACATGCACCGTCCCCGTGCTCTGGGCAACATAGAACGCCCGGCAGTACTGATGATAGTCCCAGCTCGTCGGCGGCTTGGCGCGGGTACTACAGCCGCCGTCGTCGCAGTTCTTCTGCGCGTCGCAGCGGATCAAGGTGCCGTCATCGGCTCGCTGCTCCGCCGGGAGCTGCACGTGCCCCCCAATGATCACCACATGGTGCCCGCCCACCACAGAGATGCCGCCCCGCTTGACATACGGCGGCAGCGTGATGATGTAATCCTTGGTCGGGTCCAGGTTGAGCTTGCTATAGCCGTCCTTCAGCGCGATCGTGGTGGGGTTGGTGAGCGCGGGCGGCGCCCAGCGCAGTTTTGCGCCCTCAGTGCCGCTGCCGCTGGGGCGCGCGATCAGGGGGAGGTAGACCCTGCTGCGGCTCACGACCGTGCTTGCATAGTGCAGCTGGCTACAATCTTCCCCGTCCGGTTTGTTGGCGCTGTGAACGTCGATAAACAGCAGGCCCGCCTTCAAGGCTGCGATCTGGTCGCTCACGCTCAGGTCGGCGGTCGGGGCGATCTCCCAGACAATTGCGTCGAACTGGCCAAGCGGCAGGCTCGCCAGGAGCGCGCTCTTCTCGCCAGCGCCGGCCGGTCCGTAGATAGACATCGTATCCTGCTCGCTACGCAGGCTCGCAAACGAGAGGTTAATCAGCGCTGTGCGCTCGTCGGCGCTAAGCTCCACACTGGCGCTGGTGGCAGAGGAGCTGCTGGGCGGCACGTCCACGGAGCCCGTCGGTGTGCAGCTAAACGAGCTCGCAGCGCCTGCTGTCGGCACGAGGGCCGCCCCCAGACTGCGTAGGTTGCTGCTCAGGAAGAACAGCAGCAGGGCTACGGCGGCGAGCACGACATGGGCAGAGGGTGAGCGACGCATGAGTTCTCCTTCGTGGTGCATGAGTGGGGCTGGTAGAAGGCGCTCTTAACGATATTTTTACCTTTGACGCTCCTTATATAACCATATCTTCACCCGGCTGGTAAGATCGCTAGGCGTGACAGAAGCGATACAAAAGCGATACATAGCATAAGGACGCGTAAAAGCCGCCCTTGGCGGCTCGTCGGTCTGGCGCAGCACTAGATGATCGCCCAAACGATTGTTAAAATCTTTTCACTTTTCGTTTATACTACTGAGTGCTCCACGTCGAGCAGCGACGCCATGCTCAGCTCTTAATTCTCTCTACCTTCAAGGGGCAATGGAATCACGCGAACTGTTTGGCTCCTGGCTACGCCGCCACCGGCGGCGCGCAGATCTCACCCAGCGCGACCTCGGTAGCCGGGTGGGCTGTTCACACGTCACCATTCGCAAGCTCGAAGCCGACGAACGACGGCCCTCACGCCAACTCGCTGCGATGCTGGCCGGTGTCTTCGAGATCCCCGCCGCCGAGCAGAACGCCTTTATCGCCTTCGCCCGTGGCGAGAGCAAGGAGGCAGTCGCCGCACCCAGCGACGAGCCGTGGAGCCCGGCCCATAGCCAGCCGCTGCCGCTGCCGCTGCCCCTCACGCCCTTGATCGGACGTGAGGCTGCGCTGCTGGAGCTTGTGCAGCGTCTCTGCGATCCCGACGAGCGGCTGATCACCCTGACCGGGCCGCCGGGCGTCGGCAAAACGCGCCTTGCCATCGCCGCAGCCCAGCACGTTCAAGCCTGGTTTCTCGATGGCGTCTACTTCATTCCATTGGCCGCGATCAGCGAGCCCGAGCGTGTGCCCGAGGCCGTGCTGGCCCACCTTGGCGTCCCCGCAGGCGCCAAGGAGAGCCCGCTCGATCAGCTCAGCGCCTATCTGCGCGAGCGCGCGACCTTGCTGGTGCTCGACAACATGGAGCAGGTGCGCGAGGCGGGCACAATCCTTGTCTCGCTGCTCATGGCCTGCCCCGCCTTGAGCATCCTGGTTAGCAGCCGTGGCGCGCTTCACGTTCGCGGCGAGCGGCTGATCAACGTGGCGCCCTTGCAGCTCCCAATCCCCGCCCAATGCGGTGATCCGGAGGTTGTCAGCGCCACGCCGGCCGTGCAGCTCTTCCTAGAGCGCGCGCAGGCCGCTCGCCCCGACTTCACCCTGACAGCCCAGAACGCGGCGGCGGTTGCCGCCATCTGTAGCCGCCTCGACGGCCTTCCCCTTGCACTGGAGCTCGCCGCCGCGCGCCTGACTGTCTCAAGCCCAACGATGTTGCTGGCACAGCTCGAGGCGTCGCTCCAGCCGACCGCAGGCGGGGCACAGGATCTGCCGCCGCGCCATCGCTCGCTCGAGGCCGCCCTCAGCTGGAGCTATCAGCTGCTTACCTCCGAGGAGCGCGCCCTGTTTCGGCGCCTGGCAATCTTCGCCAGCGACTGGTCGGTAGCCGCCGCTGTGGCGGTGTGCGGCGGGGCCGATCAGTCGGCAATAAGCGTCCTCGATGGCCTGGCCGCCCTGTGCCAACAAAGCCTGCTCACGGTGCAGACCGGCGACGATGGCGAGCCGCGCTTCGCCATGCTCGCGACAATCCGGCTCTACGCGCGTGCGGAGCTGGAGCGCAGCGGTGAGGAGCGGGCATTGCGCAGCCGCCACGCGTGCTACTCCCTCCAGCTCGCCACAGCGGCAGACCAGGTACGCTGTGGGCCGGATCAGCTGCTCCTGCTCGCGGGTTAGGAGCGGGCCAGAAGCAGCAGGCTGTCGCACAGCGGTGGGGCCTCACGTGCGGTCAGGCAGACCTCAGCGCCTTGTCAACGGCAGCCAGAGCTGCGGGCGCTGCGGAGGCGCCCCTGCCACGCCTGTGGCCGTGGGGGTAGCGCTGGGTGTCGGCGTAGTGACGGGAAGCGTCGGCGGGGTATTCGTGGCGGTTGGGGTGCTGGTGGGCGTGGATGGCTCGGCGGGTGCCACGCCAGCGGCGTAGCGGATACCACCAAGAATATGCGCGAGGAAAAGCTCCTCGCTATAGCTCGCACTGCTGTGGCCGCCTGCCGTGTACCAGGCTCGCCCACCAGCATAGGCGTGATACCAGGCGATCGGGTGATCCGCGCCCATGGTGCCGCCGTTGTAAGTTGTCTCGTCGAGCCGCGCCAGCACCTGCACGCGCGCCCGTGGGTTGGTCTGAAAGTTGTACCACTCGTCGGTGCGCTGCCACTGAAGGGGCAGGTCGGCCGTTGAAGGATGTAGCCGGTTCTCGACCAGGATGGTCGCCCGCTGCGTTCCGCGCGGGTGGTTCGCAAAGTACGCGCCCACAAGCCCGCCATACCAGGGCCACCCGTACTCGGTGTCGCTGGCCGAGTGAATGCCTGCGTAGCCGCCGCCCGCCGCGATGTACCGCTCAAAGGCAGCCTGCTGCGACTCGTCCAACACATCACCTGTGGTCATCAGAAAGACCACGGCGGCATAGGGCGCAAGCCCAATATCGCTGAACATCGCCGCATCCTCGGTGCTGTCTACGGCGAAGCCCTCCTCGCTGCCAAGCCCCTTGATAGCCGCGATTGCGGCAGGGATTGCAGCATGGCGATAGCCCTCGGTGCGGGAAAAAAGGAGGATGCGGAAGGCGGGCAGTTGCGCCGGCTCGGGCGGCGCGGCGGGAACCGGGCGCGCCCACGCTGCGAGCGCACCGGCCGCTAGCAGTGCAAGGAGCAGCCAGCGGCTGCGTCGCCACGCATGGACCCATTGTAATAGCTGCTTGTTCATACTGGCAGCATAGCTAGCCTGAAGCGTGATGTCAAGCCATGCGCAAGCTTTGCCTCGGTTTCGTCAACCACCTGCTCCAGCCCGACACCACGCCGTTGTTAACCCCCGTTGCCCCAGGTACAAGCGCGCCCCACGCTGACTTGACCGTTGGGTCAAGTCAGCGTGGGGCGCGTATACATCCTCGCCCCAATACCTTAGGGCCTGCGCACCACGGGCAAGAAGAGCTGGAAGTTGTCTGTCACCACTATCTCCACGTTGTCAGCAACACTTGTTAGGCCTGCGCCATCCACCACCGTGAGGGTAAACACCAGCGTGGTTGGCTGGCTGGGCGCCTGGAACGTGATCTGGCCGACCTGGCCCTCGTTGCTCCCGGCAAGGGTCACCGATGGCCCACCAGTTTGCTGCCAGACGTAGTTCAGCGCGGCGCCCTCCGGGTCGGTGCCGCTACCACTGAGTTGCACGAGTGTCCCGATCTTTACGAGCCTGTCAGGGCCAGCGTCGGCAATTGGTGGCTGATTCGCCGGTGGGCTGTCTGTCACCGTAACCACAACGCTATCGCTTGCGCTCAGGTTCGTTGGGTCGGTCACCGTGAGCAGGAACTCATAGCTACCAGCCACACTCGGCGTAAAGGTACGCATGCCGTCGCTGCCCTCGAGTGGCACGGCTGGCCCACTCGTCTGCTGCCAGGCATAGGTCAGCACCTCGCCGTCCAGGTCGCTGCCACTCCCGATCAGCACCACCTGCGTAGCCACGCTTGCCACCTGATCAGGCCCAGCATCGGCGGTTGGCGCTGTGCGCGACGGCGTGGCCGTCTTGACGTTCCGCACGACCACCACCACGTCCTGAAAGTCGAAGTCGCTCGTGGTCTCCTCGGTGGCAAGGACATACGCGTTCGGAACCACCGCGCCTCGGCTGTCTTTCAGTTGGTACACGCGCACATGATGCGGGATCGCGCCGCTGAACGTATTCAGCGCATCCTCGCTATACAGCGCACGGTCACTAAAAGCCTCCCAGCTTGAGTAGAAGCCAAAGCTCGCCGTCCCTGGGTCGAAGCTGAGCATCGCGTCTGCATTCAACACAGGGTCGAGCCGCTGCCCATTCGATGGCGGGAGATTGGAGACGTTAAACAGCTCATGCTTCGCCGCTGCATTACCCGCCTCGTACCAGCCAAAGCGCACAATCGGGTTGGCACTTGTGGGTCCAAACACCGCCAGGGGCTCGATCAACACTGGGTTGGCGTTATCGGCGCGGATGAACTGCTGCAGGCTTACCTCGTCGCCGAGCAAGGCAGCGGTGCGTTGGGCCGGGTCGCTATGGATGAGGTTCGTCGTTCGGTCGTCGTCGCCTACGTTCACCGGAATCTCGTACGTGTCGAGGATCCACTGCAACGATGGCTCGTTCGTACCACCCGTGCCAAGCGTGCCAAGCCCGCGCAATGGTAGCTCGTGGACAGGCATGTTTGTAGCATTACTGTCAATCTGGAGCAGCGCCCCTCTCGGTCCCGCCGTAGCAGGGTCAAAGGCTACCCGGATCTGCGTGCTGCTGCCAGCCGCCACCCACACTGGCAGGCTCGGCTTACTCACAAACTGGAACTGGTCTCTGTCAGGGCCGATCAGTTGCAGACTCCTGACCGACAGCTGCGCTGTGCCGCTGTTGCGGATTGTAACGATCTGTGTCGCACCAGCGCTACCCGCTCGCACATCGTTCGTGACAATGCGGTCAGGAGTCACACTGATCTGTGGAATGGCGTTGGTCAAGGGGCGCAACAACGTGATCTGGCCGGGAGGTCCAAACTCAATCACATAGAGCTGGCCATTGGCAGGATTCTCAATCAGGTCGAGCGGGTTATTGAAACCGGTGAAGCCAGAGATGCCCTCCTCCGACCCAACAATGTCGCCATTGGATCCACCCGGTGTGAGAGCAATGATGTCATCACTCAGGCTATACCGCACCACAAGCAGCTTGCCCTTCAGCTTGCCGTCGAATATGTCGCTGCGGTATTCAATCGACCCGTTCGGCGATTTATGATCGCCAAAGTCGAAGGCCGCGCGGCGCCAGTTCGGGTCAGGCTGCGTGCCAACAGGATACTCGTCCACCTCCGCGTTATCACCACCACTTGAGGGGTTGCCGCCGTTCATGATCCACTCACAGCGCAGCGGATTAGGGTGGCCGTAGTAGCCGTTCTTCACTACCCGAAAGAGCCAATCGTTTTGGGACTTTTGGACGTTCGTAAGGCCGGCGACGTCAGCAGGTTCGGTATAACTCTGGCCATTAATACGCTTCGCACAGGACGCAGGCAGACTCGCAGGGATGCTCGGAGTGTTGCCGCCTGCCGCCGAACCGTTGGTTGGTGCGTACAGGCGTCCGTTGCTATGCCACGTCAGGTCATACGCATTGCGCACGCCGGTGGCGTAAAGCGTTACGGGCGCGCCGGGTGCAAAGGGGTCGTAGTCGCCGTCACCCTCGGTCTTTGCATTCAAAGGCGGGTTCGCGATGCCCCGCGTATTGATCTGTAGCACCGAACCACTCAAGAGGCGCTCAGGGCGTTGCCCCCAGGCGTCGTCGGGCGCACCCATCGCACTGTTACTACCAACCGCCACGTATAACAGCTTGGTGCCGGGCTTAAACGCCAGACTATTGACCATATGATCTTTGGAGGAGTGCGGCAGGTTGATCACATAGTCTTGAATCGTCTCCAGGTTCGCCCCGCTCAGGCGGCTGACCTTGCCCGTCCAGTCGGCGGCATCAGAGGCAACGTAGGGGCCGTTGTGTGAAACCCAGAGAATGAGATTATTGTCCGTGGCATCAGGATCGAAGGCCAGGCCAATAACGGCGCGCGAACCGCCCGCAGCGCTCTTGATGGTGTTGATCGATTGTGCCCCGCTAAGGGTGCCGTCGCCAATGATCGTGTAGCGCACGAGCTCGCCGGTAAGCGTGGCAGCGTAGAGCTTGCCATCGGGACCAAGCGCAAGACTACTAAACAGCTTGCCAGTGGCCACGCCTTTTATTTGCTCAAAGGCGACGGTGCCGGGGTTGCCAGTTGGCCCACCGCTTGTGCCCGTAGTGAAGCTACTTGAGAATGGAAGAAATGCGATGCCTGCTCCGTCTTTCACATTATCAGTAACGTCAAAGCGGTAGAGCGTATTCGGATCGAGGTAGCCAATCAGGGTAAGCGAAATCTCGTCGCCACCACCCGATGAGTTGAGCGTAAACGACACTGGCGCCCCATCACTCACACGCATCAGGCGCACAGTATTGGCATCAATAGTGCTGTAGTCGATACCGCCATTGGGCACGCGCACATTTACCACCACGCCGGTATTACGCACGATATTGGTCTCACCACTCGCCGGGGTCACCCGTGTCACCGAGGGCCGCTCAGGGTCGCCGGGGTCGCGTCGGGCAAGATCAACGTAGTTGATCTTGGTGTTGGCCCCACCATTCGCGTCGATGGTTAGTTTGCCATCACTCACCGACACACTGGCGGCAATCGTCGCGTGACGGGTGAACGTGCCGCTGTTGCCCATGGCGACAAACCAGTTGACGACGTTCACACCCTCAATGCGAATCGAATGCTGGTCATTGGAGGTGCTTGTCTGGGCATCGCCCACAGCAACCGTAACATCATACGTCCCGTTTGCGACAGCGATCTCCCACACACCCTGGGCTCCGCTGGCCTGCATATGGATGAGCGTGTCGAGCCGCTGATCGAGCAGATTTCGACCGCGCTCACGTGTCTGGTTCGTGATATTCAGCGGCGTGCTAGAGCCAGGAACTACCCAGCCGTACTGAAGCGTCCCGCCGCCCTGATTCGCGCCCGTGCGTACGGCGTAGCCTTCGCCTGAGTCCCGCAGATAGCCGGCTGGGATCACAGTGCTTTGCGGCTGGAAGTTGATTTTGACACTAAACCCCGCCGCTCGCGCCAGCGGCGCCCCGGCACTGCTAGCCACGATACACGCAATCACCAGCAGCAAAATCTGTGTTACTCGAGCTGGAACACGGCGCACCAGTTGCATGAGATACCTCGAGGATAGCTAGGAATGCCTGCGAAAGAATGGCAGTTCGGGCTCACATGGCAACACACAGTAGAGGCCGCGACCATCTTGTCTGCTGTCCAAGACGAGATTGCGCCGCGACCTCTCGAAACCTAAGTCTTTACGCCAGGAGGCTGCTCCTAACCGGCACTTCTTACCATCGGCAGGAATAGCTTCGTCGGTGCACCACCTGGAACCTGCTGCACAGTAACTTGCACCGCATCTACCGCTATCGCACCGCGTGCGTCAGTCACTGTGAGCAGGAAGACGAACTGGGCAGCGCTCGCCGGAGCCGTAAAGCTCGCCTGCGGCCCGCTGGCAGTGAGCGTCACAGCCGGACCTTGCACTTGCGTCCAGGCATAGCTGAGTGCATCAACATCAGCATCGCTGCTCCCGCTACCGTCGAGCACCACCTGAGCGCCTACCCCAACCGCTACGTCGGCGCCTGCATTGGCGATCGGTGTGGTATTGCCTGGAACTGGTGTCGTGTTTGTTACCGCGATCAGCACAGCATCGGTGGCCGTGGAGCCTCGTGTGTCCGTGACGGTGAGCAAGAAGACGAGCGGCCCTGTCTCAACTGGCGCCGTAAAGCTGGCCTGTGCACCATTGAGAGTGAGTGTCACGGGTGAGCCTTGCACCTGCGACCAGTCGTAGCTTAGTACGTCGCCGTCGGGATCACTGCTGCTGCTGCCATCGAGCGTTACCTGGCTGCCGAGGAGCGCCGTCTGATCCGCACCAGCATTCGCCACAGGCGGCCTGTTCTCAGACCCAGGTGTCGAGCTTACCGTAACACGAACCGTGTCGGTCGCCGATGCGCCGCGCGCGTCGCTCACCGTGAGCAAGAAGACCAGTTCGCTGGCTACAGCGGGGCTCGTAAAGGTTGCCTGCGATCCGCTTGCCGTAAGCACCACTGGGGCACCTTCGACCTGCGACCAGCTGTAGCTCAGTGCATCGCCGTCCGGGTCTGCGCTCCCGTTGCCATCCAGTGTTACCTGGCTGCTCAGCGCTGCCGTCTGGTCGACGCCGGCGTTCGCTACTGGCGATTGGTTATCTGGCGTCGCCTCTAGCACCTCGATTGCGGCGATTGCGGGAAGATTCACGTCGGCTTTGAAGGCAAGCGTTAGATTGCCATCGTTGACCGTAATGCCTTTGAGCGTCACCACAACCGCTGTCAGCGGCCCACCGCTCGCCGCACTCACATCGAAGTTGTCGACAAGCACACTGCTCTCGGCACTTATATCGAAGATACGTGACCCTGGGCCAGTTCCACCACCGCCGGGCGCACCCCAGTAGAGTTCAGCAAAGTGGAGGCGTAGATCGACTTGCCTGGGCTGAGCAATCGGGATATTGTAGGTCAGCGTAGGGGGAGTGTTGTCGACTTTCCCACGGTACGTACGATACAGGGCGTCGTCGGTTGTGTTCGCAATCTCCGAGTTCTTGAAGCTCTCTGGCTCTTCTGGCGCGTCGGTTGGCGTAAAAAGCTTGGACGGCGTGCTGTCGCTACGCCAGCCCGTCAGCGCAGGCCGTCCGGGGCTTGTGCCAGTGTCGATCCGGAAGAGCGGCTGACCAGTCGCCGACGTGGTGCTCTCGATCGCGAAGCGGTCGAATGTCAACGTCATGGGCGTGTCGGTGCCCTTGTGCGTTGTCAGCAACCCTGCCTGCGCACGGGAGTTAAAGAACTGGTCGCGCGCTGTCCCAGTCAGTGTCAGCAGACTAGGCAGGAATACCTCGCCAGTGGTTTGCCCATTTTGATACACACCCTGGTAGGCTGCGCGCACCGTGCCCGCGCGCGGATTGCCGTACAGCCGGAGATCGAGTGACAGCAGGTTGGCCGCATTGGGTAGCGGAAGTGTCACCCCAGGCACCGGCGTGCCGGCGCCTTGCTCCATCACAAATTCGATCACAGGCCCGTTCGCGCTTGAAAGCGCTACGAGCTTGATGAAATCGTCCTGCCCAGGGCCGAACATGATGCCGCCTTGGCGGAAGCCACTGTCGAGATTCGTAAGCGGACCGAGCAGCCTGGCGCTGGCAACAAACGCGTGGATACGGGCATCGAATGGCAGCAGCAAGCCGTTTACCAATGAGTTATCGTTGTTGCGATTGCTGCCGGCCGTTGTGGTGATCTTAAGTGTACCCTGGCCGCTCGTGTCGATATCTAGTAGCGCGTTGTTGAACGAGTTGGAGCCGACAACACGATCAAGCTTGTTGCGCTGGGGCGCCCTGAAGCCGATCGTTCGTGCATCTTTGTCGCTAAGCGAGCCGGGGTAGGCGCGGTCGAAGTCGAGCACCAAGCGGGGCATGCCCGGCAGTGGCCCGGCGATGGCTGCGGCCGTTGGGTGCTCGGGCTTGAGGTTCGTAATGAAGTAGACATTGTCTTGGTAGTCGTAGTTGATGCTGCGATAGTCGATCGTCATAATCCAGGCGCCAGGCATCAGGTTGCCCTGGCGGTCGCGTGCGGGCCACCAGCGCATATGATGGCCACACCGGGCCGGGTTTTGCGCACAGATCGGGTTATTGTCCATCGCCGGCGTGTTACGCCGCGGCTCGCTATACTCGTTGTCCACGCGGAAGCCAAACACCTCGGTTGTGGGCGTGAACTGCCGCGCGGCAAGGGTTAGCTTGTTTGCCTCAGCGGGAAGCAGCGACTGGCCGTAGCGCCTATCGTGTGTCACGATCCTTGTGACACTCGCGCCTTTTGGATGCCACGAGATAGTAGCTTCCGAACCCTGGCCGTGATAGGCAGCGAGCTGATGCACCGCTACGGGCTGCGAGCTATCGGCGCGACGCCAGAAGGGCGAGATCACCTCCTCGCCGACCGCCTCGACCACGCCCCCATTATCGAGCTCACCAGTGCCAAGAATATCGGTGCCATAGCCATACACCGTGATAATCTGAGCCAGGGTTGGCTCTTGCTGTCGCTCAGAGAAAAGCTGCCAAAAGCCTGCCAGTTCGACCTGCACAGTCGCCTCGTCTGCATCGTTAGTGGAGAGGGTGAGTGCCCCCTGATACAGACCGTCGGTTCCGCCAGAGCTGGTTGCGACAAATTTGACCGCAACATCCTTCGACGCACCTGGCGCGATCGTCGTCTGCGGGAGCACGCTCGCGCCAGCGATTTCCCACGGCCCGCTGATAGAGCCCGAGAGCTGCAGCGGTTGATTGCCCCGGTTGTGAACGCGGAGCTTGGCGACGTCGTGGACTTTGTTCGCCGGGACGCAACAAACGAAGGTTATCTCGCCTGTCACAGGATCGATAACTTCTTCGGTTCGTGTGCCATCCTCAGGATTCTGGATGCGGCTTGTAACCAGTCGATTGGCGAAGGGCACGCTGTCGAGATTCTCCAGTTCAATCTCAGGGCCGTTCGTCGTTTGGGCCTGCACCACCGCTGTCGGGTTGATAATCGAGCCGAAGGAAACCAGCCCGAAGAGCAGCATGACGACAGTGGAGTATATTCCTAGATTGTGCAGCGCCTTGGTGGTTGCGGACATAAGAGGTACCTCGGGTTACAGTCCTTAATACAGCGCGACACGGTGCTGTACTTCGATGAAAACGCAGCTGTACTCCGATGAAAAACGCAACAGTGTAGTGGCAACTATAGGCGCCGGACGTTGCAGCGCGATGAAGCCTTCAAGGTGGAAAATGACAAAAAAGTAATCCGCACGCACGTCCTGACGGCAGCACGTGGAGTGGCGCCTCATCGCACAGCGTTGCTAGAACGCAGTGCAGCAGAGGCCACCCATTCCATTGCACTCGCGTGTGCGCTCCATCACACCTGGGGTATCCAGAGCACGTCGCCGACGCTCAGGCTGTCGGGATCTGAAATGTTATTCGCCTGAAGAATCGCCTCGACTGATACATTATGTCGCATTGCGATACGGGCCAAGATATCGCCCTTTTGCACCGTGTATTCAATAAACGCGGGCGTTGCAGGCGGTACTTTCGTCGTAGGAACTGCCTGTGCGACGACTGTCGGAGCTGATGTCGTCGTGGCTGGGATCGTGGTTGGGGCGACTGGGGCACCTGTTGGCTCCTCAGTTGGCTGCGGCGTTGCCGGAGCGATCAACGGAACCAGGGTGATGCTCGGAATAGCCGTCGGCACCTCGGTGGCCGGCAGTTGCACTACGGCCACACTCACCGAACGGTCGCTATCATTATTGGCAGGGCTTAAAGTCTGCACGACACCAAACGCTACCACACCTCCGAGCAGCAAACTGACACTGGCCCAACCGAGCATCGACCGTATATCCATTGCGTCCTCCATTGCGCTGTTTACGTGAATTTATCGTAATCGTCGCCGGTAACGCTCAACCCGTCCTACCGTGCCGCCGATCACACGGGCATACTCAATGGTAGCCCGCAGCAAGGGTATCAGAAGCAGCCCGAGCAGCTGTTCGTGAAGTGGCCGACCAACAAACACTGAACGCAGCCGAGAGCGCTGGTATGCGAGCCAGCCAACCAGTGGCAGACCGAACCCCATTAGCACATGTGGTGCGCGCGTCCGGCGAGCAAGCGCAACCGGCAGCGCCACACTGAGCAGCGCAGCCACGACACGAAGCGCGTACAGCTTGTTCTTCGTGCCAGCCATACCACCACCCCGGCTGTACAAATAAAGCTGGCGGTACAACGCCTTGAGTGACGAGCGCGGGCGAAAATAGACCATGGCGTCGGGCACAAACAAGAAGCGCTTGCCGCTACGCTGGAGCTGCGCGGCGAACACGACATCCTCGTTATGGTCGAGATGCTCGGGAAATCCGCCGACTTCGCGCCACGCCTGCCGATGGAACGCAAGGCCGTTACGTGTTGGCCAATGCCACACACCGGCACGAACTTTCGCCGCGACTCGATGCGGCTGAGCGTACAACATTGCGCACGACACAGCCTCAAAAAGCGAGCGCGTAATTGGTTCTGATCCTCCACCAGTCACGTCGTACTCACCACGCTCGATTGGCGCCACCAGGCGTTCAACCCAGTCGTCTCCCAATGTGAGCCCCGCATCAGCACTGACGATAATATCGCAAACTGCGCTATCGATCGCTTTATTCCGCCCTGTTGAAATGTTGCCGCGCCCATCAACCAGCTTAACGGGACGCCCTTGATCGATATACTCATGAATAGTTGCGCGGGTGTCGTCGGTGCTGGCCGCATCGGCAATAATGATTTCGTCAGGCTGCCTCGTCTGTTGAAACAGCGACTCGATTAATGCGCGAATGGTTTTCGCCTCGTTGCGAACCGTGCAAATAAGTGAGACGGATGCGTTGCTTTTCCGCTCTGTCTCCACTTGGCGTTGATCTGCTCGAGTCTGCATGACTTCCATTACAAATCCTTCACCGATGCGCCCTGGAACAGTCTATTTACCGCTCAACACACCGCTCTAGTACTACAACGAGGCTTGTCCACGTACGTATGCCTCAGAACGCCAGCGCCATGTCACCCTGAGCGGAGCCGCAGGCGCAGCGAAGGGTCTTTCTGGGGCACCTGGGTCGCCTGGAGCAGATGCT
>Ga0105049_10004307_pt1 | contig 16707 bp, 12 predicted proteins | sample MAT06_FD_78087 | JGI IMG/M metagenome (GOLD analysis project Ga0105049, IMG submission 78087) | Freshwater microbial communities from Lake Fryxell liftoff mats and glacier meltwater in Antarctica - MAT-06 | ecosystem: Environmental > Aquatic > Freshwater > Ice > Liftoff microbial mat | place... | reverse complement strand
TCGAACACGCCGAGGTCGGTGATGACGAGCGAGACGGTGCGGGTTGCCGTCAGCGGGTAGGTGCAGGTCGGGACGAGCTTGTGCTCCTGCTTCTTGGTGACGTGCTGCATCATCGTGATGATCCGGCGCGCGCCCGACGCGAGATCCATGGCGCCACCGATGCCCATGACCTTGCCGCCTGGGACGGCCCAGTTTGCGAGGTCACCGCCCGCGGAGACCTGCATGGCGCCCATGATCGCGAGGTCGACGTGACCACCGCGGATCATGCCGAACGAGAACGCCGAGTCGAACGTCGAGCCGCCGGGGAGCACGGTGACCGTTTGCTTGCCGGCGTTGATCAGGTTCGGGTCTTCGTCACCCTCGTACGGGAACGGGCCCATGCCGAGCAGGCCGTTTTCGGAGTGTAGCCACGCGTGACCTTCGGGAAGATAGTCGGCGACCTGGGTCGGGAGGCCAATGCCGAGGTTGACGATGCAGCCCTCGGGAATTTCGCGCGCGGCGCGGCGCGCCATGTCTTCGGTGGACCAGGTCACGATCCGACTCCTTGGCGTTTCCTCGTCGTCTTGTACTCGAACGCGTTCTCGTGCTCGGGGACGTGGATGATCTTGTGGACGAAGATGCCCGGCAGGTGGACGTCGTCGGGATCGATGGCGCCGTTGTCGACGAGCTTGTCGCACTCGACGAGCGTCAGCTTCGCGGCGCTCGCCATGATCGGGTTGAAGTTGCGAGCGGTCCGCCAGAACCGGAGGTTACCGAAGCGATCGGAGACCTGGGCGCGGATCAGCGCGAGATCGGCGTGAAGCGCACGCTCGAGGAGGTACATCCGGCCGTCGATCTCGCGCGTCTCCTTGCCCTCGGCGACCACGGTCCCGACGCCGGTCGGCGTATAGAACGCCGGGATGCCAGCACCGGCGGCGCGCATCCGCTCCGCGAGCGTCCCCTGCGGCGTGATCTCGACCTTGACCTCACCCGACGCCATCCGGGTGTGGAGGTCGTCGTTGTTGCCGATGTAGCTGCAGATGACCTTCTCGATCAAGCCGTGACGCAGCCACTGCGCGAGTCCCTTGCCGAGGTTGCCAGCGTTGTTGGAGACCAGCGTCAGGTTCTTCACGCCGCGATCGACGACACCTTTGATCAGGGCCTCCGGGTTCCCCGACAGGCCGAAACCTCCGACCATGATGGTCATCCCGTTCTCGAGGCGTTCGAGCGCCTCCGCGATCGAGCCGACGACTTTGTTCGCGTGACGACCAGTCATGTTCCTCCGAACGCGATCACCGCGGCATCGCCGAAGGCGCGCATACCTGTGACCAGCTCGTTCTCCGTGATGCACAGCGGCGGCGCGAAGATCGCGGTGCCGCGCTTGGGATCGATGTGGAGCGAGAGCTTCGCCTTCGAGAGCTCGCCGCCGAGCGTGATCCACGCGGCGCGATCCGCTTCGATCTCGAGCGCACCGAGCAGCCCGAGCGAGCGTACGAACGTCTTGGACTGGAGCCGCGCGGCGATCGCATCGAGCTCGCGACGGAGCACCGGGCCGAGCGCCGCGGCGTGGTCGTAGAGCTTCTCATCGTCGTAGAGCTTCATCGTCTCGAGCGCGGCCGCGCAGGCGAGCGGGTGCGCGTAGTAGGTCAGCCCGCACGCGAGCACGGTGTCGTCGAAGTGCTTCGCGATCTTCTCGGACACGATCACCGCACCGATCGTCGCGTAGCCCGACGCGAGCCCCTTCGCGACCGTGATCAGATCCGGACGCGCGTCCCAGTGCTGAAACCCGAACGGCTTACCGGTACGTCCGAAGCCGCACAGCACCTCGTCGGCGACCAGCAGCGCACCATCGCCATCACACGCCGCGCGCACGATCGGCCAGTACTCGGGCGGCGGCACCAGCACGCCGTTCGCACCGGGCACTGGCTCGAGGAACACGGCGCCCACGGTACCGGCACCTTCGAGCTCCATGGTCGAGCCGATCGTGGTCGCGCACTCGCGCTTGCAGGTCTCGACGCGCTGCCCGAACGGACACCGATCGCAGTAGCAATCCTGCACGTGGATCACGCCGGCGAGCGCGGGCTCGGACGCCGGTCGACGCCAGTCGCCCGTCAACGCGAGCGCCCCCATCGACGCACCGTGATAGCTGCGATAGCGGCTGATCAGCTTGAGGCGACCCGTCACCTGCCGCGCGATCTTGATCGCGTTCTCGTTCGCCTCGGCACCCGACAGCGTGAAGAAGACCTTGCCCTTCTCGAACCCCGGGCCGGCCATCGCGAGCAGCCGCGCGGCGACCTCGACCTTCGCCGGATACACCGCATTCGGCGCCGATAGACACAGCTGATCCGCCTGCTGCTTGATCGCCTCGACGATGCGCTTTCGCCCATGCCCGGCGTTGACCTGGTAGCTGAGCGCGCCAAGGTCGAGCCATCGACCACCGTCCGAGGTGAAGAACCATGCGCCCTCGCCGCCCGTCAGCTCGAACGGCTTCGCGCCCGACTGCGCGGTCCACGTGAAGAAGAACGGATACTCCGTCACAGCTGCCATTTCTCCGGTGCGACGTTGTGGATCAGGCCCTGCTGGATCCACAGCTCGCCGGTCGAGACGTTCATCGCGATCGCACCACAGGTCGCCACGCCATGTGGCGCTTCGGGCGTGGCCATGTTCGTGCACACGCTGCGCGGCCAGCCCTCTTCACTACCGAGGCGTTGCCAGGCATCGGCGAGATCCGCGAGCGGTGCGCGCTTGAAGTCGCCCTCGATCCAGTTCTGCCGATCATACGTGCTGCTGGTCGACGGCACCTTCGAGACCTTCTCGATGTCCGCGTCGAGCGCGTGGTTCGCGTGACAGTACGGTCCGACGACATCGAGCAGCTTGCGTCGCGTTCCCGACGATTCGATCGCGTAGGCATGCCGCCGGTCGGTGACGATGTAGTGATGGCCCGAGCCGATCGGTGATGTCGCGATCACATCGCGCGCCTCGGCGGCCGAGCTCTTCGCGAGCGCCTTGCGCACCATCGCGGGCCAGACGACTCCCAGCGTGGCATCAATCGAGAACAGATTATTGATCGCGATCGCGACCCGCTTGCTGTTCATCCCGGTCATCCCGAGACAGCCGGTCACCGTCATCAGCGTCATCGCCGGAGAGACCTTCGACTCCGGTACGCGCAGCGTCATCACGTACGGAATCGCCGTCGCGTGCATGTCCCACGTCTGCGCGAGGATCCGGCCGCTCGGCGTGTCCGACCACATCGTCGAGCAGCCGTCGGCGTGGCCCTCATGATCGTGGTGGTGATCGTACGCGGGCACGGTGTCGCTCGTCGGCGCCGGCTTCCAGGTCGCCGGATCCGGATCGAGGTCGCGCAGATCCGTATAGTGGTTCGCGATCACGATGTCCTCGGGCGTGACGTTCGCACCCTCGGCGATGCCGAGGAGCTCGGCGTAGAGATCCGCGTCGTAGCGCTCGAGCACCGGCAGGTGTGCCGTGGCGGCGATGCGCACCTGTTCGGCGGTCGTGAAGCTCCCGACCTTGGTGCAGAGATACGTGCGTAGGGTGGCGAGCGTCGCGATCTGGCCGCGAAAGCTCTCGCCGTGGATGAGGCCCCATTCGCGCGACGATTTACCGGCGGGGAGATCGAGCGTCCGCATCACAATTCAACACTGTCCCCGACCGACGTCGGAATTTCGCGGGGTTGGGATAGCGAAGTGTCACAAGTGAAGACTGTCCCCATCAGAGATCCTTCAGGGCGGCGCCGAGCGCGTGCGCGGCGGCCTCGATTTGATCGAGGGCCGGGATGATGGCGAGGCGGCCATTGGGGAACTTGCGGACCTCGATCCCTTCGTTGGCGAGCGCCGATTCGATCGCGGCGGACTTCGAGCCGCCATCGATCACGCGGTAGGCGCCGAGGCCGGCGTGGGTGACGCGCGCGAGGGCGGGGTCGAGCAATTTCGCGGCGGCGGCGATGTCGAGGTGGCGAGCGGCACGCGCGTAGTGGTGCTGGCGGATCAGCGAGAGCTCGTCGCCATCCCACGTCGAGACCAGCGTCAGCGGCGATGCGATGAACCACTGCGGCGAGCAGTGGAGGTAGCCGGTCTGGCCGCCACCCCACCAGGTCAGCACGTCGGGCACGAGGTTGAGGCTGGGTGATGTCGAGGCGAATGGGCCGAGGCCACTGCGATAGGTGTGGGTCGTGGTCTCGACCGCGATCAGCGGCAGGTCGAGCTCGGTACGGAGCTTGCCAAGCGCGACCAGGAAATCGGCCGGCAGCACGTCACCGGTGCGCTCCTGAACGAGCTCGTAGAGGAAGCCGAACACCTTGTCTTTGCCGACCTCGGTCACGATCGAGCGCAGCGCGGCGAGCGTCGTGGCGGTACCGACTCGCGCCGGATGCGGCACGCGCGGCCAGTCGAAGTGCCCCGGTCCACCTGCGTGCGTCGACGGATCCGAGAGCGAGCGCGACGTCGCGACGGTGTGGCCGTAGTAGCCACCCTCGAGCCCGATCGCGACCTGGGCGGTCTTGCGCGTGACGCGAATCAGCCGGATCGCCTTGTCGATCGTCTCGTCGCGCGACGAGGTCAGATAGATGTGCGGCAGCTCCGGGATCAGCGCACCGAGCCACTCGAGCGCGCGCACGGTGGCGGGCGTCACGTAGTTCATCAGCGTCAGCTTGTTGACCGCGGGTCCGTAGAGCAGGCCGCGATCCTCGAGCCCTTGCAGCGACGCCGGCCCGTTCGCGAACGGCCGCGTCAGGCCCGACGCGAGATCGAGATCGGGGCCATCGTCATCGATCCGGAAAGGCTTGCGCTCCTCTCGACGCTTGAGCACCTCGTGCTTGACGACCGGATCGGGGACCAGCGGACCGAGCGGGATCCGGTAGTAGATCGCCTGCCCTTCGGGATCCTCGTACTGACCGGTGAGCACCGAGACGACGTGCGCACCGAACACGCGGTTGAGGTGCGTCATCTGCGCGGTGCGACCGACGCGGTTGCGGCCGGTGACATACAGGTATCGCTGCGAGCCATCGGCCTTCTTGCGCGTCATCGCGTCGCGCAGCTGGAGCTCCTTGAGCTTGCGACCGATGCCCGACGATTGGAACGACGGCGCGACCGTGATCGACAGCGAGTACATGCTGTTGAGCTTGCCGAGCATCGGATCGTCGTCGGGACCTTCGACGTCGTGGCTCTGCTCGAGCGGCGCCCCGATCGCGAATGCGACCAGCTGCTTCGCACCACCGGCGGGAGATTCGGTCTCGCCGATCAGCAGCGAGCCCTCGGGATCCTCGATCGCGGCGCGGATCTCGGCGGGTGGCGTGCGGCGTGCGGGCTCGTACACCTGATATTCGATGTCGAGGATCGCCGGCAGCAGCTCCATCGCCTGATCGTGCGGGACGATCCGGTAGTGGACGTCCGCTGGCGGCGGCGGCATCACCGGATCCGGCGGACCATCCTCCCACTCCGGCGGCTTCTTGCCGGGATGCGCGTCGAGCCACGAGAGCGATCGACGGACCGCCTCGAAGAGCATGTCGGTCTCTCTCGCGAGGAACGAATCGCTCAGGCGATAGCGCGCGGTGCGGGTCCCGGCGCCGAACACGATCGCGCCGCGCCAGAATCGCTGCGCGAGGAAGGCGTCGAGGAGCGCGGGCGTCGGGAGATCGAACGCGAACGCGTAGCCGCTCGCGCGCGGATGACCGACCAGGTGCGGGTACGCCTTCGACAGCTGCTCGAGCCGCGGGCGCACCAGCTTCTCGAGACGCTCGGCGTTGTGCGTCGTCGACACCATGTCCGCGTGGATGCGGCCACGCACGAGCGAGGCGTTGTGTGCACTTGCTGGCTCGGGATCTGCGAACCGCGACATCACGACGCCGACCTGCGCGCGCTTCGCGAAGGTCACCGCGTCGGGATAGTCGGGCTGACCACGACGATCGAGCAACCGGAACTTGCTGTGCCACGCGAACGGGCCACCGAGACCGAACCCGACCTGGACCTCGTCGAACGACAGGAAACAGGTGTGGAAGCGGGTCAGCAGGCGCAGCGCGCGGAAGAACCGCTCGGTGGCGTAGCGATCGCCGCCCTCGCTCTGCATCGGCTCGATGATCGTGATGAAGTACTCGCCGGTCGCGAGCGCTGCATGCACCGCGAGCAGCGACGCGACCTCGGATCCAAGCAACGGGTCATCCACACGCTCGGCGAACCGTGCGAGCTCCTCGACATCTCCGGTGGCGGCGGCAGCGTAGAAGCCCGACGGTGCGGTCGGCTCGTCGTCGTCGTCGGGCGTGTTCCACACCGGATACGGCGCGAACTGGACGGTGTATCCGGCGATCTCGAACGGCGCGCGCTTCGCGGGGGAGTGCGTGGCGTGGAGCGCGAGCAGCGTGCGGCCGTGGAAGCTGCCGTCGAACGCGAGGACTTTGGTTGCGGTCTTGCGCGGACAGTTGATCCGGCACAGCGCCATCGCCTTCTCGTTCGCCTCGGCCCCCGACCCAACAAATGTCACGTGCGGCAACCCAGGGACGAGCTGGCGCAGCGTCGCCGCGTACTCGGCCGCCGCCCAGGTCTCGCGGTGCGCGGTGTCGTCGTTGGCGACCAGCGTGTCGGCGAACTCACCCTCGGTGTATGCGCGGACGACCGGATCCTCGGCGAAGCCACCGACGATCGTCGCGGTCTGGCTCATGGCGTCGAGGACGGCGAGCGGCTCGCTATCGATCGACACCATCCACGGTCCCGCGGATCGCAGGTGATCGAAGACCGGCGGCTTCTTCTCCTTCGGGACGCGCTCGCCGGCGTACAGCCGCGCGAGCAACGCTTCACTCTCGGGGAGTCGACCACCGGCGGGCCGCAGGATCTGCATCGGGCGTGGCTGCTCGACCAGGTTGCGTGCCCCCTCGATCAGCTCCTCGTCGGCATGCTGCTTCTCGAGGCGATCGAGATCGATCGGCGGCAGGTGTGGCGCGAGATGCGCGTGCGGCGTGACCGCGCCGATCGGATTCTCGAGCACGGCGACCGGCACGACGACGTTGCGATGCGACCACGCACCGGCGGGCCGATAGTTACCGCTCTTGCCGACGCCGCCGAACGGCAGCTTCGCGCTCGCGAGGTTGGTCGAGCGGTTGCGATTCACGATGCCGCTGTGGATGCGCGCATAGATCGCCTCGAAGCGTGCACTCGAGGCGGTGAACACCGCGGTCGCGAAGCCGTACGGCACCGCGTTGATCGCCGCGATCGCTTCCTCGTCGGAGTCGATCGTCTCGATGCAGAGATCCGGGCCGAACAGCTCGACATCGGTGTAGCCCGGCACGTGATGCACGCCGACGGGGAGCCGATGGATCGAGGCGCTGCGATACGAGCCTCCCGGCAACCGCGCCCCGGGAAGCACGGCCAGCGCACCACCCTTGACCGCGGCTGCGAGCGCGGCATCGACCTTGTCGAGCGCCTGCTTGGTGACCAGGGGACCGGCGAAGCTCGACGCAGCTTCCGGGTTGCCGAACTGGAGCGCGCGCGCGACCTTCGCGAGTGCCTCGACGAAGCGGTCCGCGATGGATCGATGCACGAGCACGCGCTCGGTACCGGTGCAGCGCTGCCCCGTCGACAGGTAGCCACCGACGGCGACCTCGTGCACGGCCTGGCGCAGCGCGCAGTCGTCGAGGACGATGCACGCGTTCTTGCCGCCCATCTCGAGCGCGGTCAGCATCTCCGGGCGATCGAGCGCACCCTCGAGGATCCGGCGGCCCACGCCCCACGAGCCGGTGAAGCACAGCCCGCGCAACGGCTCGGCCACCATCGCGGCGCCGACATCTCCGAGGCCGACGATCAAGTTGAACACGCCCGCGGGGAGCTTCGCGGCGTGCGCGGCTTCAGCGTAGCGTTGACCGCACAGCGGCGTGATGTCGCTCGGCTTGACGACGACGGTGTTGCCCGCGAGCAGCGCCGGGACGACGTGCGCGTGACAGAGATGGAGCGGGAAGTTGAACGGACCGATCACGCCGACGACGCCGAGCGCCGCATAGCGAAGATGCTCGCCGGGCGCGACCTGCCCCGGCTTGAGATCGCCGGCCATCGCGGCCTTCACGAGATCGAAGCGATTGAGGAGCGTCGTGACCTCGGTCTTCGCCTCGCTGCGGAGCTTTCCGGTCTCGAGCACGATCGCGTCGGCGAGTTCGGTCGCGCGCGCGGCGATCTCGGTCTTGAAGCGTTCGAGATGACCGGCGCGCTGACTGGTGGTCAAGGCCGCCCACGCGGGTTGCGTGGCAGCTGCCGCAGCGACGGCATCGCGCGCGGCGGCGACCGTGGATCCGGTCTCGAACACGACGGCGCCATCGGCAGCAGGGTTCTTCGAGACCAGCGCGGAGCCGGTCGGCGGGACGAACACACCACCGATGAAGTTACCGAGGGCTTGCACGGGCGAAGTACACCCCCCGGATCTGAGTGGGTCAAGAACTCGCGAGGCCCTCGCGTTGCGGTACAGAATTCCACCTGTAATGACCGCCAGTTAGTTGCATCCTGGCGCCGTCTGCGGGGTGACGGGAGCGCGCGATCCCGGATCGACTCCAGCTCCGCTACCGTGCTACGTAAGCGGCGCCCTTATGCCGTCGCTGGTCTTCTTGGCCGGGCCCATCGCTGGGCGCCGCTACAAGCTAGAGGACGGCGAGTACGTGATCGGCCGGCGCTCCGACTGCCAGATCTTCGTGCCAGACATGCGCGTCTCGCGACAGCACGCCCGCCTGTACAAGGACGGCGAGGTCTGGACCCTGGAAGATCTCGGCTCCAACAACGGCACGTTCATCAACGGCGTCCGGTTGCAGCAGGCGACCACGATCCGCAACGACGACGAGATCCTGATCGCGAACAACCGGATCCGCGTCGAGGCTCGTGACGCGGTGCCCGACGGCAAGCCGACCGAGGGTCATGCAGTCACGATCGTCGACGTCGGTGCGAGCTCGCTGATCAAGAGCCGCGACGAGCTGACCTTGGGCTCGGGTCGATACCCGATCGTCTCGAGCGGGTTGATCAGCATCGCCGATCAGCGCGCGGTGCGCCTGATCGAGCGCAAGCTCGACGCGCTCACGCAGATCCTTCACGCCACCGCCTCGAGCGACACCGCCGATGGCTTGCTACAGAAAGTAGTCGACGCGCTGCTCGATCTGTTCCCGCAGGCCGAGGATGTCGGCGTGCTCGTCGAGGATGAGCGGACCGGCGAGCTCAGGGTGCAGTGCCAGAAGCACCGCAAGCAGGCGTTCGGCGGCGACCTCCGCGTCCCCGGCACGATCATCCAGCACGTGGTCAGCGATCGCCGCGGCGTGTTACTCGGCGAGGCTGGCAGGGAGGGAGAAGACGGCGAAGGCGTCGGCACCCGGATGGGCGCGCCGCTGATCTATCACGGCGCGCATTACGGCGTGGTCTACGTCGAGAGCAAGCAGGCTGGGTTCCGTCAAGAAGACGTCGATCTGCTGCAGGCGATCGCCACGCAGGCCGGGCTCGCGATCCACGCGACGCGCGTCGCGAACCAGCTCCTCCGACGAGAACAGCTCGACCGCGACCTTCGCGTCGCGCGCCAGATCCAGCGCAGCTTGCTACCGGCGAGCGTGCCGCAGGTGGTCGGTCTCGACTTCGCGGTGCACTACGAGCCCGCGTATCAGATCGGCGGCGACTTCTACGACTTCATCTGGCACGACCCGTCACACCTCGGCCTCGCCGTCGGTGACGTCGCGGGCAAGGCGATCAGCGCGGCGCTCTACATGGCGCGACTGACCTCGGAGCTGCGTTCGCGCGCGCCGATCGCACGCACGCCGGCGCGGCTGCTTCGTCGCGTCAATCAGGAGATCGCGAATCTCGGCGACGACGGCATGTTCGCGACGCTCGTCTACTGCATCTACGATCTCGAGAATCGCAGCCTGGTGTTCACCAACGCCGGGCACTGCACGCCCCTGCTCCGCCGTGGCGATCGCGTGTTTCCGCTGCAAGCCGAGCGAGCGCACACGCCACCGCTCGGCGTCACCCCGGATCTCGAGGCCGGCGAAGCGCGCGTGCAGCTGCACGCTGGCGACACCTTGATCATGGTGAGCGACGGCATCCTCGAGGCGCGCGACGCCCGCGGTAACGAATACGGCCTGTCACGCCTCTCGCGGCGCATCCGCACCGCGCGCGGCGGCGCCGAGGACATCATCAAGGCGATCCTCGCGGACATCGACAGTCACTCGCACGACTCCGCGCAGGGTCAGGGCGATGACATGACGATCCTCGCGATGTCGATCGATCAGCGCCGCGCGAAGCGAAAGACCACCACGCTCCCGGGCGTCCTTCCGGAGGATCTGGCAGCCAGACCCGCTCGCCTCGCGACTGAAGGTGGCACCGAAACCAACACCGTCGACGAGCCAGCCGACGACAAGTTTGAATAATCCCGATGGCTTGTGTGACGCGATCACCGGCACGATCGCCCGCTTGCCCCATCCCTTGCCAACGGCGCCGCGAACGTGGCATAAGTCCGGTCCCCGCGGGTCCAACCCCTCAGGGAGACTGATCGAGATAAGCCATGGCGAAGAAGGGCAAATCGGGCCGCGAGCTCATCCGTCTCGTGTCGACTGCTAACACGGGTTTTTTCTACACGACCTCGAAGAATCGCAAGCGTACCCCGGACAAGCTCGTGCTCAAGAAGTACGACCCGGTGGTGCGTAAGCACGTCGAGTTCAAAGAGTCGAAGATCTAAGAGATCTAAGAGATCTAAAGAGGATCGTCATGTCGCGCGTCTGCCAGGTCACCGGAAAGTCGCCGCTCGTCGGCCACAATGTCAGCCACTCCAACCGCCACACCAAGCGCCGCTTCGAGGTCAACCTCAAGAACAAGCGCTTCTGGGTCGAGGACGAGAAGCGCTGGATCAAGCTCAAAGTCTCCGCGCGCGGAATGCGCCTGATCGACAAGCTCGGTCTGCCCACCGTTCTCGCGGACCTCCGCGAGCGCGGCGAGAAGTTCTAGCTCGAGTGTTCTCGAGGCTCGTCTTCCTGACGAGTCTGCTGACGGGTTGTCCGTCGCCCAGGTCGCCGGTTCCTCCGGTCGGCTCGGTCACGCTCGAGATCGGACGCGACGGCTATGGGCTCCGCGGCGTCGCCGGTGATTCGCGGGGCGTCTACTCGGCGCTGACCAGCTTCACCGATCACCCTCAGTCGGTGATCGAGTGCCGTCGTGATCAACGAACGGTCTGGACGGTGCCAATCGACGGCACCGCCGGTCCACTCGCGCGCGCAGGTGGACTCCTCGCGGTCGCACTCGGCGGTTCGAAGGCCGCGGGTCTCGAGCTTCGTGGTGCACCTGGCGCGGTGGTGATGGCGCTCGACGCGACGTCGGGCACACCCGCGTGGAAGCTCGCGATCGACTCCAGCGAGTGGAGCGTGATCACGTCGCTCGCACCGGTCGGTGATGGCTTGCTGGTTGGTGGCTCGTTCGCGGGCACGCTGCGTGCGACCGACCAGATCGTGACCAGCGCCGGCAGGCTCGATGGATTCGTCGCGCGCGTGTCGGCGAAGGGCACGGTCGACTGGCTGATCCGAGTCGGTGGTGCGAACGCGGACGCGATCACCGGCGTCACCGCGACGGCGGATGGAGGGCGGATCGCGATCACCGGCTCGTTCGCTACTGGTGCCGAGCTCCAGGGCGAGCCGCTGGTCGCCACCGACGACAAGTCGCCGACCTCCGACGTGTTCGTCGCCGAGCTCGATGGCGCCGGCAAGCGCAAGTGGTCCGCCTCGTTCGGTGGCAAGCTAGACGATCTCTCCGTCGGGGTCGCGATCGACGGCCGCGGTCGGCTCGCCGTCGCTGCGACGGTGCGCGATCACCTCAAGATCGACGTCTTCGACCTGACGGTGAGCGGCCCCACCGACGGCCTCATCGTGTACTTCGACAAGGCAGGGTCGCCGGGTCCCGCGATCCCACTCGGTGGCGAGGCGCTCGACGGCCTGCAGGCGATCACCGCTGCCGGTGATCGGATCGTCATCGGTGGCTTCTATGCGGGCACGCTGAAGATCGGCAACCAGACGATCACGGCGTCGGGGGATGACGCATTCCTCGCGGCGTTCGACGGTGCGCAAGTGACCGGTGTGTGGCCAGTCGCCGGTGATGGTCGCGAGGAGATCGCGGCGCTGTCGCGGGTGCCGAACGGCTTCGTGGCCGGCATCGGTCACACCGCCGCCGCCAAGTTCGATGGCGAGACGCTCGCGTCGCCAAAGGAGCCTGCGAGTGGTGCTGCGCTGCTCGTGCGCGGGGTTCGCTAGGAGCCTGTAGCTCGTAGCGATCCGAAGCGCCGCAAGTGATCGATCTTGCTGGCGAGTCGGTTTGGCAGTTGATCCGGTTTCGCGCACTTGGCGTCTATGCCTGCTAGGAAGGTCCGGGCATCGCCTCGTGTCGATCACCTCTCCAGCACGGCGAGCGCGCGGTCGAACAGCTCGACGAGCGCGCCCCGCTGCATCCGGATCGTGATCTCGCGGAATGCGAGCACGACGGTCTCCTGCTCGAGGTGAGCAGTACAGCTCATCCCGTCCGTGGTCGGCCCGTGCTGGAACAGGGGGAACGACGACGGCAAGTCCGGTCGCGCGAGCAGGTTGCGTTCGCACCGAAGCGAGTACACGAACTGCGGCACGAAGATCGTGTCGTCGGTCCGTGTCTGGTGATGATCGGCCGCCCAGATCTGGGTCGTGCGGGCCTGCGGTTGCTCGCGACAGCTCGCCCCGATGCGAAACGTGAGCTCGTCGCCGAGGATGATGATCGGACGTGTCACGTGACAGCGCCAGCCATACGGCAGCTCGGCTGTCAGGTCGTTCAGGCTGATCGATCCGCAGGAGCTCGGCGCTGAGCGGATCGTGGTTCCGTGCCGCGCGCTGCAGCCGCAGCATCTCGGCCTGTGGCGCCCGTCCATGTTCGTCGAGCCAGTCGGCGTACACCTCCGCGGAGCTGTCGAGCTCGACGAGGAGTCGATGCTCCACCGGATCTTCGTAGCGCTCGAGCACGATCTCGAACTCTCCGAGCCGACCGCCATCGATCACCTCGAGGTCCGCGTCGACGTCCCTGATGAGGTCCATCGTCGCGTACGGAAATAGCTCGCCCGACACGACGCGGGGTCCAGGCACGGCGACGTGATACTTCCAGCCGTTGACGTGGTGCATCACGGCGACGACCATCGGACGCGCCTAGAGATCGAGCTCGAGGATCGCGACGTCCGCCGGCGTCGCCACATAGTGCATCTCGGGATCCGTCATGTAGAGCACCGCATCGCGTGGCGCGGCGGGATGGACGCCGCGGCGATACGTGGCGGTCCCGGTGTGATCGACGCGCAGCGTGCGGATGCCACCGCGCGCATCGTCGCAATCGTCGGCGCGCCACCGCGGCATCTCCTTGATCGCCTTCGTGTGCCCGGTGTGACCGACGACCTGGACGAGGCCGCGCGGCAACGCGGTCCGCGGATCGTACTTGCGCGGAGCACGTGCGCCGCCCTCCCACGCCGGATCTGCATCCAGGCGTTCGGGATCCGCGGGACGGTGATACAGCAGGCCACCACCCTCCTCGCCGGCTTCACCCGGCACGTGGAGCGGCGCCAGTGACATCGCCGCCGGCTCGCCGCGCCGCCAGGAATCCGCGACGACTCGCACGCCACCGGCGAGCCGGAAGTTCAACATCTGCGCGATGGTCTCCGGATGATGATCGCGCGCGCACAACATGTCGAGCTCGCGCTTGGTGATGCCGGCGTGGGTCATCAACGCTGGGCGGCCATGCACGGAGCATTTCGCCGCGAGCGAGAATCGCTCGGCGAGTAACATGCGCTGGACGAGCGCGCGCTGCTCGACGGTGAACGCGTTGAAGTCGCGCGCTGCGTAGCCGGGTGTCGGCACGTCGGGGAATCGGGTCAGATACTCGGTCTCGGCAGCGGCACGCTGGGCACGGGGGGTCTCGGACACCGCCGCGGCAGCCTCCGCGGCCTCGCGAAACCGCTCCTCGGTGATCGTGCCGAACTCGATCACGCGTACCGCATCGTGGTTGCCGAACAGGATCGTCACGTGGTCGTTGACGTGCGCGGCGAGCCACGACAGGATCAGCACGCCCTCGACGCGACCGGCATCGCGCTCGGAGACCCGGTAATCGAAGTAGTCACCCATCGCGACCAGGCGGACGTCGGGGCGCAGCCAGCCATCGTCGCCGAGCAGGTCGTGGGCGTCGAGTGCGCCGAAGAATCGCTCGCTCGACGACTGCGGATCACCGATCGCGAGGCGTCGAGTCGGGGTGATCAGCGTCGGGCCGGTCAGCGTCGCGCCGCCGCGAAGGGCGGTGGCCTGGGCGATCGCGCGGACGACGGTGCTCATGCCTCGAGCATCAACCGCTCGGGCGACTCGAGCCGGTCCTTGACCGCGACCAGGAACGAGACGGCCTCGCGACCGTCGACGACGCGGTGGTCGTACGAGAATGCGACGTACATCATCGGGCGGATCTTGATCTCGTCGCCGATCACGACCGCGCGCTTGACGATGTTGTGCATCCCGAGGATGCCGGTCTGCGGGTAGTTGAGGAGCGGCGTCGACATCATCGAGCCGAAGATGCCGCCGTTGGTGATCGAGAACGTGCCGCCGGTGAGGTCCGCGATCGCGAGCTTGCTGTCGCGCGCCTTGCCAGCGAGCTCGACGATGCCCTTCTCGACGCCGGCGAACGAGAGCGCATCGACATCGCGAAGCACTGGCACCACGAGGCCCTTCGGCGCCGAGACGGCGATGCCGAAGTCGTAGTGCTTCTTGTAGATGATGTTGCCTCCGATCACCTCGGCGTTGACGCCCGGGAACAGCTTGGCTCCGGCCGCGCAGGCTTTGACGAAGAACGCCATGAAGCCGAGCTTCACGCCGTGCGCCTTCTCGAAGCTCTCCTTGTACTTGGTGCGCAGCTCGAGGATCGCCGTCATGTCGACCTCGTTGAACGTGGTCAGCGACGCGGACTCGGTCTGCGCCTGGACGAGCCGCTCGGCGACGCGCTTGCGCAGCGGCGACATCGGCGTGATCTCGTCGCGCGGATCGACCTGCGCGAGCCGATCCTCGGCGGACGGGCCTGGTGCGGCGGCGAGGTTGCCAGCACGCGGCAGCGCACCGGATTCGCGTGCGGCGACCCGTTGCGACGGGGTCAGCTTGAGGAGCGCGTCCTTGTCGAGGCCCTTGCCATTGCCCTGCTGCATCGCCGCGTAGTGCGCGGCGGGGTTCGGTGGCGCGCCGACGATCGCGGCGATATCGGTGGAGCCGGCCGGCGGACGCGCGACAGGCATCGACCTGGCGACGCGCGTGGTCGGGCGCTCGGTGGTGTCCTCGGGGAGGCGGCCTTCGGGGGCTTTCGGAGCGGCGGCCTTGGGAGCCGTGCCCTTGGCTCCTGCCTCGACGCTGCCGATCACCTGCCCGACCTTCACCGTGGCGCCGACCGCGACGGACTGCGGGCCCATCGCACCGGCGACCGGCGACGGAAGCTGCACGGTGATCTTGTCGGTCTCGAGCTCCGCGACGGGCTCACCATCGGCGACCGCCTCACCGGGCTGCTTGATCCAGCGAGCGACCACGGCCTCGGTGATCGACTCTCCGAGCTGCGGAACAACGAGATCGGCCATAGGGGCGAATCTAGCAAGTCAGACGCAGCAGTCGTACTGCTCCTGCCGCCAGATCTTGGATTCGACGAGCTCGAAGACGCCGCAGAGATGCGCCCGGATCTCCACCCCATTTCCGGGTGACGCCGATCCACTCGACCTGGGCGCACACCCAGTTCCCGGCGTGGTCTGGGTCGGCGTGGTCTGGGTCGGCGTGGTCTGGGTTGCGGCGACGGTTTGCGAGTGGGCCGGTTCGGGCAGCCTCGGTGTTCGCGAATCACTCGCTACGAAGCTCCGAGCCCGCAGCTCCGGTGCTCTCCGCAGCGCCCCCGGGAGAGGGCCGGGCCTTCCTAACCAGAACCAGAACCGAAAAGGAAACACCATGGCATCCACATTTGTTGCGTACACCAATGCACTCGAGCTCGTCGTGCGCTCGCTCCCATCGTTCAACAGCTCAAGAGCCACAGCGTGCCGATCAACTCGAGCGAGCGGCATCGAGCATCATGCAGAACGTCGCCGAGGGTTCGAAGCGAAACGGGCGTGATCCGAAACGCTTCTATACAATGGCGAGTGGTAGCGCCGCCGAGGTGAGAGCCGTGCTCGATCTCGCGACGGCGTGGGGTTGGCCGATCGATGATCGAGCCGCTTCTGCACTGATCGATCGAGAACAACGGCTGCTGTGGGGACTCACGCGTCGCCACGCGCCAAGCGCGGCTGCTCGTTGATCGTTGATCGTTGGTCGTTGGTCGTCACGACGAGCTGCCGTGCACCCCCCTGCGCGCGGGTAGTTGTCGCATGACGCTGGCGGCTTGCAAATGTTCCCGGGAACGAGAGCCACTCGCTCGCACGGTCGATCTCTCCGGTGGCGATCGTTTCAAGGACCCCAAGCTCCTCGGGCACGAGTCATTCATCAACAGATTCGATCCGGTCGCGGCACCGGTTCCGGCCTCGTGATTGGATGCGCGTTTCGCACGAGCGAACGGCTACGGTGTCGTCGCGATGCGTACTCGGCGAACGGCTACGGTGTCGTCGCGATGCGTGCTCGGCGAACGGCTACGACATCGTCACCGGCTGCGTACTCGGCGAACGGCTACGGTGTCGTCACCGGCTGCGTACTCGCACGGGCGAACGGCTACGGTGTCG
>Ga0105049_10004305_pt1 | contig 16708 bp, 14 predicted proteins | sample MAT06_FD_78087 | JGI IMG/M metagenome (GOLD analysis project Ga0105049, IMG submission 78087) | Freshwater microbial communities from Lake Fryxell liftoff mats and glacier meltwater in Antarctica - MAT-06 | ecosystem: Environmental > Aquatic > Freshwater > Ice > Liftoff microbial mat | place... | reverse complement strand
TAGCAGAAACCGGCAGTGAGGGAAGAAAACGAATGTTACAATTTTGTCACACAAACAACGTTGCGGTGCTTGGCGGAAAGCCCTTCTGTCTTCGCCGTCCATGCTTTTTTTTGTTACCAGACTGACGCTTGCCCCTGCGGCAAGTCGTGCTGCCTTTCTCCATGTGGTGGGGTTTGTTCTCCTCCTCAGCGGTCTGGGATTCGCGCGTGGGCAGGAGCTTGGCGATGAGCCCCCACCGACTGCGGAAATCCAGAAAGCGATCGAGGCTCAGACGCCTGAGAGCCTCATGATTCGAGAGTATCGGATCATTGGCAGCCGCATCTTGCCGCGGGCAGATGTGGAGAGTGCGGTCTATAAATTCCTCGGGCCTGGACGTTCGGCTGATGACGTAGAAGCCGCGCGGGCGGCCCTCGAACAGGCCTACCGCGACAAGGGATACCAGACCGTCTCTGTGAGTGTGCCACCGCAGCGACCGACGCGAGGGATCGTGGTAATGCAGGTGACCGAAGCGCCTGTGGGCCGACTGCGCGTAACGGGGTCTCGGTATTTCGATATCGAGCGAATCAAGCGCATGGCCCCTTCACTGAAAGAGGGGACGATTCCGAATTTCAACGACGTGCAGCGCGATATTATTGGTTTAAACCAAATGGGAGACCGTCAAGTGACACCGACTCTCAAGGCAGGGGTGCAGCCGGGAACAGTGGATGTCGAACTGACCGTAAAAGATAAGTTCCCACTGCACGGCAGCATTGAACTCAACAACCGCTACAGCGCAAACACGACCCCGCTGCGTCTCGATCTCTCGGCACGCTATGATAATCTCTGGCAACTTGGTCACACGATTGGTTTTGGTTTTCAGGTCGCTCCCCAGCGTCCGAGTGATGCTTTAGTTTACTCCGCCTACTACATTGCGCGGTATCCTGGCATTGATTGGGTGAGCTTCATGTTGCAAGGCACTCGTCAGAATAGCGAAGTTTCCACACTGGGGGGCACGGCTACGGCTGGAAATGGGGAGATTTACGGCTTTCGGTTTCTCTTCAATTTACCGTCGAAAACAGGCTTCTACCACTCAGCGAGCTTCGGGCTAGACTACAAAAACTTTGAGCAGGATCTGACACTTGGCGGAGCAATCATTAGTTCCCCGATCACGTATTACCCTTTCAGTATCGGCTACAACGCGACCTCGATCGGCAAACATTATCAGACGGAGTTTAGCGGAGGCGTGACCTTTCACTTTCGAGGACTTGGGAGTTCGGAAGTCGAGTTCGACAATCGGCGATTTGAGGCTGATGGAAATTTTTTCTACTTTCGCGGGAGCCTCTCACACACTCAGAAACTGGGGTATGATTGGGAACTCTACGCGAGCACGCAGGGCCAAGCGAGTGCCACGGCTCTGCTTGATAGCGAGCAATTCAGCCTCGGCGGTCTCACCACCGTGCGCGGCTACCTTGAGTCGTCGGTCATTGGAGATAGTGCTCTTACAGGGACACTCGAGCTCCGGACGCCCTCGCTCCTCAAGTGGATGGGTGAAGGAAACGAACTGCGGCTCTTTGCGTTTCTTGATGGCGGCTTTGTGACGCTTAACGACACCCTCCCAGAGCAAACCTCTCAATTTAATCTCTGGAGCTTCGGCTTCGGCGCTAATATCCGACTCTTCGACAACCTCAATGGCTCCGTGCTCGTGGGGATTCCCCAGATCACCCAACAGCCTACCGAGGCAGGCCAGCCTATGCTCAGCTTCCGTATCTCCGCCGACCTATGAATAACATCTTGCGACCTCTCGCTCTTACCGCACTCCTGATTGTTGCTACGCTATCCACCTCCCATGCGTGGTGGGACAAGGCGTGGACAGCCCGGCAAAGCGTCACACTCGATACGGGGGCGAGCGGCTTTACGATGACCGATCCCGCCGGCACGTCGGTCGTCCTTTTGCGCCTTCACCAAGGCAACTTTGATTTTGCTGCCGTCCGACCAGACGGCAGCGACCTGCGCATCGTGGCAGCGGATGACAAGACAGTCCTCCCCCACCAGGTCGAGAAGTTCGATTCTCTCGTCAACGAAGCGTTCGTTTGGGTGCAAGTGCCAGACATTCAACCCGGCACCCAAACAAAAGTTTGGCTCTACAGCGCAAACGCGAGCGAAGCGATCGAACCCGGCGGCGATCCGAAGGCGACCTACGACGACGATACGATTCTCGTTTACCACTTCACGGGGTCAGCAATCCCTACGGATGCGACCAAAAACGCCAACAATGCGGCAAGCGGCGGGACACTCTCGGAAGGCTCGCTCATCGCCTCCGGGATGAGGTTGCTCGGAAATACGGCGATCAAGATTCCTGCATCCGAGACATTGAAACGAGAAGCAGGCGCGCCTTTCACCTTTTCTGCATGGCTCAAGCCAACATCTGTCGAGGGCGAAGCGATTTTTCTCTCCTGGGAAGATGGTGCCAACCGCCTGCGCCTTGGGCTAAGTGAGGGAGTTCCCTTCGTAGAAATTCGCGATGCCAGCGGCACCAAGCGCACGGCAGCTGGCGAACCCCTCGCGGCATCCATCTGGAAACATATCGTGGTGGTTGGCACCAATGCCTCAACGACCCTCTACATCAACGGCGAAGAATACGGTAAAGTAGATGTCCCGATTCCCGCGCTGGCAACGGAAGCTTCGCTTGGCTCGGATCCCGAGGGCAAGGTCGGCGTGGTTGGTGAACTTGACGAAGTCCAAATCTCGAAAATTGCGCGGGGAGCAGGTTGGGTCGAGTTCGCTTACATAAGCCAAGCAGGTAACGACGCAACCACGAAACTCGTCGCTCTGGGCGAACCAGAAGGCGGATCAGGTCCCGGCGGAGGCGGCGCGGCCAAGGCGCTCGAACACGTTTTCCTTTTCGGGGATATTGCAAATAACATGATGTTCGACGGCTGGATTGCCGTCGTCATCTGCGTGTTCATGTTGATCGCAGCCGGGATCGTTGCCGTCCAGAAATATATTGACCTCGGCAAGATTGAGAAGGGCAACAAGGAATTTCAAACACTCTGGCGCGGAGTAGCTTCCGATCTGACCTCGATGGATCTCGATGACCCCAAAGCCGATAAGTCCTTCGGCGGAAAGGTTTCGAAGAAGGGCCTACGACTCCTCGCCGATTCGCCGCTTTACTACATCTATCACGTCGGCTCCGAAGAAATTTGCCACCGCCTAGGACGTGGAAAAAACAAGGGTCAAGGCCTCTCCTCACGCTCGATTCAGGCTATCCGTGCCGCACTTGATGCGGCTCTCGTGCACGAACAGCATCGCCTCAGTAAAAATCTCGTCTATCTCACCGTAAGCATCGCAGGTGGACCTTATGTCGGCTTGTTGGGAACAGTCGTCGGCGTGATGATTACCTTCGCCATCATCGCAAAATCGGGGCAGGTGGAAGTGAATTCTATCGCCCCCGGTATCGCAAGCGCACTTCTCGCCACCACGGTCGGCCTCCTGGTTGCGATTCCCGCGCTTTTTGCCTACAGCTTTCTGAATACACGCATTAAATCCGTCCTCGGCGAAATGCAGGTTTTTATTGATGAATTCGTCTCGAAGATTGCCGAATTTTATCCCCCACCGGGCGAAGCCGCCCTGCCAGTGCCGATCCGCCAAGTAAGATCGCCAGAAGAGGCCGCCCGGCAGGCTGAAGCCGAACGCGGTGAAAACCTGTCTGAAAGAAGGTCTAGCTAAACATGGACGCTGGAGACGATAAGGCCTTCGACGACATCAACGTCACGCCCATGGTGGACCTCTATCTGGTTCTCCTGCTCATCTTCATTATTATGACCACTGCCGGTGTGCAAGGTGTGAAGGTGGATTTGCCCAAGGGCAGCACCGCACCGAAACTCGGCGGGCCAAAGAGCAAGGCGATTACGGTGAATAATGAAGGAAAAGTTTTCCTCGATACTGTGCCCGTGACTCTCCAAGAACTCGAACAACGCCTCACGGAACACAAGGCCAAGAACCCGGAGTTTCCCGTCGTCGTGCGAGGCGACCGGGGGACGCAATACCAAGGAATCATGGACGTGTTGGACATCGTCGGTCGTGTCGGCATTACCCAGATCGGCCTTGCCACGGCGGGGCCGAAATAACCTATGGCACTTCATGACATAGACGACGAAGAGGAAAAAACCTTCTTCCAGAAATACAAGATTGCGATTGGCGTCGCAGTTGTCCTTCTCGTCGGTGGTGGTGCTCTCCTTTTTCTTAGCCCAAAGGAAGCCCCAAAGAAGCGCTCAACGGTCACCATGGTCAACATCCTTCCCCCGCCACCACCACCTCCCCCGCCGCCGCCACCACCTCGGGAGAGACCGCCTGAACCCGAGACCGCCCCACAGGAAGAGAAATTTCAAGCCGAGGATAAACAAGAGGAAGCACCTGCCGCTGAACCAGAAGCTGCGCCGATGGGCACGAACATCCAAGGTGACGGAGCCGATTCCTTCGGCCTTGCCAAAGGCGGACGTGGAGGGATGATCGGCGGCACGGGAACTGGGCCCACACAAGGTGGAGGAGGCTCAAAGTATGGTCGCTACGCCGCACAGGTGCAGAGCCGCGTTGTCGAAGCCCTGAGAGCTCACCGCAAGACAAAATCCGCAGCCCTTCAGATCCAAGTCCGCATTTGGGCGGACTCGACGGGTCGAGTGACCCGCGCCGTGCTCAACGGAAGCTCCGGCGATCCCGCTGTGGATGCCGCCATACAGAATGACATCCTGACCGGCCTCCAGCTCACAAGCCCTCCCCCTGCGGACATGCCCATGCCCATCGTGATGCGCATCACAGCAAAACGCCCAAGCTAATCCTCTCCATGATTCTTCGCTCTCTTGCCTCAATACTCCGATCTCATCGCATCCAGTGCTTGATGCTCTTTGTGCTCTTTCTTGGAGGCGCCATTGCGACGCTTTGTGCCAATCCTCCTTCAGAAATGACCGTCACTCAAACTGGCACAAAAAATCGCATCATTTTTGACTACACGGAGCCTGAGCCAAGTTCATCTCCCACGCCGGAGTCTACGCCGTCTCAGTCTCCGACGCCGACGCCTGCAACAGCCACGACACCTGCCCCGACGCCTGAAGCCACAGTCGCTCCCATACCGGAACCTACGCCGGAGCCCGTGCTGAAGTCCGAGCCAGAGGCCATTCCGCAGCCTGCGGCAGAAGCCACGCCAGAGCCTACGCCGCCCGCTATCGCATTGATGCCACAGGCCCCTCCGAGCACGCCTGAGCCTAATCTTGCGGCAGAAGCCACCCCTGCACCAACCCCGGACGCGCTGCCCACGCAGCCGGTGACCAACGAGGATGTTGTGGCAAATGCCGCTGCGCCCGACCTTGCGCCTTTGCCTGGCACGTCGTCAGAGCCAGCACCTGCGCCTTCACAAAGCGTGACAGTGAATTTGATTAACAAGTTGGTGGAGCGAGGAATCCTGACGAAGAGCGATGCTTCGGCCATGATTCACCAAGCCGAAGCGGAAGCAGAAGTGGCCCGTTCGCAATCGCAAAGCGACATGTTTGCGATCGCCCAAGTGGCTGCCGTTCAGGCTGCATCAGACCAGATTGCCGTATCCCAAGCGGCCAATGCCCCAGCTTCTCCGGACGATGTGCGAGTGACGTATATTCCGGAGCCGGTCAAGATGCAGATCAAGGAAGAAATCAAATTGGAACTTCTCAGCGAACGTGCCAGCACGAAGTGGGCAACCGGCGTGCTGCTCCCAAATTGGGTGGGTAATGCGAAGCCCTTTGCGGACCTTCGCCTGCGCTACGAGGGGATTTTCTTTCCACAGAGCAACGATGCCACGGGCGCTTTCCCAAACTTCAATGCCATCAACACCGGCCTGCCCTTCGACACGACCGGCAATCAATTTGCTCCTCAGCTCAATGCCGACCAAGACCGCACGCGCTACCGCATTCGCTTCCGATTCGGTTCCGAATTTAATCTGGGTGAGAACTTCACTTCCGGTTTCCGGGTGGCTACGGGCGACAACAATTCGCCTGTTACCACTAACCAGACCCTCGGTGCGGCTGGGAACGCTCAGGGTGGAAATTTCAGCAAATATGCGATCTGGCTGGATCGTGCTTTTCTTCGATACGATGGAACGGTTTCCGACCGCACGAAGTTCACCGCTTGGGCCGGACGTTTTGACAATCCCTTCTTTTCGACACCGCTCATTTGGGATGAGGACCTCGGCTTCGACGGCGTCGCTCTCCAGATCAAGCACGAGCTTTTTCCCGGCTTCACGCCATTTTTCACAGCCGGGGTCTTCGCTGTCTTTAATACGGATCTGAACTTCTCATCCAACCAGCCCGCAAAATTCAAGAGCTACGACAAGTATCTCTATGGGGTGCAGGGTGGCATTGATTGGAAGCCCGCTGAGGATTGGAAAGTCAAAGTCGCAGTGTCCTACTATTACTTCGAGAACATCGAAGGGAAAATCTCCACACCCTACACGCCGCAGACCATCAATGACGCCGGGGATACGGACGCTAGCCGGCCATCCTTTGCGCAAAAGGGCAATACTTACATGGCCCTCCGCGATATCATTCCGGACGCCAGCAACGACTTCGGCGCGATCAACCAATGGCAATACTACGGCCTCGCCACCAAGTTCCAGGAACTCGCCGTCACAGGCCGCATTGACTACACCGGCTTCGAGCCCGTCCAGGTCTCGATCATCGGAGAGTGGGTGCAGAACCTTGCCTTCAATTCCGAGGACATCAACCTCATAGCCGTCAACAACCGCGGCGATCTTGAGGATCCCTTGGCCGCTGGCATCGGGATCTTTGATGGTAGTAACAGCGCGTGGCTCGTGGAAATGCGAGTGGGAGCCCCTGCCCTCGAAAAGCGCTGGGACTGGAATGTGAATTTCGGCTATCGCTGGGTTGGTTCCGACGCGGTCGTAGACGGATTTAACGATTCCGACTTCGGCCTCGGTGGCACAAACGTGCGCGGATTTACCGTGGGGGCGCAACTTGCCCTCAGCAAAAATGTGTACCTCGGCATTCGGTGGATGGGATCCGAGAGTATCGCAGGGCCTTCCTTCAAGGCGGATATCATTCAACTCGACCTAAACTCCAAATTCTAACCTATGATTTCCCGACTTTTGCTCTCATTTCTTCTCGCCATGGCGTTGCTCGCACCCGTCGTCGCCGCGCCGGCCGCGGCTGAAAACGAGGTCGAGATCAAGCTCCGCGAGGCACTCCGCGATTCCATGCTTAAGCTGCGCGATGCCCAAGGCCAGATCGCGACGCTGCAAGCGGGAGAAGTCCTCACGAACCGCAAAGTCGAAGATCTCACCGCCGCAAAAGCGCAACTCACAAAGGATCTCCTCTCCGAACGCAACGCGGCAGCCAATACCACTTCGGAACTCAATACCAAGCTCGACGAGCGGGCGACAATCATTACGACCCTCCAAACCTCACTGGAAAAGTGGAAGCGCTCCTACAAAGAAGTCACGAGTCTCGCAGCCAAGAAAGAAGCCGATCGTGCGAAGTTTCAATCTAAGTCCATCGCCCTCGATCGCCAAGTCGCCGATCAAAAAATCCGCAATATCCAGATGTATCAAGTCGGCGTGGAAATCCTCAACCGCTACGAGAACTTCGGACTCGGCGACGCCCTCCTCGCCCGCGAACCCTTCGTCGGAACCACCCGTGTAAAATTTCAAAACCTCATCCAGCAAGACCAAGACCAGCTCACCGACTCTCGGATCGGTGAAAAGAAAAAGGACGGCTAGCGCGAAAAAGACCGCTCTCGGCGAACACGACCACGCGGACACGGTCTATGCCATCGGCGAAGTGACAGCGCCAATGACTGCCACTATTCCACAGGTCCTATCAGCATTCTTTGACTGGCCCCCCACCTAGAAAGTCAGGCCTGTATAGAAACCGAGGATCGTCGCGTTGCGGATGTTGCCTGCACCGCTCGGACGAATTTCATATTGAATGAACGGTTGGACAAACGCCCAGTTGTTGAGGGCGATGCGATAACCACCTTCAAGGAAGATGGTGTAGTTGGGTTGGTTGGTGTTTCCCGACTCTTGGAAGGAATTGATCTGCGCCAAGCTGTAGCTTCCGTAGGCGATCGAAAAGAGAGTTTGATCGGCATCGCGCCCGGGAATCAGGCCGGTGTACACGAGTCCGGATTGAAAGTAAAACGGGAGGCGGTTGTTGTACTTCGGGGCGAAGCTCACGAGGCTGAATGTGCTTAGGCCTTGGTCAGAGAGCTTGGGTTGCTCTGCGGATACTGGTTCTTTGAAAGACTTGTCGGACGAAGGCAGCCATTTGCCGGATGATGGGCCCTTCGCGAGCGGCGCGGGAAGAGCGGCTGAGGGTTCGCGGTAGAGCATTTGGTCGGCTTGGAAGTAGAATCCGTACTGGCCGTAGCGGTGCGTGCCGTTGAAGGAATTCTTTGTGCCGCCGTAGAGATAACCCCCAACGACATACTTGCCCGGAAGTTTTGCCGGTCCGATGTCGGGCGTTACCCCTGTTTCCACCATCGTGAACAAACCATTTTGGCTCGGATCCTGAGCGAAACCTTGATATGCGAGGCCGTGATTGCTGTTCGCCGTGGCCTCAGGGTAGGCCATGAAAAGTCCGGCCTTTGCATAATACCATTCGACCGGTTTGACTTCGAGCGTGCCGCCCCATGTCGAGAAGCTTGATGAAAACGGGATATTGCCACCCACGCCCTTGGAACTGTTCACCGCGTTGTTCAAGAACAGCTTCGAGAGCGGCTGATCAATGAACTCCTTCTGGGGCTGAAGCCAGCCGCCACGCAGGACGACCATATCTTTGACGGGCAGAAGATCGGAAGTGCCGATTTCCAATCCGAACGAGAGGACGCGGAACTGTGTGCCGGAGACCCAGTTCGAAGGATTGAATGTCGAACTGCCTTCCACGAATTGATTAGGGTCGGACGCCTTTTGCGAATCGCGGTAGCGGAACTGGCCGAAACCCTTCACGCCTTTGAGTGTTTCGATGCCGAGGAGCTTGCCGAAATTTTGCTCCGCACCGAATTGGATGCCCTGATCCCAAAATCCGCGCGAGCCCTTCTGACTGCTGACGACAGCGAAAAACGCGCCGTAGTATTTGCCGTTGAAAGTGAGCCCGCTGTCCGAGAGCTGATCGCGCAGGCCGAACCAGTTTCCAGTCATGCGTTTCCCGTTCCACCAATCTGCGAGAGGCGTGGGGCTCGGCGAATCGGGTTCATTGATGGTCGGGGTTCCAGCGAATGCCGATGTGGAAACGGCGAACACTGCGAGGTAGTTGAAGATCGATTTTTTCAATTCTCCAGCACATTAATCCCGAACATCGGTGCCAGCCCAGAAGAGAATTATTATGATTTTGTCACAAAACTGGGGGAAAGCACCGGTCATTCCTATGGACACAGTTGCGGAAAGCGCGATCGGAATTTTGATTATTGCCACTCAGCACACGGTAAATCGCGTCCTCATATTCGATCCTCAGCGCCCTTGGCGGCCTTGCCAAGAGGATTTCCACGGTCAACTTGGCTAGCCAACGATCCGCCATTCAGCTATCGTCTACTAAACCTCATTCACCCCCAATCAAATGACTTTTCTATCTACCCTTACCCGCCAGAGTTTGTTCGCCGCCAGTGCGGTTGCCGCTCTCCTTTCTCTCGCATCTCCGGCTAAAATCGTCGCGGATGACAACACGCCCGCCCCTGGCGACGCCAAACCGGCTAGCGGCTCGGCAAACGCTGGAGCCGGCGTCCGCGTGGTCTCCTACCCGGCTCCCGATCCGATCGGCCGTGGCAAGGAAAGGGCCCTCGTCCTCGGCGGCGGCGGGGAATGGTTTGTGGCCTGGCAGCTCGCCTACTTTACCACGCTGGCTGAAGGCGGAGTGGATCTCAGCACTGCCGATGCGGTCGTCGGCACGTCTGCGGGATCGGCGATGGGAACCCTTTTGACCAGCGGACGCCTTGCTCAGGGGGCGAATATTTTCAAATGGTTCGCAGAACATCCCAACTACATGTCCCAGCTCGTTGTGGTGAATACAGGAGCCGAGAGCCAGACGCGGGCGAGAGAGCTGCAGGCGACGACGAAGAGCCACGACCCGCAGGCCATCAAGGAAATGGGCCGGGCCGCCATGGCCGCGAGGAACGCGCCGGTCGAGAATTACCAGACCGCCATTCAACAAATCATCGGGCCCATGGACTGGCCGAGTCCCGCGATGCACACCACGGCGAACGACTGTTACACGGGAGAGCGGCTTATCGTTTACCCGGACAGCGGCATTCCCATCCGCGATGCCATCTCCGCCAGTTCCTCGCTGCCCGGCATTTTCGGTCCGACGTGGCTGAATGACCATTGCAGCATGGACGGCGGTATCTCGCGCTCAGGCACACACGCCGACCTCATGGCCGGTGCCAAACGCGTCGTCGTCGTGGCTCTCTCCAATGGAGATCCGCAATACGCGCAACTCAGTCCCTTTCACGCTCCCATCGCGGAGGAACTGGATATCGTCCGAAAAAGTGGCAGCGAAGTTTTTGTCACCTATGCCAATCCGCCGAAGGGCACAAATTTCCTCGATCCCCGGGAAATGGTACTTGCAGCCAAAATGGGCGCCGCCAAGGCGAAGGAAGACCTCGCCGCGTTGTCAAAGCTCTGGAATTAAAGAGCCCAAGATCCCATTCGCCGTACGGGGTGAAATGGGTCAGCGCGCCAGCAAACCGCTGCGGCAGCGGTGAGCGTCTTGTCAGGGTGCTTTTCAAACCTTCACCGATCTTTTAGGATTATGCCGACGACCCTCTTTGGTCGAGCGCGGCATCGGGGCAGCGATCAGGCCATTTACTTCAGCGGCAACGGCTCGGGCACCTCATCCGCCGCCAGCGGGTGGTCGAAACCCTCGGGCTTAACCGCGAGGATCGAGCACTTGCTTCCCTCAACAGCCTTTTCCGCCATGCTACCCAAGAGGAGGTCGCGGAGCTTGGTCCGCCCCCGTCTGCCTAGCACGATCAGATCTGCACCCGCCTTGTCCGCATATTCGACGATGCCGGAGCGGTGGCCGCTGGAGTCATAAACGGCCATGTTCACGCGCAACCCCGCATGTGCCTCAAGCACAGGGCCGCAGAACTCTGTGAGCCGAAGCTCGATCCCGTCGCGGTAATCTTTCTGCTGGTGATCCGAGGTCAGCGGCTTTGACTCGCCATAGAGTAATTGGTGCCATGGTGCCTCGAATACGTGAAGCACGTGCAACTCGGCCCCGTCCTTAGCTGCGAACATCGCAGCCCGCGCCACGGCGCGTAGCGAGGTCGGCGAGAAGTCCACTGCGGCAACAATGGTCTTGAAGGGCGATCTCCCACCCTGGGGCCGCGTGTCCCGCACGAGCAGCACATCGGTCATGCTCTTGCGCAAGCAGGCGGTTGCGACGGTGCCCATGCCGATGTCTGGCGTTCTCTGGCCGAACGCGCCCATTACAATCAGGTCGGCCTTGTCCGTGTGGGCACGCTGCAGGATGCCGACGATCTTGTTGTTGATCGAGACTTCAATGGGCAACCCCTCGGCCTCTGGAACACCCTTGGTAAAATGAGCCCACGCCTTCTCGGCATCCTTGGTCAGCCCATCTCGTATGGCCTGCTGCATCGGCGAGAGGGCCGTTTCGAGTTCGATGACCACAGCCGTATCGATGACATGGACGACGTGAACCTTCGCCCCCCCCGACCACCCTGCGATGCGGATAGCCTGCGCGAGCGCGACCGCCGAGCATGCGGTGAAGTCGGTGCCAACGACGATGGACGTAAAGGGAACGGCGATGGGAACGGACGTGGGCATAATTACTAGAGATTTGTTTTTGGCAGACGGTTCCAGAAAAAGCCACTGAGCGGAACCGGAGCGATGGGATGAGGCAGGTAAGTAAGACTTCGGACAACGAAAGCCCAGCGCATAACCTAGCTTTCAACGTCGCCTTGCCAAGAATTTTTCAACAGAAGTTTCAGGCGCCGCCGTCTCCGGCTTTGTTGGAAGTCATCAGGATCTGGGTTCAATGGAGTCCGGCGATGGTTACAATCAAAAATGCACGCCTGTCCCTCAATAATGCCTTAATAGTGGGCGTCAAAGACAGCGGCTGGGATCATGAGCTTTTTTCCTTCTGGGGCGCGCGGAAGCGCAGCCATTTTTCCAACTCGACCGCAACGAAGGTGAAGACGCCGATGCCGAAGATGTAGAGCCACGTTTCGGCGCGCACGGGGGCGGTTTGGAAGAGGCTGTTCATGAAGGGCAGGTAGGTGAAGGCCATCTGCGCCAGCCAAGTCGCGGCGATGCCGGCGATCAGCCAGCGATTCGAGAAAAGGCCGATGGAAAATATCGAGTGCGTCCGGCTGCGGCAGTTGAGCAGGTAGAAGCTCTGAACCATCACGATCACGTTGACGACGGCCGCGCGGGCTTCGTCGAGGTTGGTGGCCTCGATGCCGCGCTCCCACGCGAAGAGTCCGAACGCGCCACCCAGCGAGATGAGCGTCACCAGCCCGGTGCGCATGAGCAGCGAGCGGGTGAGCAGCGGCTTCTTCGGGTCGCGCGGCGGGCGCTGCATGATGTCGGTTTCCTTGGGCTCAAAAACCAGCGTCAGGCCAAGGAGCAGCGCGGTGACGAGATTGAGCCAGAGCAGTTGCGTGGGCAGCATGGGCAGCGTGACACCGCCGATGATCGCGACGAGCAGGATGAGCGCGATGCCGCCATTGGTCGGAAGGATCCAAAGAATGAATTTCGTGAGGTTGTCGAAGACGGCGCGCCCTTCCTCCACGGCGGCTTCGATGGAGGCGAAGTTGTCGTCGGTGAGGATCATGTCGGCGGCTTCCTTCGACACGTCGGTGCCGGTGATGCCCATCGCGATGCCGATGTTCGCTTGCTTGAGCGCGGGGGCGTCATTGACGCCGTCGCCGGTCATGGCGACGACGTGGCCGCGCGCTTGCAGCGCCTTGACGAGCCGCAATTTCTGCTCGGGCGCGACACGGGCAAACACGGTGGCGCGTTCGGCGGCGTCTGCCATTTCCTCGTCGTTGAGGGCTTCCAAGTCGCTGCCGGTCATTCCGATGACATCAGCCCCGCTTTGCAAGCCAATCTGCGAGGCGATGGCTTTCGCGGTAAGCACGTGGTCGCCGGTGATCATCTTCACCTGGATGCCGGCGGCGCGACACTTGGCCACCGCCTTGATCACCTCGGGGCGCGGCGGATCGAGTTTACCCTGAAGGCCAAGAAATGTCAGCCCGTCGGCCACGTGCTCATGCTCCAGCCCGTCGTGCGCCGCTGGCATTTCCCGACGGGCGAAGGCGAGGACCCGCAGACCGCGCGCGGCCATCTCCTCGGCGTGGCGCGCGATGAGCTCCTCGTCCAGTGGTGCCAGTGCGCCATCCTTTGTGAGCGCGTGGGTGCATTTGCCGAGCAGGGCTTCCACCGCGCCTTTGATGTAAATGATCTTCGGCGCTTCGCCGGTGCCGTGGAGCGTGGCCATGTAACGGTATTCGGACTCGAAGGGGATGGTCTCGATCCGCGGCAGGCGTCCGCTCATTTCCTCCCCGGAAAGCCCGGCCTTTTGCGCGGCGACAATCAGCGCCGCCTCGGTCGGGTCGCCTTGCACGATGCTCTGGCCTTCGTCGTTGCTCACCAGCCGCGAATCGTTGCACAGCAAGCCGGCACCGAGCGTTTCTGTCAGCGCGACGTTCTCGCCCGCGTCCACGGGTGCCTCTTCGAAATGGATCTTTCCCTCGGCCTCGTAGCCGCTGCCGGTGACGTGATAGAGCCGTCCGCCGCTGTAGATTTCCCGCACCGTCATTTGGTTTTGCGTGAGGGTACCGGTCTTGTCCGAGCAGATGATGGTGGTGCTGCCGAGCGTTTCTACGGCGGGCAGCTTGCGGATGATCGCATTCTGCCGAACCATGCGCCCTACGCCGATGGCCAGCGTGATGGTTACAACTGCGGGCAAGCCTTCAGGAATGGCGCCGACCGCCAGTGCGATCGCCGCCATGAACATCTCCGGCCACGGCTGGCCGCGTAGGATGCCGACGATGAAAATCAAGGCGGCGAGCCCGAGGATCACATAAAGAAGCAGGCGGCTGAACTGCGCGATCTTGCGCGTGAGCGGAGTCTGCAAATCGTCCGCCGTGTGGATCAGCCCGGCGATGCGGCCCATCTCGGTGCGATCACCGGTGGCGAAGACCACGCCCTCGCCTTGGCCCGAGGTCACCAGCGTGCTGGTGAAGGCGAGATTAGTGCGGTCGGCAAGGACGGCGCCTGCGGGCAGCGGGTCGGTTTGTTTTTCCGCAGGGACCGATTCGCCGGTCAGCGCCGCTTCTTCGATGTGCAAGTTCCGCCCGAGCAAAAGGCGCAGGTCGGCAGGCACGCGGTCGCCGGATTGCAGCAGCACCACGTCGCCCGGCACGAGTTGTGCGGAAGGAATGCGCACCTTCTCACCATCGCGCCGAACCGTGCCCTCGGTGAGTACCATTTTTGCCAGGGCTTCGATCGCTTTCTCCGCCCTCGCCTCCTGAAAATAACCGACAATGGCATTGATAAAGGCGACGCCGAAAATGACCGATGCATCCACCCATTTACCCATCGCCGCAGCAATCGCGGTCGAAGCGAGCAGGATGTAAATGAGAGGCTGGTGGAACTGCAAAAGGAAGCGCAGCCATGCGCTGGTGCGCTTCTGCGCGGTCATCTGGTTCAGGCCGAACTGCCGCTGCCGCACTTCCACTTCGGCCTGCGTCAGCCCGCCCGCCGGGTCGCTCTCGAGCTGCGCGGCGGCTTCTTCGGCGGGGAGTTCATGCCAGGTGATGTCGTCGAGGATTTTCATCGGATCGTCGTTCGGTTGACGGTCAAGTTCCCGCTTTCGGCAGCGCCGGTCAAGTGTTTGGGCCAACCATTCGTGCGGAAGACAAACGCCACCATCGCACCAATCATCTTCATCTCCCGAATCCGGCCGTCAGCCTGCTAATTACGACAATGATCACAATGTGCGTCAACGTTTGCGCCGACACCTTTTTCAAGGGCGCCACAAGGCCGTTGTGGTTGATGGGGAAGACGCGACGTATTTTCGCACGGCAGGCGATTACATCCATTTGAATCCAGCTAGGTCAGGGCTTCTCACGGAGGATGAGAAGCTTGAGACTTATCCGTGGAGCATTTTTCAGTACTGCCCTTGATCGCGCCTTGAGGATCGTCCTATGATTGGCACTCAAATGAGCCTGATCCCGCCCACCCAATGGCGACCACTGTTCGATGCCGTGTATGAAATGAACACGGCAACGGATCACGCCGATTTTCTCTCGGCGGTGGTCAAGGGAATGAGCCGTCTCGTTTCGGCGGATCTTTGTCTGGTTCATGTGCTCGAGCGGAAGACGCAAAAGATCGTGATCCGGACGATCCCGGAAAATCCCTATACGGAGGAGGAAGTCGCCTTTTATGCCGCGAATCCGAATGGTGATCCACTGGTGGCCTATTTTGATCGGACCAAAGATCCGAAGGCACGGCGTCGGTCGGACATCATCTCAGATCAGGAATATCTTGAGACGCCCCATTTCATCCACTGCCAAAAGCGGCTGGGATTCGTTCACACGCTGGCGCTGCCGGTGCAGGTCAATGCAGACACTGTTGGGGCGCTGAGTTACGACCGTCGCGGATCGGATTTCACCACACGGCACTGCGCGCTGCTGGATGCCTTCGCTCCACACTTCGTGCAGGCCTGGAAGCGCCATCCGAATCCTTGGGAAACGGCCGAGAAGGCCGAAGTCCCGGCTCGCCAGAGACTGCAGAGTCTCGGCCTGACTCAGCGCGAGGCGGATGTGCTATACTGGATGACGGAAGGGAAGCAGAACCGCGCGGTCGTAGCCTTGGCACAGTTCAGGAGCATGTGGCGAATATTCTTAAAAAATCGGGGCAGGAAAATCGCCACGCCGCAACGGTGTTTGCGCTGCGCCACTTGGGGATCGCGTAGAACCGGCTGAACGGGTTTCATCCCCCCATGAGTGGGGGTTGACGACGAAATCCGGTGCAGCTAAAGTTAGAGGGATGACAACATGCCGAAGGCGTCTTCCACTTTTTTCCCAAAGAGCAGCTTGGGCTGGCCGGCTTTTTTTTGGTCTCAAGCTTGCGGCCATTCTCTTGTTCATCTCCGCCGTCTTGCCGGGTCAAGCGCAGGCCCAGATTCATCCCTATACAGGAATGGTATCCTTCGGCGACAGCCTGAGCGATGTCGGAAATACGCTGAGCTTGCTCACTCCAACCAATGCTCGGTTGCTTACAGGCTACAACTCCAATTTCTATTCCCCAAACCGCTACTCCGACGGCCCGATCTGGGTCGAACGACTCTATGCCAGCCTGGGTTTTGGTGCCATAGGAACCATGCCCCGTAACAATGGCGCAACTCTTCTAACTGGTGTGAACTTCGCCTGGGCCGCAGCCCGCAGCGGGACCGGAAACAGTTTCCTCCTTCTCCCGAATCTCCAACCCCAAGTAGGTTTTTACACGGCACAACTGGCCGCCAACAATCTCGCTCTGCCCGCTCCATCCACCACGCTCTTCACGCTTTGGATCGGAGGAAACGATGCCTTTGCGCACGTGGAAGATGATGACCCGATTACCCCGGAGCAAGTCGCCGCCAACGTCGCCACGGCGATTACCAATCTCTACAACGCGGGGGGGAGATCATTCTTGATTCCCAACCTTCCGCCGATTGGACAAAGTCCCGAT
>Ga0105049_10004303_pt1 | contig 16712 bp, 12 predicted proteins | sample MAT06_FD_78087 | JGI IMG/M metagenome (GOLD analysis project Ga0105049, IMG submission 78087) | Freshwater microbial communities from Lake Fryxell liftoff mats and glacier meltwater in Antarctica - MAT-06 | ecosystem: Environmental > Aquatic > Freshwater > Ice > Liftoff microbial mat | place... | reverse complement strand
GGGGTCGGCTTTTTGGGGCAATTGCCGGCCATCACGATCCAGCAGCTCGAACTTGTAGCGTGCGCCCTCGGTCACGCCAGGCAAGAAGATCTCCCACACGCCGCACTCGCGCCGCAAGCGCATCGGGTGGCGGCGGCCGTCCCATTGGTTGAAGTCGCCCACCACGCTGACGCGCGAGGCGTTGGGCGCCCAGACGGCAAAGCCCGTGCCTTTGACACCTTCTTGCTCACGCGGCGCAGCGCCCAGGATCTCGTAGGGGCGCAGGTGTGAGCCCTCGGCCAGCAGCCAGACGTCCAGCTCGCCCAGCACCGGGCCGAAGCGATAGGGGTCTTCGACCAGCGCGCTTTGCCCCTCAGCCCAGCGCACCCGCAACTGATAGGCGCCGCTGGCGTTGACCGGGCCTTCGAAGAAGCCGTCGCTGTGCACCATCTGCAGCGGCCAGGCGCGCGCGCCCGCCACCGACTGCACGGCTGCCGCCCCAGGCAGCCAGACACGCACACAGGGCTGACCCTGGGCGTCCAGATGGCGGCCAAGCACGGCAAAGGGATCGGCATGGCGCCCTAGCCTGAGCGCTTCGATGGCTGCGTCGGCGTCGCTGACCGGATCGTCGCTGGGTGGGTGGGCTGGCATGCGGGAGTGAGCTGAAGGAGGAGGCGCTGATGAGGACACCCCCCCGGTGGGCCCGGCGCGAAGCGGTGGGTCAGGGGGCTCTGTCAGGGCGCTCTATCAGGCCCTGGGCTGCAAGCCCCAAACCCCACGAGCGTACTCTCGAATGGTGCGGTCGGAAGAGAAAAACCCCATGGCTGCGACGTTGAGGATGGCCTTGTGTGCCCAGGCATCCGGGTCGCGATACAGCGCATCCACGCGCTCTTGCGCCGCCATGTAGCTGTCAAAGTCGGCCAGCAGCAGGTAGTGGTCGCCGCCCCACAGCAGAGCGTCGATCAGCGATCGGTAGCGGCCGGGCTCGTCGCGGCAGAACTGGCCGCCAGCGATGGCGTCGAGCACCGCTTTCAGCCGCGGGTTGGCCTCGACCAGCGCCATCGGCTGGTAGCCGGCTGCACGTTGCGCCGCCACTTCCGCCGTGGACAGACCAAAGATGAAGATGTTTTCGTCGCCCACCTGTTGGCGGATCTCGACGTTGGCGCCATCGTCGGTGCCAATCGTCAAAGCGCCGTTGAGTGCCAGCTTCATGTTGCCGGTGCCGCTGGCTTCGGTGCCGGCGGTGGAGATCTGCTCGGACAAGTCTGCACCCGGCATGATCACTTCAGCGACTGAAACACCGTAGTTGGGGATGAACACCACCTTCAGCCGCCCGGCCACGCGCGAGTCGCGGTTGATCAATTGGCCGATGTCGTGCACCAGCCGGATGATGTCCTTGGCCGCCACGTAGCTCGACGCCGCCTTGCCCGAGAAAATGACTGTGCGCGGCACCCAATCGGCCTCTGGCTTGGCGACGATGGCCTGATAACGTGCCACCACCTGCAGCAGATTGAGCAACTGGCGCTTGTATTCGTGGATGCGTTTGACCTGGATGTCGAACAGGCTGTCGGGATTGACGGCAACGCCGGTGGTGGCAGCAATGTGCGCCGCCAGCCGCACTTTGTTGGCCCGCTTGATGGCCATGAACTTGTGCCTGAACCCGGCGTTGTCAGCGTGAGGTGCCAGCGCCTTGAGCTGGTCCAGATGCAGACGCCAGTCCTTGCCCAGGGTCTGATCGATCAGCGCCGCCAGCCCGGGGTTGGCCTGTGCCAGCCAACGCCGCGGCGTCACGCCGTTGGTCATGTTGGTGAAACGCTGTGGCCAGAGCGCTGCGAAGTCGGCAAAGATGGTCTGCGTGATCAGCTGCGAATGCAGCGCCGACACGCCATTGACCTTGTGACTGCCGACGATCGACAGGTTGGCCATGCGCACACGGCGTTCACCGCTTTCATCGATCAGCGACAAGCGACTCAAGAAGGCGTTGTCGTGGGGCCTGAAGACTGCCGCTTCAGCCAGAAACTCGCCGTTGATACGGAAGATGATTTCCAGATGGCGCGGCAGCACCTGCTGCATCAGCGCCACCGGCCAGGTCTCCAGCGCCTCGGGCATGATGGTGTGGTTGGTGTAGCTGAAGACCTTGTGCGTGGTCGACCACGCTGTCTGCCAGCCAAAACCGTACTGGTCGACCAACAGCCGCATCAACTCGGCCACGCCGATGGCCGGGTGGGTGTCGTTGAGGTGGATCGCCACCTTCTCAGTCAGGTTGTTCAGGCTGTCGTTTTCTTCCAGATGGCGGGCCAGGATGTCCTGGATCGAGGCGCTGGTGAAAAAGTACTCCTGGCGCAGCCGCAGCTCGCGCCCGGCAGGTGTGCTGTCGTTGGGGTACAGCACCCACGAGATGTTTTCGTACTGGTTCTTGAACTCGGCGGCCCGCGCATAGTCGCCCGTGTTGAAGGAATGCAGATCGATCTGCGACGGTGCCACCGCCTTCCACAGCCGCAAGGTGCTGACGCGTGGCGTGCCGTGGCCCGGGATCACCATGTCGTAGGCCTTGGCATTGACCTCGCCGGCGTGGCGCCAGACGGGCGGCTTGCCTGACTCGGCAGCAGCCTCGACCCAACCGCCAAAGCGCACCGGGTAATGCACGCCAGTCCGTGGAAATTCCCAGGGCGTACCGTCTTCCAGCCAGGCGTCCGGGTACTCGACCTGGCGTCCGTCTTGAATGTTCTGCTTGAACATGCCGAACTCGTAGCGGATGCCGTAACCGAATGAAGGCAGTTCCAACGTCGCCATCGAGTCCAGAAAACACGCTGCGAGGCGGCCCAGGCCGCCGTTGCCCAGGGCGGCGTCAGCCTCGGTGGCGGCCAGATCTTCCAGCGAGCTGGCATGCGCCTGGGCCGCCGTTGCCATGTCCGCTTCAAGCTCGAGTGCGGCCAGGGCATTGGACAGGGTCCGGCCGATCAGAAACTCCATCGACAGGTAATACACCCGCCGCGCCTTGGCTTCGCGGTTCGAGCTGTTGGTGGCCACCCAACGCTGCGACAACTGCTGGCGCGCGACCTGTGCGACGGCCTGCATCAGCTCGACAGGCGAAGCCTTGCTCGGGCTGGCACCTACGATGGAGATCAGGTGGGCATCTACAGTCCGGCTGTCGGGGCGGGCAGCTTCTGGATTCTTTTGCGTGTCGGTGGGCAAGGCTGCCTCAGTGGTGGCATGCTGTGCGTCAAGCGTGGGATGGCTCATCGGTTCTGGTTACAGCAGCGGAGCGGCGCTCGGACGCTGGGTCGAGTTTAGGTTGGACGGCAGTGTCGATGAACAACGCCGCCAGCGTCAATGCTGACGGGGTGCGCGAAGCAAGAGTTGTCTGAAGACAGGCTGATGAGATGAGATTGATCATCGGACGGACGCCTTTGAGAGAAAAACCAAAAACTCTCTACAAATCAAATGGATAAGAGCGATTTATAAAGCAATTTCGAGATTTTTACATGGCCCTGCAGCCGCATCTGCTCGCCGCTTCGCAGGCGTCGAGTCCTGTGTTTTTGTTGCTTAGACCCCAAGCAAGGAGGTTTTGATGATGCATGTCGATGTCGCCAAGGGGCTGGATCTGCCGCGCCGTTCGATCGCGCTGGTGCTGGCCGGTGGCCGCGGCAGCCGGTTGAAAAACCTGACCGACAGCCGCGCCAAGCCGGCCGTGTACTTTGGTGGCAAGTTCAGGATCGTCGACTTTGCCTTGTCCAATTGCCTGAACTCGGGTATCCGCAGAATTGGCGTCATCACCCAGTACAAGAGCCACAGCTTGCTGCGCCACCTGCAGCGTGGTTGGGCCTTCCTGAAGAGCGAGGTCAATGAATTCGTCGACTTGCTGCCGGCACAACAGCGCGTGGCTGAAGACAGCTGGTACCGGGGCACTGCAGATGCGGTCTACCAAAACCAGGACATCCTGGACGGTTACCGCGCCGAGTACGTGATCGTGCTGGCGGGAGACCACGTCTACAAGCAGAACTACGCCCTGATGCTGGCCGACCACGTGGCGCAGGGGCTGGAGTGCACGGTGGGCTGCATCGAGGTGGCGAGCGCCGAAGCCAAGGGTTTTGGCGTGATGGCCATCGATGCCAACCGTCGCATCATCGATTTCATCGAAAAGCCGCCCAACCCACCCAGCATCCCGGGCAAACCAGGCCGCACCCTGGCCAGCATGGGCATCTACATCTTCAACGCCAAGTTCTTGTATGACGAGCTGGCCCGCGACATGGCCGACCCCGATTCGAGCCACGACTTTGGCAAGGACATCATCCCCCGGGTGGTCAAGCTGGGCCAGGCTGCAGCGCATCCTTTCAGCTTGAGCTGTGTGGGCATGAAGCCCGAGCAGGAGCCCTATTGGCGCGACGTGGGCACCATCGATGCGTACTGGGACGCCAACATCGACCTGACAGCCACTGACCCGCTGCTCAACCTGTACGACACCGATTGGCCGATCTGGACCTATCAGCCGCAACTGCCGCCAGCCAAGTTCGTACACAACCAGGACGACCGCCGCGGCATCGCCATCGAGTCGCTGGTCTCGGGCGGCTGCATCGTCTCTGGTGCGGTCTTTCGCTCGGTGCTGTTCTCTCAGGTACGGGTGCATTCTTATGCAGCCGTCAACTGGAGCGTGCTGTTGCCAGGGGTGCAGGTCGGTCGTCGCGCGCGGCTGACCCGCTGCATCATTGATCGCGACACCATCATTCCCGACGGCCTGGTGATCGGTGAAGACGCGGCTGAAGACGCCGAGCGCTTCTACAGAACAGACTCGGGCATCACCCTGGTTACGCGCGACATGCTGCGCGCCCACAGTTGAGGTGTCGCGCGAGTTGACGTACGAGTTGCCATGCCCTTGGCATTGAGGGTCCCAAGGCCCACGGAGAAATGGGTCGATGAAAAGGTTGTACCGATGAAGGTGTTGCACGTTGCAGCAGAAATTTTTCCGCTGATCAAAACGGGGGGTCTGGCCGATGTGGTGGCGGCGCTGCCGGTGGCGCTGGCAGAGCAGGGCGCCGATGTCCGCTTGTTGCTCCCCGCCTACCCGCAAGTGCTGGAGGCCGTGCAAAGTGCGCGCACCGTGATCGACATCGGTGCCTGTTTTGGCGCCATGCGGGTGCGCTTGCTGCTGGCCCGCATGCCGGGCTCCAAACTCCCTGTCTACCTGGTGGACGCGCCGTACTTCTTCAAGCGTGGCGCAGGCCCTTACCAGGATGCTCGTGGCGAGGCCTGGCCTGACAACCTGCAGCGCTTTGGCTTGGTCGGCTGGGTGGCCGCCCATCTGGCTGCGGAAGAGGCCGATCCGTCCTGGGTGCCCGACATCGTGCATGCACACGACTGGCATGCGGCGATGAGCTGTGCCTACATCGCAGAACACCCGCCGACGGCTGCAGCCACCGTCTTCACGGTGCACAACCTCGCGTTCCAGGGCTTGTTTTCGATGCACGAGTGGCCGGCGCTGGGCTTGGCCTCGCATCTGATGTCGCCATCCGGGCTGGAATACCACGGCCAGTTGAGCTTCATGAAAGCCGGGCTGAAGTTCGCTGACCACGTCACCACCGTCAGCCCCAACTATGCCCGCGAGATTGCGACCCACGAGTTTGGGTGTGGTCTGGATGGCGTGATCCGCTCTCGTGGCACGGCTGTCAGCGGCATCCTCAACGGCATCGACGACAAAGTCTGGAACCCAGCCACCGACCCTGCCATCGCACGAAACTACGACGCCACCCGGCTGGAAGGCAAACTTTCATGCAGAAAAGCGCTGCAAGCAGAGTTGGGCCTGGCGCCTGACGACAAAGCCCTGCTGGTCACCCTGGTCAGCCGCCTGACCGAACAGAAAGGGCTGGATCTGGTGCTGCAGGCCTTGCCTGCGCTGGTGCCGATGGGTGTGCAGTTCGCGATCCAGGGTACCGGCGATGCTGCCCTCGAATCAGCCTTTCGGATGGCGCACCTGGCGCACCCTGGCCGCGTGCATGTGCACCTGGGCTATGACGAAGCCCGCGCCCACCGGCTGGTGGCAGGCGCCGACCTGATCGCTGTGCCTTCGCGCTTCGAGCCCTGCGGCTTGACGCAGCTCTACGGCCTGCGCTACGGCACCTTGCCGCTGGTGCGGCGCGTCGGCGGGCTGGCCGATACGGTGCTGGATCTGGAGGCCAAGCCAGGCGCCCCATCCACCGGCTTCGTTTTTGATGCCAGCACAGCCATCGCCTTCCAGAACTGTGTGCAGCGCGCAGCGCAGATGCGCTTGTCGCAGCCGGGCTTGTGGCGACAGCGCATGCAGGCTGCCATGGCGCAGGACTTGTCTTGGCGTAACCCGGCCAGCCAGTATCTGGCGCTGTACGAGAGCTTGCAGAAGGCTGCCGCAGACAGCTGATACCGTCGGATTGATCATTGACATCAGCTGTTAAAGAGATTCCACAAATACTGCATACCTATTGATCGATGCTGGATGGATTCAGGCTTGTTATCCAAATCGCGCAAACCCAGCAGAGTCAGCATGTCCAACCCAGCCCAGTGGCCAGTTGCAAGTGCAGCACACCAACACAGCGCAGCAACAGGCCCCAGCAACGTAGCGTGGTGGCCTGAACAGCTGAACCTGAAGATCCTGCATCAGCACGGCGCAAAGTCCAACCCGATGGGCGAGAGCTTTGACTATGCCCAGGCTTTCAAGAGCCTGGACCTCGACGCTGTGGTGGGTGACTTGCACGCGCTGATGACCGACTCGCAAGACGGGTAGCCGGCGGACCGCGAGACCTTTGCGCGCATGGCGATGAACGACGAAGGTGATGAACCTGGATCGCTTCGAGCTGGCTGGCTAGCCTTCCAACGGGGGGTGGCGCCCGGTTGGGCACATCACGTTCTGCGGCTCCTCGCCCCGCAGATATTGCAGCTCTTCGTCTGCGCTTGCCTTTCGTACTTCGACGAGCTGGGCGCGACTGCCGTACAACTCGTCCAGCAGCTTCGCCGTCTCGGCGGCCACGTCGTCCTGCGGCCCGAAGGCCTTGAACCAGCGGCGGGCTCGACCGTCATAGCGAAAGTCGACGATCCAGATGGTCGAGGTCTTGAAGAACTCTGACATGTCGTTTCACGCCCTCCGGCGCAAGAGCCGCACATGCATCGGCCGCTCGAAATGCGCGCCGTCCGCGCCCTTGTGGGGCTCGAAAGCTGCACGCACCTGCGCCAGCTTGGCCTCGTCGATGCGATGGTCGGCAAAGGTCGGGCGCATCATGCGTTGCTCGAAGGCGTCGAAGTCCGCAAACGTGACGGGCGTGTGGAAGCGCCGCTCGGCCACCTGTTCCCAGCCGTCCTCTTGCAGCGCGGCATCGATGGCCGCCTGAGCGGCTGCACGCACCGCGCCCTCGTCGTTGAAGAGCCGGACGATCTCGTTGAAGGCGCCGGCAAAGACCGGCTCCGAGATGTACAGGTGCCCACCCGGCCGCAGCACGCGACCCACCTCGGACAGGGCCGTCGCCATCCAGGCCATCGGCACATGGTGCAGCGACTTCAGCATCAACGCCAGATCGAACTGCCGGTCTTCGAAGTAAATGTCCTGGGCCACCCCGGCCATGAAACGAAGGCCCGGCTGCGGTGCCGCCAGGTTCTTCGCGTGCTGGCGCTCGTCCACTTCCACCCCGGTCACGTGGCTGTCGGCATGGCGCTGCAGCAGCTGCCGAGCCAGGGCCGCCGCGCCGCAGCCCAGCTCGATGATGTCCTGCCCCGCCAGCGGTACCAGCTCGGCCAGCAGGTCCAGTTCGTCTGCGATCAGGGGTGTGTGGTCTTGGGCGATGTTCATGCGGTCGTCGGGTTTCAGTGAACGGGTCTGGAGCGGGATGTCGCAGCGCCCAAAGTCGGGGGACCGTTGGCGTCGTGCCAGCGCAGCCGGAAGTCATGGCCTACCGAAGCACTTGATGTACCAGCACTCAATGCCTATGACCGGTACAGCATAGCCCAGCAGGATAGCTGGCAGCCATGCGAAACAGGCGGGTGGCAGCGCCAGCAGATTGAGGGCACCGGCCAACGCCTCGTGCGGCGCGGCCAGAATCTACATGCATTCGTGGCTCTGGCGCTCGGCTGCGCATCCTGGTTGGCCGACCTCACGGTCGACCGAGTCAGTGCTTTCGGGATCGACCTGGAACACTGCCCGAACTGCGGCGGCGAGCTGAAGATCATCGCGGCGATCGTCGAAGAGCCGATCATCGAGAAGATCCTCACGCACCTGCGTCTGCAGCCAGGGCGCCCCCGCGCGCGCCAGCCCGTGGGTCGCAGCTGCAAGCGGCCTGACCGTCTCGAGCCATCGCCATTCAGGCGGCCCCAAGCCAGCTGCGGGGACCGGCTGCCGGAATTAGGTGCCTCAGGCTTCCTCACGTCACTGGTGTGCGTCGCCGGGTGCGACGCACCCACACCTGCGGTGCCTGAGCCTGGCAGCTGGGCGTTGCTGTTGGCTGGCCTGGGCGGCGTGGGCAGCGTAGCCCGCGCCCGGCATGGTCGCGCGACACGCCCGGCGCGTGGTTGAACGTTCGCCGCAGCTAAAGCTCGGTGAGGGTGAGGGCGGGAAACGCGAACGCACTGTGCGCGGTGGCCTCAGCGGCCAGGGCCGCATGGCCTGCGCGTGCTGCTTTCGTCAATTTGGCGGACGTCACCAATTTCAGCAAGCCGGCTGTTTGGGAACACCACCAGCTCGAAATCACAGGGCTCATCCCCGGGGCGGTATGCGCCACTTTGGGATGGACTTCTCGAACGACCCGCCGGGCACCGGATCGTCATCGTCCAATCTGCCGACCCATGCGCACCTGTGCTTCGCGGCTGGCGCGGCTGGCGCGGCAGGCTACCACCTAAACTTTGAGTATTTCTTCGTGCCCGCCACGGGGACACTGCCCTTCGGCAATTCTTCGGCCCACATGCGCGATGTGTCGCTGACCACTGACGGCCTGTCGTTTCGCTAGGCGCGCGGGCGGCGCGGGCGGACAGTGACCGAGGCAACTGCCGCAGACCTTGAACACTCCAGTGTGTCTGGTGACGCCCTGCCTGCGGGCGCCATGCCTTGCTCAATCGCCAGGCAAGCCAACAAGCTACCGGCGTCTTCGAAGACATGGCAGCGGCCGCTGAGCACATGTTCCATGCGTCCTGCCACGCGTTGCGGATGGGCAGGGTCGCTTGGGCGCAGCTGCAGCGCAAACAGGTTCACGCAGGGCACCCGTGCATCACCGCGTGACCTTCACATAGCCCGTTCAAGACTGACACAAACGGCGACGCATCTGACTGATCAACAAGGCCAAACCCGCGCTGAGCGACAGCAGCGTTGAAGGCTCGGGCACGGGCGATGTCACCAACATCAGCTGGCGCGTCACGTCAGGGTTGCCGGTGCTGTTGTTGAACAGGTTCTCGTCCAAAGTGCCGCTGCTGGACAGGGTCGTGCCTGCCATGCCGAGAATGACCGAACTTCCCAGCGCGGCGTTGATGTAGTTGATGCCGTTCTGGCTCAGGCTGAAGTCGATCAAGGTGCCGCCTGAATTCGAACTGATAGTGGTCGACCCCAGACTTTGGCCAGAACCTAGGTCATTGAAAGCGCCAACCCCGCCGGTGCCACCCACCAGAGCAGCCAGGCTTGTGGAGACGTCGAACAGGCCCACGCCTTCACTGCTGTCGATGCTGGAATAGCCGATGTCGGGCATGCTCAGGCGCAGCGTGGCCGACGTGACAGGGCCCTCGATGCCCAGCAGGCTGAAGGCGACGAAGGCCCTGAAATCACCGGTAGGGGTGCAGACGTTGCAACGGCCGATGAAGTACCCGCTGATGAATGAGCCACCCGATTCGGTGTAGGTGCCAGACGTGGTCGCGTCCACATTGACGTTTGCAGCGCTTGCTGCCTGAGCAGCCCACAGCGCGGAAATCGCGAGCGCGCACTTCAGCGCGGTGGCTTTGGGTAATTGTGATTTGGGAGTCATGACTGCACTTTCCTTGGGGTTGAGGGTGGCTGGCGCTCAAGCGTTGCGTTGAACGCGTTTGCGCCATCGGCTGGTCAAGATCAGCAACCCTGTCATCAATGACAGGGCCGTTGCGGCTCGGGCACGGGCGATGTCACCAGCATCAGCTGGCGCGTCAACGCGGGATTGCCGAAGGAATTGCCCCAGGTCGGGCGTTGACGCCGAATGGCTGCCCAGGAACACGTCGTCGCCCGCCAGTGGGGCGCCCAAAGAGCTCCAGCTGTTCGAGCTCGACCACAAGCCACCGTTCAACGAGCTGTAGGTCTTGCTCGCCGCCTGGGCGCCCAGCGCGCAGGCCAAAGCGGCGGGCAGCAAGGCCAGTGCAAAGGCCTGGCGCCAGCGAGGGGGTGTGCTCGACTTCATGGACTTGCCCGGATGGGTTGGAATGGCGTTCAGTGTCCGGGCGCCAAGCCGGCCCGTCGTTACAGAACCGTCCTGTTTCGGTCCTGTTGCAGTGCGCTTGGGCACCTGCGGCCCAGTACAGTCGGCTGGTGCCGAACCATTCCCTCGCTGTGATTTCATTTGGCCCCTACACGCTGGACCTGGCCGCGGCGCAGCTGCGACGCGGCGGCAACCCGGTGGCCTTGCGCCCCAAAGCCTTCGACTTGTTGTGCGCGCTGGCCCGGCGCCCGGGTGAACTGGTGACCAAGGACGAGCTGCTGGATGCCGTCTGGGGCCGACGCTTCATCAGCGAAGGTGTCATCAAGTCAGTGGTGAGTGAGCTGCGTCAGGCTTTGCAGGTCGACGCGCTGTCGCCCGCCTGGATCGAAACGGTGCCGCGGCGCGGTTATCGCTTCTCGGGTGAGCTGGGGCCTCCAGGGCAACCAAAGGCGTCAGCGCGCCCGTTGGTGTCCCTGTTGATGACCTCTGTGCTGGCTGCACCTTCATCAGCGGGCGGTCCCGCAGCCGCTGCGGCCGCTGCCCCGGCGCACATCCCTGGCAACCTGCCCGCCGCGCCCGCGCCGCTGATCGGCCGCGAGGCCGAGATGAAGGCCCTGGAAGAGCAGCTGGCCACGCACCGCATGGTGACCATGGCCGGCCCTTCGGGCGTGGGCAAAACACGCCTGGCCCTGGCCTGGGCCGCTCAGCACCGGCGCAGCTGGCCCGACGGCCTTTGGCTGCTGGAACTGGCCCCGCGCAACGCCGACACCACCGACGCGGCCGCACTGTGCACTGCCTTGGCGCAGACTCTGGGCTTGGGTGCTGCAGCGGGTGTGAACCTGCCGGCCCTGGCGGCGGCGCTGGAGCCGATGCGCTTGATGCTGGTGCTGGACAACGCCGAGCACCTGCTGGCGCCGCTGGCCCCGTTGTTGTCCGCCTTGCTGGCCCAGACGCCAGGCTTGCGGGTGCTGGTGACGAGCCAGGAGCCCCTGCACATTGCCCAAGAACAGGTCTTCAGGCTGTCACCGCTGGCTGTGCCCGGCCCTGCTGATGACGCCGACGTTCAGCGCCTGATGGCCAGTGGTGCCGTGCAACTGTTCTTGGCCCGAGCAGCCGCGCGGCTGCCAGGCCTGGCCCTGGCGCCAAAACAGCAAGGCACGGTGGCGGCCATCTGCCGCGCGCTGGATGGCTTGCCGCTGGCGCTGGAACTGGCGGCCGCTCGCGTGCCGGTGCTGGGCATCCACGGCATCTATGAGCTGCTGGTGCACAGCGACCGCGAACAGCCCGACACCCGCCTGCGCTGGTTGGGGCAGGGCGGACGTGACGCTGCGGCGCGCCACCACACGCTGCGCGACGCGCTGATGTGGAGCCATGCCCTGCTGGAAGAGCCGCAGCAACGTGTGTTTCGTCGTCTGGGCGTGTTCAGAGGCGGCTTCACGCTGGCGGCCGCGCAGGCCGTGTGCGCAGACCCCACGCTGGACGGATGGGGTGTGCTCGAAGCAGTGGACTCGCTGGTCGACAAGTCGCTGGTGGTGGCCGATGCCAGCCTGCCGGCCAACGGTTCCAGGCGCTTTCAACTGTTGGAGACACCGCGCAGCTTTGCCTTGGATTGCCTGACCGAGGCCGGCGAGGCCGAGCCGATCCGACGTCGCCACGCGATGGCCATTGGCGGCGCTTTGGCCTTGGCACAGGCTGAGGCCTTCGAGTTGCCGAGCTTGCTCTGGTTGGACAAGCACGTGCTCGAGCTGAGCAACTTGCGCGCCGCCCTGCACTGGACCCTGCACGACCGCGATTGGCCACAGGCCGCCGAGACGGCTCTGGTTCTGGTGGTCAACGCCACCAGTCTGTGGGCCCGCGCGGGTCTGGTCGCAGAGGGGCGCGTTGCCTGCGAGGCCGTGCGCGCCCAGGCTGGCATCACGGTCAACCCGGCGCTGCAACGCGGTTTTGCACTGACACTGGCGACGCTGTCAGTCTACGGTTTCGCCTACCCGCCAGAAACAGTTTTGCCCGCGGTCGCTGACTTGCCCTTGAGCTTTTTGCAGCTCGGTGACCCGAAGAGCGCGTATCTGGCGCTTTCCTTGATCCACGGGCTGAAAGTGAGACTGTCCGCCAGTGTGGACCACAGCGAGGTGCTGGAGCGCATGCTCGCCATCGAACAGGCCGAATGGAGCGAATTCTTCAAGCGACTTCGCCGCCTGACGCAGTTGCACATCTTGCGCCACAAGGGGCCGGCGACCGATTTCCTGCGTGCCTGCCGCGAAGAACTGATCGCCCTCAGGCGCTTGGGCGGCACCGCAGAGAGCTGGTCGGTGGCGCAGTACCTGATGCTGGCCGAAAGCGATGTGGGGAACACGGAAGCTGCGCTGGAGGCCGGGCGGGGCGCGCTGGCCGAAATCCGCGCGCAGGGGCGACTTCGATTGCATGGCCATCTCTTCGCCATCTGGACGGGGCAGCTCGCTGAGCATGGCCGGCCCCAAGACACCCGGCAGGCTTTGGCCGAACTGCTGCCCATCTTGCGCAGCATGGGCACGCCCTGGATGGCCCACCGGCCGTGGGCCTGGCTGGCCGCACGTGAAGGGCGCCCGGCCACCTCCGCAAGGCTGCTGGGCTGGATGCTGGCGGCACAAAGCTCTCCCGGCGCGGCGACGCCGGGCCCCACCGTCGTCCGGTCGACCGAGGCGCTGCAGGCTCGTCTGCTTGAAGAGCTTGGAGCCCCAGCCTTGGCCGCCGCTCTGGCCGAAGGTGCAACGCTGGGCGACGCCGCAGCCTGGCCACAGGCCATGGCTTACGCAGAATAAACGGCTAAGCATCCCACGGCTGAGTGACGTGGCCGGATCGTATTGGTCGGCCTTGCTTCAGCGGCCGACAGCCTCGCTGGCGCACTGGATATTGTGAGCGTCCAATATGTCAATGAGATGGCCGTTTTTCGTCCAACCGAAGCCGTCTCCGCAGTCGTCGGCACGGAACATCCGGGTGCAGGTCTGGAACAGCGCGTTGCCGCTGCCGGGCCCATGCGAATCGTCCCACGGAACGCCCTTCATTGGCATCTTTGATGCCCTGTGCGCGCTTGTCGGGGGCTGCCTTGCCTCCGCCCAGGCGGCCCAAGCGCAGACCTCGCGGGTGTCGCGTGCCATCGGCACTTCGATCGAGATCGTCGCTGCCGCCAGCCTGGCCAGAACCGGCTAAGACCTGACCGGCTTCGGGCTGGCACTGGGCGACCAGCCGACCGTTTGATTCCGCATTGTTTCGGTGGTCGAAGATCCGGCTCTCGGCGTGTGGCTGCACGAAATCGAAGCACAAGCCGCCGCTGGCCGATGGCAAAACATTTGCCGCGCTGATCGCGAGCACCACCGTCTCGCCCTCTTCATCGAAGGCCATGACACGCCGGATGGACGACAGGTTCGCGTGCCGGGCCAAGTGTCGATCACCTGCACCGCAGGCGTACAAAGCAAATGCCTGCGGGCCGGATATCGACGGCGCCTGGGTGAACTGGTAACCAAGGACGAGCTGCTGGACGCTGCCTGGGACCGACGCTTCATCAGCGAAGGTGTCATCAAGTCAGCGGTGAGTGAGCTGCGTCAGGCCTTGCAGGGCGACGCGCTGTTGCCCGCCTGGATCGACACGGTGCCGCGGCGCGGTGATCGCTTCACGGGTTCGGCCTCGCGCGCCAGCAGCAAGATGCGCAGGCGTGTGCCCACGTTCGGATGAAGGCCCGGGTGGGCCGGGTGAGCTGAGAACTGAGCTTGTCGAGCATCGCAGTGGCGCTGGCTGTACCCGGGCGCGCTCAGCCGAGCCTGGCCAAACCGTCTGTCAGCAAGGACAGCAGGCTCAAGCCCAGGCCGACGATGCTGCCCCAGTTGCCCCCGTTGGACAGGCGGCTGGCGGCGCCAGCCGCATCAGCGGCATCAGCGGCATCGACCGGGTGGGGCTGGTGGATCTGGCTGCTGACGACGTTGCGAAACCCCAGCACCGTGGTCTTGTTCTGCGCCTCAGCCCAGGCGCGCTGCTGCAGCACCAGGCCCAACAGTAAGGCCAGCCAGCCCAAGGGGCCCAACCAGGCGGGCAAGGTGTTGAAGAGCTCCTGCATGGGTTCTGCTCCTGGCGATTTCGCGATCAGCTTCGGGCCCGGATCAGGCTAACGGTGTGTTGCTGCGGGACGGGCCTGGCGATCGATGCGGTACCCGCGCCACCCATGCAGGACCAAAACAAGACCGTCCCGTGACGACGCCCGCGCCAGGGCTGTCTAGAGTCGGCCCAGTCGATTCACACCCAAGCAGATATTCGACACCGCAAGCGCTGTTCACGCGCTCAACAGTCCACCCACCCGCACTTTCAACCGGGGCCTTCGATGCAGCACTTCAAAACGACACCCAAGTCCCTTCAAGTTTCGGTACTGCTGGCCGCGCTGGCACTCAACACGGTCGCTTTGGCGCCGACTGCACAACCCGCCGGCCTATCGCCAATGCAAGGGCGTGGCCGTTTCGGTCGAAGTCTTTGATGGCTCCGGGCGCACCAGCCTGAGGCTGCCGGCTTCTTTCGTTCCGCCCGATCCGTATTGATCCGCCTGCCTCAGCACATGATAGGAATTCGATGAAAACCATGAACTCGTTGCCCGCGACCGAAAACTTCGTGGCTGCGCACAGGCCGGCACTCAAGCCGTGGGAGCGGTCAGCGCGGTGGGCGTTGGCCGCGATCGGTTTGTGCGCTGCACTGATGAACCCGGCTTACGGCGCGGGTGTCAAGGAAGGCCCATTCGAGATCGAATTCCGTTTTGAGCGGCGAATGGGCTCCTTCCCCAACGGCGACCCGTTCAAGTCGCACCAGATTGCACGCTACAAGCTGCTGCACAACGGACGGACCGTGGCCATCAACCCCGGCGGTGTCGATCCGCTGAAGCACAAGTGGTTGGCAGGCGACCTGCTGGAAGCCCACTTCGTCTATTCGAAGGGGTTGCCGGTGGTGTTGGTGTGCACTGAAACAGGCACCTACGTGGTCAGTGACCGCGGCGGCAAGCCCTGGGTGCAGCAACTGGCCGACCAGCCCGCAACGCGCTACCAGTTCTTTGACAGCGTGGCTGGGCAGCCGGGCGACCTGGAGAGCTTGAACGCCGGCCCAGAGGAAGCTTCGATGGGCCGCGACCTGGGCCGAGAAGGCACGCTGATGTCGCTGCATGACGCGCAGAACAACAACTTCGGCGTGCTGGACCTGAACACGCTGCAACTGCGGGTCTTGTCGGTGCTGAAGCGCCATCGCTTCGTCTACGAAGACCCGGAATTCGACGGCTTCACTTACGACGCCTCGGCCCAGGGGCAGGTACGGGTGTGGTGGAAAGACAAGCGCCAATTTGCACTGGTGCGAAACCGCCATGTCGGGGACACCAAAAGCTTTGCGCTGGAACTCGTCAACCTGGACGAGGACACCTTCTACATGGTGCCCTTCGATCTGAACCGCACCCGCCTGATTGCGCTGGGCGACGTCTCGATGGCATGGATCGGGCACTACTTCCAGTGGGCCCCCGACGCCTCGCAAGCTGCGGGCAGCGCCAAGCTCAGGCCAAGGCAGATCGCGAGCCCCTTGCCCTGGCAGGGCACGACCCAAGCCGATCCCTACCGCCGGGCCACCTTCAACCTGCAGCCGGTGCTGCCTGAAATGAAGACGGTGCTGCTGCAGTTCCTGTCAGAAAAGTTCGGGGCTGTGTCCGATGGGTCCACAAGGTTGCCGTCGACCGCGGGGCTGACGATCCAGAAACAAGCCTTCACCTTGTTCTACTACGAGCCCTCGAATTCGCTCACGCTGAGTTGGGACTCAGTGGGCCCCGGCGCGCTTATCGCGCAGATCGCCGATCAATTCAACCGGGAAATCAAACAAAGCCGCTACCAGGCGCTATTCACAACGCTGGGGCCGGGCGGGTTCTCGCGTTGAGATCTGGCGCCCTCAATCAAGCAGACCGCCCGCTGGAACAGTTCGAAGTACTCCCGCTGCTCCCACTTGCTGACTTCCAGGATCGGTCTTGGTCTTCGGTACATGACCTACCGGCTACAGCATGGCAGGGCGTTGCCTGCCGCCTTAGGCCCCTTGCCGCGGAAGCCACAGCTCAGCACGATGGTCGTGCAGTCGGTGCTGTTCAGCTCGGTGTGTCCGCAGCAGATTTAGCCCGCTACCTCACTCGTCCTCAAGGGACCGGCCCCACGATCGCTACCTAAAATGATTCATGCCCCCTTTGTGTCGGTCCGACCCGCGGCCGCCTGGGCGCGCTGGAGCCTGGGATGCCCGCCGCCACCCTCCGTCATGACGAAGCTGCGAGCCTGGCCGCACTGCATGCGCTGCAGGTGCTGGATGGTCCGCCGTATG